>Ga0207646_10000244_pt1 | contig 74402 bp, 68 predicted proteins | sample KBSK5502metaG_FD_184343 | JGI IMG/M metagenome (GOLD analysis project Ga0207646, IMG submission 184343) | Corn, switchgrass and miscanthus rhizosphere microbial communities from Kellogg Biological Station, Michigan, USA - KBS K5-50-2 metaG... | ecosystem: Host-associated > Plants > Roots >... | reverse complement strand
CCAACATGGAGGTGGAGACTGAGTCGGTGGATGCGGCGGCGCGGCGCCGGACGGTCACCTTCGCCGAGACGCCGCCGATGTCCACGTACCTGGCGGCTCTCGCCGTGGCCAAGCTCGTTCCGCAGGAAACGTTGATTGACGGCACGCGGGTGGCCATCTACACCACGCCGGAGCTGGTCGCGCTGACGGGTTTTGCGCGCGAGGTCATGCAGGCCTGCCTCCCGCGGCTGAACGCCTATTTCGATTTGCGCTATCCGCTGGCCAAGCTCGATCTGGTCGGGGTGCCGGACTTCGCGATGGGCGCGATGGAGAATTGGGGCGCGATCTTCTTCCGCGAGAACCGCTTGCTGCTCGATCCCGCCCAGGCGTCCGCGAACACGTTGCGCGCCGTGGCCAACGTGATCACCCATGAGGTCGTCCACCAGTGGTTCGGCAACCTCGTTACGATGGAATGGTGGGAAGACCTCTGGCTCAACGAGTCGTTCGCCACCTGGCTCGCCTGCAAGATCGTGGACGACTGGCGGCCGGAGTGGCAATCCTGGGTGGAGTTCGCCCGGGACAAGCAGGTGCCGCTCGGCGTGGACGCGCTGACATCGACCCGGCCGATCAGTTCGAAAGTGCGCACGGCGGCTGAAGCCGAGGAGATGTTCGACGCCCTGACGTACGAAAAGGGCGCGTCGGCGCTGCAGATGCTGGAGCAGTTTCTGGGCGAGGGGGTCTTTCGCCAGGGTATCCGGGACTACATCAGAACGCATCAGCACGGGAACGCGCCGGCCGCCGATTTGTGGGCGGCATTGGAGAAGGCGTCCGGCCAACCGGTGTCCACGATCGCGCGAGACTGGTTCGCGAAGCCGGGATTCCCGTTGGTAACCATCAGTGACACAGGCTCGGACTTTCATGTGGTGCAAATTGAGCAGGAGCGTTTCTTCGCCGATCGTGAGGCGAGGGAGAAAGACGGCGCCATCTGGACCATTCCATTGACCCTGGCCTTTGAGGACGACCGGGGAGTCCAACGCCATCGTGTTCTCATGGCCGATGCCCGATCCGAGGTCTCGCTGCCGGCGCGCGGCAAGGTGCGGTGGGTCTATGGCAATGCCGGCGAGCAGGGGTTCTACCGGACACACTACGATCAGACGCTCCGAAACGCGCTGGCCGACTCCCTGGCGCGACTCTCTTCGGAGGAACGGTTTGGCCTGCTCGACAATACGTGGGCGTTGGCGCAAAAAGGTGTGCTGCCGATCGGCGAGTTCTTGGATCTCGTGACGCGATTCCGCGGCGATGAGACGCGCACTGTCATTGAAGGGCTGGCGGGTTTTCTGGAAACGCTGGGCAATCGGCTGGTGACTGAACCCGATCGTCCGCTGTTGGGCCGGTTCATCACAGATCTGTATGAGCCGCTGATCGGCTCGCTGGGCTGGGAGGCACGTCCTCATGAGGGCGATGAGCCGAAGCTGACGCGCGCCGCGGTGCTCTGGACCCTGGGGACCCTCGCGAGGCCTGCTGAGCTTGTCCGGGAGATGACAGGGCGGCTTGAGCGCTACTGGGCCGACCCGGCTTCGCTCGATCCGACCCTGGCCGCCGTCGTCATCCGTCTTTGCGCGCGGGTGGGCGGCAAAGACCGCTTTGACCGCTATGTGGAGCGGTACCAGACGGCGGCGACGCCGGAAGAGCGGGAGCGCTACCTCGCTGCCTTCGGAGATTTTGCCGAGCCGAGCCTCACGCCCGCCATTCTCGCCCTCACCCTCAGCGAGACAGTCCGCGGGCAAGACCTCTGGAAGCCGTTGCGGGGACTGCTGACGAACCCTGCGACTCAAGCCGAGACGTGGGTCTTCGTCAAGGCCAACTGGCCGGCGCTCCGGAAGAAAGGGGGCAGCGTGGGGGCCCAGCGGATCATCGGCGGCATGAAGGCGCTGTGGCGTGATGAGTGGCTGGCCGACGTGGAGAGTTTTTTCGCCGACCCGGCGAATCGTGTCGAGTCGGCCGAGCGGACTCTGGCGCAGTCGCTGGAGTTTCTGCGACTTGGTCTCGCATTTCGGCGGGCGCAGCAGGACCGGCTCTCCGCCTGGCTCAACAGCAAGTTTGGTGGTTAGGGAAGGCTTGCCGCGTCTCCTGCCAGTTGGTATGCTGTTCTCGAGTGTGAATGTTCGTCCGCATGGGCAGGAGGAAGCCATGAGCAGGGTGCAGCGCGCTGGGCTTGGAGGATGGTTGATGGCGCTGAGCCTGCTCGGATGCGCGACGGCCGCCCTGCCGCCCTCTGAAACGACGATGTCCATCTTGCGGTCTTATCGGAACGAACTCCAGTCTCGCGTGGCTTCCGGACATCTGAATCGTGATCAAGCCCGCGAGCTGTTATACACCAAGATGGGTGAGATCCAGCCGCCGTTGCCCGATTTGGAGAAATTGGTGGAGCTCCGCAAGCAGGTGGAAGGGCAGGTTGAGGCCAAAACGCTGACGCCGGAGCAAGCCGAAGCCAGGCTCACGGCCAAGGAATCCGAGATGCTGTCCCGCTGGGAAGAGATGGCCGCCAAGTACGCCAAGGAGCAGCGCGAGTTCGAGCGGCTCAGGAAACAGCAGGAACAGGGGTTCCAGGAACAACAAATGCCGATGTACAAGAATCTTCCTCGATAAACTTTCTTTTTCCTCTTTGACGCCGTGAGAGCCATGCTGCTCAGACGACCTGCCGAGGCGGGGAGCCATCCCCTCGCCGTGGGAGAAGTGCCTCTTCCCGAGCCGGGCCCCGACGACGTACGGGTGCGCGTGCAAGTGTGCGGAGTCTGCCGTACCGACTTGCATATCGTCGAGGGCGATCTGCCCCCCGCCAAGCAACCGGTCATTCCGGGCCACGAGGTGGTCGGCATCGTGGACCGGGTCGGCAGCCGCGTGCGGACGGTCAAAGAGGGGGACCGTGTCGGCATCGCCTGGCTCCAACATACCTGTGGCCGCTGTGAATTCTGTCTCGACCGCCAGGAGAACCTTTGCTTGCATGCAAAGTTTACCGGCTATCATGTGGACGGAGGCTATGCCGACTATGCCGTGGTGCCGGAAGCCTATGCCTATCCGATCCCCAGCGCCTTCTCCGATGACGAGGCGGCGCCTTTGCTCTGCGCGGGCATCATCGGGTATCGCGCCCTGCGGCTCAGCGGGGTGAAGCCCGGCCAGCGCCTGGGCCTCTATGGGTTTGGGGCCTCGGCCCACATCGCGATCCAGGTGGCCAGGCACTGGGGCTGCACGGTGTTCGTCTGTTCGCTCCGGGAAGAGCACCGGGCCTTGGCGCGCGAACTCGGGGCGGTATGGGTAGGCGGGGCGGCCGATGCTCCTCCCGAAAAGCTCCACGGCGCGATCATGTTCGCGCCGGCCGGCGAGCTGGTTCCGCCGGCTCTCCGGGCCTTGCGAAGGGGCGGGACGCTGGCGATCGCGGGCATCCACCTGTCGCCGATTCCTGCCCTCGATTACGACAACGATCTGTTCGGGGAGCGGACGATCCGCAGCGTGACGGCAAACACGAGGCAGGACGGGCTGGATCTCCTCCAGGAGGCCGCAGACATTCCCATCCGCACTCACACCCAGCGGTTCAAACTGGAGGAGGCCAACGCGGCGCTGCAGGCGCTCAAGGCCGGCACGATCAAAGGAGCCGGAGTGTTGCAAGTGGCGTCGTGAAGAGAAAGGGCACACGATGCAGGTGAAGAAGCTGCTGCATACCAGGATGCGGGTCAGCGACATGGATCAGACGATCAAGTTTTACACCGAGGTCCTCGGTCTGGAAGTGCTGGAGCGCAAGACTTCGCCTCGTGGCTCCCATTTGGCTTTTCTGAAGGTGCCGAACAGCGAGGAGCTGATCGAGTTGTGCAGCTTCCCGCCGAGCGGGCCCGTGAAGGTCCAGGAGGATCTGGTGCACCTAGCGTTTGAAGTCACTGACCTGGATGACACCATTCGGGCGTTGCAGGCGAAAGGCGTCAAGATCACTGACGGCCCGACCACGTCATCCTCCGGCAGCCGGTTCATCTTCATCGACGCGCCGGACGGTTACGAAGTCGAGCTGATCCAGCGCCAGCCAGGTACCGCCATTGTCTAGGCACGGATCATCCATGAATACCTACTGCGGCAGCCGATCCTCTCGCCCGGCGGGGCTTTTCTCGTTCGGCCTTCTTGACGTACTGCTAGTACGCCTGTGTCGTCCTCACTTGCGAGAAGCCCCGGCGGGCTTCGGTCTCAACTGCCTCGCTACGGCATCCATGAATAATCCGGGCCTGTATGTCATTTGAAGCGAAATTGAACGAGCTGGGGATCACGCTGCCGCCGGCGCCGAAGCCGGTCGCCTCGTACATTCCCGCCGTGCGCGCCGGCGACCTGCTGTTTTTGAGCGGCACCGGTCCGTTCAAGGACGGCAAGATCGTCTTTGCGGGCAAGCTGGGCAAGGACCTCACGGTCGAGCAGGGATACGAGGCCGCGAAGTTGACACTCTTGAATGCGCTCGCTATCGCCAAGCAGGAACTCGGGAGTCTTGATCAGATCAAGCGTGTCGTGCGGATGTCCGGCCATGTCGCTTCAGCCGAAGGCTTCACCCAGCAGCCGGCCGTCATCAACGGCGCCTCGGACCTGCTGGTGCAGATTTTCGGCGAAGCGGGGCGCCACGCCCGCCTGGCTCTCGGCGCCGCCGAACTCCCCCTCAACATGTGCATCGAGCTCGAACTGATCTTCCAAGTACGCTGACGAGCGGGTCCTGTCGCCAAACGGAGAAATAGGGGTCAGACTGACCCCCATTTCTCTCATGTCGCCTTCAACGGGCGAGACGCTTGATGAAACCCCAGCGCCGGCTGAGAGCCAGTACTATGGCCCCGGATACCACCATCGTGAGAGTTCCCGGCTCAGGAACACCGGTCGGGCCGGGGCCTGGGGGGGAGGAGAAGAGGTTGCCGATGTCCGTGGTGAAAGTGAAGTCAGTCACCGGGTTGCCATTCGCGTCGAACACGAGCAACGACGTGAACCCGGCCGTGTCCGTGAAGTTGTCGTTGACCTGGGCCAGAGCATAATCGATGGTGGAGTATGCGGTTCCGGTGACGTGGGTGGTGAGGAGTCCATTGATCCCGAAGGGCTCGCCGAAGGTGATCGTGGCGGGCTGAGTGAAGAATGTATCGTTGACGATTGCCGGGGTGCTCGGATTCACGCTCTGGTGCTGGATGACCGTGACGGTTTGACTCGGATTCTCGTTGGTCGGGATGTCGATCCTGAGGATGACGGACGGGTGTGCGGCCAGCGGGTCGAGGAGAATGATGGAACCGTGGAGGAACGCGCCGAACTGTATGGTTCCCATCGTGCCGTTCAGTCCTGGCGCGGTGATCGTGCCGTAGTTCAAGAACCTTGCGCTTGCAATGGCATCGATCGGAAGAAACTGCGCGTTTCCATTTGCATCATTCCAGTTCACCCCTGCCGACAGAGAGCCGGTCAGGAGCGATGCTCCCGCCCCCCCGCTCGCCTGCAGCGGGTAGTCTACTGGCGCTGAAGTGATGGCTGAGGAGTCACCACCGACCGTGGTGTGTGAATCGCCGAAATTCAGGAACGAGGTCTCGAACATGAAGCCCACGCCTGCGTCCGTTCGAGCTGGACCGTAAGTATCCTGGATAGTCGTGGCATGCGCCTCTGTGACTAGGATCTCGAAGAGCAAGGCAACGAATCCGACTGCCCACCACCGGCGTCTCCTCATGGCTCCCTCCCCTCCCTCAGCCGTGGCCCACGAAGCACGACCAACCTCCTTGGCGTAATGGACGCAGATCACCCCCCTCGACAAGCAGGCAAAAGTTCTACCACAATTGAAACCAATTGAAGTTAAACGCTTCCCTCCCTCCTTTCTTCCTTACCTTGGCAAATTTTCTGACACCACACTGCCTAAAGAAAAGGAGGCAAGGCATAACTATCTTCTAGAACTTCAGCAGTTTCGGTGAAAAGCATCACAAGGCGGGGGTGACAACTTTCTTGACAGTCGAGGATACCCCCTGCCGCTTTTCCCCGCCTTGACACCCCGCAAACGCGCTATGTTATAGTGCAGAATCCTCTTGAAGGACGCGAGGTTTTCGAGGGAGAAGGCTTTATCCATGAAGACGTTTTTGCTTCTCGCAACCCTCGCCGTCGGGCTCGTGACAGCGAGCCCAGTGTCGGCGGCCACGCTCAATCCGGACTCCGGCCCGATCGGCATCGCGGTCACCATTACCGGCGAAGGCTTCGGTAAATTCACCTCCGTGAAGGACAATGCCGTGTTGTTCGGGAAGGCTCCCGGCCTCGTGGAGCAGTGGGAAGACACACGCATCGTCGTCCGAGTCCCGCGCAAAGCGGCCACGGGTCCCGTGGCGCTCAAGACCGGCAAGAAGACCAAGAACCTAGGAACCTTCACCGTCGAGCTTCCGACCGTGAAGGAAGTATCCCCTGCGCAGGCTCAGCCCGGCCAGATCGTGCAGATCATCGGACGGAACTTCGGCCTGACGATGGGCCAGAAGGACAGCGAGATGCAGTTCGGGGTCAACGAGGTGCTCTTTAACGGCGTCCCCGCCGAGGTTGTGCGTTGGCGGGATACGCGGATCGAGGTGAAAGTGCCGTCGAATGCGACGAGCGGCCCCGTGCTCGTACGACTGGCCTCCGTCGACCCCATGCCGGACGGCTCCTGCTGCGCTCCCGTGGAGTACAGCGTCGCTCAGCCGGTGACGTTCACGGTGGTGTCGCCCATCACGCTGGAGCCCACGGAAGGGCCGATGGGCACACCCGTGGTCATCGCCGGGAACGAGCTCGGACAGCGCAAACCCGGGGAGGACGCCGTGCTCTTCAACGGAGTCCCCGCTCCGATTCTTGAGTGGACCAATACGCAGATCCGCGTGATGTTTCCGCTCAAGGGCTCGTCCGGCCCGGTGACGCTGAAAAGGGCGGGGCAATCAAAAGTGGTGGGCGAGTTTCGCTTGACGCCCCACAGAATCATCGGCTTCCACCCGGACACGGCGCCGGTGGGCTCGCTCGTGACGATCAGCGGGGAAAACTTCGGCGTGTTTTTTGAAGGCGGCCCCAACCAGGTACTTATTGGAGGCGTACCGGCCCGGGTCTTCCAATGGTCCGACCGGGTCATCGACGTCTGGGTGCCGGTGAGCGCGAAGAACGGTCCGTTGGTGGTCCGTCGGGGGGCGGGCACAGCCAAACCGGACGGCTCCTGTTGCGCGGAGCGTGGGTTCGCCTCAGCAGAGGCCGGTACCTTTACGCTGGCGGTGCCCACGGTTACCTCGATCACGCCGGCGACGGCGGAGATCGGCAGCGTGGTCACGATCAAGGGGAGCGGCTTCGGAGAGTTCCTGAAGACCGATGAGCGCACGCAGGACAACGTCTCCCGAGAAGGGCACCAGCATAAATTCATTCAATTTGGGACGAACATCGCGCGGACGGCGGTACTCTTCCCCGCGAACAAAGATTATGTGAAGGCCAGCCACGTGGCTGGTTACGTTGAGAGCTGGACCGACACCGAGATCAAGGTGCACGTGCCTCAGGTGGCCGTCCCGGGGACAATCCTGATCTCTCGCGGTTCCTGGGATATGCTTCCAGACGGCACCTGCTGCAAGGACAAGGAATGGGTTCAGAGCAACGCCGGCGAGTTCACCCCAACGGGTCTCGACAAGGTCACGGCGGATTATCTCGAAAAACTTCCCACCCTCGGAGCGACGCCCTAATGAATCGAAAAAAGTCGTTGAGCGCCTATCCCGCTGCTCTTGCGGGCATGGTCGTTCTCATCTCGGCGACGTTCCTGTGGGCTGCCGCTCTTCCATCTGAAGCGTTGCGCGTGGTGAAGAGCGGGACGACCCTCACGCTGTACGGCGTGTCCTTTGCCTCTCCCTTGGCCGGGTGGGTGGTCGGGAGCGGCGGGACGATCCTCACTACCACGGACGGCGGCGCGTCGTGGAAACCGCAGAAGAGCGGCAGCCAGGAAAATCTCTATGACGTCGCCTTCCTCACGATGAAGGTCGGATGGGCGGTCGGGACGAACGGCACGATTCTCAAGACGACGGACGGCGGCGCCAAGTGGACGGCGCAAAAGAGCGGGACGCTGGTCAATCTCTATGATGTGACCTTCCTCAATGCCAAGCATGGCTGGATCGCCGGGGCGGATGGGACGATCCTCTCGACGGACGACGGCGGCGGAACCTGGCAGGATCAGCCGACTGGCAGCCGCGCCAGCCTGTACAGCGTTCTGTTCGTCACAGAGAAAATTGGATGGGCGGTCGGGGCCGTGGGGACCATCCTGGCGAGCAAGGACGGCGGCCGCACCTGGACGACTCAGGAGAGCAAGACCGCCAGCACCCTGTTCGACGTCTCGTTTCCCGATCCGACGATCGGCTGGATCGTTGGCAACGGGGGTCTTCTCCTACAGACCCTGGACGGCGGAGCAAAATGGGAGGATCGATCTCTGTCACAACCGGTGGATCTGACCGGCATGGCCTTCACGGACTTCAAGAACGGTTGGGTCGTCGGGGACAAGGGAACCATCCTACGGACGACGGACGGCGGATTCACCTGGTCGCCGTATGGACGTGCGCCACAGACCACGTTTTACGGAACGGCTTTCTCAAACGGGAAGACGGGCGTCGTGGTAGGCGACAATGGGACGATCGTGTTAGTCGTGGTTCCCTAGCCGAGATCGCCCCATTCGTACTGCACGAGAGCCAGCGCCGCCAACACGGCGCTTTCCGACCGCAAAATTCGAGAGCCCAGTGACACTACCTCAAATCCGTTTTGCGCGGCTTGCTCGATCTCGCTGAGCTCGAACCCTCCTTCAGGTCCAATGGCCAGCATGACGGCCGCGGGTCGAGGTTGTCCACGGAGCCGATCCCGCAGCAGTAGTCCTCGCGGCCGCTCCCAGAGAAGCAACCGGCAAGCGCTCCGGTCGGGATCGGCGCACCAGGCCTCAAACGGTGCCGGCTCCCCCACGACCGGTACGTCCCACCGCATGCTCTGCTGCGCGGCTTCGAGCGCAATGCTCTGCCAGCGGCGGGTTTGCTGACTCGCGCGGCCGGATCTGGGGCGCACGACGGTCCTGGCGGTGATGAGGGGGACGAGGCGGGCCACGCCGAACTCGGTCGCTTTTTGAATCGCCCACTCCATGCCCTCGCCTTTAATGAGGGCGAGCCCCAGCGTGACGCGAGGGCCGCTGAGAGGAGGAGGGGAAGTTTGGGAAAGGATGCGGCCGTCGAAATGATCGCGGTCTGTGGCGGTGATGGCAACGTGGTAACGCGGGCCTCCGGCTTCTCCGAGCCACACCGTCTCGCCGGGACGGATGCGGAGACTGCCTTTCAAGTGGCGGGCCAGGGGGCCGGTAATGGAGACGGTCTCCCCCTGAATGGCGCGCCGCTCGATGAAGAAGACGGGCATGCCTACTCGAACATGTTTTTCATCTTGTCCAGGATCCCGCTGCCTTCCGCGTCGAGCGGCTCTCCACTGATTTTGGCGTATTCCTTTAACAGTTCCTTCTGCTCGGCAGTCAGCATGGTGGGGATGTCGACCTTCACGCGGATGAGCTGATCGCCCGTCCCGTTGCCCCGCAGGCTGGGGGCACCGAGACCCTTGAGCCGGAAAATCTTGTCGTGCTGGGTCCCCGGCCCGATCTTGATGACCGCGTGCTCTCCATTCAGCGTTGGAACCTTGATCTTGGCGCCCAGCGCGGCCGCGGCGAAGCTGATGGGCACGTTGCAGATGATGTCGTTGCCCTTGCGGGTAAAGGTGGAATGCGCGGCGACATTGATCGCGACAAAAAGATCGCCGGGAGGTCCTCCGTTTTGTCCGAGCTCGCCCTCGTTGGCCAGGCGGAGACGCGTGCCGGTCTCGACGCCGGCCGGGATGTGCACGTTGAGGACACGTTCCTTCCGCACCCTCTGCTGCCCGCGGCAGGTTGGACAGGAGGCTGTGATGGTGTGACCGGCTCCCCGGCATTTCCCACACGTCTTGTTGATGGTGAAGAAGCCCTGTTGGAACCGAAGTTGACCGGCGCCTTTACAGGTCTGGCAGAGCTTGATGTGGTCGGCGCTCTTCGCGCCACTCCCTTGACACTCCTTGCAGGTCTCCCAGCGCGGAACCTGCAGGCTGACCTCTTTGCCGTAAATCGCCTCTGCAAACGCGAGAGTCAGGCGGTATTCGAGGTCGGCCCCCTGCGCGACCCGCGGGCCGCCTTGGCGCCCTCCAAAGAAGTCCTCGAAGATGTCGTTGAAGATGTCGCCGACTCCACCCTGTCCGAACCCTTCAAACCCCTGGGCTCCGTCGGCATGACCGAACATGTCGTACCGGCGGCGCGTTTCCTGGTCGCTGAGGACGGCGTAGGCTTCGTTGATCTCTTTGAATGTCTCCTCGGCCGCCTTTTTATCCTGCCCGTCGGATTGGGTGTCCGGATGATGCTGCCGCGCGAGCCTGCGGTAGGCCTTCTTGAGGTCGTCTTCGTTGGCGTTCCGGTCGACGCCGAGGATCTCGTAGTAGTCGCGCTTCAACGATTACTTTTTATCCTTGTTCACTTCGGTATATTCGGCGTCCACCACTTTTTCGTCGCCCTGGGCGCCGCCGGCCTGGCTCTCGCTCCCGCTCCCGGCGCCGTCGGGACCGGACGGCCCCGCGCCGCTGGCGGCGGTCTTCTTGTACATTTCCTCGCCGATCTTCTGCGAGGCCTTGACGAGGTTCTGGGTGGCCGATCGGATGGCTTCCAGGTCGTTGCCCTCCATCGCCTTGCGGGCCGCCGCGATCTCGTCCTGGATCTTCTTCCGGTCGTCTTCGCCAATCTTGTCGCCATGCTCTGAGAGGAGCTTTTCGACGCTGTAGATGCGGTTGTCGGCTTCGTTGCGGACTTCCACGAGCTCGCGCTTCTTTTTGTCTTCCGCCGCATGGGCCTGGGCGTCCTTGACCATCTTATCGATCTCATCCTTGGCTAGGCCGCTGGTGGCCGTGATCCGGATCGACTGCTCCTTCTGCGTGGCCAGGTCTTTGGCCGACACGTGGACGATGCCGTTCGCGTCGATGTCGAAGGTGACTTCAATCTGGGGCATGCCCCGCGGGGCCGGCGGAAGGCCGACGAGGTCGAAATGGCCGACGGACTTATTGTCCGATGCCATTTCACGCTCGCCCTGGAGGACGTTGATCGTCACCGCCGTCTGACCGTCAGCCGCCGTAGAGAAGATCTGGCTCTTTTTCGTCGGAATGGTCGTGTTGCGTTCGATGAGGCGCGTGAACACGCCGCCCAGGGTCTCGATGCCGAGGGTCAAGGGGGTGACGTCCAACAGCAGCACGTCCTTCACCTCGCCCTTCAGCACGCCGCCCTGAATGCCCGCGCCGACCGCTACCACCTCATCCGGGTTCACGCCCTTGTGCGGTTCCTTGCCGAAGAAGTCACGTACGAGCTGAATGACCTTGGGCATACGGGTCATGCCGCCGACCAGCACGATCTCGTCCACCTCCTTGGCCGAAACGCCGGCGTCGGCCAGCGCCTTCTTGCACGGCTCGACGGTGCGCTGGATCAGATCATCCACCAACTGTTCGAGCTTGGCCCTGGTTAGCTTGATCACCATATGCTTGGGCCCGCTGGCGTCGGCCGTGATGAACGGCAGATTGATTTCGGTCTCCGGAGAGGAGGAGAGCTCGATCTTAGCCCGTTCGGCCGCTTCCTTCAGTCGCTGAAGGGCCATTTTGTCTTTTTTGAGGTCGATCCCCTGGTCCTTTTTGAACTCCTCGACCAGCCAGTCCATGACGCGCTGATCGAAGTCGTCGCCTCCGAGGAATGTGTCGCCGTTGGTGGACTTGACCTCGAACACGCCGTCGCCGATCTCCAGGATGGAGATGTCGAACGTCCCGCCGCCCAGGTCGTAGACCGCGATCCGCTCATCTTTTTTCTTGTCCAGGCCGTACGCCAGCGACGCGGCCGTCGGCTCGTTGATGATGCGAAGCACGTTGAGGCCCGCAATCTGTCCCGCATCCTTGGTGGCCTGGCGCTGGCTGTCGTCGAAATAGGCGGGCACCGTGATGACCGCCTCGGTCACCGGCTCGCCCAGGTAATCCTCGGCGGTCTGCTTCATCTTCTGGAGGATCATGGCCGAGATCTCGGCCGGGCTGTAGTGTTTGCCGCGGATCTCGACGTGCGCGTCCCCGTTCGGGGCGGCGACGATCTTGTAGGGGAGCCGCTTGGCGGCCTCGCGGACCTCCTTCGAGTCGGCCTTCCGGCCGATCAGTCGCTTGATCGAGTAGATGGTGTTCTCCGGATTCGTGATGGCCTGGCGCTTGGCGATCTGTCCGACCAGCCGTTCTCCCTTCTCGGTGATGCCGACGACGGAGGGCGTGGTCCGATTCCCTTCCGCATTGGCGATGACGACCGGCTCGCCTCCCGACATGATGGCCACGCATGAATTTGTTGTTCCAAGATCAATCCCGATGACTTTCCCCATGTTCTTGCTCCTTCCCTTCTACCCCTCTTGATTCTCAGCGGCCTTGTTCGATGCAACCACGGTGACCATGGCCGGACGCAGGACACGGTCATACAGGTAGTAGCCTTTCTCATGTTCCGCTACGATCGTATTCGGCGTCTGCCCTTCCTTGGCCTCGATCATCGCGACGGCCTGGTGAACGGCGGGATCGAACGGCAATCCCACGCTGGGGATTGGTCGGACGCCGAACCGCGACAAAGTTTCCTCATACTGCTTGCACGTCAACTCGACGCCCTGGACCAGACCGTTTGTGCTGCCGGGCTGCTGCGCGTGTTCCAACGCGCGCTGCAAGTTGTCCAGAACCGGGAGCAGATCCTTCAGGAGCCGTTCGTTGGCGTACTTGACGTATTCCACCTGATCCTTCTGGGCCCGCTTCTTGTAGTTCTCGAATTCCGCGGCCAATCGCAGATACCGGTCAAGAGCGACTTGGGTCGCGTCGGCCGATGCTGCTGAGGCCTCTTCATCGATGCTCGACGGAGCCTCGCCGGTCTCCTGCTCTCCGGATTCCGCATGGCCGGCAACATCGGACTCGCCTGTTTTTTCAGAAGTTTTTCTCTTATGGCTCATCCGAAACACTCGATGATTCTTACAGTAGCCATGCTGGGTCCGTAATCAAGCCAAGCGGCGGGTTTTCCTGGAAATTTCTTTGGGGAACGGGCAGGTCAGGAAGGTCTGTTCAGGGCCCAGAGGAGGGCAAGGCCTTCGAGGGTCAGGTGAGGCCGGACTTCACGGATCGTTCGCGATTCGGGAGCAATGAGTCCCGCCAGGCCTCCGGTCGCCACTACGAAACACTCGCGACCCACTTCCTGCTGGATCCGCCGGACGAGTTCGTCGACCAGGCCGGCATAGCCGAAGATCAGCCCCGCCTGCATGCTCGTGACCGTATCCTGACCGATTGCGGATTTGGGGCGGGCCAACTCGATCTTGGGGAGTTTCGCGGTGCGGGCATAGAGGGCTTCAGCGGAAATCCGCAGGCCCGGCGCAATGGCTCCCCCCAGATATTCACCGGCGGCCGTGACCGTGCAGAAGGTCGTGGCGGTGCCGAAATCCACGATGATGATGGGTCCGCCGTATCGGCGGTAGGCCGCCGCCGCATTGACGATCCGGTCGCTGCCCACCTCTTGCGGGTTGGTGTATTTGATGGTGAGGCCCGTCTCGATCTCTGCGGCCACGATCAGCGGGAGGCAATGAAAGTATGTTTCGGACAGCTCTTCGAACAGAGGCGTCAGCGGAGGGACGACGCTCGACAAGATGACACCGTCCATGCGCTCCGGGCTGATGTCTTCGACCCGCAAAAGGTCCAGGAGCAAAATGGCGTACTCGTCGGTGGTCTTGGCATGATCCGTGCTCACGCGCCAGTCGACGAGGAGCTTGTCGCCGTCGAAGACGCCCCAGACGATGTTGCTATTCCCGATGTCTATCGCGAGCAGCATAAAGCGCCTCTCACCCCAAGTGTACGACATCTCCGGCGCGGATTTCGAGCATCTTTCCATCATCGGCGCGAAGACGTAAGGCGCCGTCGGAGGCGATTCCTTCGGCCGTTCCTTCGATGTGCGCGCTTCCCATCAACTCGATCCGGACTCGTCGTCCTATGGTATCGCACGATTCCCGATAGGCTGCGGCAATGCCGTCGGGCCCCTGGTCGCACAACTGGTCATACAGAACTTCCACTGCGCCGAGAAGAGAGGCCAAAAGGCGGGTGCGTTCGACGGGGCGGCCGGTTTCGATCAAGAGCGAAGTGGCGGTCGAGCGCAAATCTTGCGGGAAGGCCTCCAGCGGCATGTTCACGTTGACTCCGATGCCGACCACCACAAGCCGCGTGCCTGCCGGACTGCCTCCGATCGCCTCGACCAGAACGCCGGCCAGCTTACGGCCGTTTCCGTTCCGCACCATGAGCACGTCGTTCGGCCACTTCAGCCTGGCGGCCAGCTTGGTCAGATCGAGGATGGCGCGGACGACCGCGACCGCGGCCAGCAAGGGAATCCAGGTAAGCACAGCCGCCACTTGCGGACGGGTGAGGAGAATGGAAACGTACAGGTTCAGACCGGGAGGCGAGATCCACTGCCGTCCCATCCGTCCGCGGCCTGCTGTTTGGGATTCGGCGATCACCACGGTGCCATCAGGAGCGCTCTTGTGCGCGAGATCGGCCAGGAGGCGATTCGTCGAGTCCACTTCGCCATGCATGGAGAGATTTGCGCCAATGATCCGGGTTGTCAGGCATGGACGGATGGCTTCAATCGATAGGGAAGGATCGGGAGGCGGAGTCACCGGCGGACGATATCCATACTGAAGCTGGCGGCCGGCGCCGAGTGCGTGAGCGCGCCGATTGAAATGAAATCCGGTCCTGTGAGGGCGATCTCCCGCACGGTGGTCAGCGAGACCCCGCCGGAGACTTCGATGAGGGCTCGCCCCTTGATCAGCTCGATGGCCTTCCGGATAGAGGGCACATCCATGTTGTCCAGGAGGATGATGTCAGCTCCCCCGTCGAGAGCAGCCCGCACTTCATCGAGCGTCCGAACCTCGACTTCGATCTTCAGCCCATGGGGAGCCCGTTCACGGACCAGCCGGCACGCGCGGGCGACGTCGCCTCCGGCCAATGCAAGGTGGTTGTCCTTGATCAGAACCCCATCGCCCAGGCTGTACCGGTGGTTATGGCCACCGCCGAGCGTGACGGCCCATTTTTCAAGTTCACGCAAGCCGGGTGTCGTTTTTCTGGTATCCAGAATCCGTGCCCGGGTGCTCCGCACAGCCTCGCAGAATTTGGCCGTCAGCGTCGCGCTGCCGGAAAGCCGCTGCAGGAAGTTCAGCGCCACCCGCTCGCCCTTCAGGATGGAACGACCGTCACCGATCACGGTGAGAACAATAGTCTCGGGCGGGACACGATCGCCGTCCTTGAAACGCGAAGAACATTCGAGGGAAGGATCCACCTGCGCGAACACTTCCACAGCGACGGCCAGGCCGGCAAGGACGAGTCCGTCACTTTCCTCCGCGACGATCGTGCCGACGGCGGGGGCCGCGTTGGGAAACAAGGCCTGCGTCGTCACATCGCCGGCTCCGAGGTCTTCCGCGAGAGCGCGGGCCACGATGTCGCGAACGTTCATGCCGAACCTCCGGCCATCTCACTGAGGCGCCGAAGCTCGCCAGACAGCTTTTCATTCTCGACGCGACATTCCTCATAGCGCGCTTTTGTTTTCTTCAGGACATCCGGAGGCACTTTCGCAACGAAGTCGGGGTTCACGAGCTTCTTTTTATCCTGCTCCATCTGTGTGGCTAGCTCTTTGAGACGCTTTTCAATACGGTTTCTTTCCTTGGCAATATCCATCGTGTCCGCTGGTAAAGTTATAAAAAGATCGACAGGTTGGCCTGATAGAACTATTGAACCTGTCGCAGCATGAAGTGAATACTCAACTGGATTGATTTTAAGATCATTTAACCCCGCCAGCCTTGTGATCGTCAGGCGGTGCTTTTCCAGGGCGTGTTTAATCTCTTCATCGGGCACGCGAATGGACCCGGGCAGTTTTAATGAAAATGGTATTCCTTGAACACCCCGGATGTTTCTTATTTCCTCAATCACCTTGAGGCTACCTTCTATCTCGTGTTCGATGGCCTCGCTGATGAGCGCCATGTTCGGAGTCGGATAGGGCGCCAGCATGACGCTGTCGCCGACATGAGGAATGGCCTGCCAGATTTCCTCGGTGATGAAGGGCATAAAAGGATGCAACAGACGCAGGAGGGTGTCAAAACTCTCTACCAGGGTTGTGCGTGTCAACGCGGCCTGCTGCGACGACTTGTCCGCCAGCGCAGGCTTTGCGAGCTCGAGGTACCAGTCGCAGTACTCGTGCCAGGTGAAGTGATAGAGTGTGTTGGCGGCTTCGTCGAAGCGATACGTTTCGAGCGATTTGTTAACTTCGCCAATACACCGATGTAGCCGACTGAGGATCCACTGGTCCGTAACTGGCCGCTCACCGACAGACGCTTCTGTGCGGGGTCCCTCCAGATTCATCAGGATGAACCGTGCGGCGTTCCAGAGTTTGTTGGCGAAGTTCCGGTAGCCTTCAATCCGCTCTTCCGAGAGCTTGATGTCCCGGCCCGGCGAGGCCATCGCGGCCAGGGTGAACCGTAGGGCGTCGGTGCCGTATTTATCCATCACCTGCAACGGATCGATGACGTTCCCCTTTGACTTGCTCATCTTCTGGCCTTCCGCGTCCCGTACCAATGCATGGACGTACACGTGGCTGAACGGAACCTCTCCCATGAACTTGAGGCCCATCATGATCATCCGCGCGACCCAAAAGAAGAGAATGTCGAAGCCGGTGACCAGGGTGGAGGTCGGATAATATTTTTTCAGCTCCGGCGTCTCGTCCGGCCAGCCGAGCGTTGAGAACGGCCAGAGCGCGGACGAAAACCACGTATCCAGGACGTCAGGGTCTTGGATCATCGGATCGGAGTGGCCGCAATCCGGACAATGCGAGGGCGCTGTTCGGGCCACGATCGGCTTGGCATCAGACGTGATTGTCAATGACTTGGGCGAAGCGGTCTCGATGATGGCCTCCGTATTACAGTGCCGGCAGTACCAGGCCGGGATTTGATGGCCCCACCAGATCTGCCGCGAGATGCACCAGTCCTTGATGTCCCGCATCCAGCCCAGATAGTTGTTCGTCCATTGCTCGGGGATCAGGCGGATCTGCCCCGACTCGACGGCTTTGATCGCCGGCTCGGCGAGCGGTTGGATCTTCACGAACCACTGCGGCGAGAGATAGGGCTCCACCACCGTCTTGCAGCGGTAGCATTTGCCGAGCGCCATGGCGTGGTCTTCGATTTTGACCAGGAAGCCGCCCTTGTCCAAGGCGTCCGCGACAAGGGCCCGCGCCTCCTTGGTGGATTTGGATGCGAGGCGCCCTTGGAGGGACTCGTCCACCTGAGCGTCGAGCAATCCGTCCGGCTCCATGCGGGCATGTTGGTCGAAGATAGCGATGCGTTCTAAGCCGTGTCGCTCCCCCGCTTCAAAGTCGTTGAAGTCGTGCGCCGGTGTGATCTTGACCGCGCCTGTGCCGAATTCCCGGTCCACGAGAATCGGGTCGCCCACGATGGGAATCTGGCGTTGGGTCAGCGGCAGCTTGACCTTCTTTCCGATGAAGCGATTGTAGCGCGGGTCTACCGGATGGACGGCGACAGCGGTGTCCCCCAACATGGTTTCCGGCCGTGTCGTCGCGACGATCAAATGCATGGCGGGATCATCGACGAGCGGGTATTGAATGTGGTAGAGCTTGCCCATGGTGTCCTCGTGCTCCACTTCGATATCCGAGAGAGCGGTCAGGCACCGGGGGCACCAGTTGATGAGACGTTCCCCGCGGTAGATCAGCCCGTCTTCATACAGACGGACGAACACTTCGCGCACGGCCTTGGACAGGCCTTCATCCATCGTGAAGCGCAGACGATCCCAGTCGCACGATGATCCAAGCCGCTTGAGCTGCTCGACGATCGTTCCTCCCGACCGCGCTTTCCACTCCCAGACCCGCTGAATGAACCGGTCGCGACCGAGCTTGTCGCGGGTGGTGCCTTCCGCCAGCAGTTGCTTCTCCACGACATTCTGCGTGGCGATTCCCGCGTGGTCAGTACCCGGTACCCATAAGACGTTCAAGCCCTGCATGCGGCGCCAGCGGATGAGGATGTCCTGCAAGGTGTTGTTCAAGGCGTGACCCATATGCAGAGAACCGGTGATATTCGGGGGAGGAATCACAATTGAGTAGGGCTGGCCTGCGGCCTCGACCGAGGCTGTAAAGTAGCCCTGTTTCAGCCAAGTCCGGTACCAGCGGGTCTCAACCTGTTGGGGGTCGTAGGATTTTTCCACGGGAGATTATCCTAGCACGGGAACGGAAACGACAGAAAGGGCAGGAAGGATGGCTGGATGCTTAGACCTCGGCGGTGAGGCGTGCGATTTCCTTTCTCACGGCAGCTTCGGCGTGATCCGGCACAACTTGCCAGACCATCTTTTCAATGATCTCTTTGGCAAGCTGGTCGACAATCGGCTTCACCACGTCAGGCAGAGCCTGACGGGTGATCTCCTGCAGGGTCTCTTTGATCAACACGTTCTCTTCGGCGATGGCGCGTTCCATTAGGCCGGGCAACATGGCTTTCAGCGATTCCTCGACCTGTGGCTTGATCAGATCCGGCACAGTGTCCTTGATCATCTTCCGCACCATTTCCTCCACCACTTTGGCAAGAGCGGTGGTGAGGGGCGTTAGATCGACTCCAAGATCAGACATGTCTGCCCTCTAGGTCCAATTAGCAAGCCACGCTAACAGAGGCCCTTTTTAATGTCAAGAATCGACGCATTGACAAGGATTGCCAACGGGGCCAAAATCACGCGAAGCGCTTTGGGGAGACCAACTGAGCACCGGCTTTGGCCCGAAGGTTACCTGATATGAGCAATACTGGAGCAGCAGCGATGAAACGGGTGGTGGTGCCGCTTGCGCATGGATTTGAAGAGATAGAAACCGTCACAGTCGTGGATATTTTGCGTCGTGCGGGGATTTCCGTGACTATTGCAGGGGTGGAGGCAGGGTCCCCCCCCGGTGCTATTGAGGGGCGGACAGGCATCAGACTGGTGCCAGATCTGTCCATTGCTGGGGTGAAGGCGTCAGATTTTGACATGATTGTCTTGCCGGGAGGCCTGAAGGGAGCCCAGACCCTCCAGAAGGATACGCGCGTGGCCCGGCTTTTGCGTGCTTTACAAGACAACGACCGGTACATCGCGGCCATTTGCGCGGCTCCCACGGTGCTGGCCGCCCATGGTATGATCGCTGGACGGAAACTTACCAGCCACCCGTCGGTCCGGGAGCAACTCTCCGGCGCGATCTACGATGAGGGACGGGTGGTGATCGACGGCAGGCTTGTGACTAGCCGGGGGCCTGGAACGGCGATGGAGTTCGCGATGGCTCTTGTGGAGATCCTGATGGGGCGGCAGAAAGTCGAAGAAATCAATCAAGGGGTGTTGGCGAAAATCTAACGGCGGTCGATTCACGGCTTGTGCAGGGCAAGCGACCGAAGCAGTCAAGCATAAGGAGGACGTATGGAGACGAAGGGCATTTTGGGAATGGGCTTGGCCCTCATGTTGGTGGCCGGTGGTGCATCGATGATCGCGGTCTCTCTGGCTCAGGCCGAGCCAGCGAAGCAGGAGACCAAATCCGAGGGGCAGGATAAGAAGGACCTCAAACAGGGCGAAAAGCCTGCTGACGCTACCGGCGAGAAGACCCGTGGTTTCAAGAAGGGGCAAAAGCCGACGGAGACCATGGGCACGATGGGCAAGGAGAAGAGCAAGGATACGTCCAAGCCGTAAGCTCTGGTTTCATTTCCGTACCGGCGGAGCCGAGTTTCATCTCGAGACTCGGCGCCGTTTTTTTTCAGCGCCACTCGCAAGTGTCGTCACGTGAAGAGGGCTTCCAGACGCTCAAGGGAAACGCCGTCGAGACCTGGAAGCACCAGGTGCGCGGCTGTTAGCTGATCGGCGGGGTAGGTGGTGGCCAGGCCGACCACTGTCATGCCGGCTTCGAGGGCTGATTGAATGCCGGCCAACGAATCCTCCACCACGAGGCATTCCGCCGGCTGAATCACCGGGTGAAGGCGCGGCGCCGCCTCGTTGATCTGTGCCAACGCCACTTGGTACATAGCGGGATCGGGCTTGCCGCTCGGGGCATCCTCGGCTGAGACCAGCGCCACAAAAACCTTCTCGATCGGCGTGCCCCGCAACGCGAGCTCGATCTGCTGGCGTCTTCCCCCTGAGGCGATCGCCAGGCGATAGCTCGCGGCGGCACGCTGAACGAATTCTACTATGCCCGGAAACAACGGTGGCTTGTGCGCCGCCGTCAGGGATCTGAACAGGGCGGCCTTTTTCTCAACAATCCGCTGCTCGCGCGCCGGGTCGCGCAGCCCCGTCGCTGACTGCACAAGCGCGGCTGTGCAGGTGCGCTCGTCCATACCCAGGTAGGTGCCGTAGTACTTGTCTTTGGTGAGGGTCAGCCCGTCTTCAGCCAGCGCCTGTTGGAAGGCAAGGAAATGGGTCGTCTCGTCGTCCGCGATCACGCCGTTGAAATCAAAGATGATGGCGCGGAGGCGCCGATGGCTCATGGCCGGGCGGACTTTCTTTTACGTGCGGGGGGCGTCAGGATGCGGAAGCGCCAGGGTTTGGCGGCCCAGGGCCCCGCATAGTCCACTCCGATGCGGGGAAACGCGCCGATCTGTGATCGGCTGATTCGTTCTCCGCGGTCTTCGATCCAGAGAGCCTTGCCGCTCGTCAGATCGTGGCAATTGAGCCGCCGGTCGATCCCGAACAGGCGGCATGTGCGTCCCGGTCCATCGGCCAGGCCCGTCTCATACTCGATCGCTCTGATGAGCACAGCCGCCGGGTAGTCGCTGCGCTCCGTCACCACGTTCAGGCAATGGTACATGCCGTAGATCAAATAGATGTAGGCCAAGCCCGGCTGGCCAAACATCACGTCCGTCCGTTTCGTTCGTCCCCGCGAAGCGTGAGAGGCGCGATCCTGGGGCCCCACGTAGGCTTCCACCTCGATGATACGGCCCGCTCGGAGGCCTGAGGCGGTTTCCCGTACTAGGTACTTTCCGAGCAGGCTGCGGGCCACCCGCAGGGTCGGCCGGGCGTAGAACGAAGAGGGGAGGAGAAAGTTGTTCACGATACTCCTGCGGGCCAGTGGCATCGACGGCATGGTAGAAGATAAGGAGTGAATCTTGCAATCCTTCGCCCCGTTTGATAATCAGTGGTAGGAGGATGTGAGGAGGAGAAGCGATGCCTGCTCGTCTGGTCGGTTCGTTGATACTGATTGCCTGCCTGCTCTGGATGTTCCCCTCCTCCAGCACTGCTGCGGGACCCTCCTTGCCCGTGGAACCCGACGAGGGCACCCGCGTCGATGAATTGTTTGACAGCGAGTCGAGGCTCTACCTCTCGCTTTATTCCCTCAAGGGTGATGGTGCCGTCGATTACATCACCGGCCGATTTGTCCGTGAACAGGCCCGCAGCGAATACGGTAATCCGATCTACTATACCGAGAGGTTTCCGATGTTCTACTGGTGGAACCATATCCTCTGGATTGACCGTGATCAGGACGGCGTCAATGGGAACGAGTTGGTATACCAGGAAAATGTCGACTTCGACCGGAAGCGCTATAAGCCCTGTCTTTTCAACGGGCAACTTTGCTGAAGTCCTCTCATCAAAACCGCCCACTTTTAGGCACTTGACACCCAATTGAGGAATACGCTACAAACGATTTGTCCTGGTTAATCTTCACATTAGGATAGCCTTGTCACACGCTCACCAGGAATGATATCTCAGACAATTTTCTGACTCATGTTTTGTTTAGGAGGCCAGTCCATGAAAACGCCAGACTTCCGCAATCCGCTTATTCCGTCATTCCTCTCCTCGCTCATCCTTGCGGCCGTTCTTGCCGCTCCGACCTCTGCTCCAGCCGCCGATGCCGATGTCCACGCGGGGCATGGGGTGGACCACGCTGCGATGGGCATGGTTGACAACTCCAATGAGCCATGGGCGCAGAAGCTCAAAGCCCAGACCATCATGGAAGATGTCATCGAGGGGCGTCCCAATCGCGCGTCGATGGTCGACATGCAACACAACCGGCTCATGGAGCAGATGGCCCGGCAGGTCGAAACGGGGCAGGCGAGCAATTCCGGTCTGTTCAACGGCATGTCCACGATGCATATGTACGACGGACAAGGCTATGTGCTGGCTTCGCAGCCGAATGCAGAGCCGGTGTCGGTACCGGGCGGCCGCTGCCCTTCGACTGCGCCGGTCAAGAAGTACGACATCTCGGCGATCAACGTCGAGATCACGCTGAACCAGTGGCTCGATTTCTATCCCGGCTACATGTATGTCCTGACCGAGAACGTTGCGAAGGTTCGGGCTGAGGAAGCCAAGAATAAGGCGGCCCGTGAGAACGAGAAGGACCAGTACGATCCCGGAGCTGTCACCAACGGAATCCAGGGCGACTATATCCAACCGCTGGTTATACGGGGGAATCAGGGCGATTGCGTGCGGATCACCTTGAGGAATGCTCTCGAAGGCGGCGAAACGGTGAGCCTGCACATCCACGGCTCCAGCATGCTGATCAGCGCGACCGGTAAGCCGGCCACGACGACCAATACCGATTCGATTGTGGCAAAGGGCAAGAGTGTGGACATGGAGTGGTACATCCATCCCAACATGCAAGAAGGAGGCCGGCAGTTCCACTCTTACAGCAACGATCGCGAACTGACGGTGCTGGGGATGTTCGGCACCTTCGTCGTGGAGCCGAAGGGTTCCAAGTATCTGGATCCCATCGGGAAGGATGAGCCTACCGAGATGCGGAGCGGATGGCAGGCGATCATTCAGAACGGCGCGGGTCCCGACTTTCGCGAATTTGTCATCATCTACCATGAAGTAGGCGATGAAGCCTTCCGTCCGGTGAACAAGAAGGGGGACTTCCTCCCGCAGCGTGATCCACTGACTGATGCCTACCGGCCCGGCGGTCGCGCGCTGAATTACCGGAGCGAGCCGTTCGGCATCAATAACATGCACGTCCAGCACGAGTACTTCGGGTTCGAGGACGAATCCATGGGGTACAGCTCCTACACGTTCGGAGACGCCCCGACCACGATTCCGAGGTCATACCTGGGTGATCCCGCCAAGTTCCGGCTGATTCACGGCGGATCAGAGGTGTTTCATTCGCATCATCCGCACGGTGGAACAATCCGCTGGCTCCGGAGCCCGCGGTCCAGCGACGAGATGCCGCTCTGGTTTGCGGCCAAGAACGGGCCGGTCAAATACCCGGTGATCCGTACCAAATCGGATCGTGTGGACGTTCAGGTGATCGGACCGTCAGAAGCCTTCGACCTGGATACCGAATGCGGATCCGGCCTGTGCCAGCAGTTGGCGGGAGATTTCCTGTTCCACTGCCATGTGGCGCACCACTATGTGGCCGGCATGTGGGGCTACTGGCGGGTCTACAACACGATGCAGCAGGGCGAGCTCCACACCGATGTGATGCCGGATCTCCGTGAGCTGCCGGATCGCAAGGGCCGGATGAAATTCGGCGTGACGTCGGACAAGCTGGTCGGCAAGACCGTGGACTGGTTCGGGAAGACCTTCCAGATCGTCGAGAAAGGGAAGACCAATTGGAAGAGCACCCCGGTCGTCGTCACGATCAAGGACTGGGTCGAGATGCAACTGCCGACCCAGGGCAAGCCCGGCCACAAGGACGATGAGAAGGGACAGATCGTTTCGTACGATGCGACCGTGCTGGATTGGGGCTGGAAAGCCAATACAGCGATGACCGAAAAGGAAAGCACCATCGCCAACCCGAAGTACAAGTCGCCGAAACCCGGCGATCGGCTGCCGATCCTCTTCGAGCCGACAACGGGGAAAGTGTCGTGGCCGCATTTGAAACCGCATTTCGGAAAACGTGTGATGTTCTCGCCGAATCACAACGGCGCGCCGTGGCTTGAGATGATCCATCAGAACGAGGATGGAAGCCGCAGTGTGGATCCGCCCAAGCCGGGCGAGAACGGGATCTGGAGTCTCTGCCCAGAGAACGCGGGGCGGAAGTATTACAACATCCACTTCATCAAGTTGCCGATCGAGATCAGCAAGGGGCATGGGAAGGAACCTCCGATCGTGGACAAGAACGGCCTGATCTACGTCCTGCATGAGGAGGAGGAGGCCGTCCGGAAGAACAATGATCTCCGGTATCCGCTGGTGTATCGGGCGAACGTATACGACTGCGTAGACTGGACGCTCACCAGCGAGTGGACGGATGACGACTTCACGAACTTCCAGTCCTCGAAGATCAATATTCACCCTCATTTCCTCCAATTCGATAACCAGTCGTCGGACGGGGTGATCACGGGCATGTCCTATGAGCAATCGGTCCGTCCGTTCACGATGCTCGAGAAGAAGGAAAAGAAAGGGCTGCCTCTTCCGATGAACACGGCGCTGACCGCTCCGGCCAAGAAGGGCGGTAAGAGCATCACGGTCAAGAATGCGGCCCAGTACCATGTGAAGACGGAATTGCTCGTGGGCGCGGATAATGTGAAGGGCAATGAGGTCCAGCGCATTGCCGCGATCTCGGGCAACACGATCACCTTCGAAAACCCGCTCAAGAACGACCACCCGAGCGGCGATATCATCACCGTCGAGTTCGTCAGACAACGGGTTTGGGTGGATGCCGATGTGGGAACGGTGTTCTGGCATGACCACGCCTTCGGGGCGACCACCTGGCCGCATGGCGGGTTCGGGACTCTTATCGTGGAACCGGCCGGCTCCACCTATCATGATCCCAAGACGGGGAAACCCATTCGCAGCGGTCCGATCGCGGACATCCATACGGTCGAACCGGTAGGCTATGGCGTGAACGGTAGCTTCAGAGAATTGATGGTGCAGGTGCATGACACCGTCCCGCACACGGTGAATATCGTGACGGCCGGGAATCCGCCGGGTCAGCCCGTGGAGGTCGCCTTGGAGGGCGGCAAAACCGTGTCTTTCATGATGCCGGATAAGATAGCCATGACCCCCATGCCGTTCCTGAACGGGGGGACGCACACGACCGGCAGCGGGTTGAACTTCAGGGCCGAACCCATCGCCAAGCGATTGGCGAACAATCCGGATGCATCGAAGATCTTCAGCAGCTTGGTACATGGCGATCCCTCGACGCCGTTGCTCAGAGCGTATCTCGGGGACACCGTGGTGTTCCGATTGCTGCATACCTTGATGAACGAGAGCATGGACTGGGTCCTGTCCGGCCATACCTTCCTCACCGAACGGTACGCGGGCGACGCCAACCGGAAGAACTCAATCCACATCGGTATTGCGGAGCGGTACGATCTGGTAGTCCCGCAGGCCGGCGGCCCGCAGTTGATGGCGGGGGACTATCTCCATTTCAACGGGCGCTCCTCCCATTTCTCGGAGGGAGCGTGGGGGATACTCCGGGTTCTGGACAAGGAAGTGCCGGACCTGAAGAAGTTGCCGGCCGGCTATTCCGGCCGGAACGAAATCCCGACGCAGTCGAAGTCGGTCTGTCCGGATAACGCGCCTGTGAAATCGTTCAACGTGGTGGCCATGGATCACGATCTCAAGTTCAATCCGAAAGCGCCCGATTTGATCGAAGTGGACTTCGAGCGGAAGATCATGACGAGAAATGCGGAAGGCAAGATCTACGCGCTCGAAGAGGAAGCGGCCAAAGTGGCGACGGGCTTGACGCCGAGTCCGTTGACGCTCCATGTGAACGTGGGCGATTGCGTCAAGGTCAATCTCAAGAACAAGATGGCGAAAAGCCGGGCGTCGTTCTCGGCCTTCTCGCTGGCCTTTGATCCTAAGGACTCGCTCGGAGCGAATGTGGGGAACAATCCGGGCGACCAGACGATCGCGCCTGGCGAGAGCCGGACCTACACCTATTATGCGCATCCGTTCAATGGAGAGATCACGTCCCTGGTGTGGGATTTCGGGAACGTGATGCTGAACCCCAGGAACGGATTGTTCGGCGCGGTCGTCGTGGGGCCGAAGGGCTCAAAGTATCGCGATCCCAAGACCGGCGCGGATATTTCCCAAAAGAACAGTTGGGTTGCCGATGTAATCGTGGATCGGACGATCGAAGGAAATGAGGGTCGCACGAACTACCGTGACGTGGCCCTGTTCTTCCAGGACGAAGACAACATCATCGGTACGAGCTTCATGCCCTATGTACAGAACGTGGCGGGGCTCACCGGCGTAAATTACCGGAATGAACCCTACAAGGCCAGGGAAGAGCAGGGCTGTGACCTGGGTCATATGTTCCAGCCCTGCAAGGTGGACAAGCCGGAGGATCCGGTGACGCCGCTCATCGAAGCCCATGCAGGCGATCCTGTGCGGATCCATATCCTGGGAGCCAGCAACGAGCAGAACCAGATTTTTGGCCTGGAGAAGCACGAGTGGCCGATCGAGCCGTTCATGCCCGGCGCGGATCAGCTCAGCGCGGTGCAGTTCTCCGGGGCGGAGGTCCTAGACGCCTTCATCACCTCCGCAGGCGGGCCTTATAAGCTGCCGGGCGATTACGTCTGGGGCAATCAGCGCTTGCCGTATTCCCAGTCCGGGCAGTGGGGCTATTTCCGGGTTCTGCCGACCGGGGATTCGCGGATTCTGCCGCTCTCCAAGGGCGACGTCGGCGTCCAGAAGGCGGACGAGCAGCCGGCTCCGGATCAGGCATTGCCGACCGCGCTGAAGTAATCGCGGCAGTTTTATTACAGTCACCGAGCGGGGGAATCGGCATTTTGCGGTTCCCCCGCTGTATTTTGTTATGTGTATAATAATTAAAGACCAAGTAAAAGGAGAGTGGAATGCGATTTGAGGTGAAGCGCGGGCTGCCTTGGGTATTCGTATGCGTCCTGGCCGTGGGTATCTATGCCCTGACAGGGTTTTCACCGGCTATCGCGTATCAGGAAGTCACGGTAACTGACGGCGGGAAGATCACTGGGAAGGTGACGCTGAAGGGAGGGAAGCCGGTACCACGCGGGTTTAACCTCGTGACGTTTCCCGATCCGGTTTACTGTGGACGGATCTCCAACGGCCGTGGGTTCCGGCTTTTGAAAGAATTTACCGTCGCGGAAGATCGGGGCGTGAAGGAAGTGGTCGTGATGCTGACGGGGATCGAGAAGGGAAAACCGTTCCAGTTTCAACCCCCGCAAATTGAAGCCAGAGATTGTCGGTTCCTGCCCTTTGTGAACGTTGTGCGAGACAACAATAAGGTCTCGATCGTCAATATGGATCCGGTGATGCATGATATCCAGGCCTATGAAACTTCCGAGTTGGGGCCTCGAGTCTTGTTCAATATTCCCCTTCCGATGAATGCACACCATCCGAAAGAGGCGGGGAGCGATGCGGAATACCATAAGCACATTCCGGGTCATCCTATGACTCAGGAGATCCACATGACGAAAGGCCGCCGGATCTTCGTGATGCAATGCGGGTTTCACGCGTATATGGAGACCTGGGGCATGGCGGTGGACAACCCCTACTATGCCCTCACGGATGAGTCCGGACAGTTCACGATCAGCGATATCCCGTCGGGAACCTACAAGCTTGTGGTGTGGCATCCCCAGGAACGCACGATTGTTGAACGAGAGGTGACGATTACGGCCAAGGGATCTGTGACGGCCAATTTCGAGATACAGTCCAAGTTCGGAGCTCGAGCTGGAATGGAAGCGGAAGAGAATCCGCACTTCGGATTAGGGATCCTCGGCTCCCGGCAGGTAAAACCGACCTTGGAGTTACAACAACCCTGACGGCTTGGTTCGATCGCATCACAACTCATAGTTGGAGTTCATAGTGACGAAATATATAAGAATAGGTTTGGCCCTGGGAGGTATCATTCTTGGAGGAACCTTGGCGTTTGTCCTGATCGGTTCGGATCGTGTGCTCGCGATAACCAGCGGCGGCAGCGATGTCGCCGATGTGGTACCGGAATGGACGCCTGAGGGCAAGAAGGCCGCTGCGCATCTGACCACCTTGCCTCCGAAAGACGAGATGGCGCTGATCCCAACCGGTCCGTTTTTGATGGGCAGCAATCGGCAAGTGGACCGGAGTTCGTATCCGGCGGAATTCCCGCAGCGGACTGTCTACCTCGACGCGTATGAGATCGACAAGTACGAAGTGACTACGGTCCAATACTTGAAATATGTTCTGGCCAACAACTTGCCCCCATTGGTGGACTGGAAATGGGGAGGGGTTTTCCAGGAGACGATGGCCGCTCACCCCGTCATGCATGTCTCGTGGTTTGAGGCGGATGCGTACTGCAAGTGGGCCGGCAAGCGACTGCCCACATCGGCCGAATGGGAGAAAGCGGCCCGCGGAACAGACGGGCGGATCTATCCTTGGGGGAATCAGCCGGCCGGCCCGTCACGCGCCAATTTTGGCCGCACAGGACTTTCCGGGCCGGTGCGCGATCGGCCTGAACGTCTTCTCCTCTATCCACCGATTGTCTCAGTGGACAAGTACGAAAACGCAGTCAGCCCATACGGCGTCTTCAACATGGCCGGCAATGTCGCCGAATGGACCGCTGATTGGTATGATCCAGGCTATTACAAGTACGCACCAAACAAGAATCCCCAGGGGCCTGCTCATGGGTCGCACAAGGCATTCCGCGGTGGCGGATGGGTTGACAGCGTGCCGAGTGTCCGACCCGCCCAGCGGAATGGAGCGGATCCAAAGACTCGCATGAACTGGCTCGGCTTCCGTTGCGCGCGCGGGCCTATCGGCGATCAAGCACCACTGGTGCCAGCGCCCACCGTGAATCCCGTGACGCCATGATGCCTGCTGCTGGCCATACCCATCCGATTCTTTTGACGCTGCTCCTTGTCCTGGTCACGCGCGGACCCGTCTGGGCATTGGAATTCAGCGCGGATCAGGTCATGAAGTCTAACGGCAAGACGCACGTTTCCAATATCTTCTACCGGGACGATCGCTGGCGCCTGGAACACCAGGATACTGGGCCGGTCAATGTGACCATCGTCCGCAAGGACAAACAAGTGATGTGGATGCTCATTTCGCGCCTCAAGCATTACAAGCAAGTTCCTTACGATGCCGCACAGGACCCTAAAGTACAGGAGGCTCTGGCAGGGGAGGTCTCGCGCGATCCGATCGGTGCAGAGACCCTCGATGGTCATCCGACGACATTGTACGAGGTGCGGGTTCAGGAAGGGGATCAGGCTGATGTCTATTACCAGTGGCTCGCGACGGACATTCACTTTCCGTTAAAGCTTATGAAGAAGGACGGTTCCTGGAGCGTCGAATACCGGCGCGTTAGGCTCGGGCATCTTTCGGATTTTCTGTTCCAACTGCCGGTGAATTTTCAGCCATTGGAAGAGTTCGACGGCTCGGATCACAAAGAGCCGAAGTCCACCACACCCGATGCCAAAATGTGAGCCTACGCCCTAGTGCGCGGTGATCGATGCGGCATCTATGGCGCAGCGAAAACCGAGGCTGTGGTTCCTGTTCTTGGGGTCGCTGCTGAGACGGTGGGCCGACCTGAGGAGAGGAGCTTCGGATTCCCAGCCGGAACCACGCATCACTTTTCGTGTCCCTTCATTGGGGCCTTTGGGGTTACGGAGCGGTCCTTTCTCATAGTAATGCGGGTCGTACCAGTCGGATACCCACTCCCACACGTTTCCTTGAAGGTCCTGCACCCCTTCCGGGCTGGCTCCCTGGGGATGACTACCAACAGGTTCAAGACCTCCCCCGTTTCGCCATTGGTTGAGGTAGTTCGCCAGCGTTCGCGTCGGCTCCGCATCGCCCCATGGAAAACGGCGTCCGGTCGTGCCGCGAGCGGCGCGCTCCCATTCGGCCTCCGTGGGCAGCCGCCGGCCGGCCCATGCGCAGTAGGCTGCGGCGTCAGACCAATCGACATTGATCACCGGGTGATCCTTGAATGCCGCCGGAACGGTGGCGCCTTGCCAAAGAGTGAGTGTCTTGTCCCGAGGATGTTCCGGAATCCTGTGTCCAGTGGCCTTGACGAATTCGAGATACCGGCCGTTGGTGATTTCCAAGGAGTCCATGTAGAAGGCATCGAGAAAAATCCGCCGCTCCGGGTACTCATTCCGACCGCCGTCCCGTTTGCTGATAGACGTGCCCATCAGGAATTCGCCGGCCGGGATCCGTTTCAGCGGCGCCCCATCTTTCCCCGTTACGGTTTGAGGAAGGTCAGCGCTGACAGCGAACTTCGGAAGCATCACGCTCACGGCGCTCATGATCAATATGCGGATCAGACTGAAAAACATCGATCCACTCCTTGTTTATCGCGAGATAAAATCACATCTACCAGCCAGGGGTGATGATGTCAATTCCATCCTTGAAATCGCTTGAGCGCAGCGGCTTTGCCGGTCGCAGGGAGATGGGAGTCTTTTTACTGTTCGTGTTGATCTGTCTGTCGAGCACGAGTGTCTCCGCCGATGCCTTGTCGGAGGCTCGGGCGGCTTACGACCAACAGAAATATGAGCAGGCGCTGAAGATCCTCGATCCTCATCTCGCACACAACCCGGCTCAGTCCGATGCGCTGGAACTGCGAGTTCGGACTTATCTGAAACTGAAGCAGCCCGAGCAAGCGATCACGGATTATCTTCGGTGGGCCGGGCAGCAGGGCCGGGATGACGCGCTCCTTCTTCGGGAACTCTCTCTCAACGTGATCACGGCGGTCGTTGGCGACATGCGCGAGCAAATGCGGGGGGCTGCGATCACGGCGCTCAAGGAGATGGGCGGGGCCGACACGGTTCCTCTGCTGGAGGAGGCCTTGGCCGATCAGTCGGGACTTGTGCGGGCGTTGGCGGTCGAAGGCGTAGCGCGTGAAGGCCATGCCGCCAAGTCGAAACGCTTGCGGAAACTCCTCCGCGATCCTGCCGCCCTCGTCCGGGTCTCGGTGCTGCGCGCGCTCGGCGAATCTGGCGATCGCGGACTTATCTCTGAGATTGAACCCTTATTGAAAGATGAGCAGCCTCGGGTCAGAGCGGCGGCGGCGGCGGCGCTCGTCGCGTTAGGGCGCCCCGAAGTCTTGAGCGACGCGCTGGACGGACTCAAGCATCCCAAGCCGGATGAACGGGCCGCGGTGCTGCGCATCCTTGGCCATTTGAAGGATAGCCGTGTGGGTCCTGCACTTCTGAACGCGCTGTCTGATCGTGATGCCATGGTTCGCGCGACGGCAGCAGGAATCATCGCCGAGCGGAAAGAAACCGGCGCGGCACAGGCGCTTGCCGCCCTGTTGAAAGACACGGTGCCTTTGGTGAGAGGGGTGGCGGCGACCAGCCTCTCCAAGCTGGAAGGAGCAAAGGCCGCGCCACTGGTTGAACCCTTACTCGCCGAAACTGTTCCGGCAGTGCGGGCGGAAGTAGCGGCCGCCCTCTTGCCTTTTCGGCCTGCTCGAGCCGAGCCAGTGTTGCGAGAATCTGTACGGTCGCAGGATCCAGGCGTCCGATCAGCGGTCGGCAAGGCTCTGGGACAGACCGGAAGTGCGGCAGCGTTGCCATACCTCATCACTCTTCTGGGTGATGAGACACCGCGGCCTCGTATTGCGGCAATCCGCGCCCTCGGTCATGTAGGAACTGGGAAACATATAGCTATATTGAGGCCAATCATGGGTGATCCGGATGTGGCGGTTCGGGTCACGGCAGCGGGGGCCATTGGCCGGTTGCTGAACGGCCTGTAATGGAATATCATAGACCTTGACATGATTAGATTGGCCTGTGGTATAAAACAGCTTTCCGCCTGGGTCAGGCTTTTGGGGGAGGATATTCTCGAAACAATAGAGAGGATTGATTTCCTGCCGGAATAGTGACTTTATCATCAATGAAGGAGGTTTGGGCCATGAAGAAGGTTGGAATATTGACGGTGATCGCTATCGTGGCGATCGCGTTCCTGGCCGCCCCGATGACGTCGTGGGCGGGCGGGACGGTCGAAGGGAAGGTGTCGTTTTCGGGTAAGCCCCCGGCGCCGAAAGAGTTCCTCTTTTCGAAGTTTCCGAATCCGAAGTTCTGCGTCAAGAACGAGAACAAGGATGCCAAGGGCGAGAAGCGGCTTCTCCATGAAGTGCAGGTCGGAAAAGATGGGGGCCTGAAGAATGCGGTCGTAGCCGTGACCGGCATCAACGATGAGAAGTTCCAGGCTGAGTTCAAGGGCGAAGACATCACCGCCAAGTTCTGCGAGTTTCTCCCCTATACCGGTGTGGTAGTGCCTGTTCAGTCGTCCTTCCGGGTGATGAACACTGATTCAGATCCGGATGATCCGGGACCGAAAGGTGATTTTCCTAGCAAAAAGGGTGTGCTCCACAACCCGCACTCGTTCGAGGTCAAAGGGCCCAGTTCTACCACGATCTTCAACATCGCTCTTCCTGAGAAGGACAAGGGACTCGACAAGCCGATCAAGCTGCGCAAGGCGGCCGAGGGGTCCGTCTTCAAGCTGATCTGTGACCAGCACGAGTTCATGCAGTTCTGGGCGCTGCCCGTGACCAGCCCGCACTATGCCGTGGTGGGCGAGGACGGGAAGTTCACCATCAAGGATGTGCCGCCCGGCAAGTACAAGGTGGTGGCCTGGCATCCGGTGTTGAACAAAGGCGTGCCGATCGAGCAGGAAATTGAAGTGAAGGACGGCGCATCGGCGGCGGCCAAGTTCGAGTTTAAATAAGGAACTGAACTTTCGCGAGTTGCGAGGCGGCGGAATCACCATTCCGCCGCCTCTTTTTTTGCCTCAATCAATGACCCTCTCTGTTCCTTGCCTTCTCCGCGAAGGTTGACATAGAATTCACTGATTATCGGCGAAGAAGGAGTGGGAGTGGCCAGAACGCTGTCTCTTGCCGAGATCTTCGAGCTCGGCTACTACTGGGAAAGCAAGGTCCTGCTGACCGCGGTCAAGCTCGACATTTTTGGAGCACTGGCCGGAGGAGGCAGGACTGCCGCGGAGGTGACCCGGCGTCTAGGGGCCGACCCGAAGGCCACCGGACTGCTGATGAACGCGCTGGTCTCGATCGGTCTTCTTCGGAAAGAGGGCGAGCGCTACCGGAATGCGCCGGAGTCCCAGGAGTATCTCGTGAAGGACAGCCCCACGTACGCCGGCCATCTTTTGCTGCTACAGGACGCCGAGTGGGAGAACTGGGGCAAGCTCGAATCGGTCGTGCGTACCGGGCGCTCGCCGGTGAAGGATCATCTCTTCCGCACGGATCCGAAGTTGGCGGAGAACGTCTTGATGGTGCTCCACCGCGTGGCGCTCCAGCATGCCCCGACGCTCGCCAAACAAATTGATCTCAGCTCTTCCCGGACCCTGCTGGACCTTGGAGGCGGCGCCGGCACGCACGCCATGGCCTTCTGTCAGGCCTACTCCAACCTGGCGGCCACCGTCTTTGACCTGCCTGAAACTTTGCCGACGACTGAACGTTTGATCAAGGAGGCAGGGCTCGAAGGACGCATCCGCCTGCTCCCCGGCGATTTCAACCGGGACGCTGTGGGTGGCCCGTACGACGCGGTCCTCATGTCCGACATCCTGCACTATCAAGGCGCGGAGGCCAATGCGGCCTTGGTTCGCAAGGTTCATGGGGCACTGGCTCCGGGAGGCCGGCTGGTGATCAAGGATCGCTTTCTTGATGAAAGCGGGACGAGTCCAGCCTGGACCGCCCTGTTTGCCGTGCATATCCTGGTCAACACAGAGAAGGGGCGGTGCTATACCATGGCCGAGGCCATCCAATGGCTAAAAGACGCCGGGTTTGCGTCGATCGATGAACTGGATCGCTCCACCCTGGTTCAAGGAGTCAAATGAAGGAACTGCTCGCGCGACCCGGATTCCTGGGAACGGCCGCGACGCTGGGGGCGGACGTCAGCCAGCTCATGGCCATGCTGTTCACGGGCTTGTTCATCATCGGGTGGATTCAGGCGCGGAGAAAGCTGGGCAACGCGCACCACTGGCTGGTTCTGGGCGGGATGATTGCAATGCTGTCGTTCTTCACCAGCTATTACCTTTTCCGTCAATTGGGCGTCCTGGCGTTCGAAGGCAAGGAAGGATTCGGCGGCTCGGATTTTCTGTATCACAAGGTCTTCATCCCCATCCTGACGATTCATATTAGCCTGGTCATCATCGGACTGATCATGGCGATCTACATGATCATCCTCGGCTTCCGCGCGCAACGAGTCGTCGGCGGCAGGAGAGAGCTCCGTTCCGGGGCGTTGAATGTCGCGAAGGAAAAATTGACGAAAATCTTCTTGGTCAGCGGGACCGTTCTCTTCGGGCTGTACGCGGTGGTAGGAACCAGGCTGGGGACGGACTTCTCGCTCCGACGCTTGATCGTGTACCTGTCCGGCCTGCTCGTTGTCGGATTGGTCTTAGGCGTCGAGAAGACGATCGAACGGTTCTGGCCGGATGGCGAGAAACGTCACCGGACCTTGGGTCGCGTGACGATGACGATCTATTGCATCCTGTTCGTCACCGGCACCATCACCTACACGATGCTCTATATTCTCTATCCCGGAAAAATCGGCTGATCGATCACACATGAAGGTGCAATGCTGCTGCGGAGCCGTGATGGAGGCCAAGGCGCTCGAGGAGGAGTCGCCACTCAGTTTCCACCTGCGACTTGCCTGTATGGCCTGCGCGAACTGGGTGACGGTCTCGGGCAGGTTGGAAGAAGTCACGCCCTTCGTGGAGCGCACCTTGTGGTCCAACGAGGCGCGCCACGAGCTTGAGCGTCTTCCGCCCCATATCGAACCGCTGGTCCGGCAGGAAGTGGAAGCGCACGCCGCGCAGGAAAAGTGTTCCGTGATTACCGCGGCGCTCGTTCAAGAGGCTCGTCTGCGCGGAAAAGTCTCGTGGACCTCAGCGGCGAAAAACCGGCTGGCCAATATCCCGGCGCCGATCCGGTCCATGGCGAAAGTGGAGATCGAGCGGATGGCGCTCGAACAGGGACTGTCCGAGGTGACGGAAGCGTTGATGGATGACGCCAAGGCCAAATTTCTGGGCATGCGAGGCAGGGTGTAGGCCGCACCATGTTGACTCTGTTTCAGGGTGGCCTAGCCTTGCCGGTAGCAAAGGTTCGAGTCCAGACCCGGGGAACCACAGTCTATGCTGTTTAACCTAGTAATTGTAGGGTTCCTGGTATTGCTGCCCGGTGCTAACCCGGCTGAATCTGCCGGAATAGACATGCGTTGCGCAGCCAAGAATAGTTCGACTGCGCCCAGTTATGTACTTGTCACTGTGACAAACGCCAAGTCTCACGAAAGTTTTATTTCGGCGGTTGAGTCAGGGAATTTACAATATGCATTGGGGTTAGAGCATCAGCTCGGTCATGCGCTAGCAAGGCAAGATATCTCCGCCTATCAAGCCATCTATAAGCTCATAGATGAGCATCCTGATCTGGTGTTTGAATTCTCGTTTGAGCCGGCCATTGAGCGTCTTCGTCCCAGGTATACCGAGGTGAAGCTCAACGAAGTCCGACGAACCCTTTTAAATCTGAATGATGAAGCAATTCTCAAAGGTTTTGGTCAGAACGGAGACCTGTACAGGCTGATAGAAACGTTTGGGCAACCAGCAATCGCCCATGTGCTTCTTGAGCGAGGCTTTGCTGCTGGACGAGGCGATTACGTTCCAATCTTCATCGTTAGCAAACCTTTTCAGGGCCTAAAATGCGGTTCTCAATAGCTCAAAGCGGATGGTTCGCAAAGGGTACAGTTCGGGGAGCTGACGTAAGGCAATCAATAATCTACGGGGCAGACGACTAAAACCATGTTGCATCGGATGACCATGCGAGTAGTGCCGGCGCTGACGGTGGCGGTGACGGAGGAGGGATTCCGTCGACGCAAGCGGATACTGATGCTGTTCCCCGGACTGGTTGCGTGCGCCCTCTACAAATTTCTTCAGGTGATGGGCTGGCACGCCGACATCGTGTTCCTGCTGCTGGCCAGCGGCTTCTTCTGCGGCGGGGTTGCGCTGGCCTGCTATGCCTACGGTCGTGAGCAGCGGCTCACGGAACTGGTCCATGAAGACAGTCTCCGGCAGGTAGCCTGGGTGGGAGGATGGATCGGGTTTCTTTATGGCATCCAATTGTCGTTGATGGTGTTGGCCCTGCTCAAGGCGGCCACCTACGATTATGCCGTGCATCCTAATGGTCCCGCGCTGATGGCTTTGATCATCGCCTCGACGTCGGTCGCGCGCGATGCGTTTGAGATCGGGCACCTGCGTTTTCTCCAGCGGCAGGGCCGGCCCTTCGTGGCCCTGCCGGACGGGAAGGCGCTGTGGGCGCTCGTGACCGGCCGGCTTGATCTCTGGGCGGCGAAGGTCGCAGGCGCGACCCTCGCAGTCGGCCTGGCCTATGTCGGGCTCGTGACAGTCGCGCCGTCCGTCGCGACGGACCTGGGGCAGCTTGCGGCGATCGGCGTACTTGCAGGTCTCGCTTGTACGGTTGCTTTTGTCCAAGGGCTACAGCCATCGTTCACGCTATGGGAAGGGCTGACGCGGTATTCATGGCGGGAACTGCTGAGGTTTTTCCTCTGGCCCGGCATGACCTTCGCCTGGACGTATTATCTTGTCGCGCTGGGGGTGATCAGCTTCCTCTTGGCTATCCCGCATCCACCGATCTGGGTGCGGATTCTTATCACGGCGGGCGTCGGCGGCCTGATGAGTCTCTATGGCTATTATCTCGGCCGATCCCGATGGCAGGAGGAGAAACTTCATGCTACAATCGCGCCCGCTTTGCTTCGGTGCCCCTTCATTTGGGGGATTCTGACCTCCAGGAAAGCCTGATCGTGAGAGTGGTGACGACGAACTGATGCGACTCATGCTCTCATTTCTGCTCGTCATCCTGCTGCTCGGCGTCGGCGGATCGTTACCCGCGTATGCCAGGGACGGTGCCTACGGTAGTCTGCCGGCCGAAACAGCGGAGCCCGAGCAGTCCCTCCAGACTCCTCCGGGAGCGGATATTTACTATGGCACACCGGGCCGGCCGGCCAGCGATCCGGCCCCCCGTTCTGGGCCTGCCGACTACCCACGTTACGGCAATTTGGACAGTCGGCTCGCGATCTGGGTCATCACCCAGCAGCATACGTACTTCGGCGGGTTCGTGCTGGCCCTGCCGATCTTCTGTCTTATCATCGAGGTCATGGGGCTTCTGACTCGCGACCGTGTGGCGGCGGCACGGTACGACCGCCTGGCGCGGGACTTCCTCCGCATCAGTCTGATCGCCTTTTCTATTTCGTCCTTGCTGGGCGTGAGCGTCGTGACCGCCTTGGTGGTGCTCTATCCGGCCTTCTTCGGCTATATCACCGGCGTCTTCAAATCGATGATGGGCATCTACGCCCTGGTCTTCTTGGCCGAGAGCAGCACCCTCTGCCTGTACTACTATTCCTGGGACCGCATGAACGAAGGCGGCCTCAAGTGGGTGCACGCCGCATTCGGGGTGATGCTGAATGTCTTCGGGACCATTTTGCTCTTTCTCGCCAATTCATGGGTCTCGTTCATGATGTCGCCGGCCGGCGTGGACCAGTCGGGTCGCTTTCTCGGGAATGCCTGGCATACGTTGCACACGGCCCTGTGGAACCCCTTCAACGTTCATCGCTTCCTGGCCGACATGATGACCGGTGGGGCCGTCGTGCTGGGGTATTCCGCGTTCCGGTTCCTCACGGCCAAGAGCCAGGACCAGAAGGGTTATTACGACTGGATGGGGTTCGTGTTCCTGTTCATCACGATGGCGGCCTTGATCCCCATGCCGTTCGCCGGGTACTGGCTGATGCGGTCGGTGTATGAATTCCGCCAGCAATTGGGCGTGACGATGATGGGCGGCATGTTGACGTGGATGTTCGTTCTTCAAGCGATCGCGGTCGGCGCGCTCTTTATCGGTGCCAATTACTATCTGTGGCAGGGGATGGCGCGGATGCCGGGCGCCCAGCGGTATCACCGGTATATCAAGTACCTGCTCTATGGGCTGGTCGTCAGTTTCCTGGTGTGGTTCACACCGCATACGCTGGTCCTGACGCCGGAAGAAGCCAAGGACATCGGCGGAGCCCAGCATCCGGTCATCGGCAACTTCGGCGTGATGTCCGCCAAGAACGGCGCGATCAATAGCATGATTCTCCTCTCGGCGTTGAGTTACATCCTGTACAAGCGGACCAACAAGGTCATCACGGCATCGTGGGTGCGGACGGGCAATCTGATCATTGGGGCAGTCTTCGTCGGCGCGATCATCAATGTTATCAGCTTGTCGGTGTATGGATTCTACCTTCCCGCCAATATCCGCGTGGGGCTCTCGCTTCCCCAGGCAATGAGCACACTCACGGCGTTGGTCGTGGGGCTCTTGGTGAATCGGGCTCTCCTCAGAGGATCTGAGCCGATCGGGCCGATTGTTTGGGGCAAGATGCCGGTTCGGGGGCAAGTGATGCTCTTTCTTCTCGGGATGGCCTTCACGTGGGTGATGGGGTTGATGGGCTTTATCCGGTCGTCCGGGCGATTAGGATGGCATGTCCACGAGATCATGCGTGACGGATCGCCATGGGCTTTTACGCCCGGGTTCGGCTTCGCAGCCGGAATGGTTACCCTCAATATGGCGTTGTTCTGGGGACTGTTGCTGGGGGTGTTCTGGCTGAGCCAGCGAACGCTCGCGCAGGCCGAGGCGCCCGAACGGGTGTGGGCTGGCAAGGTTTCTGAAAGAGAGCAGGCGTTCACTCCGGCCATGTCGAGTAAGGTCCTCCTCCGCGATGGCTGACACTCCAATGAGGATTCTCACGCTGGTTGCTCTGGCCGGCGTGCCCAGTCTTCTGCTTCTTCATGGGGTCGTCACCGGTCAGTCCTCGTTGTCTCAAAATCCAGCCGTACAGGTTCTGGAAGATTTCTCGAAAGCCGAGCCAGACGGATTCCCGCAAGGTTGGCAGGCGAGTCGCAGTGAGGCTGCAACCCGTAAAGCCTATACCGTCCAGAGAGAAGGAGACTGGGCGTTCCTCCGGACCAAGGGAATTGATAATCAGATGCGTATCTTCAAGCGTATGGCTTGGAATCCGAAGGAGTATCCGATCATCACCTGGCGGTGGCGGCTGCGGTCTGCGCCTTCCGGCGAAGGGCCGCTTGCCGCGGTATTTGTGTCTTTGGACACGGACCTTCTCGTGATTCCGGTCTCGACTAAGTACTTGTGGACGACGAGCGGAAATGTAGGAGCAGTGAAAGAGGGCGGGCTCTTTGGCGCTGCCGAGATGGCGATCCGCATTGGTGCGCAACCAATCGGGCAGTGGGTTGAGGAGCGAGTCGATGCCTATGCGGATTTCCTCAAGATCCATAGGCATGAGCCGGCTCCCCAGGCCTGGGGGATTTCGCTCGTCACCGGCCCGGGCGTCGAGCTTGATTTCGGCAGCATCGCCCTCGCCAAGCAATAAGGAACCGATTGATGTTGCGGTTGCGGACAGAACATGGGCGTGTCACCCTTGATATGCTGCTGGGCGCCGCTGTGTTCGGTGTTGTGGGAGCGGCGATTGGCTACTATTGGGGAACGGGTGTGGGCCTTGCGGTGACGACTGCCGTGGGGCTGGTGTTCGGGTTTCTGATCGGGCTGCTGGGTGGGCGCCGATTCTTTGTCAGCATTGTGTGCGGGGCTCTGTTCGGGGCAGGCCTGGCTTGGCTTGTTTCCGGGCCGTCCGCAATCCCGCTGGGAGCCTCCTCTGGTGGAGCCATGGGGGGATTTCTCGGTGTCCAAATGGGGATGCTGCTGGAGCTCTGGCGTCAACGCAAAGAAGCGCCTGCTGCGACGCCGCCTGCTTCAGACAACGAGGGTGCGAGATGAAAGATAAATGGCTGATGATCGGTGTAGGCACCACCTTCTTGGCGTTTTTTCTGATGATTGTCAGCATGATGATGTTGTCCCGGCACTCGGAGAAAAACAAGGAGTTGCTCAAGCAGATCCCGGCGACTCCCCAGGAGCCCGTCGCCGTTGCCCAGACGGATTTCAGTCTCTACAAAACGATCGTGGGCGATGACGGGCGGGAGATGATCGAGATTCCGGAAGGCCCATTTAAAATGGGCAGCAAGGATGGCGACTACGATGAAGCCCCTGAGCACCAAGTCTATTTGTCCACGTATTACATGGATAAGTATGAAGTGACCCAGGCTGAGTACGAGCGGTTCGTCAAGATGACGAAACGAGGGAAGCCGTTCGTTCCGGTCTTTGATGACGACCCTTCCAAGATTCTCAAGCCGGAACTGGCGGCGATGGGGATGTCCTGGTCGGACGCGACGGCTTATTGCCAGTGGGCGGGCAAGCGTCTGCCGACCGAGGCCGAATGGGAGAAGGCGGCGAAGGGGGAAGGGAACCGTAAATACCCCTGGGGCGACACGTTGACCCCCAAGCACGCAAATCTGGACGGCGAGGAAGACGGCTACAAGTACCTGGCCCCTCCGGGAAAATTCGAGGCCGGACGCAGTTACTACGGGCTGTATGATATGGCCGGGAATGTGGCAGAGTGGGTGGCCGACACCTATGACGACAAATATTACGCCAAGACTATTTATCGGGATCCGAAGGGACCTGAAGATGGGCAAAACAAAGTGATCCGGGGAGGATCCTGGCGCGAGTCCCCGAACGGGGCCAGAGTCGTCAAACGGTTCCAAGCCAAGCTCTGGCGAACCGACGCGACTATCGGGTTTCGTTGTGCCAAGAGCGGGCCCTAACCGGATGAGGACTCGACCGTGTCGTTTCCATGCTTGATAAACGCCTAAAGTGGGCCTTCTTCTTGGCCATGTTGGTTTTTGCCGGGCTTCCCATCGCCGGGATCGTTCTCGATAGCCTCAAACCCAGCAACATCCAGGTTGAACAGCCGGGCAGCGAAGCGAAACCCTCCCGTGCCCCTACGACTGCTGCGCCGATGAAAGAAGATATGGTCTTCATCCCGGCGGGTGAGTTTCTGCGCGGGTACGACGGCGGGGGATTTGATGAGAAGCCTCAAGGCCGGGTCTTGCTCGATGCGTACTGGATAGATCGCCACGAAGTGACCAATGGCGCCTATATGGCCTTCGTTGCGGCGACAGGTCATCGCAAACCGATATCCCGTTACGTCAAGAACTTTGAAAAGTTGAGTGCGCCTGCACAACCGGCAGTCTATGTATCATGGGAAGACGCGGATGAATATTGCCGTCACCGTGGGGCTCGTCTTCCGACTGAAGCCGAATGGGAGAAGGCTGCCAGGGGGCCCGATGGTCTCTTGTGGCCGTGGGGCAACCAGGACAAGCGAGGAGCAGCCAACACTGGGAACCCTGACCCAGTTGAATACACGGCTTCCGTCGCAAGCTTTCCTCAGGATAGAAGTCCCTACGGAATTTATGACATGGATGGAAATGCGATGGAATGGGTTGCGGACTGGTACGAGGAAGACGCCTACAAAGACCGCGCGCCGAATCCTAAAGGCCCTGGAAACGGACTGTATAAGGTGATCAGAGGTGCTTCATGGGGAACGGTGGGAAGAGAAACGAGACTGACGGTCCGCCTCAAAATGCTCCCAGATTTCCGCGATACGACCATCGGATTTCGATGCGCAAAAAGCGATTCCGGAGGGCAGAAATAAAGGTTAGCCCAAACGAGCTAATCCTACAATAAATCAAAGTAATAGATGAGGAGGAAGACGGCAAGAATTATGTTGACAACCATTCCTGCCAAAACTATAATGTCGAACAATCTTGGATCCTTGCCCATGGGGCGTGCGCCTCGTTAAACTGGAGGGTGTGCTTAGCATACATTCCTGATTTCTGTCAAGGGCTAGAGAAAAAATAACCGTATCTGTCCTTAATCGTAATCAACTAGTTTTTAAATGAGGGTGACCATGGCAGAAGCAGCGGTTGGGTCGTCTGGCGTCAAGGACGTCGAATATTTCAGGATGGGGAAGTTTGTCGTATCGAAGCTTAGGCTCGGGAAGTTCATGTTTTATCTCATGTGTGCCTTCGCTATATGGTTTTTCTATTGGTTTAATGCAATTCAGTGCCCGTGCTGAGAGTGGAGGGAGTAATGGCTGAGCAAGTTGGTCAGATCAGTACGGGAAAGAAGATCGCTTTTGCGGTAGGCTCGTTAATCTTGGCTGCGATTTATTTCACGTTTTTGGATTGGTTCGCGATGAATATCCAAGGACTGGACTACTTCTATATGTTCCGGAAGTAGAAACTGTGAGTGTTAAGGGAGGTAAGCCATGGCGACCTTGAATAAGCAAGCCCGAAAGAATGTTTGGGCTTTCTTGGCGCTGGGGACGTTCGTGGGGCTGCTGTTGCTGCCCCTGTTCCTGTCGCTTACGGCCGGCGCAAGCGGTGAGGCGCCCGCTCCTGCGGCTTCGACGGCGCCGCCGACAGCGAAACCTGCTGATGCGAAGCCTGTCGAGAAGTCCCGGGATGTCTGGTACAAGACCGAGGGGCCGGTGGTCGGGGCGCCGGCGCCGAAGACGACCGACGGTCCGAAGGACTACCCGCGGTACAACTTTGAAAGCCGAGTAATCTTGTGGGTAGCTCTTCAGCAACATCTCTACTACGGAAGCTTTGTGCTGGCGGTCCCGATCTTCTGCATGGTCGTCGAATACCTGGGCATTATCACGAAGGACAAGGCGCTCGCCAGGAAGTATGATCAGCTCGCCTACGACTTCGTCAAGATCAGCCTAACCGCATATTCCCTCACGGCGCTCTTGGGTGGGATCGTCATTTTTACCTTCCTCACGCTGTATCCCACTTTCTTCACATATCTCTCGAGCATTTTCCGGCCGGTGATGGCTACCTACGCGCTGCTCTTTATAGCGGAGAGCGGAACGCTCTACATCTATTATTACGGTTGGGACAAGATGAGAGAGGGATTTCTGAAGTGGATCCATGTGAGCATGTCGGTTGTTCTGAACGTGATCGGGACCGTTCTGATGATGCTGGCCAACTCCTGGATTGCCTTCATGCAATCCCCGGCTGGCGTGGATGCTGATGGCCGGTATCTTGGAAACATCTGGCATGTCATCCATACGACCTTGTGGAATCCGATCAACGTGCATCGGCTTCTCGGGAACATGGCGTTCGGCGGTGGTGTAGTGGCGGCCTATGCAGCCTATCGGTTCCTCACGTCGAAGAGCGATGAGGAGCGCGCGCACTATGACTGGATGGGCTATGTGGCCATGTTCATCGGCGTGTGCTTCCTGATTCCGCTGCCTTTTGCCGGGTACTGGCTGATGCGTGAAGTATACGCCTACCGGCAGCAGATGGGGATCACGCTGATGGGTGGTCTCCTGGCTTGGCTCTTCATTATCCAGGCCGTCATGATCGGGGCCCTCTTCCTGACCACCAACTACTACCTCTGGCAGGGGATGGAGCGGATGCGCGGGGCTGAACGCTACCAGAAGTACATCAAGTACATGGTCTTCGTGCTGATCACTTGCTTCATCGTCTGGCTCACGCCGCACACGATGGTTATGACTCCGGCTGAGCTGAAAGCCATGGGCGGCCAGCAGCATCCGGTGCTGGGGAACTATGGAGTCATGTCGGCGAAGAACGGGGCCATCAATACCATCATCACCACGACGGTCCTGAGCTTCATCATGTACCAGCGTGGGAATAAAATGCCCACGGTGAAGTGGGCGCCGCTGGGCAATGCCTTCCTGTTCGGCCTGTTCACAATGGCCTACGTCAACATCATCTGGCTGGCGATTTACGGGTACTACATTCCGGCCAACGTGCGAGTAGGCCTTTCTGTGCCGCAGGTGGCAACGACCTTGTCGTGCCTCTTTATCGGGGTTCTCCTGAACTCCGTCATGTTGAAGGGCGCGAAGGATCTGGGGCCGACGGTGTGGGGCCAGATATCGGTCCGTTCCCAGTATGCTTTGATCATGTTGGCTACCTCGTTTACGTGGATGATGGGTCTCATGGGGTACATCCGGTCGTCCGTGCGATTGTTCTGGCACGTCAATGAGATCATGCGCGACAATTCGCCCTGGGCGTTCACGCATACGATCGGATTTGGCGCCAACATGATTTCGTTTAACGTGTTGTTTTTCTGGATGACGATCCTGTTTGTATTCTGGCTCGGGTCGTTGGGAGTCAAGAAGGTTCCGGTCACCGCCCCTGCTGGGCAGAAGATTCCGCTTCCGGCTGGGAGCCATTAAACCATAATCGCTCGTATTCGTCGCAACATACATACATGCATGTAGCTCCACCGCGAGGGACTCCCCCCGCGGTGGGCCCGATGGAGGAGTGAATGTTTAACACGAAGGTGTTGGGTGGCGTCACGGCGGTGACAATCGCCGCGATTGTCACCGTGGTGTTTTGGCTGTTGCCCGATTCCGGCGCCGTACAGTTGATGCGGAAAGCGTTTTCCTTAGGTTGGCCGGGCGGCGTAGTGATCGTCGCCCTGTTGCTGTATTTCCAGTTCGGGCGCACGAAGGATCCGAAACAGGGCGATCTCGTGTTTAAGACCATCGTCGGATTCCTCGGGTACTCGATGATCTTCATCGCAATCGCCAATTACGCCACTAACTTCAATGATGAGAGTGCTGGGGCCCCTGGCGAGCCCCGCTTCCTGCCTATCTCACTTGTCATGTTTACGGTCGCGTGTTTTACGATGGCGATGTATTTCAAGGGAGTGCGGGTCCTTCTCCAGATCGGTGGGTTCATGTTCTTCGTGGCTGCCTGCCTGGCCGGGTTCGGCAACTGGTTGCCGCAGGTCAAAGCCGATCCGCCTCCGGCTGAGGAAAAGACAGCGGACGTCAAGCAAATGTCGGTTCAAGAGCGAGCCGACCTCGGCGAGAAGATCATCTTCGGCGCGGTCGGGGCCAGCGGCACGCAAGGCGCCATCGGCAAGGGGCAGTGCCCTCTCTGCCACGGATTCCAAAAGGGCTTCCTGAGCGAACGCGCGCCCAATCTGTTTGGAGTTCCCGCGCGCGCTCTAGAACGGTTGAAGGATCCCCGTTATAGCCAGAAAGATCCCAGCAAGCGAGACACCATCCAAAAGGAAGCGTGCCCTGGTTGCGGGACGGCGCAGACAGCGGCTGAGTACATTGCGGAATCTCATGCGTGCCCCAACTGTTATGTGGTGGCGGGCTTCGGGGTGAAGGGAACGAATGACAAAGAAAGCCCCATGCCGGCGATCCACAAGCCGCCGATCGGGCTGTCGCTCGATGAATTGATTGCGGTGGACACGTGGCTGTTTGCTCGTGAAGGAGTGGAGCCGCCGACACCGGAAGAAATAGAGAACGCCTACAAAAAGTTCATCCCTGAATCCGACCGTCCAAAGCCGGCAGGTGCTCCTGGAGCAGCTCCAGGAGGTCCGGTTCCTGGCGCTCCGGTGGTGACGGGCGATGAGCCGGTGAATGAGATCTTCACCAAGGCGTTGTGTTTCGCTTGCCACACTATCCCCGGCATTCCGGGAGCTGTCGGGGCGGTCGGGCCGAAACTGGTGGAGAAGACGAATGCCCCGCTCAGGCTGAAGGACCCTGACTACAAGGGAAAAGCCACCACCGTTCGCGAGTACATCATGGAGTCGATCCTGACCCCGAGCGCGTATGTGGTGAAGCCGTTCCCGGACAATATCATGCCGAAGGATTTCGGGAAGAAGCTCAACGCGGCGGCACTCAACAAGATCATCAATTATCTGTCGCAATTGGAAGAAGGAAAGCCACCGCCGAAAATCGAGTAGGCGGCTGGACCCTGATCTGACCGGACGCAAGATTTTAGGAGATCAGACATGGACGTGATATTGCAAATGCTATCGGGGAAATTGGTTGAGGGCTACATGCCCATCCAGGTGTTGGGCGAGATGGGCCTGTTCGCGCTGCTGTTTATCGGAGCTTTCCATTTCCTTGGCAAGAAGGGAATCAAGGTCAATAAGCTGGCGCAAGCGACGGGCCTGTTCCTCTTCTCGATTATCTATTTCAGGTATCGGATCTATCCACCCATTCCGTTCAGCGTGCGGGCGATTTATGCCACCATGACGCTGATCGGAATCTTTATGTGGGTGTCCTCCACGGAAGAGTCCTGGAAAGACTTCCGGAAGCCCATCATCGCCGTCGCCGATGCCAATACAGCTATGACGAGGATGATCAGAGCAGCTATTGTCGTGCTCTTGCCTTTTATCGTCGGATTTCTAGGCTACAACAGTCTGGCGCCGAGCATCGACGAGCCGATCGAGCTGCGCACCGTGCATCCGGCGCCTCCCGCGAGCACGAAGGTGCACGGCAAGACCTTTGTCCTGCAGACCGCGAGCAGCCCCTACCGCGTGGACGACGACGGGAAGTATTCAGATGTGGTCCAAAAGAAGTACGCCGACGGCAATCCCTGGGATGAGAAGGCGCCGCCCTATCTGCAGTATGTCCGCGAAGGCGGGCAAATCTTCTTCCAGAACTGCCATTTCTGCCACGGCGATAATCTGAACGGGCGTGGGATGTTCGCCTTTGCCTTCAATCCCATTCCGGCCAATTTCACGGACGCAGGCACGATCGCGCAGCTCCAGGAGACCTTTGTGTTCTGGCGCGTGTCGAAGGGCGGCATCGGTCTTCCTCGGGAAGGCTTCCCCTGGGCCTCGGTGATGCCGCCGTGGGAGCAGCACCTGACGGTCGATGAGATTTGGAAGGTTATTCTTTTCGGATATTGGCACACGGGCTACTATCCACGGACGTGGGATTAACCGTTCCCGACAACTTAGGGGTATATGCAATGAACCGTTATTTCTCCAATGTATCGCGTAAGAGCCTGGTGATCGCCGTCCTGGCGGTCGCCATCGGAGTGGGGGCGGGGGTCGCGGTCCTCTGGACGACCAACGATGTGGCTGCGGATGCAGGCTTGTCTCCGGGATTCGTGAAAGGGACTAACCCAGTCAAGCCCACCCCCGATATGATCGAGGCCGGAAAGAAGATTTACTTCCGGAAGTGCGTGTGGTGTCACGGCGTGGACGGCGCCGGCGACGGTCCTGGCGCTGACCGGCTCTGGCCGCGTCCGCGCAACTTCAATCAGGGGACGTTTAAGATCCGCCACACCGCCAGCGGGGAACTGCCGCTCTTTGATCCAACGAAGCCGACGCCCGGCCAGAATGACTTGTTTGAAACCGTCACGCATGGTCTGCCTGGCTCGGCCATGCCTCCCTGGGACGGCATTCTGTCGGAGCAGCAACGTTTACAAGTATTGTCCTTCGTGACCACCCAGCTTGTCAAAGACCGGAAGTTTGACGACAAGACTGAAACCTTCAGCATCCTCGATATCAACAACAAGGATGCGATCAAGAAGGTCTCTTACAGCAAGGAAAGCCTCGAGAAGGGCGCGAAGCTTGTGGTCGAAAAGAAATGCGTGGAGTGCCACGGGGCGGAAGGCCGCGGAGACGGCAACCCCTTCAACCTGAAGGATGACTGGGGATTCCCGATACAACCCGCCAACTGGCATAAGTGTTGGAATTTCAGAGGGAGCAGAGAAGAACCATACAAAATCGAGACTATCTTTCGAACCATGTCCACTGGGGTGAATGGAACCCCGATGCCCTCGTTTGCTGACAACACCACGGTAGAGGAACGGTGGCACATCGCCAACTTCGTGAACTCGGTGTGCGAACGCGAAAAAGATGGTGATCCATTCTCTAAGTTGCTTGAGATGGATCCCCTGACGGCTAAGCCGAAAACCAATTTCGTCGTACCTTCCGGACCGATCGAGGGCGAGATTCCTACCGATCCGCAGGACAAGAAGTGGCAGGAACGTCCGCGGCGGGAAATCGCCCTGGGCGGGCAAATCACCCACAAGCCTCGGAACTTCGTGAATCGGATTGACGACCTGTGGGTACGGTCCATGTACAACAAGAAGGAAATCGCTTTCTTGTTCCAGTGGGACGACCGGTCGAAGAGCCAAGTAGTTTCCGGTGTAAACGTGGTTCCGATTGAGGAAGCGCCGCCCAAGACCGGCGAAGAAAATTCGATCGCCGCCAAGCAGAACAAATACGAAGTGTACAACGATGCAGTCGCCATTCAGTTCCCGGCCAAGTGGCAGGAGATCACGCCTCCGGAAAAGCCGCGTTTCCTGTTTGGCGAAGAGAAGCGGCATATGGACATCTGGAAATGGGAGGCCGACGGGACGCTGAAGGCCTACACCGGCTCGGGCTGGGACAAGCCGCTCGATGAACGTATGGGGGCCACCGGGGACTTGAAGCTGGTCAAGGGCGAGTTCAAGGACGGGCGGTGGACCGTCCTCATGAAGCGCCCGCTCCAGACCGATGACAAGGATAATGATGTTCAGTTCGACACAGGGAGGTACATTCCGACCGTCTTCTTCGCATGGGACGGGCATAACGGCGATGCCGGTCTGAAGATGGCGGTGTCGGCCTTCTACTACACCATCCTGCAGCCCCCGGTTCCCATCGAGGCGAAGATCTACCCGGTCTTGATGGCGGTAGGGATGATCATCGCGGAAGGCTGGATCCTGCGGCGGCGCGCCAGCAAAAAGAAAATGGTGAAGTGAGAAGCCGATCCGCCTCGTAAGCGGGTGAGTTGATGGTTGAGGGGGTGGGGCACAAACCCACCCCCTTTTTTTTATTCTCAAGCGGGGGGCGGACAGTGACGGGCCTCATTATCGCGGGAGGGAAAAGCCGCCGGCTCGGTATCGATAAACGTTTTCTCGATATCGGCGGCCGCACCTGCATCCAGAGGGTTCTGGACGCGTATCGGGGAATTTTCGATGAAATCCTGATCGTCGCCGACGCGACGGAACCATTCCAGTCCTTAGGAGTGCGGGTTGTCGTGGATCTCGTTCCTGGCCGCGCCACCCTCGGCGGGCTGTACACAGGGTTGCACTTTGCCGCGCGCGCGCAGGTCTTCGCCGCGGCCAGCGATATGCCGTGGCTCTCTCCCAGGACAATCCAGGTCGTGTTGGCTCAAGCAGGGCGCGGCGACATCGTCATTCCAGATGTGGGAGGAAAGCTCCAACCCATGCATGCCGTGTATTCGAAGGCCTGCCTCCCGGTGCTCAAGTCGCTTGTCGAATCCGACCGACTCAAGGTACAAGATCTCTGCGAGCGTCCGGAGCTCGCAGTTCATCGAGTACCGGAGTCAGCGTTCGTAGCGGTCGATCCTGAGCTGCGTTCGTTTTTCAACATCAATACTCCCGACGATCTCGCCAAGGCCAAGCAATGGCTCGGAACCTGACGGGAAGCCTTGCAGAACGCGGTCTTCGGGGCGGTGTGAGCCTTGCTTGCGACACCCCTGTATGATACAGTGCACTCTACTTTGGCGGCCCTCGAGGGGGTTCTCGAGGGCCGCAGTCATGTGGAGTGTCGCATGTCGGTGGGGGTCGTGAGGGAAACAGTCCTCTCTACGTTGCGGGAAGCTTTGGAGGATGCGCGGGCCTCAGGCGACCTCAAACTGACCACCCTGCCTCCTCTTGTCCTCGACGTCCCCAAACAAACTGCCTGGGGTGATCTCGCCACGACCGTCGCGATGAATCTTTCAGCGTCCGAACGCCGCGCCCCTCGGGAGATCGCCGAGATCATTGCCGGTCGCTTGCGGTCGCATCCTGAGATCCTGGAGCGGATCGAGGTGGCCCCTCCCGGTTATATCAATCTGACGGTCAAACGGGATCTGTGGTTTCGAGTCCTGACGGAGATCGAAGCGCAGGGCCAGCAGTACGGAAAGTCGACCCTCGGTCTTGGAAAGCGGGTGCTGCTGGAGTTTGTGAGCGCCAACCCGACGGGTCCCTTGCATATGGGACATGGGCGTGGAGCCGCGGTCGGCGGAGCTCTCGTCAATCTCCTCAGGCAGGTGGGCTACGAAGTCAGCACGGAATATTACCTGAATGATGCCGGCCGGCAGATGCGGCTGCTGGCCGAATCGGTCGAGGCGCGCTATCGGCAGTTGCTCGGGCAGGACGTGCTTCTTCCGGAAGATGGATATCAAGGCGCCTATGTCGATGAACTGGCCAAGGGACTGTTGGCCGATCGGCAAGCAGCCGGCCAGGAGCCCCTCCCGGCTCAACTCACAGAGGTGTGCGGCGCATGGGCTATGGTCAGGATACTGGACGCCATCAAGGCCGATCTGGAGGCCTTCGGGCTGCACTTTGATACGTGGGTGAGCGAGCGGTCGCTCTTCGAAACGGGCGCTGTTGCCCAATCGCTGGGTGCCCTCAAAGCCAAGGGACACATATTCGATCAGGACGGCGCCCAGTGGTTCCGGTCCACGGCCTTCGGCGACGACAAGGATCGCGTTGTTCGGAAGCAGGATGGCGAGTACACCTACCTCGCCTCTGACATCGCGTACCATCGGGATAAGCTGGCCCGGGGGTATGATCTCCTGATCAACATCTGGGGGGCAGACCATCACGGGTACATCCTCCGGATGCAGGCGGCGGTGGAGGCGTTCGGCTATCCGAAGGATCGCTTGAAGATGATCCTGGTGCAGATCGTCAACCTGATGCGCGGCGGTCAGCGTGTGACGATGTCGAAACGGGCGGGCGAGCTGATCACCTTGCGGGAAGTGTTCGAGGAGGTGGGCGCAGACGCCGCGAAGTTCATCTTCCTGACCAGGCGGGCCGATAGCCAATTGGATTTCGATTTGGAAATCGCCAAAGAGCAGTCGGCGGAAAATCCCGTCTACTATGTCCAATATGCCCATGCGCGGGTCGCCAGTCTCTTTCGGGTTGCCGCGCAGCGGGGGATCGTCGTCCCGCCGACAGGGACGGTGGACTGGAGCGTGCTAGGTTCGCCGGATGATTTGGATCTGATCAAGCCCTTGGCGGAATACCCGGCGCTGCTGGAGGCGAGCGCTCAGACTTTAGAGCCGCATCGGCTGACGTATTATCTGCAGGACCTCGCGGCACGCCTCCATGCCTATTATTACAAGCACCGCATTCTCCCGCCTGCGCTTGAATCTGAAGTGGACAGCCAGGATCACCTCAAGCCTACCGTCCCGGAAGCCGAGCAGGGACGTCAGGGGGAAATGCTGGCGCCTGCTCTGACCGCCGCCCGGCTCTGTCTCTTCCGGAGCGTCCAGACTGTCATCCGGAATGGTTTGGGAATACTCGGCGTCGCTGCTCCTGAAAGGATGTGATGACTGGGTGCGCATTTCAGGTTCGACACCGGGAAGGGCACTCGCGGGCCAGAGTCGGCGAGCTGCGGACCGCCCACGGCGCCGTGGCGACCCCGGCCTTTATGCCGGTAGGTTCGCAAGCGACCGTGAAGGGTCTCTCTTCCGAAGAGATCGCCGGTCTTGGGTTCGAGCTGCTCCTCTGCAACGCCTATCATCTCTACCTGCGGCCGGGTCACCGGGTGATTGAAGAACTGGGGGGATTGCACCGTTTCATGGGCTGGTCGGGCTCGATCTTGACAGACAGCGGAGGGTATCAAGTGTTCAGCCTGGCTCCCCTGTGCAAAGTGGCGGATGACGGGGTGACGTTCCAATCCCATCTGGATGGCTCGTTGCACTACCTGACGCCCGAGCTTGTCGTGGATATTCAGGAAGCGCTCGGCCCTGATATTGCTATGACCCTTGATGAATGCTTGCGCTATCCCGTCACGGTCGAAGCCGCCCAGGCCGCAGTGGTCCGGACGACCCAGTGGGCGCGGCGCTGCCGGGACGCCCGCCGTCGGTCGGACCAGTTGCTCTTCGGCATCGTCCAAGGGGCGCATTATCCGGATTTGCGCGCGAAAGCGGCCGCCGCGCTGGTGGAAATCGGATTCGACGGATACGCGCTCGGGGGCCTGAGCGTCGGAGAGGACAAACCGGCCATGCATGCGGCGATGGACGCCGCGGTCGCTGAATTGCCGGAGTCTGCGCCGCGGTATCTGATGGGTGTAGGGACTCCGGAAGACCTGATCGAAGGGGTCGTCCGCGGCATTGACCTGTTCGATTGCGTCATGCCCACCCGCCACGGCCGGACAGGCTGGCTGTTCACGTCGTTCGGGCGGGTGCTGATCAAGAACGCCCAGTACGCGCGCGATGAATCGCCGGTGGACCCGGCCTGTACCTGTCTAGTGTGCCGCTCCTATTCGCGGGCCTACCTCCGCCACTTGTTCCTGGCGAAGGAAATGCTGGGCGTCCGTCTCAATACCATTCACAACCTCCATTACTTCCAGACCTTGATGGCCGGTGCCCGCGACGCGGTCCGCAAGGGGCAACTGGCGGAATTTCTGGAGCAGTTCCATGCAAAGCGGGAGGCATGCGAAGCATGAGGGGAATCGTCATTCAGGCGCTGGCGCAGGCTGCCGCTCCGACTCCCACGCCGTCGGTCGGTGAGCAGTTCGCCCAGATGCTGCCGATGTTTATCCTCATCGTCGTGATCTTTTATTTCGTGATTTACCGACCTCAGAAGCAACAGCGCGAGAAGCACCAGGTGATGCTCGGTCAGCTCAAAAAGGGCGACAAGGTCGTGACGAGCGGAGGGATCTGGGGAACGGTGACGAATCTCGGCAAGGAGACTGTGACGCTCCAGGTTGCAGAGAATGCCAAGATCAAGGTTACACGGGATCACATTCTCCGGTTGCGCGGAGACGAAGATGACTGAGGAAGCTCGCTCATGAAACCTGTCGCCGGCCGACTGCTTCTTTTAAGCGTCACGATCGTCGTCTCGCTGGTGCTCTTTTTACCCTCCACGCCGCTGTTCTCCAGCATGCCGGAGTGGTGGAAGCGGAACCTCCCCAACAAAGGCATTACCTTAGGCCTCGACCTGCAGGGCGGGATTCATCTGGTGCTGGAAGTGGAGGCGGAACGCGCGATCGAGATCGCCTTGGATCGGATGGCCGGAAACATGACGGAGCTCTTTGCCGAGAAGAAAGTCCCGGTGGAGTCCGTCAAGCGTACCAGCCTTACCGAGATCACGATCAACCTCTCGGCACCGGGCGCCAAAGAGGCCGTATTCTCGGTGACCGATGACCAGTTTCCCACCTTGAGCGGGCGGCCTTCCGGCGATCGCGTCCTGGTATATGCCATGAAGTCCGACGAGGCTGAGCGAATCAAGAAGGCGGCTGTCAGTCAGGCGCTCGAGACCGTCCGGAACCGGATTGATCAATTCGGCGTGGCCGAACCCTTGATTCAGCAGCAGGGGCTGCGCCAGATCGTCGTTCAGCTCCCTGGCGTGAAAGACCCCGGACGGGCCAAGGCCCTCATCAAGAACACGGCTTTGCTGGAGTTCAAAATGCTGGACGAGGAGCATAAGGTCGCGCGCGCGCTGCCAAGCCGGGTCCCGGCCGGTAAAGAGGAGGAAGTGCTCAAAGAATTCGGGCCGCAAATTCCTCCCGAGGACGAAATCCTCTTTGAGCGGCATGTGGAGAAGGATACTGGGCGGGTGACCAAGACGCCGTATCTCGTCAAGAAGCGGGCGGCCCTGACCGGGGACGTGCTGACGGATGCCCGCGTGGCGATCGGGGAATTTCAGAATGCCTACGTCTCGATCAATTTCGACAGCACCGGCGCCAAATTATTTGAACGGATCACGGCGGAAAACGTGAAGAAGCGCATGGCCATCATTTTGGACAATACCGTCTATTCCGCGCCGGTGATCCAGGAACGGATCGGAGGAGGCCGGGCTCAGATTACCGGCAGTTTCAGCACGGAGGAGGCCAACGATCTGGCGATTGTCCTTCGGGCGGGGGCCCTGCCGGCGCCGGTGAAGATCATCCAGGACCTGACGGTCGGGCCCTCTCTCGGACGGGACTCCATTGAGAAGGGGATTCGATCCACCTTGTTTGCGGGCGTCGTGGTGATTTGCTTCATGGTGATCTATTACCGCCGGTCCGGCCTGATCGCGGATTTTGCCCTGATGCTCAATCTGATCCTCCTAGTCGGGCTCCTTGCAGGGTTCAATGCCACCCTGACCCTGCCGGGCATCGCGGGCATCATCCTCACCATCGGGATGGGAGTGGATTCGAACGTCCTGATGTTTGAGCGGATCCGCGAGGAGTTGCGGACAGGCAAGCCGGTCAGGCCGGCCGTGGATGCGGGATATGACAAGGCGTTCTTGACGATCCTTGACTCCCACGTCACCACGCTGATTACGGGCTTTGCGCTCTTTCTTTTTGGCACAGGTCCGATCAAAGGATTTGCTGTGACCCTGTGCTTGGGGATCGCGATTAATCTGTTTACGGCGTTGATCGGGACGAAGGTCATCTTCGATCTGCTCAATCGCCGGGGACAGATGGACCGCCTCAGTATATAGAGAGAGAGACGCATGCTCGAGATTCTCGGCAAGACGTCGATCGACTTCATGGGGTGGCGGCGCTATTCGTTCGCCCTCTCAGGCGTGCTGATGCTGCTGGGCCTCATTGCATTGCTGCAGATCGGCCGGGGCGCCGCAAATCTAGGGATCGACTTCGCAGGCGGTACAGCCGTGCAGTTGAAGTTCGAGAAGCCTGTCTCAATCGAGAAGGCCCGTGAGGCGCTGCTTAAGAGCGGACTCAAAGAGGTCGAGATCCAAGACTTTACGGCGGACAATAAGCTTCTCGTGCGGGTGAAGGCGACGACCACGATTGAGGAGAAAGTAGCCGAGAAAGTCCTCGATGTCTTCAAGAAGGATTTTGCGGACGATCCCTTCGTCGTGGATGCAACCACGGAAATTGGCCCGACCATCGGACAGAAGCTGCAAAAGGATGCCTTGATCGCGATTTCCATCTCGATGTTGGGCATCATCCTCTATGTCGCCGCGCGCTTTGAATTCCGGTTCGGGATCGCGGCGGCGATCGCCACGTTTCACGACGTGTTGGCTGTCTTGGGGATCTTTTACGTGCTGGACAAGGAGATTACTCTCCTGATCGTCACCGCCCTCCTGACGCTGGCCGGTTATTCGCTGACGGACACCGTCGTCGTCTTTGACCGGATCCGGGAAAACCTCAAAATGCGCCACCGGGATCCGCTTGAAACCACCATCAATAATGCCGTCAACCAAGTTCTGAGCCGGACTGTCGTGGTGTCGCTGACCGTCATTCTGGTGCTCATTCCCCTGACGCTGGCCGGCGGGGAAGTCCTGCATGATTTCTCGCTCGCGTTGCTCTTAGGCGTGATCATCGGGACCTATTCGTCGGTTTTTGTTGCCAGTCCGCTGCTGATCCTCTGGAAGGGAACCCCAGGTAAGCTGCTCCGCCGCTAAGGGTGTTACCTCTACTTGACAATTCAAGATACACCAAGGAAAATAAGTAGTTACGGCAAACCTTGGTGTTACCGGATTGAAACAGCTCTTCCGACGCCAGAGTCTCCAGCGCCGGATCGTCACCGCCATGGTGCTGATCGGGCTTCTGCCCCTTAGCTTTGCCTTCGTCATTACCTATCTCGAAGAGCGCCGGGCCATCCAAGACACAATCGGAAAGGATTTCCGCCAAATCGCGATTGAGGCGGCAGGGAAGATCGAGTTGCAGGTGATGCATGGTCTTAATGAGGCCCGCCAGTTGGCCACAATTCCGATTCTGCGCGGAGCAGTCATTGATTCCAACCGGAGCTATGCGGGACACGATGCGCTCGCTGTGCGCCGGATGATCCGAGAATGGGAGGGCCGCTGGAATAAAGGCAAGGACCGCGATCGGTTCCCGGACTTTGTCAATAAAATGGCCATCGATTATTTGAACGAATGGTATCGCATCCGGAAGAACGAGTACATCGCCATCCTGGTGACAGATAGCCAAGGCGCGCTTGTGCTGAGCTCCACGCCGCATGCCGAGTACGACCAGAGTAATACCCAGTGGTGGCGGGTGGCCTATAGCGGAGGCAAGGGGCAGAGCTATGTGAGCGATCTCATCTACGACGAGGCGCTCGGGTTTCACGTGCTCGAGGTAGCAGTGCCCATCTTGGACGATGCCCAGAAAGAGGCGGTGGGGGCCGTCAATGTCCGATTGCGAAGCGACGAGCTCTTCAAGGCCATCCAAGAGGTTCGCATCGGCGAGCACGGGTACGCGATGCTGCTGAACACGGCCGGGAGGCCGTTGATCTGCCCGGTGCTCTCTCCCGACAAACACACGGTCAACGCTTCCTTGATGAAGCAGATCACTCAACCGACGGCGGGCTGGGTCGTGGCCGAGGACGATTCGCACGGGGCGCGAAACGCGATCGTTGGATTCGCGCCGGTTCAGTTTCCGATCCCGCTGGCCCCTGAAAGCTTTGGAGGCGTGGGGGTTGATTGGATCACCTTCATCCGGCAGGACCCAAAGGAGACGTATGCCCCCTTAAGTCAACTCGTGTGGAGAGTCTCGTACGGCGCTGTGGGTGTGTTCCTCCTGATGCTGCTGGCCGGCCGGTTTCTGGCCCGCCGGATCGTGCGTCCGATCCAGGCGCTGCAAGAGGGGGCCGCGCGCCTCGGCAGGGGGGACCTCGATCACCGGCTGAACATTACGACCGGCGACGAGATCGAACAGCTTGCTGACACGTTTAACCAGATGGCCACCAGCCTTCGCGAGCATACAGAAGGGCTCGAGCACGCGGTGGCGCGCAGAACAAGGGATCTCCGCGAGTCGCAAGAACGGTACAAGATCCTGTTCGACGAAGCGGCGGATTCGGTGATCATGGTCAACCCCGGCGGGGGCATCATTGCGGTGAATCGCCGCCAGGAGGCGGTTCTCAAGTACCCGGAGGAACAGCTCGTTGGCCGTCGCTTCATCGATCTCATCCTGCCTAAGTACCAGGCCTCGGTGGCCGCCCAGATTCAGGAGATTTTGAAGGGGGCGGACAAAACCCCGACCTCGGAAGTCAAAGTGTTTGATCGGACCGGGCGGCCGGTTCCCATGGAGCTCGATCTCACCGGCATCGGGACCGGCACCATGATCTACGTCATGGTGCAGTTGCGGGACATCACGGAACGCAAGGCGCTGGAGCAGCAGCTTCAGGAGTACAGCGAAGCGTTGGAGGTGAAAGTCCAGGACCGGACCCGCGAGATTGCAGAGACGAAAACGTATCTCGAGAACCTCCTGGAGAACGCCAACGACGTTATCTACACGCTGGATCTGGATCAGCGATTTACCTACGTGAACAGCAAGATCGAGGTCTGGGGCTACCGGAAGGAGGACCTGCTCGGTCGACCGTACCTGTTGTTGATGTCCCGCCGCCATCGCGGGAAGCGCCTCAGATCCACTCTGGATATCGGCACCAAGCAGGCCTATGAAGTAGAAATTGTCACGAAAGAAGGGGAGTTGCGCAATGCCATGGTCAGTGTATCGCCTCTGCAGGACAACAGCGGGGGAATCGTGGGGGTGCTGGGGATCGCGCGGGACATCACGGAGAAGAAGCGGCTGGAGCAGCAGGTGCTGAGCTCCGAAAAACTCGCGTCGATCGGGAAGCTGGCAGCAGGGGTCGCGCACGAGATCAACAACCCGCTCGGTGGCATTGTGAACTGCCTCTACAACCTCCGGAAAGGGAGCCTCTCTCCCCAGCGGGAGCGGGAATATCTGACCTTGATGGAGGACGGGTTGCAGCGGGTCCAGAAGATCGTACGCCAGCTCCTGGACTTCTCGCAGCAGCACGATCCCGAGCTTTCCCCGACCGAGGTCAATCCGCTCATCGAACGAGTGCTCATACTGACCAACTACGCCTTCGAAGGGACTGGCGTGGGCCTTCGCCGGGAATTGGGCGGTGAGCTGCCACCCCTCATGGCGGACCGGCACATGCTCGAGCAGGTCCTGATGAATTTGATCCTCAACGCGGTCCAGGCCATCAAGAGAAACGGGGTGGTCACGGTCCGATCGGGAACGGACGGGACGTGGTGCACGATCGAAGTGGAAGATACCGGCTGCGGAATTCCGCCAGACGTGCTGCCCAAAATCTTCGATCCGTTCTTCACAACCAAAGGGCAAGGCGAGGGCACGGGCTTGGGACTGTCGGTGAGTCTCGGGATCGTCGAACGGCATGGCGGCGCGATTGCGGTCAAGAGCCAGGTCGGCCAGGGGACCACCTTCATTGTCAAGCTACCGGCGATGAATGTCCGGTCGATGGCAGGCAAGGGGGCCTGAGGGCATGCCGCAGCCGAATGTCTTGATCATCGACGACGAGCCTCTCATGCGGATCTCGATCGCCGATGCTCTGAAAGACGAGGGGTGTCAGGTCAAAGTTGCCGCGACCGGCTTGGAGGGTGTGAATCTGATCAAGAAGGAGCCGTTCGAGATCGTGATTTCCGACCTGCGGCTTCCCGGCATGGATGGGCTCCAAGTCCTCCGTAGGCCCCCATCTGTGTCGCCCAAGACCGGCGTGGTCCTCATCACCGCCTACGGCTCCGTTGAGACGGCGGTCGGGGCGATGAAGATGGGGGCCTACGATTACGTCACCAAGCCCTTCGCGATGGAGGAGTTGCTCCTCATCGTGCGGCGCCTGCTGAAAGTCTTGGAATTGGAGGACGAAAACCGGTCATTGCGGGAGGAGTTGGCGGGGCGCTTCAGCTTCAAAGGCCTGCTCGGCAAGAACGATAAGATGAAGGAGGTGCTGGAGAAGATCAAGCTGGTGGCCCCCACCGACTCCACGGTCTTGATCATGGGCGAAAGCGGGACCGGCAAAGAGCTGGTGGCCAATGCGATCCACCACAACAGCTTGCGTCGCGGCGGAGCCTTCATCAAGGTCAGCTGCGCCGCCCTGCCAGAGTCCTTGCTCGAGACTGAACTATTCGGTCATGAGCGGGGGGCCTTTACGGGGGCGGTGCGGCAACGCAAGGGACGCTTCGAGCTGGCGCACCAGGGGACGCTCTTTCTGGACGAGATCGGGGAGATTTCGCCGCTGGTGCAGGTCAAGCTGCTGCGCGTGTTACAGGAGCGGCAGTTCGAGCGGGTCGGGGGAAATCAGACGATCGAGGTGGACGTGCGTCTGATCTGCGCGACCCAGCGGGACTTGAAGAAGGAAGTCCAGGCCGGGCGGTTTCGGGAAGACCTCTACTACCGCCTGAGCGTGGTGCCGGTTTACCTTCCCGCGCTCCGGGAGCGGCGAGAGGACGTGCTTGTCCTTGCCGACCACTTCCTGGAGGGCTTCGCGCTGCGGACGGGCAAGCGCGCCCGATTGTTTTCCCAGCGGGCCAAGGAACTGCTGCTTCGCTATTCGTTCCCCGGGAACGTCCGCGAACTGGAGAACACGGTGGAACGGGCCGTGACGTTGAGTCGTGACGGAAAAGAGATTGAGCCCTGGGACCTCTGCGGGTTCCCCTCGTGCCCGTATCTTGGAGGCCCACCCCAGCCGACCTGCGGGTTCTGCAGCGAAGGGGTCTCGATGGCGGAGAAAAAGGCGGCGCTGGTGGAGCGGCTGGACACCGCCCGCGAGCAGTTTGAACGGCAGTTCATCCTCAAGGTGCTGGAGCGGACAAAGGACAACAAAACCGAGGCTGCCAAGCAGCTCGGCATGTCGCGCAAAGCCCTCTGGGAAAAGTGCAAGCGCTACGGGATTACGAAGGGTGGGAACGGACAGGAAGAAAATGAGGAGTGAGCCCGCCGCTTAGGCGGTCTTCGGGGCTTCGCCGCCTTCCCAAAGCTTGACGGTGCGGTCGAGACTGCCGCTGACGAGGCGGCGGCCGTCCGGCGAGAAGGCGATGGAGCGGACCGGCTCCTTATGGCCCTTCAAGGTTCGGATCGGGCGCCCGGTTTTGGGGTCCCACAGCTTGATCGTGGTGTCGTCCGAGCAGGACGCGAGAATTTTTCCGTCCGGGGAAAAGGTCACGCAGCGCACCCAGCCTGAATGGGCCTTGACGGTCCGCAAGAGCTTCCCGCTCGGCACTTCCCAGAACTTCATGGTCTTGTCGCGGCTTCCGCTGACCAGCATGGTCCCATCCGGAGAGAACGCCAGGCTCCCGATCCAATTTTCGAAGGCCACTTCCCAGCCTTCCTGGGACGCCACCCAGACGCCGCGTCGCTCGATCGTGCCGTCGAAGGGGTCCGCCTTGTGCCCATCGAGCTTGCAGAGCTCCTGCCCGCTGGGAAGCACTTCGAAAAGCGTCATGCCGCCGACATCGTTGCCGCTGGCCAGCAGGCGGCCGTCCGGGGAAAAGACTGCGCAGATGTTCCAATGCCGATCGTATTCGTCATGGGGCAGCAGCGAGAGGAGCTCCGTCGCCGTGCCGACTTCCCAGATTTTAATGTCTCGGTTCTCATTGCCGCGGGCCAGCATGAGGCCGTCGGGGGAGAAGGAGACGGAATAGACGGCGTGGTCGTAACGCCCGAACAGCATTCGGACGAATTCGCCGGTTTTGGGGTTCCAGATGCGGATTGTTCGATCGCTGGACCCGCTGGCCAGGAACTGCCCGTCCGGCGAGAAGGCCAGGCAACGCACGCTATCGGTATGGCCCCGCAAGATCCTGAGCATGCGGCCAGTCTCGATCTCCCAGATCCGGATCGTGTGGTCCACGCTGCCGCTGGCCACCGCCGTGCTGTCGGGGTGGTACGCAACGGCCCAGACGGGATCGTGGTGCCCGCGGAAGACCCGAGTTTCGCGGGCGCTAGCCCGCCAGTGCGTATCGCAATCAACCATGTTGACGGGAGGAGCGCCGGGCATGCCGGGAGGCAACGCAGTCGGTGATGGTGCCAGACCGGACGGGACAGGGGTGTCGGCCATGCTTATTCCTCAATCAAACTACCGGTTGCTTGCCTTGCAAAAGGAAGCGAGCGCTCTTTATAATGAAGTGTCGCTACCGTCACGTGAAACGATCATAGCGGACGCGAAAAAAGGAAGTCAAGGAGGCCTGTTATGGAATTGCGGTTTCAGCCGGCCCTCATCCAGGAAGTGATCGATGCCTTCATCGAAAAGACTGAACGGGAAGGGGACCCCACCTTCTACAAGGAATTCCATGAGCTGGCCGATCCCATCTACGAGAATTTTCCGCTGGACGACCGGGAACCGGAGTTTCAGAAGCTCTACCAGTACCTGTTCGGGCACTGGGGGTTTGCCGACATCATCCAGGAAGCCTTCAAGGAATTCCCGGACTTGAGGGATCGCATTGGCATCACCCTGGTTCGCGGGGTGCTCAAAGAGGACCAGGAAGCCGTCGACGTTCTGCGCAAATGGGGCACCGTCGAGGAGGACCTGGCTAAGCAGTTTGAGGCCAAGGGGCTCAAGGGCGTCGGTATCAAGCTCCTGCCGCGGCGCTTCTACGATCCGGCGTTGGCCCGCTTCTGCCGTCACGAACTATTCCACATCAAGGACATGCTCGACCCGGCCTTTCTCTATGATCCGGATATCAAGGTCGGCAATACGCCTGGCGAAGAAAGTCTCATCCTGGCCCGGTATCGAGTCCTTTGGTGCCTTTCGGTGGACAGCCGCTTGATACGACAGGACAAAGAGCCGGTGTTCTCGAAGGAGCATCGTTTCCGCGAATTTTCCACCTGGTACCGTAAAATTCCCGGCAAGCAGCTGGTGGCCGTCTTCGAAGGCCTTTGGGCGACTGAACATTTCACCCACCCGGAATTGATCGAGATGGCGACCGACACCTTAAAGGTGATCGATCGGGCGATCGATGTCGAAGGAGCCGAGGTACCTGAGCGAAAGAAAGTCATGCTCATGCCGGGCTTTCCCTGTCCGCTCTGCGGGTTCCCCACCTACAACTGGGTGGAGAATCTCGAGCGGGACGTGGAGCCGGAGGTCTTGGACTTTATCCGGGAAAATCACCCCGGCTGGGACCCTGAATACGGCGGGTGCGACCGCTGCATCGAGGTCTACAAGCTGCGCGCCGCCGGCGTGATGGGGGATTAGGGTACGGCATGGCGGAAGACTTCGACAAGGAGCGTCGGGAGTTCCTCAAAGAGTCCGTCTTGTCGGTCGGCAAAACAGTCTATGAGTACTACGAACAGCAGAAGGAGACTCCGGCAGAACTCGTCCCGAAAGAACCGCCGGTCAAGGTCCGGCTGGATTGGCTGCGACCGCCGGGTGCAGTCAAAGAGGAGCTCTTTTTGGATCGCTGCACGAAGTGTGGCGATTGCCTGCCGGCCTGTCCCTATGGGAGCATTAAGAAGGACCCAGCGACCGGCTACCCGATCATTTTTGCCAACGAGTCGCCCTGCTATCTCTGTGAAGACTTTCCCTGCATTGCGGCCTGTGGGGAGGATGCCCTGGTGCCGGTGGGAGATCGGGCAGAGGTCCGCATGGGGTTGGCCGTCGTCAGCCGGGCCGATTGCACGGCGGACCAGGGGTGCCGGTTCTGTCTCGCCCAATGCCCGGTCGAGGCGCTTTCCATTGATTTTACAGACCCTTATCCGGTCGTGGACCAGGGAAAATGCGTGGGATGCGGGATCTGCGAGCAGGTGTGCTCGACGGTCAACGACCGTATTGCAATCAAGGTGATTTCTGGCCGTTTTGAGGCCACAAAAAGCCCTTGACAACCTAGCCATGTTTTCATATTCTTGGTAGGCTCAAAGCAAGGAGGCTGTGGGCGATGGGTACACAGGCAGTATCTGGTAATCCGTCCGGAAAGATTGGGTTGGCCGACGCCCCGGTTGTCGAGGTCGCCTTATCCCGCAGCAAGCTCTACCTGCTCCTCTCATGGGGCTTCCTCTTCCCCGAAGAAGACGAGTTCTATAACTACCTCCAGGACGGTGAATTCGTGGAAGATGGGCTCTCAGCCGTCGAATCCTTGGAGAAGAGCCTCGAGGCGACAAAAGCGGACCCCGCGGTCCGCGATCTTGTCGCTCCCATGAGGAAACTGCTTGAGCAGTTGGGGGACTGGGAAGAGGAAAACTTCAAGACGTGGGAATTCAGCGACCTGCAGGATGAACACCGACGAGTATTCTCCAACGTGATCAGCCTCGACGCCCCTCCTTATGAAACCCTCTTCGGCAACGAACACGTCTTTCAGCAGTCCCACACCATGGGCGATATCGCCGGCTATTACAAGGCGTTCGGTCTAGAACTGGCGGAGGTCGTCCATGAACGGCTGGATCACCTCAGCGTCGAGATGGAGTTCCTCCATTTCCTGTCTTACAAAGAATCGTACGCGTTGTGCCACGATGGAGACGAGAAACTCCAGATTGTGACGGAGGCCGAGAAGAAATTCGTGCGCGATCACATCGGGCGGTGGGCGCCCATGTTCGCCGACATGGCCTCGAAAAAGGCGCGGCGGGGATTCTTTTACTACCTGTGCGAGCTCTGCAAAGCCTTTCTCAAGTTTGAGTGCGCCTATCTCGGTGTGAAACCCCAACCATACAAAGAAACCGACTATAAGCCGGCCACGTTCATTCCACCCGAAGGGGCGACGTTTGAGTGCGGCGCGCAGGACCTTGGCAACGAATTGAATGTCCTCTTGGACGAGGTCGGCGGTCGTTCGCAGATGGATGACGAGGGCGGTCAAGGAGAAAGCGATTCGCAAAAGGATGGTCACGCGTAACGGAGTTTTGAGTTTTTCGTGAGTCGGGCGTTTTTCGGTTAATTTTTTATAGGAGGGGGGCCATCACTATGGAAATCATTCAAACGAAGAACAGGGCTGCCGTATGGGGGATGCTGTTGTGCGCCCTCATCGTAGGCGTGGTCCTGACGCTGGGACAGATCCCCTTGGCTGTCAGCCAGCCGGTCGCCATTCAAGTCAAGGCGATCAAGGGACCGATCCCGATGGACGGGGCCAATCCAATCTGGGAGAACGTCCCCGGTGTTGTCGTGCCACTCAGCGGTCAAACGATCACGACCCCGATGCATCCCAACATCGCCGTCAAATCGGTCTTCGTGAAAGCGGTGACGAACGGGAAGGACATCGGAATTCGTCTGGACTGGGCGGATCAGACCAAGAACGATACCACCATCGGTCCGCAGCACTTCCGGGACCAGGCGGCCATCCAATTTCCCGTGAACACCAGTGGGGCCCCGCCATTCCAGTGCATGGGCCAGTCTGGAGGCACGGTCAACATTTGGCGGTGGAACGCGGAATGGCAGAAGGACCTTGGGAAGGATGTCGCCGGGATGTGGGATGTGGACAATGAGTACCCGGCCATTTTCTGGGACTACTACTACGAGGAACCGGCCGGCGGTGTGACCTATCTGGACCGCGTCGGGCGGAGCTTGGGGCCATTCAATCCCGGTATCTGGTCCGGCAACATCCTGTCCGATCCTGAAATGCGGGTCGGGTCGGTTGAGGACCTCAATGCGAACGGGTTCAGCACGCTGACAACCCAGGCCCACCAGGACGTCGTGGGGAACGGTCTCTGGGAGCCGGCTGGTTCGATCAAAGGCGGCTGCTGCACGGGGCCCACGTGGCGCGTTGTCTACAAGCGAGGGTTGACCACATCGGATGCTAACGATGTGCAGTTCAAGAGCGGGATGTCGGTTCCAGTCGCCTTCGCGGTGTGGGACGGGCAGAATGTCGAGCGCGACGGCATGAAGGGGATCTCCACCTGGTTCACTCTGCAGATCCCGTAAGATAAATGGCTCAGAAAAAACCCCGGGGGTGGAGGGTCGCCTCTCCCCGGGGTTTTTTTATGCCCTTATTATGCCCGTTTGGGGGGGTGCGTGGGAGCCGTAATACCCGTTCAGAGCTGTTGCTTAAGGGGCAGATGCAGTTGCATTTCCTCACGTGCTGGGTGTATAAAACCCCTAGGGCAGGGAGGAGGAATGGGATCTTCCGGACTTGCCTGTGGTTTCTTATTTTGCAATAGTTTGCGCTAGCGAGGCGCGTTATAATGAAAACGGTTTTATTGTTTCCCCCTACCTGGCACCCTTCCCAGCCGTACCTGAGCCTGCCGTCGTTGACAGGGTTCCTCAAACAAGAGGGCGTCACCGACGTTGTGCAGCGGGACCTCGGAATTGAGGTCCTCGACAGCTTCTTGACCCAGTCGGTCGGTCGCGAGACTTACGAACGGATGCAGGACAAGGTCAAGACTCTGGAGCGGACTGGCACACAGGGGGAAACCGGCTATGCCAGCCAGGAGCACCTCGCCCGCATGAGGGAAGCCCTCGACTGGTTCCCGCCGCTCTACGACCAGATCGAAGAGGCCAAACGAACCTTGCGGTCCGAGCGGTTTTACGATTTGGAGCAGTATCGGGAGAGCCTGTTCCTCATCGATCGGTGGCTGGCCTTCATCTCGACGCTGTATTTTCCGACACGCATCTCGGTGGTGGACAATCAGTGGCGGTATTCCATCTATTCGTCGAAAGAGATCCTTAAGGCGGTCGCCGACGAACAGGAAAATCCCTATCTGGAAATCTTCCGGGACAAATTGGTGCCGGACATTCTGAGACAGACTCCCGATCTCGTCGGCGTCTCGATCACCGCGACATCCCAGATCCTGCCGGGCCTGACCCTCTGCCGGTTGATCAAGCAGGCGAATCCCGATCTGCACCTGACGATCGGCGGCAGTATCTTCACCAGGCTGGTGGACAATCTGCGGCGGGCCGATGCGATGTTTCAGTTCGCCGATGATTTCGTGGTGTTTGAGGGGGAGACCGCCTTGCTGGAGCTGATCCATCAACTGGAGAGGAAGCGTGATTACAGCAAAGTGCCGAATCTGATCTACCGGCAGAACGGCAAGACGATCGTCAACCAGCCGTTCTTTTCGGAGAACATCAATGCGCTGGCCGCGCCGAACTTCGATGGCTTCCCGTTCCGCCAGTACCTCGCGCCGCAGTCGGTCCTGCCCATTCAGTTCTCCCGGGGGTGCTATTACAAGGACTGCGCGTTCTGCGCCTTGACGCTGGACCACCAAAACTTCCGGCAGCGGTCGCCGGAGAAGGTGGCGGAGGACGTCAAACTGCTCATGGAAAAGTACCAGACGCCCTTCTTTTTCTTCACCGACGAGTGTTTTGCGCTCTCACCGACTAAGCGCCTGTGCGCCCAGCTTATCGACGCCGGCGCGAATGCCCAGTGGACCTGCGAGATGCGCTTTGAGAAGAACCTGACACGGGATCTCCTCAAGCTGATGCGGGACGCTGGCTGCCTGAAGATCGTGTTCGGGCTGGAATCCTACAACCAGCGGGTGATGGATTTCATGAAGAAGGGGATCAAGCGCGAGCATGTAAACCGGATCGTAGATGACTGCCTCGACCTCGACATCGCGGTGCACTGTTACGTCCTGATCGGGTTTCCCACCGAGACGGAAGCCGAGGCCATGGAGACGGCGGAGTTCATCTTCAGCCACACCAGGCTGAACTCGTCATACGGGTTCTCCTGCCAGCCATGCCTCTTCGATCTGGAAAAAGAGGCTCCCATCATGAGCGATCCGGCCAGCTACGGGATCCGGCGCATCATGCGGCCGGCGGCGGAGGACCTTAGCCTCGGCTATTTCTACGAGGTGACGGATGGGATGACGCCCGACGAGGCGGAACGGGTCTATCAGCAGGTGTACGAGAAGATCAGCGAAGTCGTGTGCGAGTTACCGTTCAATTACTCGATGGCGGACGGGCTGTTGTTCATCGCCCGCGCGAAGGCGCACCCGGTCGCGGCAGGCTGACGATGTCCGAATCCGCCATGGTCCAGAAAGGTCGAGTCGGCTCGGAAACCGGGAGCTTGCTGTTGGAATATTTCCTGAAGGCGCTGCTGGTCGCCGGCCTGTGCGAACTGGTTTTCTATCGGCTGATTTCGCGGCTTGGGATGCACCTGTCCAAAGTGGCGCAAGAATACGTCGCCGTCGAATATTTTCTGCGGGGGGCGTCGAAGATCGGATTCGCCCTCATGAACTTTTCCGCGATCCTCGTTTTTATCGTCCTGCTCGTGTTGCTCTTCTATAAGATGAATGGGTTACTGACACGCCCCGGGGACGGCGCCGTCGTGCCCATGGTATCGCTGCTTCTCGCGCTGACAGTGGCGTTTCTCTTGTTTCCGGGGGGCATGCCGGGCGCCATTGTATACAACACGCTGACGGCGCTCATCGTCTGGACGCTGGTGCTCCAGTACTGCCGGGCCCATGCGTCCCCGACGGCTCGTGCCATGATCCTCTGCTATGGACTCGGCGTGTCGGGCTGGCTGTATTACCAAATCTCCACGACGACGTATGGGTGGCTGAGGATTGCCGCTTCCCCGCCGCTGGTGCATGAAATCAGCCGCCTCGGCGAGGCCCTGATGGTCGTCGCAACGGTGCTCGTCTTCGCGGTGTATTCCGGTTTCACCTTCCGCACCAAGAACAAGCAGCAAAGGAGACGGGCGCTCCAATTCGTCGCGACGTGGGCTGCGCTCTTCGTTGGGTTGCTGGTCATGGACGGGGTGCTCGAGCTCTTTGATCCGGCGATGGCGAAGAACGTCCGTCAGGGGAGCCAGGGCATCGGGTGGATTTTCCAGATGGGCATGGGCTATACCTTTTATCTGCCGTTCGCCCTCTATGTGGCCGGCCTGCTGTTCTGGTCCTACACGGTGATCAAGCAAGTCAGCATGGGGCGGCGCGCCGGCTATGGCCTGGCCTTGATGTTCATCGCGGGCTATGCGCTGCAGTTGTCCCACCTGACCCTTTTCGTGGTGGCGGGGTTGCTGTTGGTCGTCAATGACGGGAGGCTCGACGTCCGAGAATCGGCCGGCCAGGTGTTCCCGGTGGAACTGCCGGGTCGTCCTGCGGCGCAAGCATCGGGCGCCTCCTGAGCCGGGCCGATGATGAACGATGAGGATGTGACCACACATGGATGCTGGAACTGAGCAAGGCGCCACGCCTGAAGGGCAAGCCGCGGAGCAGGCCGTTGACGCGCCGCTGAGCCTCGACGATGAGATCGTCGAACTGAAAAAACTGCTGGAGGACGATCCTGAGGACTTCCAGGCGCAATGCCGGCTGGGCGAGGTCTATTTCGCCAAAGGCATGCTGGAGGAGGCGCTCGAGAATGTGTCGAAGGCCATTACGATGGCGGAGTCCATCCGCAAGCAGATGGATCATTCACTCGCGATGTACTACGCGAATCGCGGCACGATCCAGGCCACCAAGGGCGACATGGACGAAGCCATGTCCCAGTTTCGGAAAGCCCTCGAAATCAATCCGAAGGATGTGTTGGCTCTGTTCAATCTGGGACGGGCCCTGTTCGATCGGGACGAGTATATGGAGGCGATGCCCCTTCTTGAGCGGCTCGTCGACGTCACGCCCGATGATCCAATCGCCTGGTTCCAGTTGGCGAAGGTCTATGAAAAGCTGGATCTGAGGCATGTATCCGACCTCCACACGATCGATAATGCGATCGCCGCTTACCGCCGGGTGCTCGAGCTCGACCCGCACAATCTTGAAACGGCCTTCGCATTGATGGAGATTTTCCTGCATCTGCGAAAGGCCGAAGAGGCCATTCTCGTGCTGGAGGCGGCGGTTGAGAGCAATCCGGAAGAGCCACTGGCCTATTACAACCTGATCAGCACGTATGAGAAGGCGAAGCGATTCGCCGAGGCGGATCAGACGCGCGAGCGACTGAAGCAGCGGTTTGCCGCTCGGCGGCCTACGGAGTCCAAAAGCAAGTAAACGGGTCACCTACTAGGAGAGCGCACGCTATGTTTGGGAGCATGGGTATCACCGAGCTAGTGCTGATTCTGTTCATCGTGCTGATCATTTTCGGGGCCGGGAAGCTGCCCCAGCTTGGTGAAGGGCTGGGGAAAGCGATCAAGGGGTTCAAAAAGTCGGTGCATGAAGCCGACGCGATCGAAGTGGAGGCGCAGCAGGCCCAAGTCCAGCAGCCAGGCGCGCCGCCGGCGTCGGAGACGGGGGGGCAACCAGCTCCGCCACCGGGTACTCCCGGGACGCCGCCGTCTTCATCGCCGCCTTCGGCTCCGCAACCGCCCAAGGTGTGAGGTCGGGCAAGTCGGACGTGAGGTGAATTCCATGGAAAGCAGCGTCATTTCCATCGGCGTCATCGAAACCTTTGCGGGCAACGGGAAATCCCGCAGCACGGGTGATGGGAAAATCGCCACCAAAGCGGGTATGCCGTTGCCGGTGGGCGTGGCCGTCGATCCGCAGGGGCAGCACCTGTACTTCGCGGAATCCGGCTCCGATCGCGTGCGCCGGATCGAGCTCGCGACGGGCATCATCGGCCACGTAGCTGGCATTGGCGAAACCTGCTACAGCGGGGACGGCGGTTCGGCTGCGGAGGCGGGGCTCTACCTGCCGCTCGACGTCGCGTTCGATTCGAAGGGGGACCTCTATATCTGCGATTCCGGCAGCAATCGGGTCCGTCGGGTCGAGTTGAAGACCGGTGTCATCGACACCATCGCCGGCACCGGCGAATTCGGATTCAACGGCGACGGACCGGCGCTCGACGTGAACCTCACGTATCCGAGCGCGATCGCCTTCGACTCTAAGGATCGGATGTTCATCGTGGACGGCCAATCCCATCGCATCCGCATGTATGATCCCGAGACCAAGCGGCTCACGACCATTGCCGGCAAGTGGTCGAAAGAGGATGATGATCGAGACAGCCCCCTCATCGCCAAAAACCTTGTTGTGCTCTCCGGGGACGCCATCGGGATTGATTTCAGCGACGATCATGGGTGGTTGCGTCCCGAATGCTCGCCGGATGGCATGGACATGAGCGTCTATCTGGACGACGGAAAGCCGGGGCCGGAGGTGCGGTTTCATGATCCGGTCACCATCGCCGTTGATGTGCACGACGACGTGTATGTGGGGGATAAGGGGAGCAACAGGATCCGGAAGATTGACATGAAGACGGGGCTCGTCACCACCGTGGCAGGTTCCTGCTTTTACGGTTATGACGGGGACGGCAAGCCGGCCGTCAAAGCCATGCTCAATGCTCCGGAAGCGGTCGTCTTGGATCCCTTCGGCAACCTGTACATCTCGGACGCGATGAACCATCGAGTAAGGCGCGTCGAGGTGGGCACGGGGATCATCACCACGGTTGCCGGGACCGGCGACAGCGGCTACAAGGACTCGGGCGCGATGGGCGGCTGTGGGATGGCCAAGTTCGTCAAGGCCGTGGACAAGGAGATGATCAAACATGGAGACGGCCGCGTGGCCGTCGAGGCGGTGGTCAATTCTCCTGCGGGCCTCGCGCTGGATCCCAACGGGTTCCTTTATATTTGCGAACGGGGCGAGAATAAGATTCGCCGGTTGAAGCTCTACTAGCGCCTGTCCTCCCCGGCGAGGGAGGCCTCATGCGTACTGAGGATGGAGGTGAGTATGGGCCGGGTATCTTCTGCCGCCATGATGCGTCGTCGCGCGTTGGTTCTTCTTGCAGCAGCCTTCCTTGTAGTTCTGTGCGCCTACGTGTCAGGCGTGCCGGTTGTCAGCTCGCAGGGCCTCTACATCCGTTCCTATTATGTCCCCGGCGAACTTCCCTTCGAACCCAAGGCGCCGGAGTGGGAGAAAGCGACACCGATGGTGCTCCCGCTCAGCGGCCAAGTCGTCACGCGACCGACTCTTCCTGACCCCACTATCAAAAGCCTGACGGTCCGATCCCTCCATAATGGCAAGGAAATGGTGTTCCTTCTGGAGTGGTCGGATCCGACGAAAAACGATCGGCTGACGCCCGGTACCTTCCGCGATGGAGCGGCGATGGCGTTCCCATTGGGGGATGCGCCGGCTTTTTTCTGCATGGGGCAACTGGACCACTACCTCAACATCTGGCACTGGAAGGCGGACTGGCAGACCGATATCGAGCGGCGGAAGGCCAGCGAGGCGGAGCGAAAAGCGAAGGGATCTGAGGGCGAAGTGCGGCGTTTCGAAGTCATTCCGCGGAGGGCTTCGTCGGTGGAGGACCTTCTAGGAGGAGGCTTCAGCACGCTGACCAGCAAACGGGGACAGGGCACCGTCCAGGGCAATGCGCTCTGGGAGCAAGGGCGCTGGCGGGTGGTCTTCAAGCGGGCGATGGAGACCCGCGATCCGGACAATGACGCCGTGTTCGGCCCCGGACGTATGCAGACGGTCGCGTTTGCCGTGTGGAACGGCGAGAACAAGGAGCGCAACGGCCAGAAAGCTATCGCGCCGTGGATGCAGTTGATCGTCGATCCGGTGCCACAAGGGGCCAAACAGGGGTAACATGCATATGCGTATCATCGGTATAGTGGGATCGGTGCTGTTGATTGGCCTGGTCGGCGTGGCGCTGACGGTGGCGGACCCCTCGCCCGACAAGAAAAGCACCGCTGTCTCCGCGGACAAATCATCGGACAAGAAGAGCAAAGACGTTATTGCCATGGCCGAGGAGTTCGGGATTATCGTCGGGCCGGTGACCGAGGACAGACGTAAGGAATTGAATTTGCGCTCGGCCGAAGGGGTTGCGGTTTTGGATATCATCGGCGAGACCCTCGCGGAGAGAGCGGGCATCAAGGTCGGGGCGGTCATCGCCGAGATCAATAAGAAGCCGGTCCGCAACTTGGACGACTTCGGGCGGTTGTTACCCGAATGCATGACCGAGGGCAATTGCACGGTCGGCACGTGGGAGCCCACGAATCCTGAGAATCAGGGCCAAGGCGGGCAAATGAACTTTCATTTCGTGCCCAAGGTCACGGATTAGTACTGGAGGCGGCTAAGTCCGATGGGATTGGTGAGAGTGGGCATGAAGCGGAGAACGTTCGTGGCAGGCCTCGCGGCTTTTCTGCTGGTTGGGTTAGGCACCGCTGTTTTTCAGGAAGGCGTCGGGCAGGACAAGAAGGTCCACAAGGAACCGTGGATCGAAGAGATCGAGGGTGTGTTCATTCGCTCGGAGGTCTGCCGCCAGTGCCACGATCGGCACTACGAGGAATTGGCCGGCCTTCGCGAAATGACGATGGACCTCAAGCTGATGGGGCGGGTGGATGCCGCCCTGCTGCATGGGACCGCCTTGCCATCGTCGATCTTTCGATCGGTCATGGGCATCTGGCTGCAGACCAATCCCAGCGCCGCCAAGAAGCAGCAGTGTCTTTCCTGCCATGCCCCTGCCGTCACCGTCTTCCCGCAGCACACGGATCGGATCATCGAGCAGGTGATGAGCGGCAAGGTCACCGTTGAAGGCATCAGCTGCGCGTCCTGCCACCTGGTCGAGAAACTGGCCGATGATCCCAAGAAGGTCCCATCTTTCCAGTTGACCGCGGGTAAGACCATGTACGGTCCGTTCAAGGATCCGGAAGACAACATGGTCCATACCTCCTTCCAGTCCTCACTCTATAAGGGGGCAAATTTCTGCGCGTCCTGTCATTTTGAAAAGCTCCGCGACTTCCGGAGCCCGACCATCGACAGCGAGATTTTGGAAGGAACCGTCTGCCAATCCTGCCACATGGAACAGTCCACGGGGAGCTCGACGTCGAAGCGGGGAGCTTTGACTCGCGAGATCGGACGGCATTATTTCCGCGGCATCGTAATCCCCGGTTTGATGCTGAAGAACCGGAACCTGCAGGCCGAGTGGATGCCGCGTCTTGAGGTGGAGGCCACGAAGAACGGCACCCGTGTGGAAGGCCAGGTGGCTGTCATGAACGGGGCCGTGCCGCATAATTTCCCGGATGGCGATCCCGTCCTCAAACAGTTTTACATCACGGTATCCGTCAAGGATAAGAATGGCCGCCTCCTGGGGTCGTTCCAGAAAACCTTCGGCGATCAGTACGATCAACTGCTGGCGCAACCCTTGGGGGATATCCTGGTCAAGGGCGGCACGACCAAGCGGGTGCCGTTTGAGTTGACACTGAGTGGAGAGGGCGAAGGCCTGCAGATTGACGCCGTGCTGACCTACAGCCTGATTCCCAAGCCTGCCCCCGCGCTGCTGGAAGGGTACCTCAAGACCCTTCCGACGGACGCGGAACGCGAGCGCGTGAAGCGCCTCATCGCAAATTACGCCGAACCCCGCATATTGACGTTCAGGACCAAATCCCTCTAGGCCACCCCGCCTTGCGTGGCAGGACATCGTGAGACAGGGAGCATGCGCGCTATGGGATGTTCATCTCGGCAAGTGAAGACGCTCACAATCGGTTTGGCCGTCCTCAGCCTCGTCGTCGGCATCGGGTGGTTCCAGGGCACCTTTGCCGCGAAGGACGACGAGGGGCCGATGACGCCGGAAAAAGTTTTTCCGGCCTCTTCCAAATGTAAGAAATGCCACATCCGGACTTTCGAAGAGTATGAAGAATCGACCATCGCGCGGGCCATCGTGTCGCCGACTTTCCGGGCCATGTTGGAAGATTACGCCAGCAAGGGAAAAGACAAGCGCTATTGCATCAACTGTCACGCGCCCCAGTCGGTGGTGTTTCCGGACCTGGCTGAGTCCATGATCAAGCAGATCATCTCGGGAGACCCGACGTTCGAAGGCGTGGGCTGCATCCAGTGCCATCTCATCAAGGCCGTGGATCCGAACGTGAAGGGTCATCCCCCGATGAAATTGGAGCCGGGGCGGACCGTCTTCGGCGGGTACAAGGACTATCTCGAAAGCAAAGCACATGACTCGCAATATCTCGACCTTTTTAAGAAGTCGGACCTCTGCCTCAGTTGCCATACCATTGCGCCGCCGGGCGTCCCGACGGCTGAAGCGATCGGCAACTGGAAGGGCAGCAAGGCGGCCAAGGAAGGCAAGACCTGCCAGACCTGCCACATGCCGCAGGGTTTCGACTCGTCGGCGAACGAGGAGAAAAAGCGCGACATCGCGGGTCATGAGTTCAATGGAAAGTCCCAGACCCTCCGCAAGCAGGCTTTTGATCTGGACTATGAGACCGAGGTCCAGGGGGCCCAGACCAAGTTGACCGTCAAGGTAAAAAACCTCGTTCCTCATAATGTGCCCACCTCGCACCCGATCTGGAATCAGGTATACCTCCAGGCCGTCATCCGAGGGCTGAATCTCACAGAGGTTGTTAGGGAGAAACGCGTCTATGGACGGACCTTTGCCGACGCGAAGGGCAATGTGACGCTGATGGACCATGATGCGGTCAAACTGGTAAAGGATACGACCCTCAAGACGGAGGAGACCCGCGTGGAGATCATCACCTTCCCCACTCCGAAAGGGGCGCCGTCCTTTGACGTGGAGATCTCGCTTCACTACGCCACTCCAGGCGAATTGTGGCCGAAGGCGTTCGCCGATCGCGTCGCCTTCTTTACTTCCCGTGGCTTGAACGACCCGGTCTTCAAAACGTCGGAGATCACGAAGCGGTGCGGCAATACCAGGGTGGCGGAGGGGAAAATACAGAAGAGGCCGTGCCCGTAACTGTTACAGGCGCCCAGGCGCGCTACTCAAAAACCACGGTCGAGCCTGGCGACTTGGTGCGGAAGATCTGAATGGCTGCGTAGATGTTCCTGGCGGGCTGATTCAGGATTAATTCCGACTCCGTGATGTGCGTGTCGATCAGCTCGAAGGGGCCGCCGCTGTAATAAATCCGGCATTTGTCCATCTGGCAATTCTTGTAGACGTGGTTGTCCAACACCAGGTCCTCCTTGGTGAAGGTCTTCTGGTCCACCACGATGTACTGCTGATCCATCGCGAATCCTCCTGCACGGCCCTGAGAAACCGTGAAGATGACTATACCAGTCTCAGCATTCCCAGGCAAGTGGCGCGTGTGCGATCGTCACGGAACGACCTCCTTCACGAACTGTCTGACGCGCTCGAAATACGGGGCGCGTCCGATGTAAATGAGGTCGTTGTGATCGGCCCCGTGGACGACATACCAGTCCTTCGGCGGGTGCGCCGCGTCGAAGACCGCCTGGCCCATCTGAA
>Ga0207646_10000243_pt1 | contig 74922 bp, 63 predicted proteins | sample KBSK5502metaG_FD_184343 | JGI IMG/M metagenome (GOLD analysis project Ga0207646, IMG submission 184343) | Corn, switchgrass and miscanthus rhizosphere microbial communities from Kellogg Biological Station, Michigan, USA - KBS K5-50-2 metaG... | ecosystem: Host-associated > Plants > Roots >... | reverse complement strand
CATTCGCCGCGGGACATTTCGCAGCGTCAAGGAACTGATCAAGAAAATCGACCGATACGTTCGCACTTCCAACACCCACGCCCGCCCTTTCACCTGGACCGCAACGGCGGATTCGATCTTCGTCAAAGTCCAGCGACTATGTGAACGTATTTACGGGACAGGACACTAGGATGAGCTTTCGCTCTTCCCAATCAACACCCTCCAATGATGGGATGGCGGGGGGGGGGGTGGTGACGCACCCGACGTTCGGCCTCCAGGAAAACGTCAACGACTGTATTCCCTGTAACGAAAATCCTGTTCGTCGGGATGCCTTCCTGGAGAAGGTTATCCCTTGCCTAGGCCGTGGGCGCGAAATGGTAATCCGCCAGGTGCGTTGTCAGGCGACGGTTGATCTCCTCAGGAAACGGCGCAAACCGATCCTCTGAGTTCGCAGCCCTGCTTCGATGTGCGCCACAGGAATTCGCTGATAAAAGCCGGCCAGGGCGGCGACGAACGTCGTCGTTGTGTCACCCTGCAGAAGGACAACGTCCGGCTTTGTTTGAGAATCTTCGACACTCGCACCATAATGTACGCCGTCAGTTGGTCGAGCTTCTGGTCTGGCTTCATGATGTTGAGATCGTAGTGCACGGGAATGCGGAATAGGTGCGTCACCTGGTCGAGCAACTGCCGGTGCTGTGCTGTCGCGCAAACGGCGAGCTTGAATTCTCTACGTCGCCGTGAGAATTCGCGGATAACAGGGGCGAGTTTGATCGCCTCGGGGCGTGTTCCAAAGACGACAAGGGCGTGGATGCGTCTCCGTTTCATGGCTAGGAATCTGACGAGCGAGAACCCATTGTAAGGGTTTCGCCGGCATCTCTGCCGTTCACTTCTGAGGACACTAGTCTTTCCAGGCAGCTTAGCGCTCGGTCAAAATCAAACGCCCAATTGTATTTTCCTAGAACTGCCTGGCGACCCCTCCGTCCCATCGCCGCCCGCTCTTCCGGGGAGCTCTTCAACCGGAGAATGATCTCGGCAATTTCCTGGTAGCTGCTGCCCTGCGGAATGGTCCTACCACAGCCAACCTCTTCGAGGATTCTCCGGGTCGGTGCCATATCGGTGGACAAAATGGGTACCCCCGCGGCCATATAATGAAAAAGCTTGTTCGAAATTGTTGTATTCGTGAAGGAATTGACCGGGTATGCGATGATTCCGAGATCGCCTTGTTGAAGCCACAAAGGCACGTTTTCTGGCTGAATCAATCCGGTGAACACAACATGATCTTGGATTCCCAGTTGCTCTACCAGGGGTACCAAGTGTCTGCCTCCACCGCCGATTAGAAACCTTACGTTCTTGTCTCGCTCTAGCACGTAAGGCAGTGCCATCAAGATTGGTTCGACGGAGCCAACGCCCGCAGCGAACAGTCCGAAGTAAACCAAGGTGAAGTTGTCATCCTTTGGCCTCGTTCCCCGTTTTTCGGACGCCTGAAGTTCCTCCAGACTGGGCGTATGACATACGACGCTGACCTTCCCTAGTTTGTGCAGCCTGGGCGGCATGGTCTCTAATCGTTCGTCGATCACGACCCATGTGTGGTCAGCCAGTTTTACGCATAGATCCTCAAAAAGCCCCACCAGTTGGCTATTTCTGATGATGTAGTGGTGTGGCCGAGTCTTTGAGTAAAACTTGACGACTTCACGGTTGTTTTCCTGCAGATCCAGCACGACTGGTTTGCGGAGGAGCTTGGCAGCTACAATTGTCGGCAAGGCGATGCGAAGATTACTGGAGACAAATACGTCCAGACACTCTTTGCGACCGATTCTGGCAATCCAATGCGCCCACAGAGGATTCAGCGGCGAGGGTGCACTCAGCAAGGGGAACATCTTTGATTTGAGGAAATAGCCGAACCGATATACCCGACCGTAGCCAAGATCTTCCGTAACGGGCCTTTGCCTAGAATTCCAGGATATGAAAACAACCTGGTGACCTGCCCGCTGTAGGGATCGAGCGAGTTTAGTCGGTCTTACCTCTCCCACATGGGGATAATCGACATCTACCGTGATTCCTACTCTCATTTCTTGTTCACGTGGAGTCCCGACCAGCGCTCTCGACTTCTATATTCTCTCCGACCTCGCATAGAGACCGGTAAAGCTGGGCCACCTGGTCCGCGCTGCGGTCTGCTGTGAACTTCTTGGCTATGACTTCAGCTCCAGCCCTGGCCAAAAGGATGCGCCGCGTGTCGTCATGGAGAAGTTCCAGGCAGGCTGCCGCCAGAGCCGACGGTTCGGACGATTCCACCCAGGTCCCGTTCACGCCGTCTTGGATTAACTCAGCAACTCCCCCGACCGGTCGTACCACAACCGGCACGCCCAAATAGAGGCTCTCTAGCAATGCATTTGGCAAGCCTTCGTGATCGGAGCACAGAACAAAGATGTCCATCGCCCGCAGTACGTCATAGATATCGCTCCGATGGCCGAGGAAGAGGACACGATCCTGCACAGCAAGCCTGCGAGCCAGCGCGCGCAAGCTTGATTCCTCCTTCCCCTCGCCGGCGATGACGAATCTCGCGTTTGGTCGAGAGGCGGCAATCTGCTGGGCTGCACCTAGGAAAATATCCAGGCGCTTGATCGAATCCAGGCGACATGCGGTGCCGATAACACAACACTCCGACGGAACGCCCAAGCGTTGCTTCGCTTCCGAGACGCTAAAAGGAGAAAAAACTTTTTCCTCGTCAACGCCGCTGTAAATGATGACCACTTTGCGCGCAGGTAGGTAACGCGCGAGCTGTCTTCGTAGCTCTTCGCTGACGCTGACCACACGGTCGGTGAAGTAACGGGCCACCAAACGATCCAGCGCCTGAAGCAGGCCTTGTTTGTAGCGCCGCCACCCGGTGAAGGGCTCTGGCGCGCCACGCATCCCACACACGTGAAAAGGCACGCCGCAGCGGTGTGCGAGAAAGGCAGCCAGCAAGTTCTCCTTGTAACCGTAGGAATGCAGAATCTGGACGTTCTCGCCATCGAGGAAGCGGGTCGCCTTCAAAAGAATTTGGAGAAAGTTGTGCTCACTCTCGGGGACAACACAGACTTTAATTCCGCATTGGCGAGCTTCCTCGGCCAAACGGCCTTCGTTTAGAAAAATCGCCGAGACGGCAAGATCTCTCCTGCGCACGAGCGCTTTGAGCAGTGTGGCAAGCTGCCCCTCCGTCCCCGCCCAGCGGTCGCCCGAGGCCACATGACAGACCTCGATCTTGCCCAGACTCATGGGGCTGCCCAATACCACGGAGGGCCGGGCCTCAGCCGCGGTGCGTTGGCTGCCAACTGACAAATCTCTCTCCCGAAAGAAAATAAAACCAGGCCATCAAAGTTGCGGCGCTCCCCAACAGGAAGTAGCCGGCCAACCTGATTGGCTTCCATCCGGAAAAACGATCAGCAACTAAGGCGAGCAACCCTGCTCCATAGACTCCAACCTGCAACGCCAAACACATTTGGTAGAAGCTACTTGTCTTCCACAGGAAGAGATTCGAAATCGTCAAGAACAGGATGGCAGACGGGGTGAGCCAGCGAAAGAGCTTGTGACTAATTAACTGACAAGAAAAAAGCCCGTAACGGAAAGGGCTCAGCAAATGGAGATGGCTGAAGAAAACATAGAGACCATTCACAATCGTCCTGATTTTTCGCTGAAGCTCATCTTTTTCGGAATGCACTAGGGCGTAGCGGCCCAGAGATTCCGGGTCCACCACTGCGCGCAGGCCCTGGCTTACAGTATTGAGGGGAACAAAGAAATCGCTGGTTTGGTCTGTATGCCAGACCTCGCACACCGTGCGCCTGGCGGCAAAAAACGAGCCGCTTGCGATCACCAGGGAGCCGATACGGGATTCCAACCGCCGCAACCACATCTCCAGCTGGACATACGACCGTTCTCCCATCCCTTTGCTCTTGATGACCCGATCTTCGCTGCTTACACACCCGATCGAGGGATCGGCAAAGTTCGAGACGATCTTTTGCAGACCGTCGGGTTGCAGCTCCACTCCTGCATCGGTAAAAACGAGAATCTCTCCCTGCGATGCATTGCGTGCCAGCATTTGCGCGTATTGCTTGCCGCGCCGATCGGGAATCTCAATCAGCTTTACCTCCTGCGGGCTGAAGGAATGAACGATTTCGACCGTGCCATCCGCAGAACCATCGGAAGCAACGATAATCTCATACTTGTCTTTCGGATAGGTGAGCTCGAGGCAATTTAGAATTTTGCTTCGAATCACAGCCGCTTCGTTGTGAGCGGCAATGATGATCGAAACCTTGGGTTGTATCGCCCCTCGCTGGTAGGGGCGACTACGCCAGAGCGAAACCAGCCACAATGCGAGGGGATAGCCGACAAAGGTATAGATCAAAAAGATCGCCGCCCACCAAAAGACCCAGATCATGGTGCTACTCGCGACTCATGAGGCACTCGTAAAGGAGCTCGTAGTCGCGGATCATCCTTTCGAGCGTGAATTCGCTCTCCACTTTCGCTTGCGCCGCTCGTGCTAGCGCGGCGGCGCGCTCAGGATTGGCGAAGAGCTCGCAGATTTTTTCTGCCAGGGCATCCGGGTCCGCCGGCGGTATCAAAAGCCCGGTGCGCCCATCTTCGACGATCTCCTGGGGGCCACCCGAGCGAGTCGCGATGACCGGTTTGCCGGCAGCCATCGCCTCCAGCGTGACCAGCGGAAAGCCTTCACTAACCGAGGAAAGCACAAACACATCGAGTTCGCTGAGGATTTCCGGAACATCGCTGCGAAAACCCAAGAAAATGAATCGGTCCCTGAGACCCAGTCGCTCGATCAGCCCCAGCAATGGTTTTGCGATGACCGGATTGACGTCGCCAACTGCGACAAAAAGTACTTCCGGCATCCTGGCGGCCACCTTGCCGGCTGCCTGAATAAGAAACTCATACCCCTTGCTTCCGCGTAAATTGGCCACCGTGCCGACTAGCTTGGCTCCGTTCCGAAGGCCAAGTTCTCTCCTCAGCCGCCCGTTAGCGGAAACCTGAAATTTGTCCACGCTGATTCCGTTGTAGATGCGCACGATCTTCTCCGCGGGGAATCCAGCATCGCGCAGCATTTGTGCCACATGGTCGCAGACTACCACCACGGCATCCGCCGAGCGCCGCACCCAACCGAACTGGATGGCGCCCCGAAGCCTCCCGGACTGAGTTAATTCAATCGCACCATGGTAGGTCGCGATCGTCTTGCGGCCGGTCAGATGGCCCACCGCACAACTGTAAAAATTCTGTCCGGGCAGGTGTGAATGAATCAGATCTATGTTTTCTTGGCGGATCAGCCGAGCCATTCCCACGGGCAGACGGAAGTCGTACCAAGCCTTGGAATCCACAAAGAATGCTGGGATGCCGCTTTCCCGAAGCCTTTCGGAGAGCCAGCCTTCGCGCGGTAGAAGTACAACGGAGCGAAAGCGACTGCTATCGAGCCGCGAGGCCAGGTTCAGCACAACGGTCTCAGCGCCGCCGGGCCCTGAAGTTTCGATGGTATGTAGGACGGCGAGTTTTCTCATGACGAGAGCCGCAGGAAAAACGAGCGCGCCTTACGCATGTTACTCAACGGGTGGCTCAACAGACGGAGGGACAGCGCCTCCATCCGAGAGAGTCGAGCCCCGGAGTTGGCTCGGAAAAAGCGGCTTCGGATCGCATACCGACCTTGCCGCAGGTTGCGCAAGATTCCGTCCGGTGTCAGCGATTCCACATCCATCTCAACCGCAACGTCGTAGAAGGAAGCCGTCCGATGAAAATCATGTGAGGCCACGGCAAGTAACTTTGGATTGGTCTGCTGCATCCTTCGGAATCCGCTCAATGCTTTGACCGATGGAAGGTACTTGCCGTCATAGCCAACGTTCCAAATCTCTGCTGCATCCACCGCAAGCAGAACACTGGCCGGGCACTCCCACCCGATTCGCTTCGGATGTGCTAAGACGGCAAGTCCGCCTTGTTCATGAATCCCCTCAATTACGGCAAGGGGATCCTTTTCTGGAGTGAGTCGGACGATCCCTATGCCGACGATGTGTATGCCGCCGTTGCTGGCAAACTCGATACCGGGAATGACGCAGAACTGATGATTTGAGTTTTCAATGCTCTGGTTTTCGAGTTCTCGTACCTTTGCTTCGTCCAGATCCTCCGCGTGCTCACCCATAGCGAGGAATTGGTATCCGTTCCGCCTATACCATTGCGACAGCTCCGCGATGGTCATGGTGCCATCGCGGGACAGCGTGGAGTGAACGTGCAAGGCTCCCCTAATGCGCACTGCTTGCCTCCGTGTGCTGGCCGAGCTGCCGGAACAGCTCCCGAATGTAAGACTTGCATTCGAACCAGCCAGGGCCCGGGTCCTCGAATCTGAAAACCTCATAGCGCAAGCCTGGTTCATAGAACTTCATAAAATCGAGGCACGCACGCAGTCTGGAAACTTGAGAATCCGAGAAGCCATTTAGCCCGCGAGCATGAGTCAGTCGAATCAGCAGATGGTCCAAGTCCCCGAGCAGCCAGCGACTCTTGACACTGAGCTTGTAATCGAATTGGGCAGGAACGTTCTCTTCGTTAGCTAAGCGGTAGAGCAGCAGAGGGAAGTTGATCCCGGCATCAATGGCCAGTTGGAGCGAGCCCCAAAATCGCCCGTTGACCTCCATTACCTTCGCTCGTCCGTCTCGTCTATCGACCTTGAATTCCACCATCGCTGGCCCCTGCCAACCGATGGCTTGCAGAAGCCCAAGAGATTTCTGCACTAACACCTTATCCAAGGCAATGCTCTCGCAATAAACGCTCGGGCCACCCCACGGAGGCTTCTCACGCAGGCGGCGATGGCAGAACGCTGCCTTCAGCTGCCCCTCCCACAGCAGAAGAAACACACCTCGCGCTTCGCCCTCGATTTTCTCTTGGACCAAGGGAAGGGGGATCTGGATATGAGAGCTATGGTATTTGGACATTAAATCCTCTGGGTCGCGCGCATATTGGACGTTGCCAGAGATCCAGGTGCCATCTCGCAGAAACTGAGAGAATCGCGGTTTAATCACCACGGGATAGCGAACTCGCTGCGCTACATCCGCCAAGCTCTCGCTCTCGTGCAACATGAAAGTTTCGGGGCAGGCGATGCCGAGTTGCCGGGCTAGCAAAAGGATATGTCGTTTGTCCTGAGCCAGCTCTATCTGTTCCTCGCTCGGAATGGGCAGCCGTACCTGGGAAGCGAGATCCGCGCGCATCTGCGCGACCAGGCGCATGGTCACGTCAGTCATCGGGAGCAGGACGCGGTATCGACCATTCATCATTTCGTTGCGTAGGAACGCCTGGAACCTCTTTGCATCCTCCAACGGCGTGGGATAGCGCGCTTTACTGGCGCAATATCGCGAACTGCCCGCCAAGCTGTTCGGTGTGCTGCTTGCCACGGTCACAGATATCCCTGCCTGGCCCAAAGCCCGCACGACAGCTAAAGTGGCCCGTTGATCTCCGTCGGTAACAAAGACAGCCATAGTCGTCTTAGTGCCAGCCGGCCAGCGTCAGGTTAAGCATGGCGGGCGAAAACTGCCCGTCAGCGCCGGTCACGTTGCCTTCATGCAGCACAATTCGCCGAATGGTGTACCAGTCCTGTCCGAAGTGATGCCATCCCGGTCGAGTTGTAAAAGCAGATTCGTAGCCTACCTGCTTCACCCACCGACGAACACGCTCATCCCAGTCCCCATTCGGATAGGCAAAAGCGCGCACCTTCTTGCCTAACTTTTCCTCCAAGGTCTGCTTGCTTATGCACAACTCGCGCTCCACGGTCGAGTCGTTTTCGTAGCTGAGCAGCGGGTGACTCACCGTGTGCGCGCCAATCTCCACACCATTGCGGCTCATTTCGATGACTTGATCCCAGGTCAACATGGAATCCACTTCCTCCGAGGAATCGCTGTTTTCTTCGGACGGAAGCAACTGTCGCAGAAGGGAGTGCCGTTTCTCTGCCGGCATGTGTTTGAGCCATTCAACGATGTCTTCCAGATCGGCGGACCACAGTTTGTTCTGCCCTGCGGGTTGGCTCAAAACTGATTTCATCTGCGCACGTGACGAAGGGGTCCTCCACAATCTTTTTAGCTGCTCCACCCAAAAGCCTCCTCGCGCTTCGATCGAGCCTGTGGCCAGGAATACCGTGGCTGGCATCCCAAATTTCTTGAGCCACGGGTATGCTGTGGTGTACGTATCCCTCCACCCGTCGTCGAAAGTCAGCAGGCACCAAGGCTTTGATTTGTCAGCCTCTTCTGCCTGGCCTCTGAAGAAGGTTTCGAGGGAGATAACGTGGAATCGCAGCTGAAGGTATTCCAAGAGTCTCACAAAGGTCGCATCCATCAGCACCATGCCATCGAGCGAGTTCGATCGGAACTGCTCGGCTTTCGTCAGCACCCGGTGCAGTCCAAGGACACAGACTTCTTTCTTGCCGAGGAGCTTTTGACGAGAGAATCTCCCCAGCCAGAATGCGCCGGAACAATGGGAGGCGTTGGCGAGCGCGAAACGCAGGAATCGACGCAGCCTAGCGCTCATCTCTTACAGCCTCGTGGAAGACCCGCGCCAGTTTCTCCGCCTGGCGGTCCCAGCGAAATTGGGCGACAAATTCCGGCCGGGACGGGCGAGGCGCATCATCCCCCCGATGATTCCACAGCACTGTCCTTAACGCTTGCTTGATGGCTTCGGTGTTGTCTGGTGGCACGACCCAGCCGGCCTTGGCTTCTTCGACTAGCTCCTTCACGCCCCCCTCATGGGTCACTGCCAAAATAGGGCGGCCGACGCGCAGGTAATCATAGGTCTTGCCGGCTACAGCGAGGCGAGAGAAATCTGGGCGGCCCCAGAAAAGTAACAGGCAGTGGCTAGACCGCATCATCTGTAGGACTTGCGTTCGGTCTGGAACGAACCCGTGAATCTGCATGATGTCTTTGAGTTCGCCTTCGGTCGCGTATCGGAGGATGTTCTCAGAGGGGTAGCCAACGATATTGATACGAAGACGTTTTTTCAACTCCGGGCGTTCCCGAACCAGTTCGGTCAGGGCAGGGAAGAAGCTTCCTGAATTATCGGGATAGATGGTCCCAAAGTGCGAGAGGTGAAAACAGCCTGGAGCCAGGGGATAATCCGGGGCTGTTTCTGTAGAAGGGAAGTCCTCTTCAAAGAAGCCATTTCGAACCACGGCCAGTTTTTCAGCGGGAATGTTGAACAACCGCCTCAATTCCTCGGCGTGTTGTTCAACCATCGCGACCACACGATCTGCTTTGCGCACCAACTGCGCTTGCAGCCAATCTTCCGACTTTCTGCGAATTCGACCCTGCGGCGGGTACCAGGGATCCATAAACTCAGATACCCAGGGAACACCGTGGAGAATTTTCAGCAGCAACCCGATGATAGGAGCCGAGCGCGGCGGGTTAGTCGTATAAACCAAGTCAAAGGGCTGATCGCGGTGTAATTGGATCGCCTTTGCCAATCCGAACGGAACCCAGCCAACCTTATCATCCGGAAAGTACAAGGTCGACCGTACTAGCTCGCCAAGAGAGCGCAGGTAGCGATCGAATCTAGGCTGTCGAGCATCGGTTGGCGCTGAGCGGAGACCACCAAAGCCTTGGAAGGCGTTGGCGGTTGAATTTTCCCAACCACTAATGCGCAAGTATTGCGTGCGCACCACGTCCACTTGAGGGGGAAGTCTCTCCAGCAATCTTGGCTCCTGATCACCTTCTGCCCTTCGTATGGTCAGCACCGTGGGCCGCCATCCAAACTGCGGAAGGTACTTCGTCAGACCTGTCATACGGTAGACAGCGCTCGTGCGGCAGGGAGGGAAATCAAACGAGACCACAAGCACCCGTTTCATCTTGGGTGCCGCGACTGCGTTGTCCTGCGGCGTCCCCACAAGACTTGTCAAGGGTGCTGAGGATGCGCTCATACAATCGCTCGCTTAACTGCTCGGGCGACTCTCGCAACCGGAGCCGGGAGACAACTGGCCGCCAGATAGGCATACGCTTGCCCACTTTTCCAGTTGTAGGTCAAGCTGGCGATGAAATTTTTCCTGGCTTCCTTGAGCAACATCTCCTCGAAATAGTGGTAGCCGACATCCCAATAGTTCAGCGCCACCTGACGCCTCACAAGGCGCCGACGGCCAGGACTCATGTCCGAGAACTTCTTAAGCGCTCTTTCCAACAGCACGATTCTCTCGACGGCCGTCTTTGTCAAATTAGAAGAGAGATTTCCATCCCGATTTCTCTTGATTACCAGTGGTTTGTTTACCAGCGCGACCTTCCAGCGATAGCAGATCCTAAGCCAAAGGTCATAATCCTGGGCAATCGACAATGTTTCGTCGAAGTAGCCAACCTCATCCAAGCACGAGCGCCGAACCACTGTGCCTGAAGTCAATATGAAACCGCACTGAACGAGTTCGTCAAAAACGTAGCCGCTGGCCGCGGGCAGGTTCCGGAGATAGGAGGGCTCTGCCTCTCCTTGCTCAGGCACGACTGCCCAATCCGAGTACACCAATCCAATCCCGGGGTCCCGATCCAGCAGGGGAATCTGCTCGGCCAATTTACTCGGCAACCAGAGATCATCGGAGTCAAGGAACGCTACATATCTTCCTCGGGACCTCTTGATGCCCTGATTGCGTGCGGCTCCGGCCCCCTTGTTCTCTTGCTTCACATAGCAGACTTGAGCACCAAAAGAACGCGCCACGGATTCCGTGTTGTCAGTGGAGCCATCATCGACGACGACGACCTCAAAATCCGAGTAGGTTTGACTTAGCACACTCTGGATCGCCCACCGCAGTAAGGCGGCCGAGTTGTAAGCGGGTATGACGACCGAAACCGTAGGCATGCTTGGTGTCACCATAGCTACTCTGCTAACTCAGGATGAAGGTCGAGGCTCCCCTGGCGGAGAACTGTTTCACCCTGCCAATGTGACTCGGGATTGCCGCGCCGCGACTTTGCAATAGAAGTCATCCTGGAAATCCGCCGACTATAAATCAGTCAGAATGTCTACCATTCGCTCCAGATCCTGTGGACGCACAAAGGGATTAACGGGCAGAGTCAGTAGTCTCTGCGACAAAAGTTCTGCGCGCTTGCGGTGGAAATCACGGGCCGACATATGTGGTCCAATGCCCGCGATGTCGCAGATCGCGCTGGGGTAAAACGAACTTGCGCCGATACCCGCGCTACGGAGACGCCCCAAGGCCCGTTCACGGGTCAATTCGTCCCGGGCGACGAGGGGTAAACGCACAAACGTAGGGGAGGTATTCAGGCCTGGCCTGGGAAACTCGAAGTCTAGATTCCCCGCGAGTGCTTCAGCAATTGCCCTTGCATTGGCGCGGCGGATTTGGTTGGTCTCCTGCAGCCCGTCCAGGAGCCGCGGCAAGAGTGCTTGGCAAAGAGAGTGAAGCTCCTCTGTCGGAAACGCCGGATTGAATTCCGTCACGCCTAATTTTAGGAACGGCAAGGAATTCGGGATCCAATAAAGACGGGGTCTCAAAAGGACGGAGTAGATCAGCATTTCTAAAAGTAACCAAGCCCCGTGAGTTAGGGAGGGCGCATTGAGGTTCTTCGCTTCCTCCTGCGCGATGCGGGCAATCTCCTCGGAATTGGTGACGATCAGCCCGCCTTCCATTGCCGCCACCGCCTTGCTCCGACCGAGGCTGTAAAGTCCGACATCGCCGAGCGTGCCCGCGAACTGCCCGTTGCGCAGCGCACCGAGAGCCTGAGCCGCATCATCCAACACAAAGGCGCCCTTAGCTTGCGCGGCTTGCCGCACGCGCGGAAGATCATTCACGAAACCAAACAGATTAGAGGTGATGATGCAGAGCAACTTCTTGTCTGGCAGCGCATCGAGTTGCGCGGGATCAAAGTCGAGTGTATGCGGATCGATTTCCACGGGATGGATCTTGAGGCCAGCTCGAACAATGGAAGCCGGGACTGAGAAGCACGTGTATGCTGGAACAGCCACGACGTCGCGTTCTGGCCGAAGATGCTGAAGACTCCTAAGGATTAGCCACAGTGCGGCTCGTCCGGACGAGACTCCGAAGACGTACTGGACGTTCAGCCGTGCGGCGCAAGACGTAAAGCATTCCCCTGCGCGGCCATTGGAGGAAAGGCTCGTCTTCAATGCGTGGAGAATTTGTCTAATCTCCAACGGCGCTCCCGCGGGTGGCACAAATCGTAGCATCCGTTGCTCCTCCTAGGATGCCGCCAGCACGAGGTCTCTCTTCTGGCTTTGTAGTTCAGCAGCTTGCTGTCCCGATCGCTTATTCGTGCAGGCGGTGTTAGCGGCAACGCTTAAGCCTAGCAGGATCCAGAGGTGCGGATAGTACAACACGGAGAGGAAAGCTCCACTAGTCAAGTAACCCACGAGCGCCAGATCCAATCCAAGAGCTAAACAATACTCGAAACTTCGGAGCCCCGCTGGACACGAGGTGAGGGCCAGCTTGCGGGTGCGAGCATTCCTGCGAAGAATTAAGACCAAAAGTGCCAAGAGGGAGGCCGTGCCTACTAAACCTGATTCAGCTAGGGCCTGAATGTAAAGACTATGCGCGGCATAGGCAACTTCAGGGATTCCTTCGAACGAGTATTTCATCGCGTAGGTCTGACCGAAGTTGTCTGGTCCGACACCGAAAACAGGATGCTCCCAGAACATCGATAGGCCACTCCGCCAGAACAGGATTCGGCTAGTCGCATTCGCATCATTCTCCCAATCCCAAGCGGAGCGAAAGCGCTCCTTACTCGCGTCTGGCAGCACAAACCAAATAGAAATTAGAAATACCAGTGCAACCATAACAGTCCCGATCTTTCGGGGCGTTCTACCAAATGCCGCCAGCACAATTGCTGCTGCCCCCACAACAGCTCCTCGAGAGCCGCAAAGTAGGATCGCCAACAAAAACAGCGTGAAGCAGACGATCAAAAAGATTCGGAGGAGCTTCCTTTGTGTCTTCGCGAGAAGCAAGGCCCAAGCGATCCCCCATACGACGCACATCGCCAAGCCAAAATCGGCTGCGTTTCCAAAGAACCCGGTGGAACCAGCTCCCGATCCACCTCCCATAATAATTTGAATGTCAGATGACCCCTTTGCACGCTCGGCGAAGTACTGCCGCACTGCAAATTGGGCAAGCTTGAGGTTGAGTAGGAGCAGAAAGATCGTGAAAATGCGAAGACGCCAAGAGTTGATCAAAATGCGCGTAATCAGGAAATAGATCATGCCCCATCCGAGCACATCAAGAAAGCCATCCCACACAAGTTCCTCGCGAGCGGCATAAGCAAGACAGGCGGACACAAGACTGCCGAGGACGAAGACAAGGATCGCGAGGTCAATCCCGCCTGCAGCCAGACGGCGATTGCCACGAGCGCGGGGAGCGATGAGATAACCCAGTACGGCCAATCCGATGGCGATTTTTCCGAGACGGAATGGGACCAGGGCAGGGAACATCGCAGGCAATCTTGTATATTCGACCAGCAAGTAGAAGAGAAGGCCCACAAAGGCCGAATTCCAGCGCTGCTCGGTGACCGAGCGAGCAAGCGCCGAACTCCAGGTGGTTCGTAGCGTCGTTGTGCCCACTGAAGACGTCCCGTTCACTAACGGCTTCCCCTTTGCTGTAGAACCGTTTTGACTGTCTTAAGAACAATCATGACATCGAGCATCAATGACATGTTCTTGATGTAATAAAGGTCGTACTTCAGTTTTTCCTTGGACTCCTCTAGCGAGGCGCCATATTGGTAGTTGACTTGCCCCCAGCCGGTGATGCCGGGGCGGATGATATGGCGCAACTGATAGTAAGGGATCTCTTGGTTGAGCCACTCGACGAATTCCGGTCGCTCTGGACGGGGACCGACGAAGCCCATGTCGCCCCACAGCACGTTCCACAACTGCGGAATCTCGTCTAGCCGTGTGAGGCGCAGGAAACGGCCCACCATTGTGACGCGCGGGTCTTCGTCCCCTGCCCAGGTGGGTCCTATGTCAGCCTCGGCATCGGCTCGCATGGTACGGAACTTGTAACAGTCAAAGAGGATGCCGTTGCGACCAACTCGTTTTTGCCGGTACAGCGCCGGCCCAGACGAGGTAAGCTTGATGGCCAGGATAATCAGCGGGGTCAGTGGCAGGATCAGCAGCAGACAAATCAACGAAACAACAATCGACACGACGCGCCGCGCCAGCAGGAAGGTAGGATTCAGTCTGAAGCCCTCGCTGAAGATGAGCCAGCTCGGGTAGAGGTCGTCTAATTCAATCTTGCCAGAGACTTGTTCCAACAGCCCGGTCGCGTCTTCTACCCTGATGTCACTCAAGCGGAGCTGGAGCAGTTCGCGTACGGGCATTGTGCCTCGGCGGTCGCCCAGAGCCACGATCACAAGATCCAGCCCGCGCTTATCCCTTAAAGCCAGCAGCGTGTTCCCGAGGCCCTCGCGGGTCAGCGAGCCGTTGGCGACTGCACCGGACCATCCCACCACTTCCATGCCCAAGTCCTGGCGCTTCCGGAGAGCTTCCACCAAGCGGGTAGCCCGCTCCCCTGAACCCAGAACATAGACGCGCTCGCGCAGATATGGCTGGCGTATTAGCCAGGCATAAGCTGTGCGCCAGCCGAGCAAGCTCAGGGTCAACATCACAAAGCCTGCGAGGAACACATCCCTGCCGACCATGAAACGCGGGAACAGGTAACCAAGCGCCGCCAGTAGCCAAGACAGTAACCCCAGGACAGTCAGCAACCGAACGTAGATCTCCGCGGGGGAACGAAAACGCTGCGCGTCATAAAGGTCGAAGTAGTTCAAGGACAGTAGGGCCAGCCCCGCGACAGCCAGTATCTTATAGAAGCCGTTTTCGTAGTTCAGAACCAGGTAGGAGTCGTCTCCGAAGCGGATGAGTGTGGCCACTAGAAACGACGAACAGATAATCAGAGCCTCCCCACCGAAGAGAACCAGGGTGCGCACCGGGAAGTACACATTGAACAGACGAACCATAGGGACTAGCCCCTGCTCTGCGTGCCATTGGGATGCTTGTGGTAGTAGCTGTAGTATTGAGAGAGGTAGTCGTCTCCCGGGTCCACGTGATTTAGCACGACTCCAAGGAGGCCCTTCTTGCGAAGCTCCTCCCGTGCTTTCAGGGCGACGTCGAATGGAGTGCTAGCCGCCTTAACCACCAGCACCGCTCCGTCGCACAGGTCGGCCAGCAGCCCGGCATCAGACACTGCCACAACCGGCGGGGAATCCATCAGGACCCAGTCGAAGATCGGTGCCAGCCGCTCGAGCAGGATCTTCATGCGACCGTTGGAGAGCAGCTCCAGCGGGTTGGAGGCCGATTTGCCGCCCGGGATGAAAAACAGATTGTCCATCGGGCCACGCTGGATGATGGAAAACTCGTCCGCTTCGCCGCTCAGGTAATCGGTGAGGCCTGGCGTGGAGGGGGCTCCAAGGCGGGTATGCAACTGCGAGCGCCGCAAGTCTGCATCGATGATCAAGGCACGCCGTCCATGCTGCCGGACAATCGCTTGAGCTAGGTTGGCAGTGGTAAAGGTTTTGCCTTCTCCGGGCAAAACGCTGGCAATCAGCACGGTCCGGAGTGGCTGCCGGTCGCGGATCTGGTAGAGCCGCGAGCGCAGCGTGCGGAACTCCTCCGCTCCGTGCACATGGTTATGCGAATTGGCGAAGAACAGGTTTTTTGAGTCGGGGTTCCAGGCGTGCCGTACACACCGCGCCATGAGCGTCTCGAGCGTGATCGGTGCGGCAGGCGATTCCGCAATCAGGATTTCCTGCGGCATGCCTTGCGTCGGAAAGGGCGCCTGCGTCGCAGCCGGGTTCACATTCTGAATGGCCTCTGGGGCAACGAAAGGGGTGGCGGTCTCCGGGGCCGGACCTGTGCCTCGCCCCTGCTCGGCCTTTTTGAGTGCTTCGTGGATTCGGCTCATGGTGGTGTTTTTCCTCTGGAATTCGGGACTCTATTCGTTCTTCCGCAAACGATCGGCCAGGTTCGCCAGCATCTGCAGCGCTTCCGTCACGTGCGAGTTTTCTCCGTCCTCCGGCGTGTGAGATGGCGCAATCGGCCTGACCTCGTGGAGCTGAAACTCGCGGGCGATGTCCTCTATCGTTTGGGCGGGCACCGGCTTCCGCTGGTCCACGTAGGCGCTGATCAGAGCATGCTCGCAGAGCAGATTCATCACCCGCGGAATGCCCTGTGAATAGGTGTGCAGCACCTCGATGGCCTCAGCAGTGAAGATCTCTTGCCACTCCTTGCGGGACCCCTGGGACCCGTTGCCGCTCGCTTGGGCGTCCAGGGCCAGACCGGCAATGCGCAACCGCTCGGAGATGTAGCCGTAGGTTTCCTCGAGCTCCAGCGGATGCGTTTTGCAACGCAGCGTGATGCGCTGGCGGAGCTGCCGGAGTTGCGGTTGGTTCAGCTTGTATTCGAGCTCGGGCTGACCGGAGAGCACGATCTGCAACAGCTTCTCGGTTGTGGTCTCGAGGTTCGTGAGCAGACGGATCTCCTCGAGAACCTGCGGCGAGAGGTTCTGTGCCTCGTCGACAATCAGGACCGCTGTTTTACCGGCCTTGTAGCGCTCCAGCAGCCAGTGATAGAGCCGCAGCAGCGCCTGGCTCTTGAAGGTCTGGGGCGAACTTGCCTCCAAGGGGATGCCGAAGTCAGCCATCATGAAATCGAAGAACTGGGTCACATTCAGACGCGAATTAAAGATAAAAGCGGTCGCCACCCGTTCACTGTCGAGCCAGTTCAGAAGCCGATTGAGCAGGGTGGTCTTCCCGGTGCCGACCTCGCCCGTCAACAGGATGAAGCCCTTCCGCTTCTGCACCCCGTAGGTCAAGTTGGCAAGCGCCTCCTCGGTGTGCCGCGTCAGGAACAGATACCGCGGGTCCGGGTTAACGTTAAACGGGCTCTCTCGCAGGCCAAAAAATTTCTTGTACATGGTCGCCTTCGCTAGGTCTGGGTGTGCGGCTCCGCCGAAACCGGCGGTTTCCTCCCGGGTTTCCAGAAGCGTTTCTTCTTGCCGTTTTCCTCGCCGATCGTGGGCATCAGAGCCAATGTGGGCAATTCGAGATAGAATTCGACATCGCGTTCGGTGCGGATCGATTTGTCACGAAGTTCAAGCAGCAGTGCAATTCCAAATCCCAAAGCAAGCCCCGCCCCAAAACCGCCCCCAGCGAAGATTGGTCGGTTGGGGTAAGACGGCTTATCGGGCAAATTTGGCGGGTCCATCACGCGGAACTGTTCACCCTGCTGACGGCGCTCCATGTCGGCGGTCACCTCTGACTGCTGCTTTTTGGTCAGCAAATCCTTGTAGAAGTCCAGCGCGGTTTGGTAGTCGCGCGTGACGTCCTTATACTGCTGCTCGATCAGGGGGCTCAGCTCCACGCGGGATTGATACTGCTTGACCAGCCCCTGCAGTTTCTGCTGCTCGAGAGTCTTCTCTTTGATGGCTTGCTCCGCGAAGTGGATCTGATTGCGCAACTGCCGGATCTGCGGTGGTTCGACAAGTGCAGCCCGCTGTGTGTTCTTCTCCGTACGTATGTTTTTTTCCGCGACATCCCCGGCCGCGAGTTTCCTTTTCAGTTGCTCGATGTCGTTCTTCATCTTGATGACGTCGGGGTGATTGCTGGTATATCGCGCCTCGAGCGTCACGAGCTGGGTCTGGAGGTTGGCGAGCTGCTCTTCGAGCGTCAGCGGGTTCTTGCCTTCCTTGCTCGACTCCCAAGCTGCAACCTGCTGGGCAAGAAGCGATTCTGCGAAGGCCTTATCCTGGTAGGTTCGGTTGAGGGACTGCGTGACGCCATCGAACTGCGAGCGAATCCCCGCCAGTATGTTTAGATTCGTCTGCTCCTGATCGGGAAGTTGGCCAAGGTACCGGCGCTTGAAGACGGCCAGTCTCGCATCTTGCTCTTCCAACTTGCGTTTGGCCTCTTCCAGTTCCTTCTGCAAAAAACTTGTTGTCCCCAAGGCATGCTGCTCCTGGAGGCGCAGATTTTCCTCCATAAACATCGAGGTGATCTCCCCGCAGACCTGTTGCGCCAACCGCGGGTCACCAGTGGCAAAGCTGATGTAGAAACCGGGAATTTGGCCACCTTCGACTACGGATCGTACGGGCTGCACCATAATAGACTTTCGCATCCGTGCGACCAGCTCTTCCATCGGTACCCGGTCACTCTCATTCTTAAACAGTCCGAGTTTCTGTATGATCGGCTCCAAGTGGGTCCGGCTAAGTATCTGTTCCCGCATGGCGCTCAGGCGTTGGTTCAACTGTTCGGCGGCGACCACCGGCCTCACGTACACCTCCGGCACCTGCGGTTGCTCGACCATGACCAAGGTCTGCGAGGTGTAGCGGTTCGGGATTCGGAGAGAAAATAGATAAGTGCCCAGGGCCGCAAGAACCGCGGGGATGAAGATCACCCAGAGCCGTCGGCGCAGAATCGCCAGATAATCGTCGATGTTCAACTCTCTATGTCCGAGCATCTAATCTCTCGCTTTTCCGCCTCTCTAGAAAGAGGCTCGAGCTAATCGATCAGTATTGGGCGGTGATGCCAGTTGAAGCCCAAACCAAAATGGTGGCGCAGCGGGACTGTCCCGCAGAAACTTGTGGTGCAGGGGCCAGTGTTGGAGCTCTGCCGCTGCAGATAGTAGGTCATAAGCAGGTTCATATAGCGCCCCAGCGGCCGACTCACTGTGACACCCCCGTATTCGGAATTGAAGGCTGGAATGAATGTCCCTGTTGTGAATTCCGGCAGAGCGGCATTGTGCACAAAGCCGAGATCTAGTGTACCCGACCACACCCGGGTCAGCTGGCGATTTACCGTCACTTGCACCTGATGGGTTTGAGCCCCGGTAAGCACGCCCGACCCGCTAGTCAAGTAATTCGCGTAGGAACCGCCGAGGCTCGTTCTCCGGAACTGGTACGTCAAAGAACTTTGCATGCCCCAGGAAACCCGGTTACCGGATCCCGCCACACCATTGGTGAATGTGGAGATTTCCGGACCAGCAGAGAGTTGGAGTGCCAGCCTTCCGGTGAGGCGGCGCCCGTAAGCGACGTGAGCGCTGTGGTTGTGGATGCGCTCGTTTGTGCCCGCGAACCGGAACAGACTGAGTCCGTAAGTGAGCGCAAGGGTATCCTTGTGAGTCAGGGCGTAGTTATATCCTGTGAGGAAAACTGCGTTGCTGCTATCGATGAATCCGAAGCCTGGGGAGCGGAGGATGCCGTACGAGCCCGACGCAGTGATCGACGACTTCGGGTTGATTCTAAAGTCCACCTCTCCTATCACTGCGTTGCTGATCCGCTGGGCACGAGCCGTCAGAATTGTTTGGCTGGGCTCGAAGATAGGGTTTAAGTCGGTCCCGAAGACTGGGTTCAAGTTGAGCACGTTCGCGCCCAAACCTGCCAGCCCCGAGTAGCCACCAAACCCGAAGGAAGCCTCTGGCAGATAGGCGAACCGGTCGCTCAGCAGCAGTGACCAACGGCGCCAGTCAATCCTTTGCGCAAGCCCAAACTGATGGATGGCTGAGTTCGAGCCCGAGCGGGTGTTATATACATAGCCGCCGCCTGAGTAGTCGGCCGTCAACTGGTAGCGGCTCCATACACGCTGCAGGCTGATGCGGCCGAACAACGATGTAACCGCATCGAAGTTCGACTGTCCACTGGTGATGTCGCCATTTGTATCTGCGCTCTCCAGGAACTCGAAACTGGGCAGCAGGTAGCTTCGCTTCTTGCCCATTTCCCCGAGCGTAAATAGCTCAACGCCTGACAGGGGTCGCGCATCCTGCGTCGGCACCACCAGCGGCGGCACTGGCTCACCCTCACCTCCTTGCTTGGGTGCCTGGCTCCTCTCGCCGGGCGAGACGGGCCCCTGAGGTGGTACCGGAGGGTTCACCCGCGGGTCGGTCTGTTGTGCCCTGCTCACAGACACGCAAAGGGCCAGGCCGAAGACCGCGGTCCAGAAGCACTTGCCTGCCTTCATCATCTTCCTCCTAGGGGACGATAATCGTGTCGCCCGGCTTCAAAACCATGTTCTGCTCAGGCCTCTGCCCCTTGACGACCTCTTTGTAGTTGAAGGGGTACTTAATTTGTTTTCCGCCTTCGGTGCGGAGCAGATAGATGCCTTTCATGTTGGCAAACTGCGTAAACCCGCCGGCGCCAGAAAGTGCCTGGAGTATGGTCATGTTTGGGAGCAGCTGGAACGTACCGGGGCGGCCCACTTCGCCCATGATGTATATGCGGCGACTATTGATTGCGGTGACGATGACGGTCACCTGCGGCTCCGTCAGGTATTTCTTTAGCTTTTCCGTGATGGCCGTTGCCAGTTGCGTGGGAGTGAGTCCGGCAGCTTGGATGTCATTGATCAGTGGCAGTGAAATCTTACCGTCTGGACGAACGGGAACTGTTCGGGTGATCTCCGGCTCTTTCCAGGCGTTGATATCGAGGACATCGTCCGGGCCGATCACATAAGCCGGATCGTTGGTGGCAGGGAGGGGCTTTGATTCATCCCGGTTGTCACCGCGCTGGGTGGCTAGATTCTCTGGCTTCCCCTTACTTTTGTTGTTGGAGCGCTCTTGCCCTGCCAAGGGCACGGCCAGCAGAGAAACCAGCAAGAACGTTTCTAGTTTCACCGACTTCCTCAACGTAGTTCTCCTCTCAGCCCTGGGGAAGCCGAGGCATTATCCAGGCCGATCTGCTTTAACTTATAAAGGAGCGCCTTATAGCTGATTTGGAGTTCCTGGGCGGCACGTTTGCGGTTCCAACGAGTCCGGCCTAGCACTTCCAGAATCAGTTTGCGTTCCGCTTGGTGGGAAGCTGCGCGTGCGACGTCTTTCAGCGAGAGTCTCTGAGCGACGTCGCCCGTGGGCTGCGAATCCGGCACGCAGGGCTCCCAATCCGCTGGCCCTACTCCTTCCTCGCCAAGAAGGATAATCTTTTTCAGCACATTTTCTAATTCGCGAATGTTCCCTGGCCACGGGGAGTTCGAAAGGACGCGCAGGGTTAGCGAGCTGAGCGTGGGTTGGGCTCGTCCGAGAAGCAGCGCATGTTTTTCGAGGAAGAAGCTGATCAGGAAAGGGATATCTTCCTTGCGGTCGCGCAGCGGTGGAACGCGCAGACATACACCGTTAATGCGGTAGTAGAGGTCTTCCCGGAAACGCCCGGCGCGCACTTCTTCTTCCAGACTTCGGTTGGCGGCGCAGATCAAACGCGCACTTAGGCACGGTCTGCACTGAACCTCATTGCCATCAGGAAGCGCGTACAAGAGCTTGGACTGTAAGGCAGGGTCCAGTTCGCCGATCTGATCCAGAAACACTGTGCCTCGGCATAGCGATCCCTGGGCACCAACGTCGTTATCGGTGCCACGGAGCGACTCCTCTAAGGAGCCGGGCGTAAGCGCGCCGCAGCTCAGCTTGACGAAAGGTCCGCTTTGCTGCCGAGAAAGGCGGTGGATTTCCGCGGCCACTACTTCCTTCCCGGTTCCGTTTTCGCCCAACAGGAGTATGGGAATATCTGTGGGCGCGATGTTGAGAATTACCTTCTTGAACGCCCTCATGGCGGGGCTCACCGGCTCAACAGAGAAGTGGCTCGCATTCTCGCATGTACCTGCAACCCCTTGGTTCATCGTAGATTCAGGAGCCTTGGGCTGCATTTCCCCTCCGATGGCAATTCAACAAGAACGGTTCAAAGGGACCAAGTCCGTCGAGTACAGTTTGCACGACATCTGCCATGCCAGTAGTGGCGGCTCTATGGCCAAAGAGAGCAAATAAGGTCTTCTCTGACAGTGAATTGCGCGTAGGCCGACCCTGTAACTGAGTGGCGCTCCGCCAGGAGAAATGGTGGATTGGACTCTCAAAAGTGGCAAAACTTTTCTCATTCTGCCCTGGCCACTTAGGTCGGAAACCATCTTGGGTGGGGTTTAGCGCCTATGCCCTTTAGCAGTCGCATGAGCGGGAAGAAGTGCTCCGCCTGAGTAATGGTCTCAGCCGGCCACTTGTCCAACAGCCGTGCGGTAGCTTCAGCTTCACGGCTCACTGGATCTCCCCCCAATTCCGGTCCGCCTGGCTGAAGGATTGCATGCATACTGAAAGCGGGTTAATCTCGGAAAGAAGTTACTGGAGGTTCCTTGAACCTTGCAGGTGAGAATACCGCAATAGAGGGCGTGGCTCGGCCAAGGCTTGCTCAGCGAAGTGTGTGGGTGCAGGGGGCCATCCTGGTGGTCTTGATTGGCTTTGTGTATCAAGACGTTTTGGTACTGCTGGTGCGGGATTGGATTCAAGACGACAACTATTCCCACGGGTTTTTCGTTCCGCTCTTTTCCGCATATGTGCTGTGGCAGCGTCGGAGGCGCCTTTCCGCGATACCGGTGGTTCCCTCGTGGCAGGGTCTGCTGGTTATCGTTGGTGCCCTCGCTACGCTCCTCGTGGGGGTTCTGGGAGCTGAACTGTTTTTATCTCGCGCGTCCCTTGTGCTCCTCCTGGCTGGACTGATCATTTACTTCCTGGGATGGAGGTGGTTCCGTGGCGTGCTTTTTCCGTGGGCCTTCCTGTTCCTGATGATCCCTATCCCGCAAATCATCTTTAACCAGATCACCCTTCCCCTGCAGTTTCTGGCCTCACGGCTGGCGACCTCGCTCTTAGCCTTGTTGGGCGTCCCGGTCCTGAGGGAAGGAAACGTCATCCACCTGCCTATTATGGACCTGGAGGTGGTAGAAGCTTGCAGCGGGATTCGTTCACTGGTCTCGCTGACGACACTGGCCATCATCTACGGCTATTTCCTCGAGCCCCGGATTTCTCGTCGCATTATCCTGGCGGTGGCTGCTGTGCCGATTGCTGTCGCGGCCAATGGTCTGCGGGTGATGGGCACCGGACTGATTGGCCAATATTGGTCTCCCGACAGGGCCGAGGGCTTTTTTCACAGCTTTGAGGGTTGGGTAGTCTTTCTTCTGTCCCTCGGGATGCTCTTCCTGCTACACAGCGCGCTGCGTTGGCTGGACCGCGGGCGCGCCAAAAGGGAGTCATGAGGCGAGCGATGCATTCCTGGCTTCGATTTCTGTCTGCCTTGCTGCTGCTTGTTTCTGCGGCAATTTTCCTACAGGCCCGCCGCAGGCCTGAAATCTTGCCCACTCGTCAGGATCTGGCCTCCTTCCCGATGCGGATCGGGGACTGGATCGGCCGAAACACCCCGTTGCCCCCGGGTGTTCTGGACGTGCTGGGGCCGGGGGAGTTTTTGACTCGGATTTATCTGCGCAGACCCGGTGAACCGTACATGGACTTTTTCGTGGCTTACTTCCCGAGCCAGCGTACGGGGAATACCATCCACTCCCCCCAGAACTGTCTTCCTGGTGCCGGTTGGACGCCGATCGAGTCCGGCCGCCTTCAGTTGGCTCGCCCCGGTGGTAATCCAATAAGTGTGAACCGGTACGTGCTTGCCAAAGGGGCGGACCGCCTCTTGGTCTTCTATTGGTACCAGGCGCAAGGCCGCGTCGTGGCCAGCGAGTATTGGGCCAAGTTCTACCTCGTAGCTGACGCCATCCGCCTGAATCGCACCGATGGCGCCCTGGTTCGCGTCATTACCCCAATTGTTCCCGGCGAGCGCCCCAACAGCGCACAACAAAGGGCCATTGAGTTTTCCTGGCTTCTTTTGGCTACTCTAGATAGTTACATCCCTAGGTGAGCTACGTATATCTATCGGCAACAGCTCCACTACCCGGGGCGAAGGTTAAAGTGGAAGCACTTCGGTTGTTAAGTGAAGCAGTTTGCACTAATGTCCCCCGATGACTCTACGCAAGCGACTGTGCTCAAAACTATTCTGAGAACAAGCTCTTTTTTTTTCTATGACTTATGTTCGGTTTAGGATGCTCAAGAGGGGGACAAGGTTTGGGCAGTGGATTGCGACGCAAAGTGACGATGGTGACCCGAAGAAGGGGGTAAAGACCATGAGGAGTATGCTAGTTGTCGCGGCTGTGGTTGCGTTTGCGCTTGCTGCGCTGCCCGTAGTTGCATCCGCCGATACCTTTACTACTACCGACTTTGGTTCAGTGTACACCCTCACGGTTACCCCGACCGGTACGACTAACCAATTTACGGTCAGTCTCAGCATTAATACCTCCGGCTACTCAGGACCCGGCACTGTGATAAGTGCCGTAAATGTCGGCCTCGGTGCCCCAGTGAGCAGTTTTTCCGTCATCAGCACTCCCGCTGGAACCTGGACATCGAGCATAAATGGGATCAGCAGCTCCAATACCGGCGACAGCTGCATAGGATCTGGGACGACCTTCGTGTGCAGTCAACAAAGCGGTCCTCCATTTACCAGTGCCACCGTGCCTAATGGTACTTACACTTGGAGTTGGACCATTACCCTCTCCCAGGCCGCCGATCTTAGCCAAAATCATATCGGAGCAAAGTATAACAATAGCACCGGAACTTTGGAGGGGAACATAACGTCCGCGACCGGTACCGGTGTTCTCGTTCCAGAGCCCGGGTCGCTGGTGCTGTTTGGCAGCGGCCTGGTTGGGATCGCAGCGGCCATCCGCCGCCGCGCTTCTGGCTAAGCCTAGTCGCATCCGGATCTCATCAAGGCTCCGGCGCATAGAGCGCCGGAGCTTTTTGTTTTATGCTTCTGAGTTCACTGCAGATGCTTGCACAACCGGATAACGATTTTCACATGAAGCTATCATCAATTCCTTTACTGCTGTCCACTTACGTCCACCTTCCTTTGGCATTCAGATTGCCCGGTTTCGTACGCAGCTTCAAGAAACCAACATGGAAGTCGACCAAGCCATAAAAGGGAGAAGCTCTGTAAGAGCCTACCGCGATGAGGTTGTCCCCGAGTCGGTAATTAAGGAATTGCTTGACCTGGCTAGGCACGCGCCGTCTTCAATGAATGGGCAGCCCTGGCACTTCGTTGTCGTCAGACAACCCGCCATTAAGCGAGCACTTGCAAGAATCAAGAACAAGTATTGTCCGGCCGAGAAACGGACCTATAAGGCCGATTTCCTACAAGGGGCCTCCGTGGTGGTGGTGGTGTGCGTGGACAGGAAAATGTCCCATGACCGGGAAGTTGAGAATGCCGTCCTGGCGGCGGCAACTTTCATGCTGGTCGCATACGCTCGGGGCTTGGGCACGGTTTACATGTCCGCTTACCGCATCGATGAGCCCGGGCTCTCAAGAGAGATCAGCCGGCTGTTGCGCCTTCCGAAGAGCGTCTCCCCGTACAGCATCCTTCCCCTCGGATACCCTGCAGCCTGTGGCCACCCCAAGGGATTTAGGGACCTCAAGGAGATGACCCACTTTGAACACTTCTAACACTAACGTGTGTTTCGAGAAGTTGATCGACACCCGTTACGCGGCGGAGAAGAGCATCGTGCTGCGATACAGGAACGCGTTTACCTTCGGGACCACGGATGGCGAAGACGCCCGCTTCAAACAATGCCTGGAGAAAACCAGCATCCAGGAGGGCACGAGGATTTTTCCGCTCTTGTCTTACAAGGGGGTGGACATCCATGTCCTGGATGAGACCTCACTCATGCATACTGGCACCCTCAAGTCCATAGACGGATGCGTCACCACGGCGAAATGCAAGCTGAGAGGATACGAGCGGATCGTTTTCGAATCCGGCGCGAATACAGGGATGGCCCTTACCGCCTACGGATTGCGGGCAGAATTGGAGACCTTCTTCTTCGTCCCCGAGGAGAACCTGCCCCTGCTCGACAGGAGGATCTTCAGGTCACCTGCAGCTCATCTGATCGCGGTTGAGGACCCCGGGCTAGTCAAACGAGCGGCCCGACTCTTCGCACGGCTGTACAGGCTAAAGCACGTTCCTGAAACTGCCTGGCGTTATGAGGCGTCGGGGTTCCGGGGGTGCTTTGTTCTGGAACACATCCTCGCGCAGGGAAGATTCGATTGGATCACGCAGACCATCAGTGCGGCTTTTGGCCCTATCGGGATCTATTCGATACTGAAGCAATTCAAGCAGCACGCGGGAGAGTCGCCGCGGTTCTTGGGGATCCAGCAGCAGGCCAATTGTCCGATGTACTGCGCTTGGAAGTCCCGGGCGCCTAATGTGGCGCCGGTGCCGATCCGTTCGACCAGTCAACTGCTGACCAAGGCTATGTACGATTTCGCGCCCCACACGTATGGCACGTACCAAGATCTCAAAGAGTTGCTCGTCGCAACCAAAGGAGATTTGACCACAATCAACCACCGCGAGTTCTCCGACTTTCTCGAACGCGACCTTGATGGCAAAGGCATCCTGCAGCTCCTCAGCGACCACGGGATCGAGATCGGCAGAGAGGTCGTGGAGAAAACCGGACTGATCGCCGTGGCCGGGACCTTGAAGGAGATCGATCACGCGACTATCCCTCGGGGCAGCAAGATATTGTGCTGTCTCACTAGCGGGATCAGCTCGACGGACGGTCTGGCCAAGCCGGAACGCCGGATCTCCAGCCTGAACCACAGGAAGTTCTTCACGGCGGCAGATGACTGATGGTCACCGACGGCAAGGTCGTTCTGAAAGATGCCACTTTAAGAGAAGGGCTGGACACACCCAACGTACATTTTTCTCCGGTACAACAACTCAACATCGCCAGGCTACTCGAAAAAGCAAACGTGCCAGAGGCCGAAATGGTGGCACCGAGCAGGGTTTCCGGGGATCTGGAAGTTGTTAAGACGCTGAAACACCAAGGCGTGCGACTGAGGACCTCTGGCCTGATCTATGCTCATACCCCTAGTTGCACGCGGGAAATCGAAGAGGCCGCCCTATGCCTCGACCGGTTTGACCTGTTGATGCCTGTTTCTCCGCAACGACAGCCCTGTGACCCGCGTGAGAAAGTTCGCCTTGTCCAGGAAACCGTCGTTCATGCCGTCGAGCGCCATAACGACTTCGGCGTTGGCTTCCCTCATTCCTTTCAGACTGAAGTCGAGTTCCTGCTGGAACTGGCCGGAGAAGCGACCAGATGCGGCGCCCAGAGAGTCACGGTTTACGACACCAACGGCAGCGCCGATCCTTTCGTGGTCCATGCATTGATCCAACGTTTCAAGAAGCATCTCGGTGTGGCTTTGTTCTTTCACGGCCATAATGACCTTGGACTGGCTACAGCGAACTCTCTGGCGGCGATCTATGCCGGCGCGGATGGTGTTGACGTCACCGTGAATGGTCTCGGCGACCGCGCCGGAAACGCCGCACTCGAGCAAGTCGCTGCGGCTCTGCATCTCAAGGGCTTCTATACGGGGGTGGCACTCCAGGAGCTGAAGGAGTTGTCCAGGATCGTCGCAGAGGAAAGCGGCGTCCCGGTCTCCAAGCTTGCCCCGGTGGTCGGAGAGTACGTCTTCTGGCATCGGTCGCCAAGTCACCTGGAAAACCCCGGCTTGTTTGAGGCTTTCGACCCCGGGCTTCTTTGTTCTGAAAGGAAACTGACCGGGTCGTGATCTCTGGGGGTGATGTTTGACAGTGTTGGACGCCGGTACAAGTGTCGAGAGATATGGCGGCGCATCCACTCTCGGGGCGACGAGTTCGCCGTCGCAGGCATCCACGCGTCGCGACGATGCCAGCCCCAGCTGCGCTTTCGTCACCTTCACGGAAGATGACATCGGGCAATCCATCCCCGTTCGTTTCGAAGCGCAGGTACTCAGGTATCGCGACCGCATTGCCGTCAAGACCCGCAGCGCCCCCCTGACCTACGGAGCACTGAGCAGGACTGCCAATCGTATCGCGCGGGCCGTCCTGGCTCGGCGCGGGAGTGGACAGGAGCCCGTCGCCTACCTGCTGACAGACGACGCTAAGATCATCGTCGCAATCTTCGGCATTCTGAAGTCGGGAAAGATGTATGTGCCTCTGGACGCCGAGCATCCCCGCGCCAGGACCTCGCAGGTGCTAGAAGATGTGCAGGCCGTCCTCATCGTCACCGATAGCCAGAACCTCCCGGCAGCCAGGGAACTCTCCGGCGCCGTTGAACCCCTTAACATCGACACAATTCCCGCCGACGTTTCGGATGAAAACCCGGAAGTGACCCTCTCGCCTGACTCGTTCGCCTACATCCTGTACACCTCCGGTTCCACCGGCCAGCCCAAAGGAGTGCTCCAGAATCATCGCTACGTCCTCCACAACGTGATGAAGCACACCAACAGCCTCCGCATTTCTCCTGCCGACCGCTTGTGCCTTCTTTCCTCCCGCACGAGCGCGCAAGCCATGACCGGCATCTACAGCGCCTTGCTCAACGGCGGTGCTATCTGTCCTTTCAGGATCAGGGAGGAAGGGCTTGATCGCTTGTCCGCCTGGTTGATACAGGAAGAGATCACAATCTATCATTCGAGCGCCTCGATTTTTCGCCTTTTCGCGCGGACCCTGACCGAGAGCGAAGAGTTCCCCCGGCTGCGCGTCGTCAAACTAGGCAGCGAGCCAGTATCCAGGAAAGACCTGGAACTCTACAAAAAGCATTTTCCCCCGACCTGTGTTTTCGTGAACGCTTTGTCCTCGACGGAGACCGGGACCTTTCGGCAGTACATCGCCGATCATGGGACTGCAATCAGCGGGAGCATCGTGCCCGTCGGCTACCCCGTCCCGGACATGGAGATCCTTCTGCTCGATGATTCCGGCGAACCGGTTGGATCCGATTGTGTTGGGGAGATCACGGTTCGCAGCCGCTATCTTTCCCCGGGCTACTGGCGCAAGCCCGACCTCACCCTGGCTGCGTTCCTGCCCGATCCGAGCGGCGGTGACGCGCGCATCTTTCGCACCGGCGATTTGGGCCGCCTTTCGCCCGACGGCTGCCTGCATCATCTCGGGCGCAAAGACTTTCGGGTGAAGATCCGTGGCAATCGGGTTGAACTGGCAGAGATTGAGATGGCGCTGCTAGAGGCTGCCTGCATCCAGCAGGCCGTAGTGGTGGCCCGGGAGGACCAGCGCGGGGACCAATTTCTTGTAGCCTATATCGTTCAGGCTGCGAAGGGGCCATCTGCCAACGCGGACGAACTGCGCGCGTTCCTGAAGCGTAAGCTTCCAGACTACATGCTTCCGTCACAGTTCATGTCCTTGGAAGCTCTCCCGATGCTCCCTACAGGCAAGGTGGATCGTCGCGCTTTGCCGGCGCCCGAGAGTGTGCGGTCCCAAGGGGATGGATCCTATGTTGCGCCCAGGGACCGGCTGGAACATCAACTGGTCAACATCTGGGAAGAACTCTTGGGTGTTCATCCCATAGGGATCCGCGACGATTTCTTTGAGTTGGGCGGGAATTCCTTGCTTGCCGTGAGCGTAATGAACCGAATCGAGAAAACGTATGGCAAGAAGCTCCCTGTTTCCACCTTGTTCGGCGGGGCAACTGTGGAATATCTGGCAAGCGCTCTCCCCGAGCAACGCAAAAACGAGATCCCTGTTCCGTTGGTGAAGATTCAGACCTGCGGCTCACGAAGGCCCTTCTTCTTTTTGCACGGACAGTATGACGGCGGCGGTTTCTATTGTCTCAACCTAGCTCGTTACCTAGGTGAGGACCAACCATTTTATGCCCTGCAGCCTCACGGATTGGATGGTCAGCCTCCTCCGGCGACAATCGAGGCCATGGCGGCTTCGTACCTGGAGACCGTACGCGCATTCCAGCCGCACGGGCCTTACCTACTGGGAGGTTATTGCAATGGAGGGTTGGTCGCCTTCGAGATGGCCCGGCAATTCCAGGCGCTGGGAGAAAAAGTCGATTTGCTGGTTATGATAGATGCACGGGCGAAGAACGCTCATCTCAGGTTGCAGCATAAGTTGATCTCTTGGGTTGCTCGTCTGCTAAAGCTAGATGCTGACCAGCAACTGGATTTGTTCATGCGCTGGCGGTTGTTTGTCACTTGCTTTAATGAGCTATCGGGCCTGAAGCGGGTAACGTTTGTGTTGAAAAAAGTAAGTAAGTTGAGGGCGGCGGCGAAATGGTTTGCCCACATCTTCAGGCGAGAATACCCTCGTGACCTTGTCGCCGCAATTCCGGAAGCAGTAGATTTGACTCCTGACAATCCCGAAGATTGGAATCGCGTTCTGGAGGCGCAAACCAAGCATTACAACCGCGCTGTCGCTTACCATGTTCCGTATCCCTACTCCGGTTGCGTCACACTTTTCCTGTCGAACGAGAGACGGTATTCAACTGACGAGCCGACCATGGGGTGGCGCGACGTGGCCGCTGAGGTAGATCTCCACGTCATTCCGGGTACACACCAGACCTGCTTGGGGGAACATCTCGAGGTTCTGGCCCAACACCTAAAGCCCTGCTTGGATAAGTTACACCTTGGATTGGAGGGTCGAGATCAAAAACCAGAGCCGTACGCCCCTAGTACCTGATCACCGGGCCGCGTACAAGCAGGCCCCGATGCCTTCGGTGCGCTTGTGGCCGTTTCCACCCGAATGTCTTTCGCTGCGGAGCGACGAGGTGCACGTGTGGCTTGCCTTCCTGGACTGCATGACCCCACGTCTCAGTTCTTTCCTCCAGATTCTGGCTGCAGCCGAAATTGAGAAAGCCGGGCGGTTTCGCTTCCAGAAGGACCGGAACGCATATATCGTCGCCCGCGGGCTTCTCAGGAGTATTCTCGGCCGCTACACTGGAATCGCTCCCGGCCAGCTGCGGTTCAGTTACAACCATTACGGCAAGCCGGCGCTGGCGACGGAATGTGGCGGCGAGCAGCTTGCGTTCAACTCCTCGCACGCGCACGGGACCGCCCTCTACGCCGTGACCAGCGGTCGGAAGGTCGGCGTGGACCTGGAATGCATGCGTGGAGACCTAGACCATCAGAGGCTCGCGGAGCGTTTCTTCTCTCCACGCGAGGTCTCTATGCTCGGCCTGCTGCCCTCCGATCTGCGGCAAGAGGCATTCTTCGCCTGCTGGACGCGCAAAGAGGCCTACATCAAAGCCAAGGGAGAAGGGCTCTCTTTGGACCTGCAAAGCTTCGATGTCGTCTTCGCGCCTAGCCAGCCAGCAGCGGTGTTGCGGATCGAGACCGATCCCAGGGAAGCTCGCCGCTGGTGGCTCACGGAATTGCATGCTCCTCCGGGCTACGTCGCCGCGCTTGCGGTAGAAGGCAAAGCTTGCAAGGTTAAGTACTGGCAGTGGGCAAACTAGCCGGCGCCAGACGTCGTTCCTCGGGGACGGGCAGCTGCGAGAAACTTTCTGAGCATTACCCACCTAGAGAGTTATCTCCGCCGTCTTAGCATGGCGCTCTACGGCGTAGTACTGCTTGGCGTTGTGCTCCCCTGGCTCGACCCGCCACCATTTACCTTCGTAGCGGCACAATAGGGCTTAGCTGCCTTTGCGTGCCCGCCCTTGGCTGCCCATGCTCTCAGCGTCTCTTTAGGGTACCGGCGCGCACGGGCGCGCCCACCACGGCTGGCAAATTCCATCAGTCAATGCCAAACCTCAGTGCTCGCTTCGACGGGCGCAGCGTGGCAACGATTCGGATCACAGCCGTACATTCGCTCGAAGCGTCGCTGGCAGCGGAAGCTTCGCCGCACGTAATGCCGCTTCACAGGGAGTTTGTGTCGAAAGCCCCGGGCGGAAGTCGGCCTGACAGAGGCTCGCCTCCAGCTTTTCCTTGCACGACCACTGATTGTAGCTCAGCCTCTTTAGGATCCGTTGATTAATCATTTTCCCAGCAGATCAGGAAAGATTGCTTGGCTCACCTGGGGTATTGCTGATAATTTGAACCTAGCTTATCTTGGATGCGAACGTGGGTCTCTATAGCTGAAGGAGAAAATGAGTCATTCTCAGTCTCAGTGGTGGAAACGGCTGGGGGCTGCGACTCTGACGGCGGTTTTGCTGGTGGGTTGCTCGCGTGACCCCAATGTGCGGAAGCAAAAGTACTTTGAGAGCGGCAAACGCTACTTCGACAAGCAGCAATACCGCGAAGCGGCGATCCAGTATCAGAATGCCCTCCAGGTGGACCCGAAGTATCCCCAGGCACGTTACCAACTGGCGCAGTGTTACTTGAAGATGGCAATGTGGAGCCAGGCCTACCAGGAGCTCCTGCGCACCGTGGAGCTGCAGCCCGAAAATCTAAAAGCTCAGCTAGACTTGGGCAATCTGCTGGTTGCAGCTCGGCAGTTCAAGGAGGCTCAAGAGAGAGCCGAGCGGGTGCTTCAGAAGGAAGCCAATAATCTGGAGGCGCACATTTTGTTGGCCAATGCCTTCGCGGGGCTGGAGAACCCTGCAGGCTCGCTTCGCGAGATGAAGTACGCCATTGAGCTGGACCCGAAGCGGTCCGAGTCGTATTTGAACTTGGCCTGGCTGCAGCTTAGGGCAAAGCAGACCGGGCCGGCGGAGGAAAGTTTCAAAAAGGCAATGCAGTTGGATCCCCACTCTGTTGTTGCTGCGATCACGGCGGGTAATTTCTACCAACAACAGCGTCGCTGGCCGGAGGCCGAACAGCAATTTCGCCGTGCTATCGAGCTCGAGCCGCAAAGCCTTCAGCCCCGCGCGGCACTGGCCGGCCTCTACCTGGCTCAGGGGCAGCCAGCGCAGGTCGAACAGGTTTTGCTCGAAACTAAAAGAGCACTTCGTGATAACCCCGAAGGCTACCGCATGCTCGGAGACTTCTACTTCAGACTGGGCGAGTGGGAAAAGGCTCTGACCGAGTACGCTTCGCTCTATCAGGAACACCCGAAAGACCTGCAGGTGAAGAAAAACTACGTACAAGTGTTGATCCTGCGTGCTCGGCTGGACGAAGCGACAAGACTCAACGATGAGATCCTCAAACAGAATCCAAAGGATGTGGCCGGCTTGATCTACCGTGGGCAGATTCTGAGCCGGCAGGGACGCTCGAACGATGCCATCCCAGCACTGGAAGTCGCTCTGAAAAGCGAGCCCGACAACGCGGTGGCACACTACCATTTGGGGATTGCCTTCAGTCAGGTGGGCAATCTTGGCCGAGCCGAAAGCGAGTGGCGGGAGGCCGTCCGCTTGCGCCCCAACATGGTTGAGGCCCAGAGGGCTCTCGCGCAAGTAGCCCAGAGCAAAGGAGACTTCGATCAGCTCCGCGAGAGAGCGGAGCAACTGATCAGCACTGAGCCAGCTTCCCCTGAGGGGTACATATTACGCGCCACCGCGAGGCTTTCGCGTGATCGAGTCGGTGGAGAGGCCGACCTACAGAAGGCGATTGAGTTGGCCCCTCAAAATCCGATCGGGTATTCTCGGCTAGGGAGCTTGCGCTTTGCTGAAAAGCGATTCAACGAAGCAGAAAAACTTTTCGAGCAAGCCCTGGAGCGCGATTCGAATTTTTCAGAGGCTCTGCAAGGTCTGGTGGGCGTCTACATCCAACAGAAACAGCCAGCTAAGGCTGTGGCACGGGTGAATGCGCAGATTGCCAAAGCGCCTGACAACAGCGCCTACTACTTGCTCTTGGGAATGCTGCTGACCAGCACCAAGGATCTTGAAAAAGCCGAGGCGGTGCTGGAGAAAGCAGTCGAACTGAACAAGAACAACGTAGATGCCTTTCTCTTGCTCGGACAGGTACAGTTACGCCGGGGCTCGGCAGACAAAGCGATCGTAAGTTATCAGCGCTCTATCCAGGAGAATCCCCGCGAGGTTCGGACGTATGTGTTGCTGGGTGCCCTAGAAGAATCGCGAGGCAACTGGCAGAAGGCCCAAGAGCTCTACCAGAAGGCGCTGAAAATCGAACCCGAATATCCGCTGGGCGCCAATAACCTCGCTTACTTGATGCTGGAACATGGCGGAAATACAGACGTCGCCCTCACGTGGGCACAAGTGGCGCGCCGACAGATGCCAGATTCTCCGAATGCAGCCGATACGCTGGCCTGGGCTTACTATCATAAGGCTGCTTACGGTCTGGCGATAGGCCTCCTGGAAGATGCCGTGAAGAAACTACCTCAGAACGCCACTTTTCACTACCACTTGGGGCTGGTTTACCAAAAGACGAACGAAAAGACGCGCGCTAGGGTGCATCTCGAGCGCGCGCTGCAGATCGACCCGAAGTACATCCACGCCGCCGAAATCCATAAGGCCCTAGCCGAACTCTCCGGGGATTAAGATCACCCCACCCCATGGCTACCTGAGGAGATTTTCCTGGCGAATACATCGGACAAACCGAGAGAGATGCTTTACGAAACCGAAAGACTCACCGACGCAGCTGCACAAAGCCAATCTCCTGTTTGCCTGGCCGGAGGTTCTGTTCTTCCCGATGGCCTGAGCGTGGATGTCGAGGACTACTTTCAAGTGGAAGCGTTCGCTGATCGCATCACACCTGAAATGTGGCCGCGCTTCCCGAGCCGGGTTGCCGACAACACGCGTCGTGTACTCGAGCTACTGGGGCGTGCTGGAGCCAGGGCCACATTTTTCGTCCTGGGGTGGATTGCCGAGCGGGAACCGCGACTGGTGCGCGAAATCCTTGATGCAGGTCATGAAGTTGGGTGCCACAGCCACCTGCATCGTTGCATCTGGCGCCTCAGCCCGCAGGAGTTTCAGGCAGATACTCATCGAGCGTGCGCCGCGATAGAGGATTCTGGTGGGCAGAAGGTGGTCGGCTACCGGGCCCCGACCTTTTCGGTGGTCAAGGAATCTCTTTGGGCGATCGAGATTCTGGCAGAGCGTGGATTTGTCTATGACTCCAGCGTTTTTCCAATACGCCATGACCTCTATGGCATACCCGAAGCGCCACGGTTCCCCTTCCGCTGGGAGTGTAGCAACGGACGATCACTATTCGAGATCCCTGCGCTGACAGTGCGCCTGTTCGGTTGGAACTTGCCGGTGGGCGGTGGAGGTTATCTGCGCATATTGCCCATGTGGTATACGCGATGGGGTCTCCGCAGGATTCGCCAGCGCGAAGGCGAGCCGGTGGCCCTGTACTTTCATCCTTGGGAGCTCGACCCTGGACAACCGCGGCTCTCCGGCAGCTGGAAGTCCAGATTTAGACACTACTTCAACATTTGGCGAGCAGAAGAAAGAATCCGCGAGTTGTTAAGTCAGGGACGGTTCGTACCCCTGAGTGAATACTTGCAGGCTCAACTTCGCAGGGGTCCGCTCCCTTCGCATTCGCCAGTTGTCACTGCCGCGCACTGCGACAGAGGATCGCCTACCGCATAACCGTCGGTCTTATCCTCTGAATTGACGAGCAGTTCTCGTACCTTGCTCGGCTGTGACCCAGCGGCATCACTGAAGTTACTGCGCCGCTCGGGCACGTGGAACTACTGTCACGCGAGTGGAATCCAGACGGTTTCCGATAGGCAGGTTTGCGGCGGACCCATTTGAAAAATGGCTTGCCAGTGGGGTTTGTCGAGAGGGTACTGTTCTGAGGCCCGTCTGGGATCTCCGCCTGCGATCGAGGAGGTTCCCGGCGCAGACCAAGGCTAAACCAAGAACAGCTAGCCCATCAGCCTCGGTCAAAGGCCACGTAGCTACGTGCTTCGCTTCCGCTGTCACACTACTCCCAGTACTCCGTTTCCCGGTGAGCGCCTGAGTTACAGTTAGGGTGTCACGCCTAGCGAGGGGGGCAATGATGACAATCAGTGCCGCGATCCCAATCAGAGCGATTCTCTTCACGATAAAATGCCTTCTCAGATCTTCGCTAGAGTCGATAGCACATTGGCGGCCAAACTTAAGGTCTTCCTAAGCCTCTGTGGGATAATCGGTTCGTCTGGAGTAGACCTTGTTCTATCCGCAACGTGTGAAAAGATTTGCAGACTCGCCCCTTATTGGGTCCTGATTCCTTGCACTCCCGCTGCGTCCGTGGAGGAGATTGTGGGGCGTTTGATCGCTCGCTAAGCTTCTAATCCGAAGGCGCGGCGTGGCTCGGTGGGGCTGCCGATTCCGTCCTAAGGTCTCTTCGCGACCGCCTCGGGGGCAAGCCCGCCTGGTGGATTTTGTACAGCAGGGCGCGGTAGCTGATATTCAGGATCTCGGCCGCCTTACGACGGTTCCAGTTATTGGCCTGGAGCACGCGGAGGATCAGGCTCCGCTCCACTTCACGGACAGCTTGCTTGGCGATCCGCTTGAGCGGGATCGAGCCGTCTTCGGTCACCTCGATCGGTGAGGAGAAGTGCTGCCGCTCGGTGAGTTCGTTCCGGAATGTTTCGATGGAGCCCAGCAAGACGTAGCGGGCCACGCAATTCTCTAACTCGCGGATGTTGCCGGGCCAATCGCGCTGCTGGAGAAACTGGACCGCAGCCTTCGAGAAAGGCGGCGCCGAGCGCTGGAAGCGCTCGCTGTACCGGGCAAGGAAATGGTCGAGCATGAGCGGGATGTCCTCGCGGCGGTCGCGCAGTGGTGGCAGCTGAATACTGATGACGTTGATCCGGTAGAGGAGGTCGGGGCGGAAGCTTCCCGCAGCGATTCCCTGTTCCAGGTTGCGGTTGGTCGCGCAGATGACGCGTGCTTGCAGTTGCTGGTCCTCCTGGTCGCCAATCCGGCAAAACTGGCCGTCCTGCAGCAATTGCAAAAGCTTCGCCTGCAAGCTGGGATCGAGCTCAGCGATTTCGTCCAGAAACAGCGTGCCGCCATGAGCCAGCTCGACGCGTCCCGGCTTGTTGGCATGCGCTCCGGTGAAAGCCCCCCGCTGGAAACCGAACAGCTCGCTTTCGAGCAGGGTTCCAGGAATGGCGGCGCAATTCACTTGGACGAAGGGGCCATGGCCCCAGCGCGAAAGCCGGTGGATGAGCTTGGCGAAAACCTCCTTGCCGGTGCCGCTTTCTCCCTGGATCAGGACCGGGACGTTTGTACCCGCCACCTTTTCGACTTTCTGGCGGATGGTAGCCATGGACCCCGAGCATCCGAAGATGACTTCGGTGGGCGGAAGATCGTTTGTCTTTCCGAGTAGCGCCTCCCGCGCCGTTCCGGTTGCTACCATAGCGGTTGACTCCCCCACAAACTCGCAGGAAACCCCTTGGCTAGGACCTTTTTAGGCACCCAGAGGACCAAAGTTTTTCGCTTCTTCGGTCAGAGTTTTGCCGGGCCGTCTGATGCCCACCAGCTATGTAACCGCCTTATTATCAGTTGGGTGACAGGTGCATACTGCTTCTGCTGGCATGCTTATCCTCCGCATCAGTGGGGGGCTGTCGTGGCGCGGAGAAGGAAAACAATTTCACATCGCGGTAACCGAGTTTCCTTAACCTGCGCCGGGTAGTGACGGCACATTTCAAAGGTCGATTGAGCCGGGGCTTGGCCATCCGAAGGGGCAGAATTGGCTAGACCACCGAGGCGGTAAACTCACATCGCCTGGCAGAGCGAGCCTCTCTTCACCCAACGACCGTGAGGCGGACTTTGGCAGTTGCTGCGCTGTGGATGCCCGGCATTACTACTTAGGGTAAGCCCCGCTTCTCGGTTGGCCGTCTTTGGGCTAGGCTAGTCAACGCCATGGCCGCAGCGACCAGACGGGAGAACCGGCGCTACCTGCGGATCGAGCTGCCCAAAGGGATGCTGGTGGCTTGGCAGGGCACCGGCCAGCGCATCGTCTCGCGTGTGGCCACGCTCGGTCTGGGTGGCCTGTTCGTCAAGACGCCTCACCCGCCGCCGATCGGGGACATCGTGAGGCTTTTCTTCGAGGTGCCCGGAGGCGAAGTACGGGCGCGCGCTGTGGTGCGAGACTCCCAGCCGGGAAAGGGAATGGGGGTAGAGTTTACCTCCATGGGTTACGAGGACCGCGCCCGCCTGGACCAGCTCCTGAAACGTTTGAACGTCTGAGGAAGCCGGGACGGCTGGCCGGAAGCTTTACCGTTGCGGAAAGATGAGGGCTTCGAGCAGATCGGCCCGAGCCTTGTGGTCCGAAGCAATCAATTGCAGCAAGTCCGTCACGGAAATCATCCCGCGATAGTTGCCCGTCTCGTCCACCACGAGCAGGTGATAGATGCTGTGTTTTTCCAACAGGCGCAGGCACTCGTCCAGCGACGCCTCCGGTGAGACGGTGATCAGGTGGGTGCTCATGACTTCGGGAACGCGCATCCACGCGGGGCATTTGTTTTCCGCCGCCACTTTGTCGGAGATGTCGCTCTGCGAGACCACGCCCACCAGCTTCTTGCTGGAATCGAGTACCCCCACCGCGCGCACCTGCTTATCGCGCAGGTAGCGCGCCGCCTCGTGCACGGTGGTCTGCTCGCCGATGGCGAACACTTCCTTGCGGGATCCGATCAGGTCGGCAACCTTCATGCAACCCCTCCTGGGGAAAGGGCACTGGCCGAATGGTAGGACGAGTCGTCCCCGCACGCAACCGGAATTCTTATCCCATTGACTCCACTGTCTCCGCGACGACAGAAGCTATGTTCGTTGTCTGGCACCGGCGCGGTCAGTAATGGAACCGGTAGCGCACCTCAACCGCTAACTGACGCGGGTTGTTGAAGTGAGTTCCGCCGAAAGTATTGCTATCGTCCAGCAGGAAGTGCGTGTTGCCCAAGTTCAACGCGGTGAAGGAAAAGGACCAACTCTCCCCGAAGGATTTCCCCGTGGACAAGCTGAACGTCGTGTGGGCCGGCTTGTGGCCCGGGCCGTTGCCGTCGAGGAAACCCGATCCGAAGTTGACACTGGCGGAGAACCAGCTTCGCCGCGGCAGCGAGAGCTCGCCGCCCAGGTTCAAGGTGTCGCGCTGGTCGTGGTCGAGGAAGAAGAAGTTCGTGCTTGGTGGATTGAAAGAGGTGAGTCCGCCGTTGACGGCGCCCCGACCCTGCGCAAATTGGTGCGAATACGCCAAGTGGAATTGTCCGCGGCGGAGCACGCTTGGCGAGCGCACCGTGATTTCTCCTCCGCGGATGCGCGCTGTGTCGATTGTCAAGGGCAGGAAGATGTTGGAGTTTCCGATGACGTCGTGGTCAAAGAAATTGTGGGCACGCGTGCGGAACACAGAGGAGTCCACGACCCAGCCGGAGAGAGGAATAGCCAAGCCGACTTCGTACTGTTCGTCGCGCTCACCTCGCAGTGGGAGGAACCCAAACCCCTGCTGAAGGGCGAGGGCAAGCAGCGGCCCGGAGACCGTCACAAGTGGCGGAACCTGGTAGTAACGGCCGTAGTACCCCCGCAGGACCCAGCCCACTCGGGGGATACGAATCGCCGCGCCCACGCGCGGGTCGGCCGCGTTCTCGCTGAGCGAACCGGAAAAATGGGTCAGCCGGACTCCGCCGTTCAGCGTGAGCCAGCTCCAGAGTTTGTACTGGTCTTCGAGGAAGAGAGCTTCCAGATTCCCGCTTAGCTTCTGTTGCTGTTGGAGGGCAATGCCGCTGCCGTCAGTGGCTTGCAGCCCGAAGAAGTCGTCATCGTGCTGCGCGAACGCGTAAAGCCCGACGCGCGCGTTGTGTTTGCCGGCTAGGACGGCCAGCGATACCTGCCCACCTGCATATTGTGAGCTGCGGTGGTCTGTTGCAATGAGTGGCGTATCGTTTGGGCCGCCGTGAAAGTCGGCGAGGTTGTAATGATAGAGCGGCGAAACGGTGAGCAGCACGCCCGTTCCCACAGTGTGCACCCAGGAAAAGTTCACGAAGCCGTCGCGCTCCCGCTCGATGTCGCGGGTACCAGCTGCTTGGTCGTCCGGCGTGTTCGGGATTTGAAAATAGTCTCTGCGCACCGAGGTCACCAGGCGCAATTGATCCGCCGGGGCGGCATTCAAGATCAGCGAAGCGAACCCGCCCAAGCCGCTCCCGCGATCATGAATCACCTCGGACGTGGGGGTCTGTAGACCGAGATCGGTGCGGTTGCCGTTGAGACTGCCGTAATAGGCAAAACGGTTGGTGTGGTCGCCGAAGCTGATCTGGTTATTGGTTTCGTTGAAGCTCCCGTAGCTGACAACCAGTTCTGCTTCGCGGTTGCGTTCAAAGCCCGAGCGCGTAATCACGTTGAAGACGCCGTAGGTGCGGTCACCATATTCGGCCGAATAGCCACCCCTCTGCATCTCAATGGTCTCAATGTCCTTGGGGTCAAATTGCGGCCCAACGTTGCCGGCGATGTTGGTGTTGGGAACCGGGACCCCGTCCACCAGCCAGCTCACCTGATGGCCGCCCCGGATGTGGAGCTGGTCGTGGACCAAGTACGCACCGGGAACAAAATCAGTGATCATCGCTAGGCTGTTAGTGCGGTCGGCGCCTGGCGTGTATTCGATTTCTTTCTGGTTGATAGTTGCCTGGGTGGTGGCAGACTCCGGGTTCGCTTCCCCAATCGTTGCGGAAACTTCGACTTTTTCCTCCACGGCACTCAGTTGCATGGGGAAATGGAGGATGGGCGCACTGTCTGAGGCAACGGCAATTTTTTGCTCGACGGTGCGGAATCCCGCGTGCTCGATGCGGATCGCGTATTCACCAGCGGGAACGATTTCGATCGTGAACTCTCCGTCCAGGTTGGTTACCGCGTGCCGTGTCCAGTCAGAGAGCCGCGCGCGCAGCGTGACCTGTGCGCCTTCGATCGGGCGATGTTGCGGGTCGTGGACAATGCCGCGTACCGTGCCGAATATCGTCGCGAAGGCCAGTTCAGTGCACCAAACGAGCACAGCCAAGACAGAAGCACAACGTAGTGCTCTGGTCATGAAAACCTCCCGCAGGCAGCTAGACTACGGAATTGCGAGAAGAGGGGATGGAGGGCTAGCTTCTGGGAGGTTCGAGAGGAACTGACGCGAATCCGGCGGAGCCTGCGACCCTGACGTCGCCGACGGCCCTGCGAGTGCCTTCCAGAGCAGACAACCGAATGCCAGAATACAGGACGGCCGGCAGCGCAGGTAAAACCACGCCTTTGACCTGGTTGTCGCACCCGGACTTCAGCGCGCATCCATTTGCGGGCGCTGGAGAGGGATGGCATTGCATATCGGCAGGCGACTTCTGTGGCCTCTCCTTGGCCGGAAGCGGACAATAGGTTTTCGAGCACCACGAGGGCTGACCACAGCAGCCCGGGCTCGCCAGCACGCTAAGCGGTTCCGCGAGAAGCGCAACGAGAGCAAAAATCGCCAGACCGCGACGCATTGTGCGCATTATACCACTCGCATCGGCATCGATTCAGAGTTCCGATTTGGGCGGCCAGCCGCTCGCTGGAAAGGTGGCGGCTGCTGGTAATCGTACAACCTCGTGCCCGGCGAAACTGATGGAGAGCGATGTCTGGTCGCCCCTGGTGAGTGGGACTTGCTCGGCGGGTATCTTAACCGCAGATCGGGTGGTGTCGGGGGACCGACTCCTCGCGGTAACCCCCTGGGAGTGACCGCCTGTTGACACCGGCTCGCTGAGCGTAGGGCGGGTACAGGACTATGAGTGCGGAATGGGCTGGCTTACAGTTCGGGAAGGTCGACGGGCTCAGGAGTGGGCCGTTTCGCCGCGGATGATGTCGTAGCGCTCGATCACGACCGCGACGCCGATGCGTTCGGTGGCGACGTCAGGCTGCTTTTCTACCCGCACCACCTTGCCCTGGGCGCGCACGAAAACTTCCGTACCGCGGGTGATTTCAGCCGGGAGTGTGAGTGTGATATCCAGTTCGGCCCCAGCGGTGAGGTCCTTGTCGATGGTGAAGTAGACCCCGCGGGTGGAGATGTCACGGGTCTTGCCGCGGCGTGACTCCGACTCTTTGTTGATGGGGATACGGATGATGACAGGAAGGGACAGATCGTACCGACGAGCCGCGCGACGCTCCGTCATCCCCCTGTTCCTCCTCAAAGAATAGAGAAGTGCAGCTCCCCGTACTCAGAAAGGTAGCAACTACCGTTCCAAAGCGTCCACCTGACGACGCGCCGGCAGCCTTCCCGCGCTGCCGATTCCAGCTTTTCCACCAAGGGAGCGGTGCGCCTGCCAAGTCCTCTAGAAACAACGCCAAAGTTCACTCAGGACGTTGCCCTGGCCACGCACGACCCAGCGCTCTCTGCGCTCAGTACGTATTTAGCGAATCCTGTGCAAATCCTAGCCCCGAAACTGTCTCCAGGAGAAGCCAAAATCGACCTCCCTGTGCCCTGAATGTGCAATAGATTGCAACCCGCCGTCCCGCCAGGAGTTAGGCGTTTCGGTGGGTGGGCACGGCCGGCGTCGAGCGCGACCCGCGTCCGGAATCCAGATTGAACTGGCGCATCTTGTAGAGAAGCGCCTTGTAGCTGATGCCGAGCATGCGGGCTGCATCCTTGCGGCACCAGTGGGTCTTCTCGAGCGCGTCGGCGATGGCCTCCATTTCCGCTTCGTCCTTCAGGCTGCGCACCAGCGCCTTCAAACCTTGCGCCTTCGGCGGCGCCGCTTCCTCGCGCGGGGAGGTGCGTTGCCGTGTGGCCGCCATTTCGAGCAGCTCGCGGAAGCTGCCTTCGTCGTCTTCCAGGATGACGTAGCGCTTGATGAAATTCTCCAGCTCCCGCAGGTTACCGGGCCACGGATAGCGCACGGCGGCCTCCATCAAGTGCGGGGAAGGCTCGGGGGCCTCCTTTTGGAACTGCTCGCTGTACTTGGTCAGGAAGTAGCGGAACAGCAGCGGGATCTCCGCGGTCCGTTCGCGCAGCGGCGGGATATTGATCGAGAGGACGTTCAGCCGGTAGTAAAGGTCTTCACGGAACTGGCCGCTGTGGATGGCTTCCTGAACGTTGATGTTCGTGGCGGCGAGCACTCGCACGTCCACCTGGATCAAGTGCCGGCCACCCAGGCGGGAATACTGGTGGTCTTGCAGCACGTGCAGCAGCTTGGCCTGCAGGTGAGTGCTCATCTCGGCAATTTCGTCCAGGAAAATCGTGCCTTTGGTGGCCAGCTCGAATTTCCCCGGCTTGGAGCGGACGGCGCCGGTGAAAGCGCCCTGCTCGAAGCCGAAGAGCTCCGACTCCAGCAGCTCGCCGGGGAGCGCGGCGCAGTTCACCTTGACGAAGGGTTGCGTGCGGCGCGGCGAGCGCATGTGGATCATGCGCGCCACCACTTCCTTGCCCACTCCGCTTTCGCCGCAGATGAAGACGGGCACGTCCACCGGCGCGATCTGGAGGATCTGCTGGCGGATGCGGATCATCTGCGGGCTGGCGGCGAGGAAGCAGAGGTCTTCGGTGAGCTGATCGCAGTATTCGCGCAGGGCCTGGTTTTCCGCGCGGAGCTGGCGCTTCTGGCGGCACTTCAGCATGGCCGCGTCCAGTTCGGTTTTCTCGAACGGCTTGGTCAGGTAGTCGTGTGCGCCCAGACGGATGGCCTCGACTACAGTGCCCACCTCGTTCGAGCAGGAGAGCATCAGGATGTTGAGCGAGCGATCAATCTGCATCAACTGGTGCAGCGTCTCCAGGCCGTTCAGCTCCGGCATCAGCACGTCCAGGATGACGAAATCGGGACGCAATCCCTCGCTGATGCGCTCCACAGCGTCCTTGCCCGAGCTGAGCGTTAGGACCTCGAAACCATCCACTTCGAGCAGCGTCTGCAGGTACTTCCGAATGCTGGGCTCGTCGTCGACTACTAGAATCTTTTCTTTCTCAGCCACAATGTCACCCCGTTGAGAATTCGTATTCTACTGAATGTCGGTCGGAAGCAAAAACTTAAACGTGCAGCCGCGCCACGGCTCGCTATCCACCCAGATCTTGCCGCGATGCGCCTGCACCAGTCGCTTGGCGATCGCCAACCCCAACCCCATGCCGGAGGCGGTGCGGTCCACGCGGACGAAGTCTTCGAAAATCTCCTGGTGATGCTCGGCAGCGATCCCCGGCCCGGTATCGCTGACGCACACCTGCACGCTGTTCGGTTTGTTCGCGCGCTGCTGCCGCCGCTCGTTCGCCGGGTTGGATTCGGCCAAGCGCCGCTCCCAGAAATGCGGCGCGGCGCTGAGCGTCACGCCGCCGCCCTCCGGCGTGTGCTTGAGGGCGTTGTCGAGCAGGTTCGCCACGGTCTGTTGCACCTTCTGGTAGTCGAACTTGAAAGTGGGCAGGTTGCCGTCGAAGCGCGTTTCCAGCCGAACGTGCTTGCGCATAAAGGCGTCGTGCCAGCGGTTGGCCAGCTCGCTCAAGCAATCGCGCAGATCGTTGTCCCGGAGGTGCAGCACGAGCTTGCCGCTCTCGAGCGCCGAGTAGTTCAGGAACATCGAAACCAGCCGCACCAGCCGCTCGCTGCTTTCTCTGGACTCCTGCAGGATGTCTCGCTGCTTGTCGGCAAGCTTGCCGAGCGAGCCGGAGAGCAGCAGATCGTAATAGCCTTTGATTACCGCCAGCGGGGTCTTCAGCTCGTGTGCCGCGGAAGCCAGGAAGACGGTCTTCTGGCGGTTCACTTCCTGCAGGCGGAGGTAGGCTGCCAGCAGGTTGCGGTAGGTGATTTCGCGTTCCTGGAGCAGCTCCTGGACGGTGTGCTGCACGGGAGACTCATCGGCGGCTTGGCCCACGGCCCCGTCCAAGTGCACGACCAGCCAGTCGGGCTCGGGCAGCCACTGGATGCGCGCCCGCGTCTTGCCTTCCGGGCAAGCCATCATCAAGTCCACTTCGTGCTCGCCGCTCTCGATCTGCCCGAAGATCACTTTGGGGTCTATGTGCAGCAGCTCGCTGAACAGGTTGAGCTGGCCGGCCACCGGAACGCCCAACCCGTCCAAACACTGCTGCGCCCGAAGATTGGCGAGCAGGATGCGGCCTCCGCGCTCGGAAACCAGAAGTGGGCGGTCCACGGTGTCCAAAAGACTGGCCACCAAGTTCAAAGGGAGAGGTCCCCCTGCCTGTTGTTCTACGACTCCACCCGGCCTCAAAACTTCCTCCTCAGACACTCTACCTTATTTGGCAGAAACAGGGAATTCTTTGGTGTGTTCCTGTCGGATCGATCGTGAGGGACCGCCTGAATAGTGTCAAAAGCCGGGTTCCAGTGTCAATGGTAAATGCGTTCTGTTTTGCACATTAGGAGAAAAGAAGTGGAGCGATTATCAATAATGGCTGAGGGAAAGTGATTTCCCATGTTCTTCGTGTATATCTAACTCATTAGAACTAAAACCAGTTGCAATCGACTGTCGATACCAGAGTCATCTGGCATGCAAGCTGCAACCTTCAAAGGCGTACTAGTTCCTGAGTACTACGGACCTGGCGTGGTTCAAACAAGTCTGCAACGAGAAGGCATGCGCTTTAACCCCGCGGAGCGACGGCGTTCTCCCCGTATGCGTCTGCAAATCCCCATGTTCGTCCGGGGCGTAGATGCGACGGGAAGTGAGTTCTTGGAATTGACGAAGACACTCGATATCAGCGCTACAGGGGCATTCTTGGCCAGTCCGCGGCGGTTGAGCGCGGATCACATCGTCCACCTGACGGTCCCCGCGCCGCCGTCTTCTTCCTCTGGCGTACTGCCTGCGGAGACCCCGCCGATTCATGCTCGCATCCGGCGCCAGCAAACGGCCGGTGACGTCCACTTGGTTGGAGTGGAATTCCTCAAGCCACTCGACTGAGACCGACAAGCAGCCGGCCCCGAAAGAACTCGCCCGCCCACAATGTGAAACAATTTGCCGTTCCTGGAGGGGATTTGCACGCCGACAGCCCGCTGGTGTGCGGCGCATGCCTGTTTTCGGGAGAATGCTCGCTTGAGGTGACCTTCTTCGTTCCCCAGGAGGGTGCAGAATCTTCTCGGAAGATGGCACCAAGTTTGCTCCTACCAAGCCGAATTCTTGTGTCATCCCAATTCCCCGTTGGGATAAGCTTGAGTCGTTTCGGACGAAGCTGATGCCCAGCCCGGGAGATCCCATAAAACAACACCAGCCTGCCGAGGACGCGTTTCTCGGTCTGCTGGTCGAGACGCTGGAGACCCTGGACCGGCCAGCACGCGGCCAGTTCCTGCAACGGTTCTTCCACGCCATCGCGCAGTTGGATTTGGCCGAGGATGCAAGCCTGCAATGTTGGGAGCAGATCCTGGCGCGGCGGCAGGAACTTTCCGAAAGCCTCGGCAAGCCCGTCCTGCTCAAGACCGCCATGGTGGATGTGCTGGCCTCGTCGAACTTCCTGCGCATGCCGATCTTCATGGAGTACGAAGACCTGAAGAAGTTGCAGTTCAATGCCGCCACCGACCCGCTCACGGGTCTCTACAACCGGCGACTCTTCGAAGAGTACTTCGAGAAAGAATTGAACCGGGCGCGGCGTTACAACCAACACCTGGCGCTGGTGGTCATGGACCTGCATCGGTTCAAAGAAGTGAACGACCGCTACGGGCACCCGCGTGGCGACCAAGTGCTTCAAGCTGCCGCTGGCATACTGCGGAAGTCGCTGCGTACTTCCGACTATGCGTTTCGCATCGGCGGCGACGAATTCGCGCTGCTGCTGCCGCAATCGGACCCCGAGCAGGCAGCCACGCTGAGTCGCCGCGTCCGCGCCAATTTTGAGTTGGCCATCCAGCCCCTGCAGCTTGACGTCCCGATCAGCTTCGATTACGGCCTCGCGTTCTACCCGCAGGATGGCGAGCAGAAGGAAGTGCTGATCCGCGTGGCCGACGAGCGGCTCTATCAATTGAAGAACTCGAGCCCTCCGCATCTCGAGAAAGCTCCTCAGCCGGCTCCGCCGGCGCGGGAAGCACCGGGACCGACCCCCGCGCCACCCGCGCCCCCAAGCGCCGCAGCGGTGGGGGAAACCCCTGCGCCACCTTCCACAGCCGAGCGCCCGGCCGCGGAGCGCAGAAAATGGGAACGCGTCTCGCTGGCCGGCACGCGTGCCTATGCGCTGCTGGGAGAAAAACCGGAGAAGACCGCGCGCGTGCTCGATCTGGGCTATGGTGGAGTGGCTTTGCAAACCGACTCCCCCGAAGAGCTGGCCGGGTCCTTCCAGGCAGTGCTGCACGTGCCCATTCTTCCTCCGGTGCGCGTCAGCCTTCGCCGCATCTACCTGCGGCGCGACGATGGCCCGACGCGGGTGGGCTGCTTGTTCGTTTCCTGACCACATTTTCCAAGCGAGCCGTCTGCTCCCACGGTAGCGGTTTCCGCCGCAAGGGTTTCGCTTGACAGGCCCGGGCAATATATAGACAATCATCTATGTTTATGCCTGCCCTCGCCGCACCCGATGTCGCCATCGTGCGGCAGCTCGAATCCCTGGCCGATCCCACTCGCCGGCACATCATCGCGCTGCTGAAACAAAAGGGTTGCTGCTCGTGCGACGCGGTCCGCGCTGCCGATCCCGGCCTTTGCGTGTGTGATCTGGAGGCGGCGCTTTCCTTGAGCCAGCCCACCATCACGCATCACATCCAGGTGCTGCGCGAGGCCGGATTGATCTTCACCTGGAAGATCGGGCGCTGGCTCTATTGCCGTCGCGACGAAGAGGCCCTGGACCGATTGGCTGATTGGCTGAGGAGGTTGTAGCGAAATCTATGGGATTCCATGCAGCGATAGACGATTTTGTTGTGAGGTAAAGGAGAGATCATGGGAACTGAAAGCGTGAACAAGCAAGCGATCCATGCCGTGGTTACGGCCACTTATGGACCCGTGGCGCAGACGCGCGACGACGCGGCGCCGGCGGCCTGCTGCTCGCCCCAGGCGACCAGGGTCAGCGACTATACGCCCGAAGAACTGGCTTCCGTGCCCCGCGGAGCTTACCTCGGCGAGGGCAGCGGTGCGCCGGTGCGCTATGCCGGGCTCCAGCCGGGCGAGGTGGTCGTGGACCTCGGCGCCGGCGCGGGAATGGATTCGTTTCTCGCGGCGAACCGCGTGGGGCCGCGCGGGCAAGTCTACGGATACGACCTGACCGCGGCGATGGTCGAGCGCGCCGAGCGCAACGCCGGCGCGGGCGGGTACGCGAATGTGGAGTTCGCGCGCGCCGATATCGAACACTTGCCGCTCGAAGGCGGCGCGGCCGACGCCGCCATCAGCAACTGCGTGATTAACCTCGCTCCAGACAAGGCTGCGGTGTTTGCGGAGATCTTTCGTGTGCTGCGGCCCGGAGGGCGGATCTCGGTGGCCGATATCGTTTTGCGCGGCGCCCCGGAGGCCGTTCGCGACTTCCGGCAGCAGGTTGGCATGGAAGGTTGGTGCGCCTGCGTCTCGGGCGCGCTGGAAGAGCGGGAGTACTTCGCCTCCATCCGCGGGGCAGGCTTCGCTGATGTCCGGCTGGTTTCCGAGCGCCCGGCGCAATCACAGCCCGGCGGAAGTGTGGCCGCCGTGGCAGTGACCCTCACGGCGCGCAAGCCCGCCTGAGCGGCGAATCCGCCGGTTGGACTCAGGGCGACTGCTCGATTTGCTGGCGCAGGATGCGCGAGCAGTACAGCAACGCCTGTTGGACTCGCACCAGGCCCAGTCCCCAGCGCAACTCGGCCTGTTCGGGCGTGGCACTGCGGGCGTAGAGAAGAATTCTCAGGCAGAAGCCCGCGCGGCCGAGCGCGCGGAAGCGGCAGGGACGGATGCGGAGCTCGGCGCGCAGCACATCGGGCGCGGCATCGCGGGCGAGGAGCTCCTGGAGATGGCGGCACAGCTCATCGTAGCGCGCGCGATCCAGGTTGAACCCCTCCGGGGCAAACACCAGATCCACACGGGAGGCGAACTCGCAGGACTCCGGGGCGGACGCCGACTCATTCTGCCGGAGCCAGACTTTGCAGCGAGCCGTCGCGAAAACGGAATCCCCGCTGTTCACCACGGAAAGAAAACTTCGCAGCGGCCGGCTTCGTCGAGCCGCTTCCAGCCGGTCAACCAGCCCGGGCGTTTCCCGCAAATCGAGGTAGCTATTGCCGGGGTCAGGGCTTTCCCAGGGAATCTCGAGCGTGTCACTTGACTCTTCGGACTGCAAGGCGATCTCCACGCGCATTTCCGGAAACGCTATACCCGGCCGGGCAACCAGACAAGCGAAAACGCTCAGCCGGGCGAACGATTCCGCACGCCTGGCGTGTGCCGGAAAGACGCGTGGCGAGAACTGCCCGGATGGAGTATCATGGCTAATTTATAGACGGGGCGATGAGGACTGATATGGAAAGCCAGGCGAACAACGGGAAGATCCTGATCCGCGTGCGCCCGCGGGGCTTCTGTGCCGGCGTGGTCCGCGCGGTGGATATTGTCGAGCTGGCGCTCGAAGCCTATAGCCCGCCGGTCTATGTCCATCATGAGATCGTGCACAACCGCTATGTGGTGGACCAGCTCCGGCAACGCGGCGCCATCTTCGTCGAGACGGTCACCGAGGTGCCCATGGGTGCGGTGCTAGTCTTCAGCGCGCACGGCGTGCCGCCGACGGTTCGTGCGGAGGCCAGGGCGCGCAACTTGCGCGTGATTGACGCCACCTGCCCGCTGGTCACCAAGGTGCATCTCGAGGCGCTGAAGTTCGCCCGGGAAGGCCGCACCATCATTCTGATCGGCCACCGGGACCACCAGGAGATCGTCGGCACGTCCGGCGAGGCGCCCGAGCGCACGGTGGTGGTGGATAGCATTGAGGCCGTGGATCGGCTGGTGGTGGAGGATCCCAACCGGCTCGCGTACCTCACCCAGACCACCCTGAGCCTCTACGACACCCAGGAAATCGTGGCGCGGCTCCGGCAGCGCTTCCCCAACATTATCGGCCCGGCATCGGACGATATCTGCTACGCGACGCAGAACCGCCAGGAGGCGGTCGAGCAGATGGCGCGGGATGTGGATCTGATCCTGGTGGTGGGTTCGCCGAACAGCTCGAATTCCAACCGGTTGGTGGAAGTGGCCGAGCGCGCCGGAGTGGCCGCGCAGCTGATTGACGACGCCAGCGGTGTCCGAGTCGAATGGTTGGAAGGAATCCGCCGCGTGGGGCTCACCGCCGGGGCCTCCGCGCCGGAGGTGCTGGTTGAGCAGGTCAGTGAGCGGCTGGCAGGCTTTGGCTTCACCGACCAGCGTGATCTGGATCTTATCCGCGAAGACGTGCGGTTCACCTTGCCGCCGGAGTTGGCCAGCATCGCGCACAGCGGCAAGACGAACTAGGCGCGTTCCGCCGGAGCCTCCGGTCGCGAGGCCCCGGCGCAAAGCCGGTGCCCCCAAAACGAAGGAGGGTTTTCTTGGCGGTCAAGATTGTCCGTCAGCCGAAGAAGATTGCCCTGATTGGCGCGCCCACCAGCGCCGCGGCGCTTGCGCCGGGCCACGAACGCGCGCCCGCCGCGCTTCGCGCGGCCGGGCTGGTCGAACGCCTGCAAGCCGCAGGCTACGAGGTGGCCGACCTGGGCGATTGCGGCACGCAACTCTACCAGCCCGACGACGAGCATCCTCGCGCGCGCAACCTCCCTGCCGTGCTCGCGGCGCTCGATGACTTGAAGCCGCGCGTCGAGCAGGCGGTGAAATCCGGCGCGCTGCCGCTGGTCCTGGGCGGCGACTGCATCATCGCGCTGGCGACGCTGGCGGGAGTGCGTCGCTATTACCGCGCCGTCAGTCTGGTCTATTTTGACCGCGACGCTGACCTGAACGTGCCCGCCACGACGCCTTCGGGTTGCGTGGACGGCATGGTCGTCTCGCACACCGTTGGGCGCGGCGCGCCGGAATTGGTGCGCTTCTGGGGCGAGCCGCCGCTGGTGCGCGAGCCGGACGTCGCGCTGTTCGGGGTGGACCGGCTGGACCCGCCTGAGGAGGAATTGCTGGCGCGTTCTCCGATTCGCCGCTACCTGGCCTCTGACGTGGCGCGCCAGGGCGCAGCCGCTGCGGCCGAAACCGCGCTCGAACGCATCCACGTCTCGAGCCACGAGTTTGTTCTGCACTTCGACGTGGACGCGATCTCCGCCGACGACTTCCGCGCCACCAACTTGCCAGCCTCGGGCGGGCTGCGACTCGACGATGTGCGCCAGGCGCTCGAAGTCTTCCTGCGGCAGAAGAACCTCGCCGCGTTCGAGGTCACTGCCTACAGCCCTGAGGCGGACCCGGACGGCCGCGCGGCAAAACTCTTGGTGGATCTCCTCGCCTCGGCGCTGGCCGCGCGACTGGCGGCCCTGACTCCCGCTGAGGGGGCAGCCCCGGCAGAGGCGGCTGCTCCGGCCGCCCCGGCTGCAGCGGCAGTCGCCTCGCCCGCCCCACCCGTAGAGAGCCAGGTACCAGCGGCAGAGCCAGGCGCTTCCATAACTTCCGTCGCGGTGCGGGAACCCGCCGAAGCCTCCGAGCCGGCCAAATCGCCCGAGAAGCCTGCTTCAGAACCCGGGCCTGCCGAAACTCCTCACGACACGGACGAGTCCGAACCCTCTACGTCCTGAGCTTCCCGGAAGGCGCTTGCTTTTTAATCTCGGACTATTGCCGTTTGGCCGGTGCGCGCCTGCGTTGCACGGGGAAAACGCCTCTGGTAGCATGACCGCAAAGTCTTCCCTAGAGGTACGAGGCATGCCGAAAGCTAAACAGCTCACCATCAGTTGCGAAAATCAGCCGGGGACACTGGCACACCTGGCCCGCGCGCTCGGCAATGCCAAAATCAACATTCTGGCGATGAATTGCTCCACTTCGGGCGCGGCAGGAACCGTCCAGATCGTCGTGGACAATGTGAACAAGGCAAGGAAGGCACTCCGCGCGGCGCAATTCTCCTGCACTGAGGCCGACGTGCTTCACATGGAGCTCCCCAACGTGCCCGGAGCGCTTGGCCATTTTGCCGGGAAGCTGGCCGCCAAGGGAATCAACATCGCCTCGGGGTACCAGACGGCGACAAAAGGGGCGAAGAAGGCCGCCGTGGTCTTCGCCGTCTCCGACTTAAAGAAGGCGGCTCGCATCCGCTAGGCTGCGCCAGACCTGTAGGCTCGCAACTCCGCGGGGTTCTCTCCTGTCTGCTGTAGCGCAGGGCGGAGCAGCTCCGCGAACCGTGTGAGGACGCTCGCGGCCCAACAAGCTGTAACTCGAAGAAGAGATCGGGTCTCAGCCCACTGGCTTGACTCTAAGTCAGGAACCCACTCTGACGCGAAGAGTCTTGGGTATAAAGAAATAGGTCAAAAAAGCCCCGATCAGCAAAATCCCTGCAATGATGTACAAGGCAGCAGACCGGTCGGAAGAAACAAGTCTTGCCCAGATCGGGATATTGGGTCCAACGTAACCGCCCAGATTGCCCACCGAATTCACGATGCCGATTCCGGCTGCGGCCGCGGTCCCCGCCAAAAATGCAGACGGCAACGGCCAGAACAACGGCATGGACCCAATGACCCCAAGAGTGCCCAGGGACAGGAAGATTATGGCCAGAAAAGGATTCGACGCAAAAATCCCGCTCAATACTAAACCAATGGCTCCGGCAGTGACATTGGCTACGTAATGCAGTCGCCGCTCGCCCGTCTTGTCGGAATGATGGCTGAGAAGGATCATCCCGACCACAGCTACCGCGTACGGTATGGCGGTAATCAGGCCAACCCCCAGATAGCCTTTTATGCCAAAGGCCTTCACAATCGTCGGCAGCCAGAATGCAATCCCGTACAACCCGATCATGAGCGTGAAATAGATCGTGCAGAGCATCCATACCTTCCCGCTGGCGAAGGCATCCATCAGTTTACGTTCGGTCTTATGTTTGTCTTCAGCTTCGAGGTTCTGTGCAAGCAACGACTTTTCTTCACCCGAAAGCCATTTCGCTTCTTCAATGCTGCTGTCCAGATAAGAGATCACCCAGAACCCGACGAGAATCGAAGGGATGCCTTCCGCCAGGAATAGCCACTGCCACCCCGCCAGATTCATCGCGCCGGAGAGCCTGTCCATGATCCAGCCGGAGATGGGATTGCCGATGACCCCGGAGACCGCAATCGCCGAAACAAACCAGGCGGTTCGTGTGGACCGGTGTCTTGAGGGATACCACAAGGTCAGATAAAAAATGACCCCCGGGAAGAATCCGGCTTCTGCCAGCCCAAGAAGAAAACGCAGCGCATAGAAAGACCATTCACCTTTTGCGAAGATCATGCACGCAGAGATCACACCCCAGGAGATCATGATCCTGGCAATCCACATGCGCGCCCCGAATTTCTTCAACAGCACATTGCTGGGAACTTCAAAAAAGAAATAACCGATAAAGAAAATGCCGGCGCCTGTGGCGAAAGCCGCATCGCTCAGAGACAAATCTTTAAGCATCTGCAGTTTCGCGAAACCAACATTGACCCGATCGAGATACGCCAGGATGTAGCAGAGGAAAAGGAAGGGAAGTAAACGCACGTCCACCTTGTGGTACGTCTTCGTTTCAAAGCCTTCATCAGATTTCATGGTGCTTGCGCCTCACTGTCTCGAATTGCGGTGGTCTCCCCCATCACCAGCCGCTTGCCTGGGAGGCTCCGATGAACTCAGCCGGAATTTCATTTTTGCCCTCGAAAGAAGCGGCCATTGTAAACCCATTTCGGGCGCCTTGTTTGAGCATCTGTCAGCGTGTCAGCATGCTCCGCGAACTCCGCCAGCGACGGGAGTTCTTCGCCCTCCCGTAGGCCGGGGCCAATCCAGGTGCGCGTTCCTTCATGCGCCTGCGGCCTCTGCGCTACCCTTTCTTTTCCACTCGTTCCGTGAAGACTTGGCGAGTGAGTGGCACTTCCTCGTTCTCGTTCGCCCGACACCACTACCGACACCGGGCCAGTTGTGCAGCCTGCGATGGCAACAGCCGTATTGCAGTAATTCCTTGCCGAAGCTAGAGTTATTCGCACGGGCCCGGGTGGCGGAATGGCAGACGCTGGGGACTTAAAATCCCCTGCCCCTAGCGGGGCGTGTGGGTTCGACTCCCACCCCGGGCACTTTGATTCCGCGAGATTTATTGCAGCAGACTTACTTTCGTCGCATGCGTCTCGTCGCGGGTGCGGTCTTCTGGCGATGCCGCTACGGCCGTCTTGTCGTCCCATCGATGCGACTCTATCCGAGGCCGCACCAAACGTCACGGTTTGGCGCAGTGGAATCAGGGCGCATGCGGCCCCTAAGGTTCATCAGTTTACGGAAAGCGCTTCTTCGACCCTTTGATACGCCCGGAATAGCCTGCAAGAAGGATGCGCTTTTGGCAGTCTTCAAGAAGCATACGCCGGGCTTGCGGAATCAATGGCTTACGGCGCTGATCGCAGACACCTTTTTGACCCGCCACCCGACAGAGCCGCGCCGTTACTTTGTTTCAGCGCGCGCCGTGGCTGTCGGAGTCTGCGCGATAGCTTCCAGAATCTTCGTCAGAACTTCAGCGCGGTCGGCCGTAGTCGGCGCCGAGAACCGAATGTCATAGAAAAAACTCGGGATCGGCCCTGTGTGCGCCGACCATCCAAACTTTTCTCCCACCCAGATGCTCGGCACATACTCGAAGATTTCGATCTTGGTTCGCGCGGCTTCTTGCGGCTCGAGGTGAATGATGAAATTGCAGTGGAATCTTGCCGGTTCTCCCCGGTAGTAATACTCGGAAGCCCAGTAATAGTCGCCAGTCGGCTCAAGTAAGTAGAAATCCTGCCTTCTCGAACCGGCGGGAAGAGCGGCATACCTGCGAAGCTCAGCATCCTGCTTGGAAACGGCCGTCAATTGAAAATCGTCTGGGAAAATCGGATCCCCGAAGCGAGCTACCTGGAAGCGATACCATGTGCCCGGGATGTGACCGTTGGTTCCGGTGCCGTGAAATAGGTTCACTCCGTCGCGGAAGACTTGCGAAATCGCAGCGGCAACGACGTCCGGAGTTTGCCGAACGGTAGCGGACACCGAAGACGGATTCGCCGGACCTCTTCTTTCGATTCGCTTGAACTTCGGATAGAAGAGCAGTGCAACGAGAGCAACCATAGCGGCCACGGCCAACGTCAAGAGCGTTGTGGCCAGAATAGACTTGCCCTTCGTTGAGAATCGGCGCATCACAAGATTCTAGCGCTGCTGAAATCAGGGCGCTATGCCTTGTAGCGGCGGCTTAACGGCGCCGGGTTCAAAACTCTTCCCATGAGCCATTTATGGCCACAGGAGGTTAGCCCTGGGGTGGTCAGGGCGGAGCGGCTCGGTCTTACAACGCTTTCCGACGCGCCACGGGAGGAGTGGTTACCGCGCCGAAAGGGGTAAACCCAACGCATCTGCAACCCCTTGAATCTATGGCTGGAAACTTGGTGAAGCAATTGGGGCGGAAACCACATGATTTCGGCAGCTTGAAGACGCTAGTTGCCCGGTAAACCCGTTTCTCAATCCCTACAGTGGTCGCCGGTGAGAGCTCTCTGCGGTTTGCTGTTCACTTTAGTGTTGAAGCGGCGGAACCTTTTGTTCTAGAAGACTTGGGCTACCAATATAATATAAATACCCCTGCCCCGGAGGTGCCAACATGACCACACACTCACAGCCAGCGCCGGGCAAACCTGTCGTAACGTCCATCGGCGCGCTCAATCGCCTGCTCGATATCATCACCGGCTATTGCGGCGCGCAGGCTTTCCTTACAGCCTGCAAGCTTGGCTTCTTTGAACAACTGAGTCAGGGTCCGCTGACAGCCAAAGATCTGGCCCAGCGAGCCAACATCCATCCTGTAGGTTGCCGGAGACTGCTGGTGGCACTGGCGCACCTGGGACTCGTGGAGCGTGAAGGCGAGCTTTACAGAAATTCGGAACTAGGCCACTTCTGCTCATCCAAATCTGCCGTCAATCTTGAGGCCCTTGCTGGATACGGCGAGCCGTTCTATCACATGTTTGAGTACCTTCCCGATGCCCTCCAGGAGTACAGCCCGCGCTGGAAGCAGGCTTTAGGTACGACCCAGGAGGACGTTTTCGGAGCGATGTACGAAGACCCCGCGCGCCTGCGGCAGTTCGCACAATTCATGAATGCGCTGAGCATCCCGCAAGGGCAACTCATCGCGGAACGCTATGATTTTACTCCGCACCGCTGCCTGATGGATGTCGCTGGGGGACCGGGCGGCCAGGCGGTGCAGATCGGCCTGAAGCATCCGCACCTCCGCGGGATCATCACCGATATGGCGCCTGTGTGCGAAATTGCCAGGGAATACATCCGGGCGAGTGGACTCTCCGGACGTTTCACTGCCGTAGCTGCTGATTTGTTTGAAGGACCCTATTCGCAGGGAGCGGATGTGATCTTGCTCGGTCACATTCTGCACGACTGGAACGACGACAACTGCCGCAAGATTCTGCGCAACTGTTCCGCCGCCCTGCCGGCGCAAGGGGTGCTTCTGGTCAGTGAGAAAGTTCTCGAGCCGGACTTCTCTGGAACGAACTTCGCGCTGATGAAGGATCTAACCATGTTGGTCGCGTGCGAGCCCGATGCCAGAGAACGAACTGAGGCAGAGTACCGGTCGCTCCTGGATGACGCGGGCTTTGAGTTGACCAAGCTCATCCGTCTGGACGCCCCACGGGACCTCATCGTGGCTCAAAAAAAATAGCCCCAGCAATCCGTGCTCTTTGGCCGCTCCTCTCGCCATAGGTGCCGGTAAGTCGGCTTCTCGGACAAGTGAGCCGAAATCGAATTGCTGTCTGCAGTCGCTCGTTAGGGAACCCGCAGGCTGTCTTGCGCTACCGCCGACGAAATAGTTCAAGAGTCGTAGTCCCAGTTAGTTGCCGTATCGGAGCCTCCAGATCGCCGCGCGAGGGAAGAGGCCCCTGCCGAGTATAGTGGTTGATCGCTGGAGGGAACTGTGACCGATGCTGCGCCAAGGCCGCTAGCTTTCTTTCATACACCGCACTGACGTCCAGCCTCAGGGTCGGTTCAGCGGTATAGAAATAATAGACCTCAGGAACCCGGTAAGCAGGACCGAGCTCAGGGTACTCCAGGGGCCACATGGAAGCCCCAATGGCATCCGCCGAAACCAAGGCAGCAGTCCGGTGATCGCGGTAGTGGTAGCGGTAGTAAGTGGCACCGGGGTCCAGTGCAAAAACGACATCAGGTCTGTGCTTTCGGATGATCTCAGTTAACCGCAAGCGAATCTCTCGCAAAGGAGCAAAATCGAGTTCACCGTCCGGATATTTTAGCCAAATCAACTCGGCGTCCGGAAAGCCGAGGGTCTTATAGGCCAAGGCAGCTTCTCGCATTCGAGTCCGTCGGATCGTTTCCACTTGCGCGGCAGGATCAAGGGTGCCTTTCTCTCCGGCCGTCAGGAAAACAACGATCAAGCGGTTCCGATGGCCAGTGAGGAAAGCCAGCGCTCCGCCGCAACCGATGATGTCATCGTCGGGGTGCGGGGTAATGATGAGAATTGTTTTTTCACGCAACTCCTGGAAGGGATTGGCCGGACTAGCTACGTCGGTAGGTTTTTCCTGTACCCAAGCAGCCGCGCTCGCGATTACGAGTACGAAAAGGAGCAGAGACGGTCGAATGTTCACATCGCTACGCCTTGCAATCACAGGCCGTAAGCTCCTGCTTGGGGTTGGAGAGAAGAACCTCTTCCGCACAGCATTTTAGGCTGCGGCCGCGCGCGGGTCAAAGGGCTCCGGGCTTGGAGTGGCTCTTCAGGCTTAGGGAGGGCTGTCGCGCTATGCCAGAACGGTTCCGTTTTGGTGCCCGGTTTGTGCACAGCGCCGGCGAAACGCCCAGAAGACACAAATCCTGCCGGTCGATCTTGACTCCTGTGGCCAGGCAAAAACCCCGCTACGGCTTCTGCGCGACAAGGAAAAGACGCGGAGAGCCGAGCTGATACGGTTTCTCGTCTAGCGAACTGTAAAGGGCTTGCGCCACCAGGCCCGCCTGCCCCAGCAAACGCCGGACTTCTGCCACGGTGTAGATCCAATAAGACGAGGGTCGAGTTTCGATCCGCCCATCGCGGACAAACGTATATTCGGTGTCCAGGCGGCTGTCGAAGGCGTCGTAGCGGCTTTCGGCGAGCATCAGAATCTCGGCGACACGGTGCCACCGACGCTCCTGCAGGCCAAGCAGGATGGACTCGGCAGCCAGGCCAGTCTCCAACACGAAGCGCGCGCCAGGCTTGAGCGCGCACGAAAGGGCGGCTAAGAACTCCTGCGTGCCGGCGTGATCGAGATAGCCAAAGCTGTTCCCGAAGCAGAACGCCCCGTTGAACTGCGGTTCACTTGGGATCCGCCGCATGTCGCGGCACAGCCACTCGACGTTGAGCCCAGCGGCTGAGTTCTGGCGCGCTTCGGCAATGTACTCCTCGGCGAGGTCCAGGCCCGTCATCCGATAACCTCGCCGCGCCAACTCAAGCGAATGCCGACCATTCCCGCAGGGCACATCGAGCAGCCGCGTTTGGGGCGCGGGTTCGAGGATCTTGATGAGGAATTCTGCTTCCGCCTGCGTTTGTTCCGGCGTAACCGCCTTGCGCCACAGATCCAGCGCTACGCCGTGAAAAAAGTTCTCATACCAATTCGCGTTCATTTTCGTCTCCTTGGTCTTTGGAAGATTTAAACGCGCAGGATCGTGTCAGCCCTCGCAGGCGCGTCGGCTTGGCAGACGAACGCGTGCGGGGCCGAGGCTTCGCAAGGGACGAGATTCAGCGGACGGCAGAAATCGTCATAAGTAACCTAGTGCAGCAGCTTAGCAGGTGCCTTGTCGCGAATCAAGGTGCGATCCGAATTTCGGCAGTCAAAGCCTCCGGCGGGCGCCAGAATGGTTCCTTTTGAGGCCCGGTGGCCTCAGGTCCGCCTCACTCGTTGTTAGAATGGGCAACCAAGCGCTGCCAGAAGGCCGTGGCAGGCTTTTGGCACAGTGCCCAATTGAATTGCCCCGAATTCGACGCTTATTCTTCGCGCGACAAAATGGTGGCTGTTCTGGTGGCTGTTCGTTGTGCAATTTTACACAGCATCACGCAGCATGGTGCAAAGGTCGAGTCTCGCAACGCGCAAGCTTTTCAGCGTGTTGCAATTTTGAGCAGTTCGGCGCGGGGCTGCTAACTTGGACTTAAAATCCCCTGCCCCTAAAGGGCGTGTGGGTTCGACTCCCACCCCGGGCATTTGATTCCACGAGATTTATTCTGCACAGACACTTTAGACACCTCTTCCTGTTCCGGAACCCTTTTGGCATCTAACCCATCAAAGGGTCTCAGCGCAAGTTACCCCCAACCAAGGGAATCTCAAAGATGATTTGGGGGGCGATATGACCGTGCCGAAGGATGTGTTTTGGTGCGGCCCATGTTCAGGCTGGAAGTTACAGGCTCGCGTGAGACGTTCGACTAGCCGGCGCTTGCCACACCACCAATTCTTGAGGACGCGAGTCTCCAGCAATCTCGAGCAATAGCCCAATCTTCCTGTGCGCGGATGATCAAAAGGCGGACAACTGAATCGGGTCGGGCAATGTCCCGATCTGGAGGCGACTGTGCATTCGTTTCTGGGTCAAGCTTCACACCTAAATATCCAAAATTAGCGAGAGCGGCCGCCCGCACCTCCGGTGAGTTCTCTCCGATCCCAGCAGTGAAGACCAACACATCTATTCCGCCCAGCACGGCGATCATGGCACCGATACAGGACCGAAGCCGATGCACGAAGATCTCAAAAGCAAGCTTCGCCCGCGGATGGCCGTCTTTCATCGCGGATACAATCTGTCTCATGTCACCCGAAACCCCTGAGATTCCCAGCAGGCCCGATTTCGTGTTCAGCAATTCGTCGAGTTGCTGCCCTGTGAACTGACGTTGCGTCATCAAGTACGTGAGTATTCCCGGATCTAGAGAGCCTGATCGAGTCCCCATCATCAGTCCCTCGAGCGGCGTGAAGCCCATTGTTGTATCGACGCTTCGCCCGTCGCGAATTGCTGCCAGAGAGCATCCATTCCCAAGATGGCATGTCACGAGCTTCAGGGACCCTAAATCCTTGCCAAGCAGCTGTGCGGTGCGCTCGGCGCAATATTGATGGTTGATTCCGTGAAATCCGTAGCGTCGAATCCCCTGCGCGAGCCATTCATAAGGTCCCGGGTATACAGCCGCTGGTTGGAGCAATCGACTATGGAAACCAGTGTCGAACACGGCCACCTGCAGAACCGAACCAAATCGTTTCTCGATGATCTCGATTCCTTCCAATTCGGCGCGATTATGAAGCGGCGCAAAGGCCGACATGCGCGCTATGGCAGCTCTCAGCTGCGGTGTGATGACCGTTGGCTCCTCGTACTCCTGACCGCCGTGAACAACACGGTGGCCCACTACATCGATCTCCGAGGGTGCAGAAACGACGCGCGCCTTTCCACCCCATAACATGTCCAGTAACTGCCCGATCGCATGACTGCGGGACTCAACCTTAATCCGATCTTTGAGACTTGTGCCCTGCCAGTTCTGCACGTGCATCTCGGCCTGACCGCCGTCCCATTCGATCTTGCCTTCCCAGGCTGGTACGGGCGGATGTTCGGGAAGGGCGTCTCCCAGATCGTAAAGGCAACTCTTCTGGCTGCTCGAACCCGAATTGAGTACAAGGACTTTCATAGCCTAATAGGGCCATTTCCAATCCCGGATTTCTGGAACATCGTCCCCACGCTCACAGATGTACTGCCTGTGCTCGATAAGCTTATTGCGCAGCAACTGCTTGAAGTGAGCATTCGCCCGTTGCAGCCGCGGCACTCGGTTCACCACATCACCAGCCAGATGATACCGGTCGAGCTCATTCAGCACAGTCATATCGAATGGCGTTGTCGTTGTTCCTTCTTCTTTATAGCCGTGGACGTGAAGGTTGCCATGATTCGCGCGGCGGTAGGTGAGGCGATGAATCAGCGATGGGTAACCATGGTACGCAAAGATGATGGGCTTGTCGGTCGTAAACATCGAGTCGAACTCGTGGTCAGAAAGCCCGTGTGGATGTTCGCTCGAGGGTTGGAGGGTCATGAGATCAACCACATTGACGACCCGGATCTTGATGTCTGGAAAATGCTGGCGCAAGAGATCTACCGCAGCGAGAGTCTCCAACGTTGGAATATCTCCGGCGCAGGCCATCACGACATCTGGCTCACTTCCCTTGTCGGTGGAGGCCCACTCCCAGATCCCGATTCCATTCGTGCAATGCTCGATGGCGGATTTCATATCGAGCCACTGCAGGGCCGGCTGCTTGCCGGCAACAATCACGTTGACGTAGTGACGGCTGCGGAGGCAGTGATCCGCCACCGAAAGCAGTGTGTTGACATCGGGAGGCAGGTAAACCCGGACAATGTCCGCTTTCTTGTTCACGACGTGGTCGATGAAGCCAGGGTCTTGGTGGGTGAAGCCGTTATGGTCTTGGCGCCAGACGTGTGAGGTTAGCAGGTAGTTCAACGAGGCGATCGGACGGCGCCAAGGGATGTTTCGCGTCACCTTGAGCCATTTCGCGTGCTGGTTGAACATGGAATCCACAATATGAATGAAGGCTTCGTAACAAGAGAAAAAGCCGTGCCGCCCAGTCAACAGATAACCCTCGAGCCACCCCTGGCACATGTGCTCGCTCAATACTTCCATCACGCGACCGTTGGGCGACAGGTGCTCGTCGGTGGGCAAAATCGATTCCATGAACACTTTGTCGGTGGTTTCATACAACGCATCGAGCCGATTCGAGGCCGTCTCATCAGGACCAAATACCCGGAAGTGCTTTGAATCGGCGTTTAGTTTCATTACATCTCGCAGAAACTCTCCGAGAACGCGGGTAGCTTCTGCAATCGCAGTGCCCGGCTTCGGCACGCTCACCGCATATTCCCGGAAGTCTGGCATCACAAGATCCTTAAGCAACAGCCCGCCATTCGCGTGGGGATTGGCTCCCATCCTGCGCGTGCCACTCGGCGCTAGTTCCGTCAGTTCTGGAATCAGCTTGCCATTGCGATCGAACAGTTCCTCAGGTTGATAGCTCTTCATCCATTCTTCTAATGTCCTGAGGTGGTCCGGCCGTGACGCGAGATCAGAAACTGGAACCTGGTGTGCGCGCCACGTGCCTTCGACTGGTTTGCCGTCCACTATCTTCGGCCCCGTCCAGCCCTTCGGCGTTCGCAGGATGATCATCGGCCACACGGGAAGGCCCCTAGATCGCCCCGTGCGGGCGTCATTCTGAATGGCCTGGATTTCCTCGATGACCGTTTCGAGCGTGCGTGCCATGAGTTGATGCATGGCCTCCGGCTCGTGGCCTTCGACGAAGTACGGCTTGTAACCATAGCCCGTGAAAAGCTGAGTCAACTCCACATCGCTTAGACGGCCGAGTATGGTTGGATTCGCAATCTTGTAACCGTTCAGGTGCAGGATGGGAAGAACGGCGCCGTCGCGAACCGGATTCAGGAACTTGTTAGAGTGCCAACTGGCAGCGAGCGGCCCAGTTTCGGATTCACCGTCACCGACCACGCAACAAACCAACAAATCCGGATTGTCGAAAGCGGCTCCGTAAGCGTGAGCAATGGAGTAGCCAAGTTCGCCGCCTTCGTGAATCGACCCCGGTGTGTCTGCAGCGGCGTGGCTTGGAATACCTCCCGGGAATGAGAATTGCTTGAACAGCTTCCTCATGCCCTCTTCGGTCTGTGAGACGTTGGGATAGAGCTCGCTGTAAGTACCCTCCAAGTAGGTATTGGCAACCAAACCGGGCCCTCCGTGACCAGGACCCGTTACGTAGATGACGCTCAGATCGTGCTTCTTGATCAGCCGATTGAAATGAACGTAGATGAAATTCAATCCCGGTGTCGTGCCCCAGTGACCCAACAGGCGCGGCTTGATGTGCTCGATCTTCAGCGGCTCGTGCAGCAGCGGGTTCGCGTAGAGGTATATCTGTCCCACCGAGATATAGTTCGCCGCGCGCCAGTAGGCATGCATCTTGCGCAGCTCCTCTGTGGACAAAGGCTGGTTGGATTCGTAAGGCTTTGCCGAACCTGCGGGCGCTGCAGAAGCCATGGCACTGCCTCCCTCTGTTGGTTCGAGTCCGCTCATTACCGGACAGACCAGCAAAGACATCTTATCGCACCAGCCCAGGCAAGTCGTATCTCCTCGAACTCGAACAGAGTCTATGTCCTCGGGAGTCGCTATCCTCGTCAAGGATTTTAGGGGCGCCCTGCGGCGGCCTATCAGAACGTTGGCGGACCACCAGGTGTTCGAAGGGGAAGACTTTTCGCCCGCACCAAAGGAAATGAGGGTGTTGAAAAACTCTTTTTCGGGGTCCCGAGGACTTTTCGTCAAACCAAGAATCAATCACTTAGACACATTCTGAACGAGTGAGAGAGGGATCTGGCGCAGTTTTTCAACATCCTCAAATCCTTTGATACGCGACATACGGCCTCCTCAGGCTCGATTTATCTCTAGCAAGCGAAGTTATTCGGAGTGGATGAACTCGGTGAGGCGGGGCCGGGTCACGATGAGCCGCCGGGCCTGCCGGTTCAGCAGCCCCATGCGCGTGAACCGGTTGAGCTGGGTGGTGACCGTTTCGCGGGTCGTTCCGATCAAGTTGGCTAGGTCTTCGTGCGTCAAACGCAGCTTGATCAAGGTTCCGCTGGAGACTTCTTCGCCGTACTGCTCGCTCAAGTGGAGCAACACTTTGGCCAGCCGGTGGTAAGACCAAGTATGACTCGATTCGGCGAGTCCCTTCTCCACCTGGGCCAAGCGTTTGGAAAGCACGCGGATGAAGTTGAGCGCCAGGCTGGGAACCGATGACAAGAGTTTCAAAAAGTGTTCGCGGGAAATCATGGTCACGAGTGCGTCCTCCACGGCGATGGCCGTGAAGGGTCGCCTGTCCTCGCAAAGCAGGAGTTCTCCGAAGACCTCGTCGGGCTTCAGGATGTACAGGATGGTCTCCCGGCCCTTTTCGGAAAGGGAGATCAATTTCACGAGCCCGCTTCGCAGGATGTAGACGGAATCGCTGGGGGCGCCTTCAGAGAAGATCGTGGCTCCCTGGGGAAACCGCTTTTCGGTGCAGAGGTTGGAGATCTTCCGGGCCTCCCACCGGGAGAGCTCCTGGAACAATTCGACGGCCCTCGGCCGCTGTGGCGACACGGTCGTGTCCCCCCGCTAACGGATGATGGCGCTCCCAGATTTGTCGGGCGATGCTACCACTCCTCCCGGCAGAGAGCAACGCTTGCATCTGCAGCTTCCATCGCAGCTTCAGGTGCTGGAATGCCTGCCCAGGGCGGGCCCGCCAGACGGTTCGGAAGCCAGCGGTCATTCGAGCGAACCAACCCAGGTTGGGCTCGCCTCTGAGGGCGATGAGAAGTCCCAGGGCCATGGTGCTGAGGAGGCTGAAGACGGAAGCCATCTCGAATACTTCCCGCGGCGAAGCGGAGAACACGGGGACAGGGGACGGACCCGTCGCGGAGAGAGCGCCGCCAAAGGCAAGCGGCGCAGCCCAGCCGACCCATTGGGGATCCATGGAGAAGAGCAAGGCCGCATAGACCGTGCACAGCGCCGCACCGACCAGCAATTCCTTTCTTGTGAAAAGCGGTTCTCTTTCAGGTGTCACCCTGCTCCCCTTTTCAAGTCCCTATTATTAGGTGCGTCTAATTGAAATTCAGTTGCGCTGTCGGTTCCGTGAAGGCTTTCACACCCGAAACACAGATTGCACAAAGAAATAGACCACCCCGAAGGCGCCAGGGTTGACTGTGAAAGATTTCACAGAACCCACAGCCTAGAGCGAATAGGGTACCCCCCCTACGGAACTCACCTGTTGGTGGTGGGCACCTCGCGGAAGGCCGCGGGCAGAATCCAAAAGGAGGAAAATTATGGCAGCAGAGGAAAGGGAGAAGTTTTACGTAATGCCGGCCACTCTCGGCAACCCTGCACCTCTTGGTTTGTGCGGCTTTGCCCTGACGACCTTTGTGCTCAACGTCCACAATGCAGGCTTCATCGCAATCGGGGCTGCATTGCCACTGGGTCTGTTCTACGGGGGCCTGGCCCAACTCATCGCCGGGTTCCTGGAATTCCGGACTGGGAACACTTTCGGGATGACAGCGTTTGCTTCTTACGGGGCCTTCTGGATCGCGCTGGCGAGTATGGTGCTGATGGAGATGAACAAGTTGCTTTCCGCCGAGGCGACCAAGGGCTGGCTTCTGACCACGCTGATCGCTTGGACGATCTTCACGTTTATCCTCTGGATCGGCAGCTTGAAGCACAGCGTGGCCCTGATCTGGGTCTTCACCACCTTGCTGATCCTGTTCATCCTTTTGGATATCGGGGTATGGCGAGGCGTCCCGCCGGGTCAGGGGATCACCAGGATCGCTGGCTTGGAAGGTATTTTCTGTGCTTTCACAGCCTGGTACCTGGCGGCCGCGATCATCATCAATGACTCCTACGGGAGGACGGTGCTGCCGGTCGGGCCGATCCCAAAGAAGGCCTAGAAGCTTGGGGGTCTGAAGAATCGCGCAGCAGTAAAGAATCCCGCACCGGGCAGGCGGGGCCGTATGGGTCTTGGGTCTGACGGCTCGTGCGGTCGCGACCTTGTGGGAGCAGGGCACGCGGCCGCGCGCCACCTTCGCTTGATGTGTATTTTCGTTTGCCACGTTCGCTCGTAGCGGTGAAGTGTCTTCCCTCCCTTCGATGTCAGCGTTATCCTTAGAGTGCCAGCCTGCGGAGGCCATTATGTCCAGCCAAGCAACCGCAACGCCGCGGCCAAGAACCCAGGAGTATCGCAAAGAGCAGTTCTTGATCAGCACCGATCCCGCCAAACTGGATGTGGCGAGCATCCATGCGTTCCTCTCCCGGTCGTTTTGGGATAGTGAAGGGATACCCAGAGAAATCGTCGAACGGTCCATCCGCGGTTCGCTTTGCTTTGGAGTGTATGACGGCCAGGAGCAGATCGGGTTCGCGCGTGTGGTGACCGACGGCGCCACCTTCGCGTATCTGTGCGACGACTACATTCTCGAAAGCCATCGGGGCAAGGGATTGGGGAAATGGCTGATGGAATGCATCCTGAGCCACCCGGGTCTTCAAGGCATCCATCGTTGGGTGGTGGTCACGCGAGATGCGCGGCTGTATCAAAAGGTCGGGTTTACGCCACTGCAGGAGCCGGAAACGTATCTCGAAATCGTGAGCCTCGAAGGTTATAAGAAGGGTTACGCCTGAGCCGCAGGGTTTGGCGGGCAAGGAGGGTCCATGAGCAAGCATGCTGCGTCGGTCGCGGTGCGGGAGTGGGGCCATTTCATCGGCGGGGAGTTCCGCATCTCCGGTGAACCGTTGGAGGTGCGTTCCCCGTTCGATGATTCGCTGGTCGCCACCACGTCTTGGACGCCGGAGAGCGAGATCGAGGAAGCGATTGAGCAGGCGCGCGCCACTTTTGCGGAAATGGCGGCGCTGCCGACGTACCGCCGGGCGGAGATCCTGCGGAAGATGTCGGCGGGCGTGGAGGCCCGGCGGGAAGAGCTGACCACGATGCTGGCGCTCGAGGCGGGCAAGCCGCGCAAGGTCGGCAGCGCCGAGGTCGAGCGCGCCATCTTCAACCTGCGCAACGCTTCGGAGGAAGCGCAGCGCATCGAGCACGAAATGCTGCCGCTGGATCTTTTGCCCGCGGGCAAGGGCCGCTGGGGCCTCGTCCGGCGAGTTCCCGTTGGCCCAATCTTGGCGATCACGCCGTTCAACTTTCCCGTCAATCTCGTCGCGCACAAGGTGGCCCCGGCCATCGCCGCCGGCAATTCCATCGTGCAGAAGCCGTCGCCCAAGACGCCGATTTGTTCGCTGCTCCTGGCGGAGATTGCGCGCGAGGCGGGCGTGCCCGCCGGTGCCGTCAACGTGATCTCCTGCTCGAACCAGATGACCGAGCGGCTGGTGGCCGACGAGCGCTTCAAGCTGCTCACGTTCACCGGCAGCGGCGAGGTGGGTTGGCGATTGAAAGGCCGCGCCGGCAAAAAGCGAGTCATGCTGGAGCTCGGCGGCAACGCCGGCGTGATCGTCCACAGCGACGCCGACCTGGACGCCGCGGCGGACCGCTGCGCGCGGGGCGGATTCTCTTATGCCGGCCAGAGCTGCATTTCCGTGCAGCGCATCTTTGTCCACCGGCCGGCGTGCGACCGCTTCCTCGGGAGCCTTGTCGATCGCGTGCGCGCGCTGCGCGTGGGCGATCCGCTCGACGAGAAGACCGATGTCGGCCCCATGATCAATCGCGATGCCGTCCAGCGGGTCGAATCGTGGGTGAACGAAGCGGTCGCGGGCGGCGCGAAGTTACTGGCCGGCGGCAAGCGCGAGCAATCCATCTACTATCCAACTGTCCTGACCAACACGCGCCCCGAGATGCGGGTCAACTGCGCCGAGATTTTTGGGCCGGTGGTGACGGTCGAGCCATACGATTCGTTCGAGAAAACCCTCGAACAAGTGAATGACTCGCCCTACGGCCTCCAGGCGGGCGTCTTCACTCGCGACCTGAAGGCGGTCTTCCAAGCTTTCGACAAACTCGAGGTCGGCGGGGTGATCGTCAATGACGTCTCCAGCTTCCGGGTGGACCACATGCCTTACGGCGGAACGAAGGATTCGGGCCTCGGCCGCGAAGGCGCGCGGTACGCCATCGAGGAGATGACCGAACCAAAGATCCTGGTGCTCAACCTGGGCGAGTAGCCGCGCGCCGCTGCGCTCGCTTGACTCGCCCCTGAGGAAGGCATAGAATCGGGCCATCATGTGTTCCTGCTGCCAGAACGTGTGCTGCGTCGCATGCGATTGCTGCTGTTGCTGCGCGTGTTGCTGTATGCGCGCGCTTTCTGGCGCGGGGAGGTCGCTGAGCTAGGAAACATTCTCTAGACCAGCAGCACTCGAACCCACCGCCAGAAGGCGATCTGGCGAGTGGGTTTTTTGTTTTTTGGGCGATGGAAGAAAAAACCAAGGAAACGAAGGCGCAGCGCATCGAGCGCCTGAAGCGGGAGAAAAACCCCTGGGAGTGCTTCGACGAGATCGAGCGCTTCGCTCGAGAGGGGTACGCCTCGATTCCACCGGCGTGGCTAAGCACCTATTTCCGCTGGTGGGGCGTGTACACGCAGGGCGATGGTGGCGGCGCCATCGGCGGCACGGGCGGCGAAGGGAAGGCCGTGCCTTATTTCATGGTGCGCATACGGCTTCCGAACGGGCTTCTTTTCTCGCACCAGTTGCGCACGATTGCCAACCTGGCGGAGAAATACGCCCAGGGCGTCGCTGACCTCACCGTCCGGCAAAACATCCAGCTCCACTGGGTGACCATCGAAGCGCTTCCTGAGCTGATGCGCGAACTCGGGCGCAGCGGCCTGACCACCCTGGCGGCCTGCGGCGACGACACGCGCAACATCACCGGTTGTCCGCTCGCCGGCGTGGACGCCGACGAGATCTGCGATGCCTCGCCGCTCGTCTTGCAGGCGACGCGCCTGCTGGTGGGCAACCCGGAATTCTACAACCTGCCGCGCAAATACAAGATCTGTATCACCGGCTGCCGCGTCTGGTGCTCCTATCCGGAAATCAACGATGTCGGCCTGACGGCCGTCGCGCGGCCCGGCAACGGACACCCCGAAATTGGCTTCTCGCTGCGCGTCGGCGGTGGGCTCTCCGCCGAGCCCCACCTGGGCGTGCGCCTCAATGCCTTCGTGCGTTGGAACCAGGTTGCGCCCGTCATCCAGGCCATCACCGGAATCTTCCGAGACTCCAACGTGCTGCGCCAGAGCCGCGAGCGTGCCCGGCTCAAATTCCTGTTCAAGAACCACGGCTGGACAGCGGGGACCTTCCAGGCCGAGCTGGAGCGGCGTCTCGGGTTCCGGCTCGACCCGGCCGTGTGGGAAGAGCCCCCGGCCGATGTGTACCGCGACCACGTTGGCATCCACGAGCAGAAGCAGGAGGGTTACTACTCCGTGGGCGCAGCGGTGCTGCGGGGTCGCATCACGCCGGAGCAGATGCGCGCTGCTGCGGAATTCGCCGACCGATCCGCCAGCGGCGAACTCCGCACCACCAACATGCAGAACCTGGTGATCATCAACGTGCCCCGGCAGAAAGCTGCCTCCTTGGCGGGAGAGCTGGATGGCGTGGGCCTGCGCGTGAGCGCATCCCCCTTTTGGCGCGGAGCCATCGCTTGCAGCGGCAGCGAGTTCTGCAAGCTGGCGGTGACCGAAACCAAGGGCTTTGCGCGTTGGCTGGTGGAAGAACTCGAAGAGCGCCTTCCCGAGTTTGATCAGGATCTGAAACTCAACGTCACCGGCTGCCCGAACAGTTGCGGCCAGCACTGGATCGCCGACATCGGAATTGAAGGCAAAAAGATGAAGGTGGCAGGCGAGTTGGTGGATGCTTACTACTTCTGCGTGGGCGGCACTGTCGGCAAGCATCAAGCCCTCGCGCGACCCATCGGCTACCGCTGCTTGGCGACTGAGGTCCCCGATGCCATCGAGCGCCTGCTGCGGCAGTATCTCGCGACGCGCTTCCCTGGGGAAAATCTGCGGCAGTTTTTTGCGCGTTACACCGACGCTGAACTGAGGGCCTTGCTCGCCGATGCCGAAGTCGAGGCTGTGGCTCGCGATCCTTCGCCCGGCCAGCCGCCGCGCGGCGTGGAGGGCTGAGGTGCCGCGCGCGGAGCAAGTGAAGCCGATGAGTCTGTTCCCCGTTTTTCTGAAGCTGGCCGGGCGGCGGTGCTTGGTAGTCGGGGCGGGTCGCGTGGCCCAAGCGAAGATCGAGGGCCTGCTTCTGGCCGGCGCCCATGTGCGGGTGGTGGCTCGGAGCGCGACCCGCGCCGTCCGCGCATGTGCCCGCGCAGGAAAGGTTCGCTGGGAGGCGCGCAGCTTCGAGCCGAGCGACCTCGACGGCGTGTTCCTCGGGATCGCGGCGACTTCTTCGGCGCAGCTCCACGACCAAATCTCTCAAGAGGCGCGGCGCCGGGGCGTGCTGTGCAACGTCGCGGATGATCCCGCGCGCTGCGACTTCTATTACCCCGCGGTGGTCCGGCGCGGCCCGCTCCAGATTGCCATTTCGACCGGCGGGCGCAGCCCCGCGCTTGCGCAACACTTGAGGAAAGAGCTGGAGCGCCAATTCGGTCCGGAATACGAGTGCTGGGTCGAGCAGCTCGGAGAAGCAAGACGGACGCTGCTGGCGCGCGGCGTCACTCCTGAGCGTCGCCGGCGGCTCTTGCACCGGCTGGCCAGCCGGCAGGCATTTGAAGCATTCCTTGGCCGGCAAAAGGTTGCAGGTCCTCGTCGTCAAAGATCATGAGCGGCAAGGTCTATCTCGTGGGTGCGGGCCCGGGCGACCCCGAGCTGCTAACCGTGAAGGCCCTGCGGCTGCTCAGGTCGGCCGATGTGATGCTCCACGATGAGCTCGTCGCCCCGAAGGTCCTTGCTTTGATCCCACCGACCACGCGCGTGCACAACGTCGGAAAGCGCTGCGGGCAAAAGAGGATCACGCAAGAAGAGATTAACAGGCTGTTGGTGGCTTACACCAACCAGGGCCTCGCGGTCGTGCGCCTCAAGGGAGGCGACCCGCTGATCTTCGGCCGTGCTGGCGAGGAAATGGAAGCGCTGCGCAAGGCGGGAATCGAGTTCGAAGTCGTTCCCGGCGTGACCGCAGCGTCGGCTGCTGCTGCGGCGGCGCGCCTTCCCCTGACAGACAGGCGGCTGGCCTCGAAGCTTGTTTTTCTCACCGGCCATCGCTGCTGTGGGAAAGTTCCAACGGACTGGCACGGCGTGGTCTCGCCCGATACGACGCTTGCCGTCCACATGCCCGGCGAGGACTATGGCGGCTTGGTGGCCGAACTCTCCGCGGCCGGCTTGAGCGGCGAGACCCCGTGCGTGGTTGTCTCCCACGCAGCCTCGCCAGAGGAACAAATCCATCGCACGACCCTCGAAAAACTGCCTCAAGCGCCACAGCTGCCGGCCCCGGCACTGCTCATTATCGGAGCGGTAGCCGCGGCAGACCGCGGGACGCCAGAATCCACAGGCAACCTGGATAGCATGCAGGCGGCAATCGGCGAATTTGCGCTGAAGGGCTGAGGTTGTGGCGCGTTTCCCACCGCTGGAGGATCGCTTGGCCGAAGAGCATCCGACCGAGACCCACCGAACAGGCCCCGTGCATTTCGGAGGACTCCCGGTCATGGCCTTTGAAAGTCGCCGGGCGAAGGAGATGGCCAGCCTGATTGCCAGTTATGGCGGCGTGCCGATTGTCACTCCTTCCATGCGCGAGATCCCCCTCGACGAGAATCCCGCTGCCTTCGCCTTCGCAGAAAAGCTTTTCGCCGGCGAGCTGGACGCGGTGATCTTCACCACGGGCGTCGGGACGCGCGCGCTGCTTGAAGTGCTGGAGGGGCGCCACCCGCGGGAAGAAATCGTCCGGGCCCTCTCAAAGACGATTGTCGTGGCCCGCGGGCCGAAGCCGAGCAAGGCCCTGCGGGAGATTCAAATCCCTATTGCTATTGTTGTTCCCGAGCCCAACACCTGGCACGAAATCCTGAAAGCCCTGGAGGAAAATTCACGCGGCTTCAAATTGGAAGGCAGCCGCGTAGCCGTTCAGGAATACGGTGTTTCCAACGAGGCGTTTCTCGGGCAGTTGCGTGCGCGCCGGGCAGAGGTGCTGCGCGTTCCGGTTTATCGCTGGGCGCTTCCGGAGGACACGGGGCAGCTGCGGGGGGCCCTGGAAGCCATCGTCGGGGGGCGCACCCGCGGGGTCCTCTTTAGCAACGCCGTGCAAGTGGACCATCTGCTACGGCTGGCTTCTGAACAGGGTCTGAAGCAGAGACTGCTCGAAGCGCTGCGCAATGCCGTGGTCTGTTCGGTGGGACCCACCTGCTCCGAGGCGCTCGCGGCGAGCGGTATCTTCGTGGACTTGGAGCCCGAGCATGGCAAGATGGGTGCCCTGGTGCGTGAGGCGGCCGGCAAGGCCCCTGCTCTGCTACGACAGAAAACGGAAACGCGCATCGCGTAGCGAGACCCACTGTGCTCCGGGCCTCGGGCGGATTAGACTGACCGGCTGATGCGGTTCTTCACTGGGGTGTCTGTGCGGAGGATTTGCGATGAGTAGCGATCTCGCCTCGAAGGGCTTCGCGACGCGCGCAGTGCACGCCGGCGAGCGCGTCCGGCGCGATGCCTTCGTCCCCATGTCCACTCCGATTTATAGCTCGGCGACTTTCCTCTACGACACGCTGGAGGAGATCGACGCGATCAGCGCCGGCGCGCGGACAGGCTTCACCTATTCGCGTCACCACAACCCCACGAGCGCGGCTCTGGAGGAAGCCGTAGCCGCGCTGGAAGGCGGTGGCGCGGCGGTGAGCTTCAGCTCCGGGATGGCCGCCATACTCCTGGCGCTGGCCGCGGCCGGAGTTGAGCACGGGACCACCGTTGCGGCTTCTCAGGACCTTTATGGCGTCACGATGAAATTCCTGACCGATGTGGTCGCGCGCTGGGGCGTCCAGGTGGACTTCGTGGACGTCTTTGACGTCCCGGCGCTCGAGAAGCGCTGGGCTGAGCGGGCGCCCCGCGCGCTGATTGTCGAAAGCCTCTCCAATCCGCTGTTGCGCGTGCCGGACCTTCTGGCGCTGATTGCGCTGGCGCGACCGTGGAAAACGCGCGTGATCGTGGACAACACCTTTGCCACGCCGATGCTGCTTCAGCCGTTGCAACTCGGAGCCGACTTCGTCATCCACAGCGCCACAAAGTATCTCGGCGGGCACGGCGACTTGATTGGCGGTGTGCTGGTCTGCCGGGCGGAATTCACTGAGGAGGTCCGCCACTACTCCCGGCTGATCGGCGCCGTGCTGGGTCCGTTTGAGGCCTGGCTGACCTTGCGAGGCCTGAAGACGCTGCCGCTGCGGCTTGCGCGCCAGTGCGAAAGCGCGCGCCAATTGGCGGAGTGGCTGTGCGCGCACCCCAAGGTCGAGCGCGTATACTATCCGGCGCTCGCAAGTCATCCCGACCACGAACGCAGCCAGCGGGTATTCACATCGGGATGGGCGGGCGGGGTCGTCTCCTTCGCCATCCGCGGCGCCGGGCAAGCGCAAATTTTTCAGTTCGTCAATTCGCTCGAATTGTTCCTCAAGGCGACCACGATGGGCGATTTGCAAAGCCTGGTGCTCTACCCGGCGGTTTCTTCGCATCGCGACCTCGCGCCGCGGCACCGTGAACGTCTCGGCATCACCGACAATCTTGTGCGCATTTCGGTGGGTATTGAAGACCTCGAGGACTTGAAGGCCGACCTCGCCCAGGCGCTCGACCGCGTCCGCTGATCGCTGCGGCGTGGTAGGCTTCTTCCTGGCTGCCCGAGGGCCATCCCCCGGAGAACCATCGTGACCCGCGTGATTGATATTCACGTCCACATCTCGCGGCTCGATATGCTGAAGCCCGCCGTGCTGGAGGTGATCCGGCGCGACCCCCACTATGCGGAGCTCGAGAGATTCGCTGCCGATCCCAAAGCGTTTTTGAAATTCCTCGACCACGAGGGTATCGAGCGCGCTGGAATCATCAACTACGTCAGCCCGGACGTCATCGGCCCCACAGAGGAGATCAATGAATGGACCGCGCGCTACTGCGCCGTCGAGCCCGAGCGGCTGATCGCCTTTGGCTCGGTCCATCCGCGCTATGCCACCGACGCCGGCGCGGAAGTCGAGCGCTTGGCGAAGATCGGCATCCGCGCGCTGAAGATCCATCCCGCCCATCAGCTCTTTGCCCCCAACGCCTACCGCGACGGCCTGGGGCCGCTGGCGGCGGTGTACGAGCGGGCGCAGGCCCTCGGCCTGCCGGTGATGGTGCATACGGGCACCTCGATTTTCCCGGGCGCGCGCAACGCCTACGCCCAGCCGATTCTGGCGGACGATGTGGGGGTGGACTACCCGGATCTAATCGTCATCCTGGCGCACGGCGGGCGACCGCTGTGGATGGACGAGGCCTTCTTCTTGGTCCGCCGGCACAAGAATATGTACATGGATATATCCGGCATCCCGCCGCAGAAGCTGATGGAGTATTTTCCGCGGCTGGAGGAGATTGCCGAGAAGGTGTTGTTCGGCACGGACTGGCCGGGGCCGGGCGTGCCGGACGTGCGCGGGAACATCGAGAAGTTTCTGGCGCTGCCGCTCTCGCAGGAGGCCCGGCGCAAGATTCTCTACGACAACGCCGCGCGCCTGTTCCCGCTGCGGCCGTAGGCGGTGCGGCTCACGCTCGCGCGACCCGGCACCGTCTTGCTTAAGATTGCTTGAGGTCAGTAGGAGCGACGAGATTCAAGCCGTTGCCGCGGCGCGCTTGCGCCAATACCTCGCCAGCCCGTACCAGCACAGGTCGAGCGCCGCTCCTTTGGCGTAGCGGTAGGCGTCGCGCTCGGGAAGGTGCTGCTTCAGCTTCGCGATCACCTGCTCGGCGAACTGCGTCGCGCGTGCGGCATCCTCTGCGCCATCCTTGAGCGACTCGCGCACGGCCACACTCCACTCTTCCAGCCGGCCCCGCAGCTCATCCAGGTGTTCGCTGACGCGGTCCGCGGCTCCAAAGTGAGTGAGGAACATCCTTTCCGGGTGCCGCGCTTTGATTTGCTCCCAGCTTTTGGCCCAACTCTCCAGGTCAATATCGGGTGGCGGCGTAATGGGCAGGATGGTTTGTCCATTCGCGATGCGGATGCCGGCCGTGTCGCCGACGAAAGCAAGCTCGTTCGCGGTGTCGAAGTAGCTCACGTGGTGCGAGGCGTGCCCGGGCGTGTACTCGACTTCCAGTCGGCGGCCGCCGAGATCGAGTTGCTCCCCGCCGGCCAGCGCGCTGACGTTCGCCGCAGGCACAGGCAAAAACTCGCCCCACAACCGATCCATCTCGGTGCCGTAGAGCCGCTGGGCGCTCTCGAGGAGTCGCGCCGGGTCAATCATGTGCGGCGCGCCGCGCTCGTGCACGTAAACGTGAATCCTAGGATTCTCCCGCACCAGCGAGCCGGTAGCGCCGGCATGGTCCAGGTGGATGTGCGTCAGCAGGATGGTGTCAACGCCGGCGACGCCCAGCCCCAATTGATCGAGCTTGCGGCGGAGCGTGTGCAACGCCGAGGTCGGCCCGGGATCAATGATGGCTACGTTGCCGTCGCCCTCGAGCAGGCACGCCGCGATGACCTTCGGGTTGCCGAGGTACTCGACGTCAATGACCCTCGTCTTCGGAGCGATCGTTGGGGCAAGCTCTTCCACGCTGCGACTCCTCGCGGATTCTATCCGCCTGCGTCACGGGCGGTCAATTGCCCTGTCCGGGAAGCGTCTGCCCGGCGAGCTCGAACTTAACTTGAGAGCAAACCGCGGCTGGCGTATGATTTCGCGGCAAGGCAGAACCGATAGCAACTCCAGCTGATAGGGTCCCGCACACCAGCAGCGCCCGTCGCAAGCGAGCCAGGGAGGGCTAAACATGAATCCAGTGAAGCCAGCGGCGCAGGCCGCCAGCGAAGCGCTCGCCGGGGCGGTGCGGGAAACGCTCACCCTGGTCGACAACCGCACCGGGAAGCGCTACGAGATTCCCATCCAGCACGGGACCATCCGGGCGCTGGACCTGCGCCAGATCAAGGTGGGGCCGGGGGATTTCGGGCTGCTCAGCTACG
>Ga0207646_10000242_pt1 | contig 74986 bp, 69 predicted proteins | sample KBSK5502metaG_FD_184343 | JGI IMG/M metagenome (GOLD analysis project Ga0207646, IMG submission 184343) | Corn, switchgrass and miscanthus rhizosphere microbial communities from Kellogg Biological Station, Michigan, USA - KBS K5-50-2 metaG... | ecosystem: Host-associated > Plants > Roots >... | reverse complement strand
GGCGGATCGATCCGACCGTTCGCCCGGCGGTCGTCGATTCTCATGGCGGGCGGCATCGAATCGCGATCGCGAACCTCGCCCGGGCGATCGCGGCCGCGCTCGACGTGGCCGGAGCGCCGTCGCCCGGGTCGGTCGGGCTGATCCTGTCCGACGATGCGGAGCTCGCCGGTCTGAACGAATCCCAGCTCGGTCACGAAGGACCGACGGACGTCCTGTCGTTTCCGCTGCTTCCCCCCGAGGCCTTTCCAGCCCACGCCGGCGACACGGATCGAGGTCCGGTTCCGCCGCCCGGCGATGCGGCGACGTTCACCGGCCCGCCCGGGAGGCGGATCCACATCGGCGACATCGTCGTGTCAGTCGAACGGGCCGCCGACCAGGCCGCCTCCGGCCGCGGTGGCCAGACCGGCAACGTCCAGTGGTCCACGACGGACGAGCTCCGGCTCCTGGTCACCCACGGCGCGCTCCACCTCTGCGGCTGGGATCACGCCGATCCCATCGAGGAGGGCGAGATGCGGACCCTCGAACAGCGGTTGCTCGCCGCCGGACGATAGGGATCGTCGTCCGAGCAGCCACTCGCCCGGCGGCGTCAGCGAAGCACGACGAACGCGTCGAGGTCGACCCGCGGCCGACCCGCCGTCCCGACGACCACGATCTTGACCTTGTGCGTGCCGCGGGTCGGCCAGCTGAACTGGTAGACGAGCTGGCGGAACCTCGTCACCGCGGAATAGGTGCTGATCGTGCCCCGGTAGATGCCGTCGACGTAGACCCGGAACGAGCCCCGCGTCGCGGCCTTCGTCGTGACGATCGCGATCGAGCGGGCGAACGTCGCGGTGAACGTCGCACTGGCGCCGGCCCTCGTCGAGTAGCGTGCGGTCCCGCCGGAGAAGCCGGTGTTGAACGTGGTGCCCCAGGTTCCCGTGAGGGTCGTCGATGACGTCGATTGCGTGAGGACCGGGTAGAACGTCGGGCTGTAGGTCGGCGGCCCAACCAGGCCGACGACGTCCGTGGGCGTGATCCGGTACCGGACCGTGTGGCCGAACAGGAGCGGTTGGGTGATCGACGTGCCGGGGATCGAGACTCCGAAGAACGCGCCGCCGTCGTCGGATCGCTCGACGAGGTAGGACGTGATCCCGCTGTCGATGTCGGGCGCCGCGCCCCAGCTCACCCGGATCGGAACCGTCGAGCCGAGCGTGGCCGGAATGAGGGGGACCTGGCTCGTCGGACCGGGCGCTCCGGGCGGCGTGCCGTCCGACACGATCCTGACCACGCTCGTTCGCCACTTGCCGTCGGCGTCGCTCAGCTCGTGGGCGAGCCACACCGAGCCGGCACCCGACGGGTCCGCGGCGATCCCGAGGAAGTCCCCCCAGCGGTCGCCGATGTAGGCGGCGGGCGAGGTCTCGATCGCGACCAGCGGGGTCGGCGCAATGGAACCGGCCATCAACCCGCCGACCACCGTCGTCGGGTTCATCGCGATCGGATCCATGGCAGTGACGGCCATGATCGCGCTGCCTCTGCCGTTGATCCCGACCCCCGGCATCACGTAATGAGTGCCGCTCGTCGCCGCGATGTAGTCCTTCGCGCCGGTCAGATCGAGACCGTTGGCGGTCGTGAGCACCTGCGTCCAGCGGGCGCTGCTCCAATGGGCGCTGCCGTCGTTGTAGTCCGCAGTCGACGTGAACCACAGGCTGCCGCTCCGGTAGACGGCGTCGGTCGGGCGCTCATCCGCAGCGTTGGCTATGCTCACGGCGCCCGGCTGGACCGGAACCGGCGGCAGGCTGAACTTCTCGAGCCCGAACTCCGTGGTCAGGAGGTGGACGTTCTGGGCGGGGGGCGGCGAGTGGGCGCCGCCCGCGATCTCGAAGTACCCGGGACTGTCGCCGTCCTCGTAGATGACGGGCGTGTTGAGAACCGGCGAGAGGGTGATCGCCGGCCGGAAGTGACCGAACGCCGGCGGCGGATTGCCTGCGGCCGCCCGGTACGAGACACCGCCGATATACAGGTCGGTGCCGGCCAGGATGTTCGACCAGTCCATTTCGATCCAGGTCGGTCCGAGGAAGGTGCTCGCATCGCGGAAGTCGTCCGAGGTCAGCACGATCCGCGTGGCCGAGCTCGAGATCCCGGGATAGTCGGGAATGCCGCCTCCGTATTCGATGGCGTAGACGATCCAGCCCGCCGTCGGATCGGCCGTCTCGGACACGGCCAGACGAAGGCCGCTGGCGCTGAAGTCTCCCCGGTACGTCGTGAGGACTCCGATCCACCGGCCGTGGACCTGGTCCCACAGGATTCGCGGGTCGGAGTCGAACCGGTCGACGGGTACCGCGAAGAGCGCCCACGTCGGCATCGAGAGCAGGGTGGTGCCCGACCGGTTGTCGATGCGGACCAGGCCGTTCGTCGTCTGGACGACGTAGGTCGCGCTGACAGCGATCCACGGGTCGGGCGGTTCGCACGTGCACGCCTCGGCCTGGGCGATGCCCGGGAACTGTGTCGTGATAACGGGAGCCGGTTGTGTCACGAGGGCCGCGCCGCCCGTGCTCGTAGCGGCCTTGCTGCCGGCCAAGTTCGCGGCGTTCGGAGTCGTCGACAACGGCAATGGGGTCGCCCTCCTCGCGCCGAGATCGACCCGCAGCCGCGCAGTTCGAACCGAGGGGCGAGGAGCGGCCACGGCCTCGCGGGCGGCCCGTCGCGGATCGACGGAGATTCCGGCGCCCACGCTGCGGCCGATCGCCTGACGCGTCACCCTGGCCGCGGCGAGGGCGGCGGCGGGCTGACCGGCCGCCGGCGCCGCGCCGGCCCGCGACGTGCCGGTCTGCGCCGCAACGGGCGCTGCGGCCACGATCGGAGAGAACAATCCGGACGCCACGAGCGCGAGACCGGCCAGAGAGACGATCGTGCTCGCCCGCGCGGTCGGCCGCCCTGCTCCAGCGAGCGGCCGGTGGGAGGACGGCTGGTGCGCGTGGCCGGGGCCGGGGCGGCGCGTCGAGTCGGGCATCGGGCTCATCCTCCTCGGCCCCGGTCGTCCGGCGTCGGACACCCCCGCGGAAGCCAACGCGAGTCTGGCAGATCGCGCCGTTGAGCGGGTCGGGCCGGTCCGCGGGTCCGCCGGGAGGCCGAACCGGCGCCGCTGCTACCATGCTTGCGGGCCCTCCCGAGACGGGAACGGGCCCGTTCGGCGTGTTGTCCGCGCCGAACGGAGGGCGCGCCCGCCGGGCGCCGGGAGAACGCGTGAAGATCGTCGTCGGCCTGGGCAATCCGGGCGCCCAATACGAGAAGACCCGTCACAACATCGGCTGGATGGTCCTCGACCGGATCGCCGATCGCGCCGGGTGGGCCGGCCGGGGTCGGACGCGCGACGCCGCCGCGATCGCGATGGGCCGATTTCGCGGCCTTGACCTGACCATCGTCAAGCCGCTGACGTTCATGAACGACTCCGGGCTCGCGGTTCGCAAGGTCCTGGCCCGCGAGCACGCCCCCCTCAACGACCTTCTGGTCGTGGCTGACGACTTCGCGCTGCCGTTCGGCAAGCTCCGATTCCGGGAGAACGGCGGACCCGGTGGCCACAACGGCCTCGGCTCGATCATCGACGAGCTCGGGACGGAGAAGTTCAGCCGACTCCGGGTCGGGATCGGCGCCCCCGAGCGGGCATTCGTCGACCACGTCCTCGCCCCGTTCGAGCCGGACGAGCGACAGCGCCTCGACGGGCTCCTCGAGGTCGCGGCCGACGCCGTCGAGGAGTGGGCCCGCCACGGCACGTCGAAGGCGGCCAACCGCTTCAACATGTTCGAGCTCCGGCCTGCCGACGAGACCCGGCTCGCGGCGCCCGGGGCCGTCGACGGGCCACCCGACGACGCGGGTGTCCGTCGAACGAGGACCGGCTGGCGCAAGGTCCTCCGTCGCGAGGAGCCCGAGTGAGCGCCGGACCCGTGATGCGCGGCAGGCGCGGCCGCGATCGGCGGCTTGCCGCGTCGAGCGCCGCGTCTTCGGGCAGCGGCAGCGGGGCCGGCCGGCGGCAACCGGATCTCTCGGCGCTCCCGCCGCTCCTCGCGACGACGGGGACCTTCGCCGATCTTCGCGAGCGGCTGGCGGCCCCCGCGATTCGGCCCGGCGCCGATCCGATCCGTCGACCGGGCCGCCACGTCGGCCTCAGCTCCGTTCCGCACGGCGCCAAGACGTTTCTTGCAGCGACCCTCGCCCGCGTGGTCGACGGGGAGCGCCTGGCCTGGATCGCGCGCGACGCCGAGATCGGCGACCGCGTGGCCGAGGAGCTCGCGGCCTGGCTCGGCGACCCCGCCGCGGTGGTCGTCCTCGAGCCGCGGACGGCCCTTGCCTACGAACGGAGCGAGCTCGTCGCCGACGAGACGGCGGCCCGCGTCGCCGCCCTGTCCACGTGGCGGAGCGGGACCGCCCGGATCCTCGTCGCGAGCGTTCAGGGCCTGCTCCAGCACACGATCGCGCCCGACGACCTGCCGGACGAGCCGCGTCGGCTGCGGATCGGCAGCCGCCTCCGGCCCGAGGCGCTCCTCCGCGAGCTGCTGGGTCTCGGCTACACGCCCGCCGCCGAGGTCGCGGGCCGGGGCGAGTTCGCCCGCCGTGGTGGAATCGTCGATGTCTTTCCGCCGTCGGCGACCCTCCCGGTCCGGATCGAGTTCTTCGGCGACGAGATCGATTCGCTGCGGGCGTTCGACCCGACCGATCAGCGGACCGTCGCCCCGCTCGAGGAGGCGATCCTCCTGCCCGCGTCGGAGTTCCTCACGCCGCACGAAGGCGTGACCGCGCTCCGCGAACGGCTCGGCCGGTCCGCCGCCAAGCTGCCGGAGCGACTCGCCGTGGATCTCGTCCGGTTCGAAGGCGATGGGGTCGGACCCGGGCTCGGATCCGCGGCCGGAGCCTCCGGCGGCTCTTCCGGGGCCCGCCTGACCGGAATCGAAGGCGCCGCGACGCGCGCGCTGACGGTCGGCGACGGGGCCGAGGTCTGGGCGGCCCAGCTCGCCCCGGCGACCGGCTTCGACCACCTCGACGCGTCGACCCTGCTCGTTCTCGACGAGCCCGGCGAGATCGCCGAGGCCGCCGGCTTCCTGTGGCGCCAGGCCGACGAGCGGCGGGCCGAGCTCGTGGACAGCGGCGAGCTGCCGAAGGATTGGCCGACGACCTACCTCGCCCCACGCGACTGGAAGAGCCGCCTCGTCGGCAGCCGGACGCTGGAGCTGACCTGGGAGTCCGAGATGCCCGACGGCGCGGCCCTCGCGGCCCGCGGGCTGAGCTCCGGCGACGTGTTCGGCTGGCGCGAGCCGCAGCTCCCGGTGACCCGGGCGGCCGGGATTGCCGGCGCCGTCGAGCGCTGGCAGGCCGATGGGGCGCGGGTCGTCCTGGCGAGCGACCAGGCGCCTCGCCTCGCCGAGCTCCTCGACGAGGCCGGTCATGCCGTCGCCGTCGTTCACGCCCCCGTAGCCCCACCGCCCGGCGCGGTCGCGCTCGTCGAGCGCAGCCTCAACGGCGGCTTCTCCGGTGGTCCCGACGGTCTTGTCTTCGTCACCGACCGGGAGCTGTTCGGCAGCGTCCGGGTCCGCCGCCCGAAGGCGATGCGTCGGGTCGTCCCCCGCGACATCCTCGAGCGGCTCACCCCGGGCGACCTCGTCGTCCACATCGACCACGGCGTCGCACGCTACGAGCGGATGCTCCGGCGCGGCAACCACGCCGACGGCGAGGATCGCGACTATCTCGAGCTGACCTTCGCCGGGACCGACAAGATCTTCGTCCCCGTGGAGCAGATCACCCGGATCTCGCGCTACTCGGGCGCCGAGCACCCCCAGCTCAGCAAGCTCGGCGGCACCGAGTGGCTCAAGACCAAGCAGCGGGTCCGGAGGGCCGTCGCGGACCTGGCCGAGGAGCTGCTCGACCTGTACGCCGCCCGGGCCAATGCGCCCGGTCACGCGTTCAGCGACGACACCCCGTGGCAGGGCGAGATGGAGGCGAGCTTCCCGTACGAGGAGACCCCCGACCAGCTTCGGGCCGTCGTCGAGGTCAAGCTCGACATGGAGGCCGGCCGGCCGATGGATCGGCTCGTCGTCGGCGATGTCGGCTACGGCAAGACCGAGGTCGCCCTGCGGGCGGCGTTCAAGGCGATCCAGGACGGCAAGCAGGTCGCGGTCCTCGTCCCGACGACGGTGCTCGCCGCGCAGCATCACCAGACGTTCAGCCAGCGCTTCGCGGCGTTCCCGCTCAAGGTCCGGCTTCTGTCGCGGTTCGTGACGGTCGCCGAGCAGGGCCGGACGATCGACGGCCTGGCCGATGGGTCGGTCGACCTGGTCATCGGGACGCACCGCCTCCTCTCGAGGGACGTCCGGTTCCGCGATCTCGGCCTCGTCGTCGTCGACGAGGAGCAGCGGTTCGGCGTCGCCGCGAAGGAGAAGCTCAAGCAGCTGCGCCGCGAAGTCGACGTCCTGACCCTCAGCGCGACGCCGATCCCGCGGACCCTCAACCTGGCCCTCGCCGGTGTCCGCGACATGTCGGTCATCGAGACGCCGCCGGAGGACCGCCTGCCGATCCAGACCCGGGTCGCCGAAGCCTCGGCCGGGCTCGTCCGAGACGCGATCCTGCGCGAGCTCGACCGCGGCGGCCAGGTGTTCTACGTCCACAATCGGGTCGAGACGATCGAGGCCCAGACCGAGCAGCTCCGGCGGATGCTGCCGGACGCCCGGTTCGTCGTCGGCCATGGCCAGATGCCCGAGGGCCACCTGGAGAGCGTGATGATCACGTTCGCCGCCGGCGAGGCGGACGTGCTCGTCTGTACGACGATCATCGAGTCGGGGCTGGACATCCCCAACGCGAACACGATCGTGATCGACCGGGCCGACACGCTCGGGCTGGCCCAGCTCTACCAGCTCCGGGGGCGGGTCGGGCGGTCGTCGCGGCGGGCCTATGCCTACCTCCTCTACCGCCGCCGCGAACGGATGAGCGAGGAGGCACGGAAGCGGCTCCAGGCGATCTTCAACGCGTCCGAGCTGGGTGCCGGATTCCAGATCGCGCTCGCCGACCTCGAGATCCGCGGCGCCGGCAACATCCTCGGCGGCGAGCAGTCCGGGCACATGGCCGCGGTCGGCTTCGATCTCTATTCGCGGCTCCTGGCGGACGCGGTCGAGGAACGAAAGGCGCTGCGCGAGGATCGCCCGGTGCGGATCGAGAAGCCGCAAGCCGTCGTCGACCTTCCGGTCGAGGCCCACCTGCCCGACGACTACGTCCCCGAGGAGGCGCAGAAGCTCGAGCTGTACCGGCGGTTGGCGCAAGCCCGCACGAGTGGGGACCTGGCCGCCTTCCGCCAGGAGCTGATGGACCGGTTCGGGCCGCTGCCGGCTCCGGTCGTCCGCCTCGTCGAAGTCGCCGAGCTGCGGCTGACCGCCGAGGCGGCGGGCGTCGCCTCGATGTCGCGAGAGGACGGCCAGCTGGTCGTCCGCTTCGGCGAGGGGATGACCCGAGCGACCGCGATGCGGCTCCTCGCCGGCGGCGGGCTGCCCGGAGTCAGGCCGTCCGAGGTCACCTTCGCCAGCAACCAGGTCCGGATCCGCTTGCCGCGCGACGCGTCACGGGCATGGGGCCTGACCCAGGCGGTCGTGGCCCGGCTGGCGATCGACCAACCGGGGACGGTCGACTAGTCTCTCGCCGTGGACTCCGGTGCGGCGATCGTCCAATTCGTCCATGTGGCCGGCGGGGCCGCGTGGTTCGGCGGTTCGCTCTTCGCGAACGCCGTCCTGCTCCCGTTCGTCGTGCGCCAGTCGCCCGAGCGACAACGGGAGTTGATCCGCGGCGTGATCCTCGGCCCCGAGCGCTTGATGATCGCGGCAGCCCTGACCGCGGCGGTCACCGGCCTCGTCCGCGGGATCGTGTTCGGGCGAATTCAGGGCGCCGATGCCCTCGGCACGCCGTACGGGCTCGTCTGGATCGCGTCGATCGTGGTCGCAATCGCGGTCTTCGCCATCGGCGGTCGGGTCACGAGCCCGGCGGCGCGCCGGCTCCGGGACGACGATGGCGTCTGGGACGACGGCTCCGCCACGCCTGCTTCGCTCCTTGGTCGCGTCCGGGTGGGGTTTCGAGCCGAGCTCGTCGGGATCACGACGATCCTGATCCTCATGACCGCGCTGGGCCGGCTGTGAGCGATCGCACTGGACTGCGGAACGCGGTCCAACCCCGACCTGACGTCTCGTGACGCGCAGCGGATCGACGGACGGCTCCGAGCGCTCGGTCGAGATCATCGTCGGAATCGAATCCGACGACGAGCTACACGCCCTACGCGGCGCCCTCCTTGCGGCACGGGCGACTGAGCTCAGCGAGGTCCAGCGTCGGGCGCAGCGCCACAACCTCGGCTACGGGACCGATTCCCAGCGCGAGTCGTTGACCGCTGAAGTCGCCGACCGGCGCCGCCGCTGGGAGATGCTCGACCGCCTGATCCAAGCGCTCGAGGCGGCAACGGGCCGAAGCGGCGGCACGTAACGGCAGGCGTTGCCCTCACGGCGTCTGTCGACATGAGTAGCCGAGAAGATCGACTAGCCGGAACCCGTGAAGACGACGACATCGGTCGGCTGCGACTTGCCCTTCAGGTGCAACGAACGACGAGGTAGATCGCCGGGCAGGCCGGCCGCCGCGGCGGCCGCGGTTGTGACGAGGACCTCGCCGGCCGCCGCGACCGACGACAAGCGGGCAGTGACGTTCACGACATCGCCTATGGCGGTCATCTCGGTGTCGGAGCTGTCGCCGATCGAGCCGACGTAGGCCACCCCGGTGTTGACGCCGATCCCGATCGGGACCCAGGGTCCGGACGCTGTCCCAAAACCGGTCGCCGTAAGCAGCGTTCGAGCGGCGTCGACGGCTCGAGCCGCGTGCTGCGGGCTCGCCATCGCGGGAACGAAGATCCCGATGATCTCGTCACCCACGAATTTGTCGATGATGCCGTCGTGATCAACGAGGACGTCGGTTGCCGTGTCGTGGAAACGACCCATCAGGCGGTTGAACTCGCGCGGTGACATGCGCTCCGCAAGGGTTGTGGAACCGCGAACGTCGGCGAACAGGAGCGAGCACTCGATCTCGGCCCCGCCGTGATTGCTGCTGAGCATGTGGAAGCAGCCTGTGCAGTACTTCGGGTTCTTGGCCCACCTGGCGTGGCCGGCGAACCGCATGACAAGCCCGCCGGGCCCGGAGAACGGCGCTGCGCACAGCTTGCATCGCGGCGAGCTCGGCATCCGGGCATGCCACCGGCGGCTCTGCAGGAACGGCGCCTGGTCCACGAGCAGGCGCCGCCACTTCTCTTCGGACGGCGGGAAGTCAGGGCTTGACGGTGGGGCGCTTGGCGGCGTTGCGGGACTCGGCATCGCGAAGATCCTACGCCGTGCCTGGGCCTGACTGTCCTCAGGCATCGCGCTCGAACACGATCTCCAGCTCGATCTCGTCGCGGATCGGGATGCCGTTCGCTGCGACCGCCGGGATCTCCGGCTTGAGCGTGGCCCGAGCGCGATCGACGGCGCCCGGCCGGACCGCGGCAAGCCGGAAGCCGCATCTCTGGTAGAGCCGGAGGGCGGCGAGGTTGTCATTGGTCGTCACCACCCAGACGCGCCGGATGCTTCGAGGGCGAACCGCGTCGAGCACCGCGTCGATCAGGGCCGACCCGATCCCGCGGCCCGACTCCATGACGAGCAGGGCTGCCAGCTCGACCTGATCCGGGCCGTCGGGGCGGACGGCGACGATGCCGATCGGCCGATCGCCGAGCTCGGCGATCCAGGCCTCGCCGTCGAGGACGTCCACGATCTCGCCGCGGCGGGCCTGTCGCCGGCCCGCGAGACCGGTCTCGAGGGCTTCGGTTGACCAGCGGGTGTCCAGGGCGGGATCCCACGGGCGAATTCGGATGTCGTCAGTTGATCGTGCCATCCGTCCGTTCGTCATCACCCCCATCTTGAGGTCATTGCTCAGGTCCGCGGAGCCACTCGTCACGAGCTGTCCGGGGCGCGGGTCGACCGATTGAACGCGTCGGACCCCGTTCGCCCTTGACGCCGACAAGGTGGCGGTCCATGCTCCGCCACGGTTCGCAGATCTCAGGGCTGAGCAAATGGCCCGGCGAGCCGGGAAGGAGAGCGTTTCATGATCGCAGCCGCCGTGGCCGCCGCGTTCGCGTCACGCCTCCGGAGGACCGCCCGCTCGTAGCCCTCGCCATTGCCGCGAGCGCCGAGACCGTCCCGACCGGGACGGTCGTTCCTTGTCCGGGAGCGTGACGCCGATCGATCCGTCGGCCTCCCTGCATACCCGGAGAACGAATTCGCTTGTCGCGAACCCAACGCCGGCGCGGCGACAACCGTCGTGCCGAATCCTTCCGCTGCATCCATTGCCGGCTCGACGTCCCGCTCGTGGCGGCCGGCACCGCCCATCGCAACCATTGCCCGAACTGCCTCTGGTCGCGCCACCTCGACGTCGACCCGGGCGACCGGGCGTCCGACTGCCAGGCGTCGATGGAGCCAATCGCGATCACCGTCCGCAAGGACGGCGAATGGCTCCTCATCCACCGCTGCCTCGGCTGCGGCACGCTCGCCTCGAACCGGACGGCGGGCGACGACAACCCGCTGCTTCTCGTCCGGATCGCCGTGAAGCCGCTCGCCCAGCCACCGTTCCCGCTCGACCGGCTCGCGCTCATCTAGGAGCGCGAGCCGGGTCGCCTGCCTGCCAGCTTCGCCCGCGGCCGTCCGCGACCTGGCCGATCCGGTAGGGTCATCCCGAGAATTCGACCGATGAGGACCCGACAGCGAGGAGACGTGAGCGGATGACGCACGAACAGACGACGCGGGTCGGGTTCATCGGCACGGGCGTCATGGCCCGTTATCACCTCGACGGAATGCTCGCCCGAGATGACACGCTCGTCGTCTCCGTCTGCGAGCCTTCGGCAGCGAACTACGCCAAGACGGTCGAGCTCTTCGACCGCCATGGCCGTCCGGCACCGGCGAACGAGCCGGACTGGCAGGCCTTCGTCGCTACCTTCGCCGGCCAGCTCGACGCGGTGTTCATCCTCACCCCGCACGCGTTCCACTTCGCCCAGGCGACCGCCTGCCTCGAGGCCGGCCTGGACGTCCTCCTCGAGAAGCCGATGGTCCTCACGGCCGACGAGGCCGAGGCCCTGATCGCGACCCGGGATCGCACCGGGCGACTGCTCGTCGTCGCGTTCCAGGGCAGCCTGTCGCCGCAGGTCCGCGAGGCGTCGCGTCTCCTACGATCCGGCGAGCTCGGCACGCTCCTGAACATCAGCGCGACGGCCTGGCAGGACTGGTCGACGATCACGACCGGCACATGGCGCCAGGAGCCCGAGCTGTCCGGCGGCGGCTTCATGTTCGACACCGGCGCGCACATGCTCAACACCGTCGCCGACCTTGCCGGTGAGGATTTCGCCGAGATCGCGGCATGGCTCGAGGACGACGGCCGCCCCGTCGACATCCGGGCGGCGGTGATCGGCCGCCTCGCGTCCGGCGCGCTCGTCACGATGAACGCCTGCGGCAGTGCGATCCCGTCGTGCCACTCCGAGATCCGGGTGTTCACCACCGAGGCGATCCTGAAGACGGGCATCTGGGGCGAGACCCTCGAGATCCAGCGGGCCGGAGCCTCGGCGCCCCGGAAGGTCCGGGCAGTGGCCGGGATGCCCGTCTGGGACCAGTTCCTGAACGTCCGGAGCGGCCGGATCCCGAACCCGAGCCCACCCGAGGTCGGGCTTCGGATGGCCCGCCTCTGGGACGCGATCCGCGAATCCGCGTCGCGGTCGGGCACGGTCGTTCGCCTGCCGACGCACGATCGGGTCCCGATCGAAGTCGTCGGCCGATGACCCGCGTCACGGTCTGGAACGAGCACCGCCAGGAGCGCGCCGACCCCGCGGTCGCGGCGGTGTACCCGGACGGCATCCACGCCGCGATCGCCGCCGGATTGCGCGAGGCGGGATTCGTTGTCGGCACGGCGACGCTCGACGAGCCCGATCATGGCCTGACCGACGAGGTCCTCGCCGCGACCGACGTCCTGACGTGGTGGGGCCACGTCGCCCACGACGAGGTGGACGAGAGGGTCGTCGATCGCGTCCAGCGCCGCGTCCTCGACGGAATGGGCCTGATCGTCCTCCACTCCGGCCACCACTCGCGGGTCTTCCGGCGGCTGATGGGCACGTCGGCCGACCTGAAGTGGCGCGAAGCGGGCGAGCGGGAGCGAGTCTGGGTCGTCGACCGGGCGCACCCGATCGCCGACGGGCTCGGCGACTCGTTCGTGCTCGACGAGGAGGAGATGTACGGCGAACCGTTCGACGTCCCGGCGCCGGACCAGCTCGTCCTGATCAGCTGGTTCGAAGGCGGGGAGGTCTTCCGAAGCGGGTGCTGCTACGGCCGTGGCCGTGGCCGGGTCTTCTACTTCCGGCCCGGGCACGAGACCCACCCGACGTACTTCCAGCCGGCGGTCCGGCTCGTGATCGCAAACGCGGTTCGCTGGGCCGCCGGACCCCGCGGTGCGCCGATCGTCCTTGCCAATCAGGCGGCATTCGAGACGATCGGGCAGGGATAGCGGGGGTTCGTGCCGCGGCTGCGAGCCGATCGTCGAGCGGGCATGCTGACTTCGTGAACGACGGAACCTCCGGACGCCGCGCGACAGACGACGACGGTCTGTGGTCGTCCGGGCGACGGGCGCTGACGATCGGGCTCGTGCTGAACGTCACGATCGTCGCGTCGGAGGCGCTCGCGGTCGGGACGATCCTGCCGATCGTGGCCAAGGATCTCGGCGGCATCGACCTCTACGGCTGGGTCTTCTCCGGATTCTTCATGGGCAACCTGCTCGGAATCGTCGTCGCCGGGATGCTGATCGATCGCGGCGGGCTGGCCACCCCGTTCCTCCTCGGGATCGGCCTATTCTCGACAGGGTTGCTGGTCGGCGGGCTCGCGCCGACGATGGCCGTCCTCGTCGTCGGCCGGGTCATCCAGGGGTTCGGGGCCGGGGCGATCCCGGCCGTGGCCTATGTGTCGATCGCGCGGGCGATGCCGGAACGACTGCGACCGCGGATGTTCGCCACGCTCTCGACCGCCTGGATCCTGCCCGGGGTGATCGGCCCTGTGGCAGCGTCCGCCGTGACGGGCCTCTGGCACTGGCGGATCGTGTTCCTCGGCCTGCTGCCGCTGATCGCCATCGCGGCCTCGCTGACTCTTCCCGCGATCCGGGCGGTCGGCCCGGCGCAGACTGCCGGATCAGCGCGATCGGCCGGAGCCGCGGCGAAGGTCCGGGCCGATCGACGGAGGCTGCCGGTGGCCGTCGTCCTCGTCGCGGGTGCCGCGCTGGTCGTGTCCGGCCTGTCCAATTTCTCGACAATCCCGATCGTCCTGATCGCGGTCGGGGTCGCGATCGGGGTCCCGGCCTTCGCCCGCCTCACGCCGCGCGGGACCATCCGGGCGTCCGCCGGCCTGCCCACCGCGATCCTCCTCCGCGGATTCCTGACCTTCGCCTTCTTCTGCGCGGACGCCTACGTAGCGCTCGTCATCCAGGGCTGGCGCGGCGAGTCGGCGCTCATCGCCGGCCTCGCCTACATGTCTTCGACGCTGACCTGGACCGGCGGGTCGTGGGTCAATGCCCACAACATCGCCCGTCTTGGCCCCGGTCGGCTGCTGCGGGCCGGGTTCGGCGTCGTGCTCGTCGGGATCGTCGGATTCCTGGTGGTGCTGTTGCCGTGGGTCCCGCCCTGGGCAGCGATCGTGATCTGGGGGATGGCCGGCCTCGGGATGGGGCTCGCCTACTCGACTCCGTCGCTCATCGTGCTGCGCGAGGCGCCCGTCGCCGAACAGGGCGCCGCGACGGCCGGCCTCCAGCTGTCCGACGTGCTCGGAGCGTCGCTCGGAGCCGGGGTGGGCGGGGCCCTGATCGCGTTCGGATTGCGAGCCGGCAGTCCAGCCTGGGAGGGGCTCGCGGCGACGTTCGTGGTTGCGGCCGCCGTCGCCTTGGTCGGCCTCGCCCTGACCACCCGGCTCGGAGCTCGAACGGCGGCCGGGCTGCCGCCGGCACATGTCGAGTCGTCTGCCCCGGCGGCCGCGCCCGTGCCGGACACCTAGAACCGCACCGCCAGAGGCGCAGCGGCGCTGCCGAGGGACCCGCCCGCGGGCACATGCGAATAGCCAACAAAACGAATCTCGCATCATTCGGCTATTCGAAGTGGCTGCCAGGAGTCCGTCGGCCTGGAAACCCATCGCCACCGCAGCCGCCCGCGGGCGACACCCGGGGGTGCGGTAGACTTGCGGCCCGTCCGCGTCACCCGAACCCGACCGGCCGGCCGCCCAGCTGGAGGAACCCTCGACCGATGTCCGCCGAGGAGCTTCGCGCCAAGATCCGCGAGATCCCGGACTTTCCCAAGCCCGGCATCCTCTTCTACGACATCACGACCCTGCTGAAGGATCGCACTGCGTACAAGGAGGCGATCGACCTGATGCTCGAGCCCTACGCGGGCGAGCAGATCGACATCGTCGTGGGCATGGAGTCGCGGGGCTTCATCTTCAGCTCGGCGATGGCCTACCAGATCGGCGCCGGGCTCGTGCCGGTTCGCAAGCTCGGCAAGCTGCCCGCCGAGACGATCACCGTCGAGTACGCCCTGGAATACGGATCCAACACCCTCGAGATCCATCGCGACGCGATCGAGCCCGGCCAGAAGGTCCTCATCGTCGACGACCTCCTTGCCACAGGCGGGACCGTCAAGGGCACGATCGAGCTGATCGAGCGGCTCAAGGGCGACGTGGTCGGGCTGGCGTTCCTCGTCGAGCTGGACTTCCTCAAGGGTCGCGACCGCCTCGATGGCCGGCGGGTCACGTCCGTGATCAAGTACTGAGAGTCCAGGCCGGCCCGGTCGCGTTGCTGCGACGTCCCGTCCCGACTGCCAGCGAGAGCCCATTGGCCGACGCGATCCGCGATCCAGACCCGACACCCGCCGGCTCGGCGTCGAACGGCTCTGCCCCCGTGACGCCGGCCGAGATCGTCTCGGCGTCGGAGGAGCCGGCGCCCAAGCCGGCGAACCTCGCCCGACGGCGATTCTTTCGCCAGTTCGCGGGCGAGCTCATCCAGACGGCCGCGACCGTCGCGGGCGCAGCCCAGGCACTCCAGCGGGCGTCGGCCGAGGCGGCCGGCGCGATCCTCGATCCGGCTGCCGCCGCGGCCCGCCTCGAGACGGTCCCCGTCGCCGGCCCCGCCGCCGCGGCCCGGGCCGGCGCCCCGACCGGGTTCCGGACGCCGTTCCGAGAGGGCGATGGCGTCCTCCACCTGATCGACCAGCGCAAGCTGCCCGATCAGCTCGTCGAAGTCGACGTCCTCAACGCCCCCGAGGCCGCGGCCGCGATCCGCGAGATGGTCGTCCGGGGAGCTCCCGCGATCGGCCAGGTCGCGGCGATCGGCCTGGCGTTGTCGGCGGCACGGGCCAGGGACACCCAGCCGTACGCGCGTCGAGCCATCCTCCGCGGCGCGGCCTCCGCGCTCCGAAGCGCCCGCCCGACGGCGGTTAACCTCGGCTGGGCGGTCGACCGGATGATGGCCCGCTTCGAGGCTGTCGGCGACCTCAACGAGGACGGTGACGCCGTCGCGACCGCGATGCGCGCCGAGGCGGATGCGATCGTCAGCGAGGCGACGACCGACCACGGCCGGCTCGCCGAGTTCGGCCTGGCGGCTCTGCCGGTCAAGGACTTCGGGCCGCTGCGGATCCTGACCCACTGCAATACCGGGCCGCTCGCTTGCGGCCAGTACGGAACGGCCCTCGGGATCGTCCAGGCCGCCCACCACGCGCAGCGCGAGCTCATGGTCTGGGTGGACGAGACGCGGCCGTACCTCCAGGGCGCCCGTCTCACGGCCTGGGAGCTGGCCCAGGCCGGCGTGCCCCACACCCTGATCCCCGATGTCGCCGCCGGACACCTGATGAGCCGCGGCGAGGTCGACGTCGTCCTGGTCGGGGCCGACCGGGTTGCCGCCAACGGCGACACGGCCAACAAGGTCGGGACGTATCCGCTCGCGGTCCTCGCCGCCCGCCACGGGATTCCCTTCTACGTCTGCGCTCCGACGAGCTCGGTCGACCAGGCGACGCCAGACGGGGCCTCGATCGAGATCGAGGAGCGGCCCGCCGACGAGGTCCTCCTGATCCGGGGGGTCTCGATCGCGCCGGCGGGGACCGTCGTTCGAAACCCGTCATTCGACGTGACGCCAGCCGAGTTGATCACTGGCATCGTCACCGAGGAGGGCGTCCTGAGCGGGCCGTACGAGGCCGGTCTGGCGGCCGCGATCGCGGTGGCGACCGCCCGCCGGGCACCGCGGCCGGCGCTTCCGCCGATCCCCCGACCACCCGTCGAGCGGGCCGACGCCGATCCCGTCCTCGGTGCGAACCCGCTGCCGCTCGGTCACCGTCCGGGCGCTCCGGACTGATGGCCAGCGTCGCCGCGACAGGCCGCCGAACCCGTGGCCTCGCGATCCGGTCGGTCAGCGATCGTGGCCAGCTGCGGGCATTTCTCGAGATGGATCGGCTCCTCGCGGCGTATGCGATCTGCGATCTCGAGGACCGCGAGTTCGGCAAGACGCGGTGGGGCGGGGCGTTCGACGGTGAACGGCTCGTCGCCGTCGCCCTCGAGTACTCGGGCCTGACGCCGCAGCCGCTGTTCGTGATGGGCCGACCCGAGGGGATCGAGGCGATTCTCCACGACGTCGTCCGGCCGCGGGCCGCCTACGTCGCCGTCCTGCCCGAAGCGCTGCCCGCCGTCCAGGCCGTCTACCGCCTCGACCCCGGCCCGCAGATGGTCCGGATGTGGGTCGACCGCAGCCGGTTCCGGCCGTACCCGGCCGACGTCCGGCGCCTGCTGCCGGCCGACATCGGCGAGCTCAACCGGCTCTATCAGCTCGGCTTCGCGTCGTGGCTGCCGTCCTCGTCGATCGCCGACGGGGTGTATTTCGGGATGCGGGTGGGCGGCCGTCTGGTCGCGGCCGCCGGGACCCACGTCATCAGTCGCGAGGCCCGGCTTGCCGTCGTCGGCAACGTTCTCACCCATGTCGACTACCGTGGGCGGGGATTCGCGACGGCCGTCACCGGCGCGGTGACCGCCGAGCTCCTCAGGATGTCCGATCAGGTCGTCCTCAACGTCCGCTCCGACAATCCGCCCGCGCTCCAGGCCTACCGCCGCCTCGGCTACGCCGAGCACACTCGGTTCGAGGAGCGTCTCGCCCATCGTCTCGGTTCGCCGTGGCCCGACTTCACGGCCCCGCTCCGTCGCCTCTTCAGCCGCAGGGAGAACTGATCTCGATGACCAACGTCGCCGCCGCACCGAGCCCCGCCACCGCCGGCCTGCCCCCGCACGACGTGACCGATCTGGGGCTGGCCTCGGAGGGCGTCCGCCGGATCGAATGGGCCGAACGGGAGATGCCCGTCCTGCGCCTGATCCGTGAGCGCTTCGAGCGTGACCGGCCCCTCGCCGGGATCCGGATCGGGGCCTGCCTCCACGTCACGACCGAGACCGCCAACCTGATGCGGACGCTCAAGGCCGGCGGGGCCGAGGTGTACCTGGCCGCGAGTAATCCGCTCTCGACCAAGGACGACGTGGCCGCAGCCCTCGTGGCCGAGTACGGGATCGCCACGTTTGCCCGACGGGGTGAGAATCGCGATACGTACTACGCGCACCTCAACTCGATTGCCGACACGCGGCCCCAGATCACGATGGACGACGGCTGCGACCTCGTCTCGCTCCTGCACAGCGAGCGCCCGGCCCAGGTCAAGGAGGTCCTCGCCGGGACCGAGGAGACGACGACCGGCGTCATCCGCCTCAAGGCGATGGCCGCCGACAAGGCCCTCGGCTTTCCCGTGGTCGCCGTCAACGAGGCCCAGACCAAACATCTCTTCGACAACCGCTACGGGACCGGCCAGAGCACGATCGACGGGATCCTCCGGGCGACGAACATCCTCCTGGCGGGCCGGAACGTCGTGATCGCCGGCTACGGCTGGGTCGGCAAGGGGATCGCATCGCGGATGAACGGGATGGGCGCCCACGTCGCGGTCATCGAGGTCGATCCGGTCCGCGCGCTCGAAGCCCTGATGGATGGCTACCGGGTGATGACCGTCGCTGAGGCGGCGCCGTGGGGCCAGCTGTTCGTCACCGCCACCGGCAACGTCAACGTCTTCCGCCGCGAGCACTTCGCCGCGATGCAGGAAGGCGCGATCATGGCCAACTCGGGCCACTTCGACGCCGAGCTCGACCTGAAGGCCCTCCGCGAGATGGCCGAGGGCCACGTTCGCGATGCCCGCGAGAACGTTCAGGAGTTCGACATCGGCGGGCGGAAGATCAACCTGGTCGCCGAAGGCCGCCTCGTCAACCTCGGCGCCGCCGAGGGCCACCCGGCGGCGGTGATGGACATGAGCTTCGCCAACCAGGCGCTGTCGGCCGAATACGTGGTCCAGCACCACGCCGAGCTCACGCCGCAGGTGTACGTCGTGCCCGAGGCGATCGACGCCGAGGTCGCCCGCCTCAAACTCGCTGCCCTCGGGATCACCCTCGACGAGATGACGGCCGAGCAGAAGGACTACGTGTCGTCCTGGCAGCACGGTACGTGAATCGGTGACGACGGGCGACCTTCGCGAACGGCCGTATGGGTCGTGGGAGTCGCCATTCCCGATCGAGCTCCTGGCCAAGGGGGCGATCACGTTCGGCGAGATCGGGGCGGCCGGCGGCCTGCGCTGGTGGCTCGAGGGCCGGGCCGAGGAGGCCGGTCGCCAGGTGCTCGTCCGACGCGAGGCTGACGGTGCGCTGACCCGCCTGACGCCCGAGGGCTTCAATGCCCGCTGTCGTGTCCACGAGTACGGCGGCGGGGCGTACCTGATCGACGGGGACGTGATCGTCGTCTCCGAGTTCGCGACGGGCCGTCTGCACCGAGTGACGGCGCCGGGCATCCTCGAGCCGTTGACGCCGGACGGTCGGGCCTGGCGGTTCGCGGACCTGAGCCTGGATCGGCGGCGAAACCGGGTCATTGCGATCCGCGAGGATCACGAGGCGGCAACGCTTGTCCGCCACGGCGAGGCCGAGAATGCGGTCGTCGCGATCGATCTCGACGACGGCGCGGTCACCGTCCTCGCCGACGGGTCCGATTTCTACTCGGCACCGCGGCTGTCGCCCGACGGTCGGCGGCTCGCCTGGCTGCGTTGGGACCACCCGAACCTGCCGTGGGACGGGACCGAGCTCGTCCTGGCCGACCTGGATGATCGCGGGCGGCCGGCCAGCGACCACGTCGTCGCCGGCAGCGAGTCCGACTGGATTGCCCAGCCGCGCTGGTCTCCGGCGGGCGTCCTCCATTTCGTGGCGGAGCCTGACGGCTGGATGAATCTGTTTCGACTTGGGCCGCACGATCGTGCCCAGCGGATCGGCAGCCCCCTCGAGGCGGAATTCGCCTTCCCCGACTGGGTGTTCGCCCTTGCCAACTATGCGATCGCAGCGGACGGCACGATCATCGCGGTCGGCCGGAGCGGTGGCCGCGACCGCCTCTACCGGATCACCACGGATGGCACCACGAGCGATCTCGAGCTCCCCTTCACCGAGATCGGCTATGTCGCGATCGATGGCGGCACGGCGGTCTTCCGGGCGGCGGCCACCGACCGGCCGTGGGCCGTCGTCGAGCTCGATCTCTCGTCCGGCGACGCGCGGGAGCTCGGGCGATCGAGTGGCCTCCAGGTCGATGCCGCCGATGTGTCGCTCGGCGAGCCCGTCGAATTCCTGACGGACGGGGATCGAACCTCATTCGGAATCCTCTACCGCCCGACGAGCCGGACGTCTGTCGGTCCGGCCGATGCCCGACCACCCCTGATCGTCACGAGCCACGGCGGGCCGACGGCGGAGGCCTCGACGGCGTTCGCCGTCCTGACCCAGCTGTTCACGAGCCGCGGGTTCGCGGTTCTCGACGTCGATTACGGCGGCTCGACGGGGTACGGCAAGGCGTATCGCAAGCGACTCCAAGGGGAGTGGGGCGTCGTCGATCTCGCCGACTGCATCGCGGGCGCCCGGTGGCTGGCCGCCGAGGGCATCGTCGACGGCACCCGGCTCGCGATCCGCGGCGGGAGCGCCAGCGGCTACACGACGCTCTGCGCCGTGACGTTCAGCAAGGCCTTCTCCGCCGGAACGAGCTACTTCGGGATCGGCGACCTCGAGACGTTCATGAGGACGACCCACAAGTTCGAGTCGCGCTATCTCGATCGCCTGATCGGCCCGTATCCGGAGCGGAAGGACCTGTACCACGATCGTTCGCCGTTGAATTTCGCCGAGCGGATCTCGTGCCCGGTCCTGATCCTCCAGGGCGCCGAGGACCGGATCGTTCCGCCGGCCCAGGCGGAGCAGATCGTCGACGCCCTCTGGGAGCGCCGGCTGCCGCACGCGTACGTGCTGTTCGCTGGCGAGGATCATGGGTTCCGGAGCGCGGCCAACGTCATCCGCTCCTTCGAGGCGGAGCTGTCGTTCTACGGCCAGGTCTTCGGTTTCGAGCCGGCCGACCCGATCGAGCCGGTCGAAGTCAAGTTCCTGGATCGGGCCGCGGCTCGCGCGCGAAGCTGATGGGCGGCGCGGGCTGTTCAGGGACCGAGCGTCGCACCGACGATTGAGCCTGCGAGGTCCGCCGGCAACCGGACGGCCGCGATGCGTGCGGCGTTCTCCACGTCGACGAGGACGATCTGAGCGGCGACGGCGGGGCGGCTGACGACGACGATGAGTGCGGCGAACCCGTCGCGGACCCCGATCAGGCCGGCGCCCGCGACCGGTCCCGTCGTGACGATCGGGGTGCCCGGGGTGCCGTCTCGTCCGCGGTCGTCGAGGACGACGCGATCCGGGAGCTCGGGAGCGTCGGCGCTCAGGATCACGAGCCCGCCGCTGCCGTCCCAGCCGGACCCCAGGACGGTCGTCTGGTCGACAACGAACGCGAGTCCCTCGTCGGGATTGCGGATCTGGAGGGTCGGCTGACGGCCGGTGGTGTCCGGATCCACCCGGAATGAGGCGATCCGCCCGGTCGCGGGATCGACGAGCCTGCCGCCGACGGCGCCCGGCTCCGGCCGCAAGCCGTCGGGCCGGCCGACGGCGAGGTCGGCGATGGGCTCGACGGTGCTCCCGTCGACGGCAACGCGAAACGATGCGATCAGGATCCCGAGCTCGCGTGAAAAGGTCCCGCCGTAGATCCAGCCGCCGTCGCCGGAGAACCCGAGCGGGACCGTCCGCGGGTCCACCTGCGGGATCGAGAGCCAGCCCCGAGGCAGGGGGGTCGGGAGGAAGACGTCGAAGGGCAGGTCGACCAGGCGATCCGTCGCGCGGCCGTCGGTGGCGATCGAGATGAGATGCCAGGTCCGGTCGATGCCAGCCAGGACGACGATCCGGCCATCTGCCGACCAGAGCGCGCCGGAGCGAGCCGCGATGTCCGATGCGCTCCACCGCACCGTCCCGTGCTGATCCACGAGGCGCGCTCGATCGCCGCGAGCATCGCCCCCCTCGCCGACGGTCAGGAGCACGAGCGATCCCCCGCGCGGCGCCGGGACCGGCACGGCTCCCGCATCCTCCCGGAGCGCACGAGGAACCGTCGCGACCGGAACGGGACCGGTGCCCGCCGTCCACCGGACGACGTCGATTTCCGCTCCACGCCCCTCGAGGAGTGTCACGGGCGGCGCGCCCTCGATCACGCGATCAGGCAGGTCAAGGAGGCGCTCGACCCGGGGCACGATGGAGCGAGGAGCCGCGGCGCTCGGCAGAGCCGATGCCGCTGCCGCCACTTGCGGCGTCGCCGAACGAACGGACGACGCGGGCTCGCGGTCCGCGATCCGGGCGAGCCCGATCGCACCGCCGAGCACGGCGACGACTGTCAGCACGCCGACGGCTGCGCGCCGCCGCTGGCCGCGCCCAATCGGCAGTTGCCCGATCGGAACCTCGAACGGGCCGGGATCGCGCCGGTCGGTCATCGGTTGATGCGCTGGTCAGGCTTCCGGTCGGCCGGCGAGATCGGCCAGGACCGCGATCCCACGGGCGACGTCCCTGAAGCTCGTCGTCAGCGGCGAGAGCCCGAGCCGGATCGAATCCGGCGCCCGGAAGTCCGGAATCACGTCCGCGGCGATCATCGCTCGCGTCAGCTCGCGCGCGTCCGCCCGGCGCACCGACACGTGTGCGCCGCGCCGCGCGGCGTCGCGCGGGCTCCCGAGCGTGAACCCGAGCGGCGCGAGGCGCGCGTCGTGGAGCGCGATCGCGTACTCGGTGAGGGCGATGCCCTTGGCACGGATCGCGTCGATCCCGGCCTCGACCGAGATCCGGATCCCTTCCTCGGCCGCCGCGAGGCCGAGCATGCCGGGCGTCCCCGTGAGCCAGCCGCCGATCCCGGGCGTCGGCCGGAAGCCCTGGCCCATCTCGAACTGATCGGCCTGCCCGAACCAGCCCTGGATCGGATTGCGGAGCTCGTCCTGGAGGTCGGCCCGGACGTAGAGATACGCAGGCGCACCCGGGCCGCCGTTGAGGTACTTGTACGTGCAGCCGACCGCGAGATCGACGCCATGCTCGGTCAGCCCGATCGGGATCGACCCCGCCGAATGCGACAGATCCCAGAGGACGAGCGCTCCCGCCTCGTGGGCGAGCGCGGTGATCGCGGGCAGGTCGGCGATCGCGGCCGAGCGGTAGTTGACATGGCTCAGGGTCACGAGAGCCACGTCGTCCGAGTGCGTCGCGAGCACGGCCGCGACCTCGGCGACGGACGGGCCGTCGGTCGGATCCGGGTCGAGCCAGGCGATCGCGCGGTCACGGTCGCGGGCGAGGCCTTCGAGGACGTAGCGGTCGGTCGGGAAGTTCGCCCGATCAGTAACGATGATCCGGCGGTCGGGCCGGGCGTCGAGGGCCGCGCTTGCAAGACGGTAGAAGCTCACGGTCGTCGAGTCGCAGATCACGACCTCGTCGGCCTTCGCCCCGAGGAGCCCGGTCGCGAGCAGGTCGCCAACCCGGCGCGGCGCGGCGAGCCACCGGTCCCAGCCCCGGATCAGGTCGCCGGCCCATTCCTCGGTGAGCACCCTCGAGACGCGCTCGATGGACCGGAGCGGAGGACGGCCGAGGGAGTTGCCGTCGAGGTAGACGAGGTCGGGGTCGGGGATGACGAATCGGCGGCGAAACGGCGCCAGCGGATCGGCCGCGTCGAGCGTCGCCGGGTCGGCCGAGGCATTCGGATCGACGTCGAGAGCCACGGGCGAAGTCTAGACGGGAGCCGCCGCCCGATCCGGTGATACGCTGGCTCCAACCAACCGGCGCGGTTCAGCCGGTGCCGCAGAGGGTCCCTGATGACGAGCATCGTCGACGCGTCGCAGTACCTGTTCACCTCGGAATCGGTCACCGAGGGACATCCGGACAAGATGTGCGACCAGATCTCTGACGCCATCCTCGACGCGATCATCCGCGACGACCCTGATGCCCGCGTCGCCTGCGAGACGGCCACGACGACGGGTCTCGTCCTCGTCCTCGGCGAGATCACGACGAAGACCTACATCGACTTCCAGACGATCGTCCGGGACACGGTTCGGGACATCGGGTACACGAAGGCCGAGTACGGCTTCGACTATCAGACCTGCGGCACGTTGGTCTCGGTCAAGGGCCAGTCGCCGGACATCGCCCAGGGCGTGAACGCCGCCCTCGAGGTCCGCGACGACGCCATCGCGAGCGAGCTTGGTGCCGGCGACCAGGGGATGATGTTCGGGTTCGCCTGCCGCGAGACGCCGGAGCTGATGCCGCTCCCGATCGCGCTCGCTCACCGGATGGCGCGCCGGCTCGCCGAGGTCCGAAAGTCCGGCCAGCTGTCGTATCTCCGGCCGGACGGCAAGACCCAGGTGACCGTCGAATACGAGCGCGGCGTCGCGACGCGGGTCCGGACCGTCGTCGTGTCCGCGCAGCACGATCCCGACGTTCGCTCGGAGCGCCTCCGGAGCGAGATCGTCGAGGCGGTGATCCTGCCGACGATCCCGGTCGAGCTGCGCGAGACCGACCCGGTGATGCACGTCAACCCGACCGGTCGCTTCGTGACCGGCGGGCCGATGGGCGACGCCGGTCTGACCGGCCGGAAGATCATCGTCGACAGCTACGGGGGCATGGCCCGCCATGGCGGCGGCGCGTTCTCGGGCAAGGATCCGACGAAGGTCGATCGATCGGCTGCCTACGCCGCCCGCTGGGTCGCCAAGAACGTGGTCGCCGCCGGCCTCGCCGACCGCTTCGAGGTCGAGATCGCCTACGGCATCGGGATCGCCCGCCCGATTTCGTTCCAGACCGAGTCGTTCGGGACGGGCAAGCTCCCCGACGAGGACATCCAGCGGCTGATCGAGCGTCACTTCGACCTCCGGCCGGCGTCCATCATCGCGGCCCTCGACCTGCGCCGACCGCTCTACCGCCAGACGGCCGCCTACGGCCACTTCGGTCGACCCGACCTGGATCTCCCGTGGGAGCGGACCGACAAGGCCGAGCTCCTGGCGTCGGAGGCCGGCGTCGCCCTGCCGGAGCCCGTCGCAGCCGGATGAGCGGGCGCCCCGCCAGCGGATCGGCCCTCGAACTCCTCGTAGCGGCGGTCGACTCCTTCGACCGCCGCCTGCGAGCGCTCGACGACGATGCCCTCGACCTCTTCTGGGCATGGGAGTCGTACGACGAGGAAGGCGTCCGGTTCGGCATCCTGCGAACCACCGAGCAGGTCGCCGACGCGGCCGTCGAGATCGGCGCCCGCCGGGCCGAGGCCGGCGCGGCGCCGACCCGAGCCGAGCGGATCCTCGGTCGCTACCTCGTCTCCTGGCGCGAGCTCTGGTCCGTCGCCGATCGCGCGGACGCGGTGGTCGACATTGCACCCGAGGAAGGGGAGTGGTCCCTCCGGGCGATCCTCGACCACCTCGTGGAAGCCGACTTCGGGTTCCTCGTGACGATCCGCAACGGGCTCGAGCAGGTCCGGGCGGGCGTCGTGGCCCCACGGCGTGTCGGGTCGGACGAGGCCTGGCTTGCCCTCGCCGAGGTCGAGGAAGGGTCGTGGCGCGCCGCGATGGGCGGCTCTCTCGACGACATCCGCGCGTTCCACCGGGCATCCCGGGACCGGATCGTCGATCGGCTCGCCGGGATGACCGATGCCGAGCTGGACCAGACGTCGCCGTTCTGGGACGGCGAGCATCCGAACCGGTTCCGGCTGGGTCGATTCGAATCGCATCTCCGCCAGCACACGATCCAGGCCGAGAAGGCGGTCCAGGCGACGATCGGCGCCCCCCGCGAGGTCGAGCGGCTGCTCCGTCTCCTCGCGCGGGCGACCGGCGACGTCGAGGCGGCCGCCATCCACGCGGACCCCGGCCTGCTCGAGCCGATCCTGGCGCCACTGGCGACGGAGGTCGCCAACCGGGCGGACGAGCTGGTAGCCGCGATCGGAGCGCCGACGACGGCCGGGCGCTGAACTGGCGGCCGCGGCGCCGCGAGCGGCCCTCGAGCCCGACCGTCGAGGAGCGCGACCCTCGGTCGCCACGACTACCCGCCGGAGAACGCCCGAACGCCTGCCTCGACCGCTCGCTGGTCCTGGGCGCTGTCGCCGCCGCTGACGCCGACCGCGCCGACGAGGATTCCGTTCCGCTCCAGCGGCATGCCCCCGGCGAAGATGATCGTCCGGCCGCCGGCCACCGTGTGGTAACCGAAGAATTCGGCGCCCGGCTGAACGATCGGTGGCAGGTCGCGAGTCGGCATCCGGTTCACGAGGGCGGTGAAGGCCTTGTCCTTTGCCAGCGTGATCCCGACGAGATCGGCGCCATCCATCCGCTCGAACGCGACGAGCTGGTCGCCCGAGTCGATGACCGCGCACGACATCGCGACCGCCATCAAACGAGCCTCGGCCTGGACGGCTGAAATGACGGCCCGGGCGGCCGCGAGCGTCAGCCCGGCGGCCTGCGAGGCGGTTGGGCCGCGCCACGAATCGACATTGTCGAGCGGGTGGTCGGGTGCGGCCAACTCAGCGTTCCGTGACGATCTCGACGAGCGTGCCACCGGATCGGCGCCCGGCTCTCCGCGCCTGCCAGGTCAGGATGATCTGGCCGACGAGCAGCAGGAGCATCGTCACGCCCAGCATCATCGTGGCGACGGCGTTCGTCTCGGGCGTGACCCCGCGCTTGACCTGGCCGAAGATGAACAGTGGCAGCGTCGAGGAGCCCGGTCCGCTCACGAACGTCGTGATCACATAGTCGTCGAAGCTGAACGTGAAGGACAGGAGGAACCCGGCCACGATCGCGGGCAGCAGCTGCGGGAACGTGATCTGCACGAACGTCCGCCAGGGCGTCGCGAACAGGTCCGCGCTCGCTTCGACGAACGTCCGATCCATCCCATCGAGGCGGGCGCGGACGAGGAGCAGGACCAGGCTGAGATTGAAGAGCACGTGGGCGGCAATCACCGTCGCGTAGCCGAGTGACAGCTTGATCCCGAACCACTTGTCGAGCGTGTCGAAGCTGGTCGCGAACATGATCAGGGTCGCGAGAGCGATCACGATCTCGGGGACGATCACGCTCATGTAGGTCAGGACGTCGAAGGTGCCGCGCACCCGCTTGCCGACTCGCTGGAGGCCGAGCGCCGCCATCGTCCCGAAGGCCGTCGCGAGAATCGCATTCGGGATGGCGATGATGAAGCTGTTGGCGAGGGTCGTCTGGACGACGTCGTCGTTGAGCGCGATCGGGAACCAGCGAAAGGAGAAGCCCTCCCAGTCGGCCGTCGCGACCGTTGCCGAGTTGAAGGCAAACATGATCACGAAGAAGATCGGCGCGTAGAGGAAGAGATAGACCAACCAGGCGTGAGCGCGGAAGTAACCCTCGACCAGCCACGACCAACGGTCGCCGCGGGGACGGCGACCCCGGATGGGGGCGTGTTCGAGGGTCGTTGCCATCGCCGGCGCCGTCACAGAACGCTCACGTCCCGGGTCCTCCGCCCGCGGTTCACGAACCAGACGTACGCGGCGATGGTCACGACCATGATCACGATCAGGAAGACGGCCCGGGCGGAGCCCTGCGGCCAGTTGCGCGCCTCGAGGAAGTCGGTCACGAGGGCGTTGCCCATCAGGTACGTCCGGCCGTACCCGAGGATCTGGGGGATCACGTACTCGCCCATCATCGGGATGAAGACGAGGATGCTGCCGGTGACCAGGCCGGGCAGCGCCACGGGCAGCGTGATCTGGCGGAAGGTGGCCCACCGTCCCGCGCCGAGGTCCTTGGATGCCTCGATCAGTGTCCGGTCCATCCGCTCGAGCGTCACGTACAGCGGGAAAACCATCAGAGGCAGGTATCCATACACCAGCCCGATCATCACCGCGATCGGCGTGCCGAGGATCTGGATGCGGTCCGCCCCGGTCAAGCGCTGCAGCTGTCCGGCGAGCCCGAGGTCAGGCCCGAGGATCAGCAGCCAGGCGTAGGTCCGGATCAGGAAGCTCGTCCAGAACGGGATGACGAGGAGGAGGATGAGCAGCGATTTCCGCCGCCGAGCCCGGGTGGCGATGAAGTACGCGAGGGGCAGGCCGACGAGCAGGCAGCCGATCGTGCCGAAAATTGCCATCTCCAGGCTGAGCACGAACGGCTCGGATTTCTGGATCGCGCGCGCGTAGTTGTCGAAGACAAACCCAGGGGCATACCCGCCGTTCCTCGCCCGCGTCCCGAACGAAAAGACGAGGACGATGACCAGTGGCGCGACGAGCAGGACGGCGTACCAGAGGGCCGCCGGGAGGATGAGGAACGTCGTGAGCAACGCCGGTCGACGCCGCGCCGAGCGCGGCGTCGATGGCGGCGTGGCCGGCAGCGTTGTCATCGCCCTCGGGTGGGTGGAGGTCAGCCCTTCCCGATGTTCTGCTTGAACTCTTCCCAGATGTCCAGCCGCTGCTGGTTGTCCGACGTGTCCTTCGATCCTTCGAGGGCCTTGACCTGCTCCTCGGTCGGGAAGATCGCGGTGTTGTTCAGGACGGTTGGATCGACCAGCGGTCGGGCCTTGTCGTTCGGTGTCGCGTACAGGTTGTAGTTGGACTCTTCGGCCTGGACCGCCGGGTCCTGGATGAAGTTCAGCCAGGCGTACGAGGCGTTCGGGTCCGGGGCGCCGGCGAGAAGGACCCAGGTGTCGAGCCAGAAGATCGTGCCGTCGCTCGGGACGACGTAGCCCTTGTCCTTGACCTTCGACATCTGCTGCTCGAGGACGCCGGTCCAGCCGAGCGCGAGGGAGGCCTCGCCCTTCGCCATCTTCGTGCCGTAGGTGTTCGAATCGAGGGCCAGGAGGTGCGGCGCAATCTCGAGGAGGATCGTCTTCGCCTGGTCGAGCTCGCCCGGGTCGACCGAGTTGGCCGAGAAGCCGAGCATCTTGAGCGGGAACACGAAGACATCGCCCATCGAGTCGACGAAGACGGTCTTGCCCGAGGCCGGACCCTTGACCAGGTTGTAGAAGTCCTTCCAGGTCGCCGGGATGCTGGGCAGCAGTGAGGAGCGGTAGAGGATGCCGGTCGTCCCGTAGTCCTTCGGGATCAGGTAGTCGTCGTTCGGGTCCCACCACAGGCCTTTGAACACCGGGTCGATGTTGGCCAGGTTCGGGAGGCGTGACTTGTCGAGCTTCTGGATGAACCCCTGCTGGACCATGCGGGGAACGAACTCCGCGGTCGGCGAGCAGATGTCATAGCCCTTGGCTCCGGCCTGGAGCTTGGCGATCAGGGCGTCGTTGTTGTCATAGACGTCGTACTGGAACTTCGTCACACCGAACTTCGCCTTGAACGCGTCGATGTTCTTGGGCGAGATGTACTGCGCCCAGTTGTACATGTAGAGCGCCTTCTCGATCTGGTACGACGGCATCGGCGTCGGGCTCGCTGCCAGGCTCGGAGCCGTGCTCGGTGCCGCGACGGACGCCGCCACCGATGCGGCGGTCGACGGCGTGCTGCCACCGCTGGTGCACGCAGCGAGCGCGGCGGCGGCGCTGCCGAGGCCAGCGACCTGGAGGAACCCGCGACGGCTCATCCGTGCGCCGCCCGCGCTCTGCAGGGTTTCGAACAAGTCGCGATCAGCCATGCCGTTCCTCCTCCATGCTCGCGTTGCGGCGAGCGGTTCGAACCTCAACCGCCGAGGATGAGGTTTGCCTCCACGTGCCAACGTACGACGACCGAATCACCCGGTCCCACCCCACCGGTCGAATCCACGCCCGCTGCATTCTGGCGTCGGACGATCAGCTCGCCGGCGTCCGGTGTTTCGACGCGATATTCGGTCTGGTCGCCAAGGTAGGTTCCCTGCCGGATCCGCCCGCCGATCGTCGTCCAGCCGGGTTCGTTCTGAGTCGCAGCCAGCGTCGAAGCCCCGGCAAGGTCGCCGCGGGCGGCGACGACCGTGATCCGTTCGGGGCGCACCGCCACCGTGACGGAATCACCCGGGGCCGGGCGAGCCGACCGATCCGTCATCTGGCCGGTGATGCGCAGCCCATGATCGGCCTCGACGATCGCCCGACCCGACGACGCGTCATGCTCGATCAAGCGCGCCTTGATGAAGTTCGACAGCCCGATGAAGTTGGCGACGAACGCATTTGTCGGTCGCTCGTAGAGCTCATTCGGGTCGCCTTGCTGCTGGATCACCCCGTCGCGCATGACGACGATCACGTCGCTCATCGTCAGCGCTTCTTCCTGGTCGTGGGTCACGTACACGAACGTGATCCCGACCTCCTGCTGGAGTGCCTTGAGCTCGAGCTGCATCTCCTTGCGCAGCTTCAGGTCGAGTGCGCCGAGCGGTTCGTCGAGGAGTAGGACGGTGGGGCGGTTGATGAGGGCGCGGGCGAGCGCGACGCGCTGCTGCTGGCCGCCCGACAGCTCCCACGTGCGACGCGCGCCGTACCCGGTCAGGCGGACCAGGTCGAGCGCCTCGGCGACCCGCCGCTTCTCCTCGTCCCTGCGGACCTTTCGCTGGCGGAGCCCGTAACCGACGTTCTGGGCGACGTCCATGTGCGGGAACAGCGCGTAATGCTGGAAGACCGTATTGACATTCCGCTGGTACGGCGGCACACCCGCGATCGGTCGGCCGGCGAGGAAGATCTCGCCTTCGGTCGGCTGCTCGAACCCGGCGATCATCCGCAGCGTCGTCGTCTTGCCACAGCCTGACGGGCCGAGCAGGCTCGTGAACGACGCCGGCGGGATCGCGAGGTGCATCCGGTCGACCGCGACGACCGCCCCGAAGCGTTTGGTCACGCCGACCAGCTCGACGTCGGGATGGCCGGCACTCGAACCCGTGGCCAGGGGCACGCCGGAACCGGCCGGGCCGGCGGCTGGGGATGATCCACGATCGGCGACGCTCACGGGAACGGTCACGGGCCCTCTCTGCGCAGCGGATGGGTTCGGCAACCGGTCGACAGTGTAGCGATGCTACAGGGTGGAGGGATGGTAAGCGGCGCACTTCGGCTGCGTCAACGGCCTGGACGCACGACATTCGAATCGATATCGGCCCACGGGAGCGGATGTCGCACGGTTGACTGAAGCTATACTTCAGCCAGACCGGTTCCTCGCCGCGAACGATCGGAGGGTTTCAAGACCATGGCTGCCACGGAGCTTCAGCTCGGGCCGCGCATCCGGTCGCTCCGCCAGGCCCGCCAGGTGACCCTCCGCGAGCTCGCCGAACGAGCCGGCGTGACGGAGAGCTTCCTCTCCCAGGTCGAGCGCGAGGTGACGAGCCCGTCGATCGCCTCGGTCCAGCGGATCGCCCGAGCCCTCGACCTCGGGATCGCCGAGCTGTTCGTCGACGAGCCGCCGTTGGGCCGCGTCGTTCGCCGATCCGAACGGCGGCGGATCGTCTATAGCGGCCTGAACGCGGTCGACGAGTTCCTGACCGCCGGTCGGGACGGCCGGATCCAGGTCATCCTGACGACCCTCGAACCGGGCGGCGGGACCGGTGACGAGGCCTACACCCACGAGTCGGACGAGGAGGTCGTGGTCATCCTCGAGGGCAGCCTCGAGCTGTGGGTCGGCGACGAGTTCCACATCCTCGCGGAAGGCGATGCGATCGCCTATTCCTCCCGTCAGCCGCATCGCAACCGCAACCCGGGTCCCGGCCGGGCGGTCATCCTGTTCTGCGCGACGCCGCCCAGCTTCTGATTCGCGACTTCAGCTCGGCGGCTGCCTGACCGGCGTCGATTGGCGGTTGCGCCGCCGCTATGATGGGCGGCCATGTACGTCGTCATCCTGGCCGGCGGCGGCGGAACCCGGTTGTGGCCCCTCAGCCGGCAGGAGCGCCCAAAGCCCTTCCTGCCGCTCGTCGACGACCGGTCGCTCCTCCAGCACACCGTCGACCGGATTCTGCCGCTCGTCGATGAGTCGGATGTGTTCTGCGTCGCCGAGCGCCGCTACGGCCAGCTCATCCGCGACCAGGCTCCCGACATCGGGCTGATCGTCGAGCCGTCCGGGCGGAACACGGCGGCGGCGATCGCGCTCGCCGGGGCGGTGATCGATCGACCCGACGATGAGGTGATGGTCGTCCTTCCGGCGGACCACTGGATCGCTGACGAGGACGCCTTCCGCGACGTCGTCCGGGTGGCCGCCGATCATCTGGCCAGAGGCGCCTTCGAGATCGACCAGCCCCTGGTGACGCTCGGCGTCCGGCCCACCTTCCCGTCGACCAACTACGGCTACCTCCGGCCCGACACGATGCACGGCACGAAGGTCGATGGCGTGCGTGTCAACCCGCTGGTCGGGTTCGAGGAGAAGCCGACCGATGCGCGGGCGCGGGAGCTGATCAACCTGCCTGGCGTGGCGTGGAACGCCGGGATGTTCGCCTGGCAGCGCGGCGCCATCCGGGCGGCGCTCGAGAAGTACACACCGCTGCCGATGCTCATCGACCAGGCCGTGGGCTCGGATCTGGCCCTGGCCAACGCCTATGACCGGATCACCCCGATCTCGATCGATCGGGCGGTCATGGAGAGCGCGGCCGCCGACCACCACGTCGTGATGGGCGCGATGGACGTCGGCTGGAGCGATCTCGGCACCTGGACGGCCCTCCTGGCCGCGATCGGTGGCGACGGGACCGCGGGCGCCACCGGCCGGGTGGTCCAGCCGGGCGAGACGATCGACGTGGGGCCCGACGACCTCGTCATCCGATCCGTCGGCGGACACCTCGTCGTCGAGACGGGAGCGGCCGTGGCGAACGCCTCGGGCGGGACGGTCGTCGCCGACGGCGTGTGGGCGCTTCTCGCCGGTGCCCGCCACCTCACGGGGGACGTTCGCGGCCTGCTCGACCGCGTCGACCACGAGGAGATTCGCGCGTGACGATCATCGCCGAGGCGCCGACGCCGACGAAGATCGTCTTCGGCACCGACGGCTGGCGGGCCAGGGTGGCCGACGAATACACATTCGAGAACGTCCGGCGCTGCGCCGACGGGGTCGCCCGGTACGTCGTCGGGCGCGGCGCCCAGGCGAAGGGTGTCGTCGTTGCCTTCGATCGACGTTTCGCCTCCGAGCACTTTGCCGCCGCGGCGTCGGAGGTCCTCCTCGCCCACGACATCCCGGTGTTCCTCGCGACCCACGGCGTCCCGACCCAGATGAGCTCCTATGAGGTGGTCGAGCGCGGGGCCGCGGCCGGAATCGTGATCACGGCGTCGCACAACCCGTGGACGGACAACGGGTTCAAGGTCAAGGCGCCGAGCGGGGCGGCGGCCGGCGGCGACATCCTCGCGGTCCTCGAGGCCGCCATCGCCGACAACGGCGGGACCGCGATCGAGCGCCGGCCGCTGGCCGACGCCGAGGCCGCCGGACTCGTCGAGCGGTTCGACCCGTTCGAGGGCTACGAGCGGTTCGTCCGCCGGACGATCGACCTCGACGCGCTCAAATCGGCCGATGTCTCGATCCTCGTCGAGCCACTGTACGGCGTCGGTTCCGGCTGGTTGCCGCGCCTCCTGAGCGATGGCCGGATCCGGATCACGGAGATTCACGGCGAGCGGAACCCGTACTTCGGCGGGATCAACCCCGAGCCGATCCGGCCGAACGTCGACGAGGCCCTCACCCGGATCGTCGCCGGCCGCTTCGACCTCGGCCTCTTCCTCGACGGCGACGCCGACCGGGCCGGCGCAGCGGACGAGCAGGGGACGTTCATCCATCAGCTCCAGGTCACCGGACTCCTGATGTATCACCTGGCCGAGCACCGCAGGCTGCGCGAGCCGGTCGTCGTCAGCGTCAACAACACCTCGATGGCCTCGCGGCTCGGCGAGCACTACGGGATTGCGGTCCACGAGACGCCGGTCGGCTTCAAGTTCATCGGGCCCGCGATGATCGCGACCCGGGCCATGCTCGGGGCCGAGGAGTCGGGCGGGTTCGGGTTCGGAATGCACTTACCGGAGCGCGACGGGATCTACGCCGACCTCATGCTGCTCGAGCTGTTCCTCGCCGAGAAGGCGGCCGGTCGCTGGCCGGCGTCGAAGGCAATCGCCCATTTCCACGAGATCGCCGGACCGTCGTTCTACCGCCGGATCGACGTCCACGTCGACCGTGCGATCTACGACGAGACGAAGCGACGGCTCCTCGTCGGGCTCCGCGAGCAGCCGCCCGCCGACCTCGGCGGCCTGGCGATCGACCGGACGGCGCCGCTCGACACGAACGACGGCTTCAAGTTCTTCCTGGCCGACGGGACGTGGCTGCTGATCCGGACGAGCGGCACCGAGCCACTGGTCCGCGTCTACACGGAGGCGACCTCGGCCGACCTGCGAGAGTCGATGCTGGCGGCCGGCGAGCGCCTGGTCCGCGGCTCGTGACCGACGTCCGCGAGCCCGGCGCGTTCGCCCCGCGCCGGGTCGACAAGCCGTGGGGCCATGAGCTGATCTGGGCGCTGACCGATCGGATCTGCGGCAAGGTCATCGTGATCGAGACCGGTCGCCGCCTCTCCCTCCAGTTCCACGAGGCGAAGGACGAGGCGATCTACGTCACCAGCGGCCGGCTGCTGCTCCACCTCGAGAACGACGACGGCGAGATGACCGCGCGTGAGTTGGGCCCCGGCGAGGCGGCGCACGTGGCGGTCGGCCGCCGCCATCGGTTCGAGGCGATCGAGCGGGTCGAGCTCGTCGAGGTCTCGACGCCGGAGCTGGACGACGTCGTCCGCGTCGAGGACGACTTCGGCCGCGAAGGGACGTCCAGCCCGTAATTTCCGGCCGGGGGCCATGATTCCGTCCATGACGCATCCGTGCCGCTCCGATCGCGCCGGCAGCCGTCACCTGGCGATCGTGTTCGCGGTCACCCTCGGCATGGCGGTGGGCGCCTGTGACGCCGCCGCCCCTCGTGGGCCTGCCCAGCCGGCGACGAACTCGCCCGGCGGATCGACCGGGTCGTCCACCGGCGGCGATCCGACCGGCGCCGGGTCGGCGGCGTCGCCGGCGGTCGTCGGGTCATCTGCCGCGGCCTCGGGTGGCCCATCGGCCAGCCCGGGCCCGTCCGGTGACTACGATCCCGCGAAGTTCGGGTTCGCTGCCAAGGGGCTCCGCGGCGAGGTCATGGCCTTTGTCACGACCTCGCAGGTCGACGACGCGCTGGCCCGCCTCGATCTCGGGGCGACCTCGACGATCGCCTTCTTCAGCCTCGTGGCGGGCGGCAACGGCTCGATTATCCAGGACAGCCGCTGGCGAAGCTGGACCGGGACCCTCGTCGACGAGCTGATCGAGCGGGCCCATGCGGCCGGCACGAAGGTCGTCATCTCGCTCGCCCGGTTCTCGTGGTCGGCCAGCCAGACGAAGATCTCGACTGCGTTGCTCGCCAGCGTGACGGCGCGGGCCGGGCTCGCGCGCGTCGTCGCGGATGAGGTCGTCCGCCGCGGCGTCGACGGGGTCAACGTCGACTTCGAGCCGATCCCTCGGGGTCAGAAGGCGAACTTCACCGACCTGGTTCGGCGGATCCGGACCGAGCTCGACGCCCGCGGGCCGGGCTACCAGCTGACGTTCGATGTCGTCGGTCATTTCGAGAGCTATGACGTCGGTGGCGCGCTCGCGCCCGGCGGCGCCGACGCCGTCTACCTGATGGGCTATCACTACGCCGGGACGTTCTCGACGATCGCCCACGGGACGGCGCCGCTGGGCGGCTCGCGCTACTCGGTCGCCGACGCGATCCGCGGCCTGCGGACGGTCGCCCGGCCGTCGCAGCTCATCGTCGGCGTGCCGTATTACGGGCATCTCTGGCCGACCGCCAGCGGCGCCCTCAATGCGCGGACGACGGGCCGCGGCCACGACGTGCTCTACTCGAGCGCGCGTCTGATCGCCAGCGAGCGCGGCACGATCTACGACCCCGTCGAGCAGGTCGAGCGCGTGGCATGGCGCGTGCGTTCGTGCCCGACGTGCGCGCTTCAATGGTTCCAGCTCTACTTCGACGATGCCCGCTCGCTCGGCGTCAAGTGGGCGGAGTTCCAGCGCCAGGGCCTGCTCGGAACGGGGGTCTGGACGACGGCGTTCGAGGGTGATTCCGGAGTGCTCACCGCAGCTCTTCGTGCCGCCTGGCTCGCGGGCGGCTGACGGGTCCGCCAGTGCTCCGCAATGCGCCGTTCGCCACTGGACCGGCCCCGATTCGGGGCGGCGCGTGGCCCGATGGTCACGGACGTGGGACCCGTTTCGGGGGGTGACCCGGCCGGCGCCGAGGTGTATGGTTTGGGCCACGACCGCCACCCACCGGTCGGGTGCACGACCGGACACGGCGGCCTCGCGAATGCGCCCCCTGCGGGGCTGCGGAGGTATGCGTCGATGCACAGCTCCCTGATCGGCAAGGTCGAGAAGGCGAACCGCTACGCCCGCGAGCTCGATCGGATCACGATCGACCGGCTCGCGCTCACGTTCCGCGGTGACAACGACACGCACCATGTCAGTCTCGACGCCGCTCAGTGGCATTGCACCTGCCACTATTTCGACAGCTGGCAAACGTGCGTCCACGTTCTCACGCTCCAGAAGATCATGGGCGTGATGCTGCCCGACGAATCCCAGGAATCGATTTTCTCGGCGCAGGCGTCCGTCCCCGCCTGAGCGCCGGCCGGGCGGGCCGGCTTCGTCACCGACGAGGGCGTCGACCGGACGGTCGGCGCCCGTTCGATTCGCGTCGGGTCCGAGAGGGCCGTGGTAGCATCGCCGGGCTACCTCGATTTGCCGCGGGGTCGCGAAGCCGGTGCGATTCCGGCACAGTCCCGCTACGGTGACCACCCGTCGGACGGCGTGGTGGAAGTCCGGTCGCCGGGCCCGCGGTCGATGCTCTACCTTCGAGAGAAAGGGCAGGCAACGATGCGCACGTCCGGCTGAACGAACCCCTCCTTCCTGTCCGAAGCGAGGGGTTCCGCGTGTTCGGCCCTCGCTCTGTCCCCCCGACCCGGAGCTCTCGACGTGCCCGCTCTTCACCCGACCCATTCCCGATTCGCCGGTTTCCCGGCCTTCGCCCGGCCCGCGGTTCTCGCGATCGTCGCGATCCTGATCGCGGCCTGCGGCAGCTCCGCGACGTCGCGCCCTGCAACGCCGCCCGACGCGACCGGCTCGCTGGTTCCGGCGCTGACCGCCACGCCGCCGCCCTCGGCATCCGCGCCGCCCGCCTTCCCCGTCACCCTCACCGACGACGAGGGAACGGCGGTCGAGCTGAAGGCCGAGCCGAACAAGATCGTGTCGTTGACGCCGGCCGAGACCGAGGTCCTGTACGCCATCGACGCCGGCGACCGCCTCGTCGGCAAGGTCGAGGACATCGCGAACTACCCGCCCGCGGCAGCCAAGATTCCCGTTGTCGGCGGCTTCAGTGGTGGCTCGTTCAGCATCGACATCGAGAAGATCGTGCAGCTCAAGACGGACCTCGTGATCGCCGGGGGGAGCGGTGGCACGCCCCAGGACGCGATCGACAAGCTCCGCTCCCTCCACGTGCCGGTCCTCGTGCTGTACGCCGCGGACGTCGCCGGGGTCCTGGCCGACATCGAGCTCACCGGCCAGGCGACCGGGCAGTCGGCGGAAGCCGCGGCCCTGACGGCCAGGATGCAGACCGGATTCGACACGGTTACCGCGGCGGTGTCCTCGACGACGAAGCCCAAGGTCTTCTACGAGACCGGCGACCAGCCGTCGATCTACGGCATCGCCGACCACTCCGTTTACGCCCAAATGATCGGCCTCGCGGGCGGAACCGCCGTCACCACCGGCAGCGCGTCGAACTGGGAGATGCCGACGGAGAAGCTGATCGCGGCCAACCCCGACCTGATCATCCTCGGCGATTCGAACTACGGCGTGACCGCGGCCGACGTCGCGAAGCGTCCGGGCTGGGCCGGCCTGGCCGCGGTCAAGGCCGGCGCGATCAAGCCGATCGACGACATCGTCGTGACGCGGCCCGGCCCGCGGCTCCTCGACGGCCTGCGGCTCCTGGTGGCCGCCATCCATCCGGAGATCGCCCTTCCCTCGCCGGCGCCTTCCGGCGGCTGACCGTGACGACCGGCCCCGACGCTCTCGCCAGTCGACCCGCGACGGGCCTCCGGCTGCCGCCACGGCGGAGTCCGGCGCTTCTGGCGGCGGCCGGTGTCGTCGGGCTGGTCGCCGTCCTGCTCGCGGGCGTCGGGTTCGGGAGCGTTGCGGTTGCCCCGGGCGACACCCTCGGGATCCTGGCCCACCGCCTGCTCGGTCTCGATGTCGCCCAGACCTGGCCCGCGACCGCCGAGACGATCGTCTGGGACCTGCGGCTTCCGCGCGTCGTCGAGGCCATGATCGTCGGTCTCGGGCTGGCGGTGGCCGGCGCCACGTTCCAGGGTCTGCTCCGCAATCCTCTGGCCGACCCCTACGTTCTCGGCACCGCCTCGGGAGCGGCGCTCGGCGCGGCGATCGCGGTGTTGATCCCGGTCCGGGTCGTCATCCTCGAGTTCGGGCTGCTCCAGGGCCTGGCGTTCGTTGGCGCGCTGGGCGCGGTGATCGCGGTCTACCGTCTTGCCCGGGTCGGCGGGGGCGCCCCGATGACCAGCCTGCTCCTGACGGGGTACGCCCTCGGCTCGCTGCTGGCTGCCGGGCTGGCGATGGCGATGTACCTGTCGGGCGCCGCCCTCCGCCAGATCTTCGCGTATCTGCTCGGCAGCTTCGAGAGTGCGTCGTGGGGCCGCCTTGCGGGAGTCGTCCCGATCGTCCTCGTCGCGACGGCGGTGATCCTGCTCCGAGCCCGCTCACTCAACGGTCTACTGCTCGGGGAGGAGGCGGCGCTTCATCTCGGCATCGACGTCCGACGCGAGCGCGCCCTGCTCCTGGGACTGGCCACCTTGATCACGGCGGCCTGCGTCGCGATCAGCGGGCTGATCGGCTTCGTGGGCCTCGTCGTCCCCCACGTCGTTCGGCTCGTCGTCGGTCCGAACGCACGAGCCGTCCTGCCGCTGTCGGCCCTGGCCGGGGCGAGCCTGATGGTGGCGGCGGACGTGGTCGCCCGGGTCCTCGGCGAGGTGCCCGTCGGGGTGGTCACGGCGGTCATCGGCGCGCCGTTCTTCCTGTTCCTGCTGCGCCGGACGCAGCGCGGGTACGAGCTGTGAGCGAGCCGATCCTCGAGCTCCGCGACGTGTCCGGCGGGTACGGTCGGGGTGAGGTCCTGCGAGCGGTCGACCTCGTCGTGCGCACGGGCGAGCGGCTGGCGGTCGTGGGTCCGAACGGAGCCGGCAAGTCGACGCTGTTGCGGTTGATGACCGGCCTGCTCGCACCGTCGAGCGGGGTCGTGCTGGTCGGCGGGCGGCCGCTCCGGGACCTCGGGCGCGACGAGATCGCCCGCCGGATCGCGGTGGTCCCGCAGATCGCAACCCTGCCATTCTCGGCGCGGGTCGAGGAGATCGTCGCCCTCGGCCGGTTGCCCCATGAGGACTCGATCCGCGGGCCGCGGCCGGCCGACCGCGCCGCCGTCGCCGCGGCCATCGAACGCGTCGGGCTCGGCCGCCTGGTCGGCCGCGACGCACGCGAGCTGTCCCTCGGCGAACGCCAGCTCGTCCTCCTCGCCGTGGCCGTCGCACAGGCCTCGCCGATCATCGTCCTCGACGAGCCGACCGTGCATCTCGACATCCGCCACCAGATCGACGTCATGGAGCTCCTCGCGGATCTCAATACGCGGGATGGCCGGACGATCGTCACGGTCCTCCACGACCTGAATCTCGCGGCCCGCTCGATCCCCCGGATCGTGGTCCTTGCCGAGGGCCGACTCGTCGCCGATGGGCGGCCCGAGCAGTCGCTCGATGCACACACGATCCGGGAGGTCTTCAGGGTCGATCCGGCGGCGCTTGCGGCGGGTCCGTGGAGCTCGGCGAGCACGGTCGCGCCGGACGGAGCCGCCCCATTCGCCATGGCGCCCGAGCCCGCCGCGGCGCCCGAGCCCGCCGCGGCGCCTCGCGCGCACCACGCGCCTCGGCCGCGCGACGCGCACCAGGCGGACGAAGCGGCCACGCCCGCCGAGCGGCACTGACGTGGCGAGCGATCCCCGCTCGATCCGACTGAGGGTCGTCGACGGGCAACCCGCGGTCAAGCGGTGGACTGCGGTCTCGCCGCTCCGCGACCTGGCGGCGGCGATCGCGTTCCTGACGAGGGTGCCGGTTCCCGAGCGCTGGCTCGGCGACGATCGGACGGGCGCCGCGGCGTTCGGTCTGGCCGGCGCCGCGGTCGGCGCCGCCGCCGCGATCCCCCTGATCATCACCGGCCAGGCGCATCCCGGTCCCGCGGCGGTTGCCGGCCTGGCCATCCTCGCGATCGCGAGCGGCACGCTCCATCTCGATGGCCTGGCCGACACCGCGGATGCGCTGGTCGCGCCAGCCGGTGCCGCCGACCGGGCGCGCATGGATCCGCGGGCCGGGACGGCCGGCGTCGTGGCCGTGGTCCTGATCCTGCTCCTCGATGCGACGCTGATCGGGGAGCTCGCGTCGATCGACGGTCGCCTGGCCGCCGCGGCCCTGATCAACGCCGGAGCGGCGTCGAGGACGGCGGCGACGGTCGCGGGCGTCCTGGCGGGCCCGACGCGCGCCGGCGGGCGGCTCGGCACCTGGTTCGCGACTCATCTCCGACCGACCGACGCGCGGCTGGCGCTGGCGTCCACCGTGGTCGTTGCTGGCATCGGAGCGGCGTTGACCGGTCGATCGATCGTCGGCGGGCTGATCGGCGGAGCCGTGCTCGGCGCGGCGGCGGGCTGGCTCATCCTTCGCCTTCGCCACCGTCTCGACGGCGACGGCTTCGGCGCGCTCGTCGAGCTGACCTTTGCGGCCGTTCTCGCCGCGACCCTCGCGGCCCGGGCGATCGGCGGGTGAGCCGGCCGCTGGTCGTCATCCTCGGCGGCACGCGGAGCGGCAAGAGCCGATTCGGCCGCGATCGGGCGGCCGCCCTCGCGGCCGACGGACGGGTTGTCTACCTCGCGACCGCGGTGCCCGGCGATCCCGAGCTCGATGAGCGGATCGCCCTCCACCGGCGCGACCGACCGTCCTCGTGGACGACGGTCGAGGGCGCGGTCGACCTGGCGGCCACGATCGGCGGCATCGCGCCCGGAACGACCATCCTTCTCGATGGGCTCACCCTGTGGGTCAGCCTGCTTGTGGGCAACGAGCGACCGTCCGTGGCAGCGATTGTCGAGGGGCCGATCGAGGACGTCCGGAACGCACTCCGGGCGCACGACGCACCCGTCGTCGTCGTCAGCGACGAGGTCGGCCTCGGCCTCGTCCCGATGGATCCGGTCGGCCGGGCGTTCCGCGACATCCTCGGTATCGCCCACCAGCGGCTGGTGTCGGATGCGGACGAGGCGTGGCTGATGGTCGCCGGCCGGGCGATCGCCCTTCCGCCTGGCCCAGGAGCGGGGCCAGCTTCGTGACCGGTGGGGCGGCGGCGGAGGCCGTTCAAGTCGTCGATTCGCCCGGTGCAGCGTCGATCGGCCATCCGGTGCTGCTGATCCGCCACGCGGCAACCAGCTGGACCGGGCGGCGCTGGTGCGGTCGCGCCGACCCGGCCCTGTCCGCGGACGGCCGTCGCGCGGCACGAAGACTCGTGAACGACGTTGCCGCGGAGCTCGGCCGGCCACGAAAAGCGTTCGAGCGTGTCGGGGACGTCGCGCTGCTCGTCAGCCCGTCTCGGCGCGCCCGCCATACGGCTGCGTTTCTCGAGGCCGCGCTCCGCGTCGCCGCGATCGTCGAAGAGGATCTCGTCGAGGTCGATGTCGGCGTCGCGGAGGGGCTCGACTGGACCGCCCTCGAACGCGGCTTCCCGACGATCGCCGCAGAGATCGAGCTCGGGATACAGCCCGACTGGCCGGACGGCGAGAGTCGAATCGACGTCGGCCGTCGTGCCGAACGGATCGCCGATCGGATCCGCGCCGTCGCGGCCGCGCAAACCGTCATCGTCGTGTCGCACGGAGCGATCCTCCACGCGATCGCCCCCCTTCTGGTCGAGGTCCCCCGCCCGCCCGCCGCACTCGGCCCCGCCGCGATTCTCCGCCTCGATCCGACGCCGCGGACCGGACCGGTCGTCGGGCCGACGGTCGAGGCGCCATGACAGCGGACTGGCTGGACCGGATCGACGGGGAGATTCCGCCGGCTGACACGACGGCGCAGGCAGCGGCATCTGCGCATCTCGATCGGCTGACCAAGCCGCCGGGCAGCCTCGGTGGCCTCGAGGCCATCGCGATCCGGTTGGCGGGCATCCGCGGTGGTCTCACGACCGACATCGAGCACCCCGTCGTCATCGTGTTCGCCGCCGACCACGGGGTCGCGGCTCGTGGCGTTTCGGCCTTCCCGCCCGAGGTGACCGCCCAGATGGTCGCCAACTTCGTCGCCGGCGGTGCCGCGATCAACGTCCTCGCGCGAGCGACCGGCGCCGACCTCGTCGTCGTCGACGTCGGGGTCGCCGGCGGCGCCGGCGGCGCGGATCCGACGCCGGCAGAGGGAGCCGAACGCCACGGGCTGGCCGGATTCGGCACGTCCGGCGCCCGCCTCGTCCAGGCTCCGATCGCAGTCGGAACCCGCGACATGACGACCGGTCCCGCGATGACCCGCACGGAGGCGGTCGCCGCGATCGAGGTCGGCCGGCAGGTCGTCGCCGAGGTCGTCGACGCCGGGGCAGACCTGATCGCGGTCGGCGAGATGGGGATCGGCAACACGACGGCCGCGAGCGCGATCGTGGCCGCGTTGACCGGGCGTCCGGCCGCCGACGTCACCGGCCGCGGAACTGGCGTCGACGATCCGGGCCTCCATCGCAAGATCGCCGCGATCGAGACGGCGCTCGAGCTCCACCGGCCAGATCCCGCCGACCCGATCGGCGTCCTGGCCGCGATCGGCGGCCTCGAGATCGCCGGGCTCGTGGGCGCCATCCTTGCCGGCTCGGCGGCCCGGATCCCGGTCGTCCTCGACGGGTTCATCACCGGAGCGGCCGCGCTCGTCGCGGCCGGCCTCGCTCCGAACCTGTCCGAACGCCTGATCGCCGCCCATCGCTCGGTCGAACCCGGGCACGCGGTCGTGCTCGATCGACTCGGGCTGGCTCCGATCCTCGAGCTGGATCTCCGGCTCGGGGAGGGCAGCGGCGCCGCGCTCGCCGTCCCGATCATCCGGGCGGCCGCGAGGATCTGCGGTGAGATGGCAACGTTCGAGGAGGCCGGCGTATCGGGATCGGATTGACGATCGGGCCGCACCGTCCATCGACGGCGACGATCGGCGATCATCGACCCGTGCGCATCGCGGAGTTCGCCCTCGAACGGTTCTTCGCCCGCTGGGAGTTCGCCGTTCGCCACCTTCTGTGCGCCTCGGATGTCGAGGGTTGGCGGATGGCCGATCTCGTGGCCCTCGGCGACGACGAGTCCGCGGACCTCTGGGCGAGCCTCCGGCTCGGGTACACCGAGGCGCCGGGTCACCCGCTGCTTCGCGCCGAGATCGCGAATCTGTACGACGCGATCGAGGCGGACGACGTCCTCGTCTTCGCCGGTGCCGAGGAGGCGGTCTTCTGCATCTCGAACGTCCTGCTCGGGCCGGGCGATCACGCGGTCGTCACCTGGCCCGGCTACCAGAGCCTGTACGAGGTCGGCCGGGCGGTTGGCGCGGACGTCGAGCTCCACGAGCTGCGCGAAGCCGACGACTGGGCACTCGACGTCGAGCGGCTGATCGCGACGCTCCGGCTCGATACGCGCCTCGTCGTCGTCAACGCCCCGCACAACCCGACGGGCATGCTTCCGCCGGCCGCCGACTGGGCGCGCCTGACCGGCGAGCTCGCCGATCGTGGCATCCACCTCCTCGCCGACGAGGTCTACCGGTTCCTCGAGCTCGACCCGGCCGACCGACTCGCTGCTGGCGCCGACAGCTTCGCCCGCGGCGTGTCGCTCGGGGTGATGTCGAAGTCGTTCGCGATGGCCGGGCTGCGGATCGGCTGGCTGGCGACGCGCGACCGCGACCTCCTCGCCCGCTGCGCCGCGTTCAAGGACTACACGACGATCTGCTCGTCCGCCCCGGCGGAGATCCTGGCCCTGATCGGCTTGCGGGCGCGCGACACCGTCCTCGAACGGTCGCGCCGGATTGTCGCGACGAACCTCGACCACCTGGACCGCTTCTTCGCCGCGCACGCGGATCGCCTGTCGTGGGTCCGGCCACGCGGCGGATCGATCGCCTTTCCGCGGCTGCTTGACGCCGAGGCGATCGACGTCTTCGCTGCCCGACTCGTCGAGGCCGAGGGCGTCCTCCTCCTGCCGGGCTCGCAGTTCGGGTTCGAGGGCAATCATTTCCGGATCGGCTTCGGACGCGAGGACCTGCCCGAGGCGCTCGCCGGGTTCGAACGGTTCCTCGATGGCGGACCGGATCGGGGCTGAGCCGCGCCGCGCGAGCGTCAGGGCTGCGCTAGCGTCAGGGCAGCGCGAGCCCTCAGGTCCGCTTGCGCGCCAGCTCGAGGAACGGCAGGTCGACGACCGTCGCCGGAACGCGGCCGCGGCGGCCCTCGACGGTCCATTCGACATCCAGCCGCGAGCCGCGGGTCTCGAGGCCCGGCGGCACCGACGCGAGCGCGATCGCCTGCTTGAGGATCGGGCTCCACCCGACCGACGTCGCCCGACCGACCTGGCGGCCGCCGACGAACACCGGGCGCGGCGCGCGGTCGACGACGGGAGAGATCGCCGGCGGCAGGCCCTGGGCGCTGAACAGGCCCTCGATCGCGTACCAGTCGAGCTCCAGGCCGACGAGCCGGCGAGCCGGGCCGCCGGCTCGTGCTTCGCGTTCGAGGGCCAGCCGTCCGACGAAGTCGGCCTTGTCGAGGCTGACGAGCCGGCCGAGGCCGATCTCGCCCGGGCTGTAGTTCTGCTCGGGGTTCATGGCATGGCGGGCGGACGTGTAATCGACTTCCAGCAAGACCAGCCCCGCCTCGAGCCGCACGACGTCGAGGGCAAGCATCCCGGCCGGCCGGATCGCATGATCCTGTCCGGCGGCCCAGAGCGCATCCCAGAGGTCGACGGCGCGGTCGGCGTCGATCCAGAGCTCGTAGCCCAGGTCGCCGGTATAGCCGGTCCGGGAGACGTCGAGCCGGACCTTCTTCCGCCCGACCCTCAGGCTGGCCGCCCGGCGCCGGAAATAGCCGAGGTCGGCGAACGACTCGCCGGTGGCCGCCTCGAGGACCGCCCGGGACTGCGGACCCTGGAGGGCGACGGCCGCCGTTCGCTCGGTGACGTCGTCGATCGTGACGTCGAGCCCGGCGCTGTTCATCCGGAGCCAGCGCAACTGCGGGTCGGCCGCGGTCCAGCGGAACGTGCCGTCGTCCAGGCCGTGGATCGTGCCGTCGTCGATGACCTTGCCGTGTTCGTCACACCACGGGGTGTAGAAGACCCGACCCGCGGCCAGCTTCGTCGCGTCCCGCGTGATCACCCGATCGACGAGACGGCGCGCGTCGGGCCCGCCGACCACGTACTTGAACAACGGGCTGACGTCGATGAGCGCGGCCGCCTCGCGGATCGCGTTGTACTCGATGTCGTGGGCATCGGCGTAGCTCGACGAGGCGAAGTACCCGGACCATTCCCGCCACTGCTGCTTGCGGTTGAGCGGCGACGTGACGGGGTGGAACGCGGTTCCGACGCTCACGGGCGGTTGGACCTCCGGCGGGCTGGGCGAGGGTCCAGTATGGATGACGGGTCTGCAACCGGGCCGACCCGTCGCGGCCCTCGGGCGCCGCGCCGCGAGCGTCAGGCGGCGACGTCCTGACGGGTGCGGGCCGCCGCTCGCGCAGCCACGACGGTCGCGCCGGCCATGACGATCACGATGCCCAGCCAGGTCAGCGGCGTGCTGCTCGAGAGGATTCCCTCGAAGCTCCAGAAGTCGGGCGGCGAGACGAGCGCGACGCCGACGCCCCAGGCGACGACCCCGAGGACGACGACGGTCATCGCAATCGCGGTCACCATCGCTGGCCTCGCGGCCCGTCGGTAGAGCGAGCCGTCGACCTCCGCATCGAGCGCGGCGGCGCTGACCGCCACCGTGCTGGCGATGGCGGCGGCGACGAAGACGCCGACCCAGGCCAGGAAGGCGACGATCCTCCCCGGCCCACCAGAAGGCGGGTCACCGAGTGACAGGAGCACGGCAGTCAGCCCGACCCAGATCGCGAACGACACGGGCGGCACCGCCAGCAGACCGACCTGCCGCCACCGCCGTCGCTCCACGGCGGTCCGCAGGATCGCCAAGGCGATCGGCACCCCGGCGACAACGACGGCGAGCAGGCTGATCAGGGCGCCCGCGACGATCGCGGCGTACGCGCCTCCGATCGCGGGAACCGTCGAAGCGACGATCGAGAACGGCGGACCCTCGGTCATCCGCTGGAACGCGAGGCCGGCCACCACGAAGACCACCCAGCTCGCAAAGACCACGAGCTCGGAGATGCGCAGGCGTTCGATCATGAGAGGCCACCTCCTGCGCGGCCCGGTCGGATGAAGATGGGCGTCGACGGCGGCCACGATCACGTCGAACAGCACGCCGGGCGACGACGGAGTCTCGTCGAGGAGCGCACCGAATTCCTCGCCGAACCGGTCGCGCCACGCGGCGGGGAAGAGGCGGAGCGCCACCGTGACCCAGGTCGCGCGCGATGCATCTCGGCGGACCGTGTCGTCCGCGGCCGCGCGGTGATCGGCGTCGTCGATCGCGGTCACGTCGACGGCTTCGCGAGCCGATCGCGAACGGTCACGACGACACGTTCGAGCGCCTCGATCTCGCCGGCGAGCACGCCCAGCCCGGCCGCCGTCAGCCGATACGGCCGCCGCCGATCGTCGGCGTCGAGCGGCTCGATCAGCCCGGCCTCCTCCAGTCGGGCCAGCGCGCCGTAGAGGGTTCCCGGCCCGAGCCGGGCGCCGCCGAACTCGGCGATGTCCTCGACCATCGCGTAGCCGTGCCGTGGCCCGGCGGCAAGACTGGCGAGGATCAGGAGGCCCGGGTCGCGCGTCTGGCTGCGGGCCGCGTCTTTCTGCATCGTCCGACGATACATCGTCGGACGTACTACGTCAAGATCGGCCTCGTGCGCCGGACCAGACGCCCGCGGACCAGACGCCCGCGGACCGCTCAGACGGCGACGCGATCGCGGACCGCCGCCGCGCAGCGCCGGATCGCCGCAACGGACAGGTCGGCGTCCGCCTCGGTCGTGCTCCAGTTCGAGACAGAGATCCGCATCGCCGCCAATCCGTGCCAGGTCGTTCCGCCGAGCCAGCACGTTCCGTCGGCCTGTACGGCCGCGATGACCTCGCGAGTGAACGCGTCGGTCGCCGCGTCGTAGTCGGCGGCCCCACCGGCCGTTCGGACCGGCGGCGAGAACCGGACGAGGACCTGGTTGAGGACGACGTCGTTGAGAATCGTGACGCCCGGCGCGTCGCGCAGGCCGTCGGCCATCCGCCGCGCGAGCGCGCAGCACCGATCGATCATCGCGGCCACGCCATCGCGGCCCAGGTGGCGAAGCGCCGAGTAGATGGGAAACCCGCGGGCCCGTCGCGACGACTCGGCGACCCAGTTGTAGGGATCGCGCTCGCCGCCGGCCGTCTCGACGTAGTACGCCGCACCGAGGGTCATCGCCGCGTGATGGGCCGCCGCGTCGCGGACGATCGCGATCCCGGAGTCGTATGGCACGTTCAGCCACTTGTGGGCGTCGGTCGTCCACGAGTCGGCATCGGACAGGCCGGCGGTCAGGTGGCGGAGCGCCGGTGAGGCTGCGGCCCACAACCCGAACGCGCCGTCGACGTGCAGCCACGTATTTGGCAGCTCGCGCACCGCGACGACGATCTCGGGCAACGGATCGAACGCGCCGGTGTTGACATTACCGGACTGGGCGCAGACGAGGACCGGCCGGCCGCGGAGGCCCGCGAGCGTCTCGCGAAGCGCGTCCGCCCGCATCCGGCCCTGGTCATCGGCGGCCACCCGATGAACCCGGTTCCGACCGAGGCCGAGCATCTGGAGCGAGACATGGATCGTCACGTGCGCCTCGGCGCCGACGACGACCACGATGTCCGGCGCACCGACGAGCCCGTCCTCCTCGACGCTCCAGCCGAGCCGCTCGAGGACCCGGTGGCGGCCCGCGGCGAGGGCCGTGAACGACGCCATCGTCGCGCCCGTCGAGAAGCCGACCGACGATCCCGCCGGCAGCCCGAACAGGTCGATCAGCCAGCCGGCCGCGACCTCCTCCGCGACGGACGCCGACGGGCCGATCGCGTACAGACCGGCGTTCTGGTCCCAGGCGCTGGTCAGCCAGTCTGCGGCCAGGGCAGCCGGCAGGGATCCGCCGATGACGAACCCGAAATAGCGCGGCCCGGCGCTCGCGATCAAGCCCGGGTCGGCGATGGAGGCCAGGTGGTCGACGACCTCACCCGCCGCCTCGCCTCGCTCGGGCAACGCGCCGCCCATGGAGGCGACGAGCTCGTCGTGGCTTGCTACGGCGTGAACGGGTCGCGTGGCGATCCCATCGAGGAAGTCAGCGGCGAGATCGGCCGTCTGGCGGAGGAGGGCACGTCGATCGGACATCGGGAACCTCGGGTGGCAGGACGCAGTCATCGTACGCAGCCGGCGCCATGGACGGATGTCGAGCCGGGCGCCGTGGTCCGCGGATTGCCCGCGAGGCGGCCCGGCCGCCGTGCAGGACGCCCAGCTTCCGGCGACCGGGGCTCGGCTACCCTGTGTATGGAATCGATGCAGCCTGGACGGAGGGTTCGTGGCCGAGCGCTACGACGCGGTGATCATCGGCGGCGGCCACAACGGACTCGTCAGCGCCGCGTACCTGGCCCGGGCCGGGATGAAGACGCTCGTCCTCGAGCAGCGCCACGTGCTCGGCGGTGCCGCGGTCACCGAGGAGCTGTTTCCTGGGTTTCGATTCAGCGTCTTCTCGTATGTCGTCTCGCTCCTCCGGCCGGAGATCATCCGCGAGCTCCAACTGCCTCGTCACGGCCTCGACATCCTGCCCCTCGACGGGACGTTCACCCCGCTCCGGACCGGCGAGGGGCCCAAGGCCGGCGGCGGCGACTACCTCTGGCGCGTCAACGACCACGGCCGGACGATCCGCGAGCTCCGCCGCTGGTGGCCCGCCGACGCCGAGGCCTACGAGGAGTACGGCCAGCTCATGGTCGAGATGGCCCGCTTCATCAAGCCGATCCTCGGGATCACCCCGCCGGACCTGACCTCGCTCGACCCGCGACCGCTCCTCCCGCTCGGCGGCCTCCTCCGCTCGTTCCAGCAGCTGCCGGAGCGCCAGCAGGCCGTCTTCGTCCAGCTGATGACGATGTCGGCCGCCGATTTCCTCGACCAGTGGTTCGAGACGGACCCGCTGAAAGCGACGATGAGCGCCTCGGGGATCATCGGGACGTACCTCGGCGTCCGAAGCCCCGGCACGGCCTACGTCCTCCTCCATCACTACATGGGCGAGATCGACGGGGCGTTCCGGGCGTGGGGCATCCCGAAGGGCGGGACGGGCGGCATCTCGAACGCGATCGGCTCGGCGGCTCGCTCCCTCGGCGCCGAGATTCGGACGGAGGCACCGGTCGAGCGGATTCTCGTCAACGCCGGCCGGGCGACCGGGGTCGCCCTCGCCGGCTCTGGCGAGGAGATCCGGGCGGATGTCGTCCTCTCCTCGGTCGATGCCCGCCGGACGTTCCTGGGACTCCTCGAGCCGGGAACGCTCGACGGCGAATTCGAGGAGGAGATTCGCCGCTTCAAGTTTCGGGGCAGCTCCGGCAAGGTCAACCTGGCGGTCGACCGGCTGCCGCTGTTCACGAGCCTGCCCGGGGCCGGCGAGCACCTCCGGGGGGCGATCTCGTTCAGCCCGTCGATCGACGAGATGGAGCAGGCCTACGACGACGCGAAGTACGGCCACTTCTCGAAGAAGCCGTACATCGACATGATCATCCCGACCCTCGTCGACCCGACGATGGCCCCTCCCGGCAAGCACGTGGTCAGCTGCTTCGTCCAGTACGCGCCGTACCATCTCGCCCCGGAGCTCGGGACGTGGGATGACCAGCGGGAGGCGTTCGGGGACGCGGTCGTCAATCGGATCAGCGAGTTCGCCCCCCGGTTCGCGGACAGCATCCTCTTCCGCAACGTCCAGACGCCGCTCGACATCGAGCGGACGACGGGCCTGACCGAGGGCAACATCTTCCAGGGCGAGCTGACGCTCGAGCAGCTGTTCTTCAACCGGCCGGCCCCCGGCCATGCCCGGTTCCGGACTCCGGTCCGGGATCTCTGGCTGTGCGGGTCGTCGACCCATCCGGGCGGCGGGATCATGGGCGCGAACGGCCGGATCGCTGCCCTCGAAGTCCTCCGGTCGCGCCGTCGGAGGGCGGCCTGACGGTGGCCGACCTCGACGTCATCGTCGTCGGTGGCGGGCACAACGCCCTCGTCACCGCGGCGTATCTCGCCAAGGCCGGCAGACGGACCCTGGTCCTCGAACGGCGCGACCACGTCGGTGGCGCGGCCGAGACCGCCGAGCTTGACGGGGTGCGTGTGCCGCGCCTGGCGGACACGGTCGGCCGGATCCGCCCGTCGGTCGTCAAGGACCTCGACCTCCGCTCACACGGGCTGCGACTCGCCGCCCCGGACGTCCGGGTCTTCGCGCCGCAGCCGGATGGTCGAGCCATCACGCTCTGGTCCGAACAGGCTCGAACGGTGGCCGGGCTGCGCGACTGGTCCGGGCACGACGCCGATTCGTACCCGGATTTCGATCGCCTGGTCCGCTCGCTCGGGCGGTTCCTCGCCGAGCTCGCCGCCGAGACGCCGCCCGACATCAAGGCGCCCGGCATCGGCGACGCGCTGACGGGGCTCAAGCTCGGGCGGACGTTTCGCGGCCTCGGGAAGCACGATTCGCACACGATCCTGCGGGTCCTGCCGATGGCCGTCGCCGATTTCGTCGCCGAGGCATTCGAGACCGATGCGCTGCGGGCGGCGATTGCCTGGCGCGGCGTTCGCTCGTCGTTCCTCGGGCCCTGGTCGGCCGGCTCGACCGCGATCCTGCTCGCCGACGGGGCCGGGAACGACGGCGGAGCGGCTGGCCAGACGGTGTTCGCGATCGGGGGACCGGGCGCCCTGTCCGAAGCGCTTGCCTCGGCGGCCCGCAAGGCCGGCGCCGAGATCCGCTGCGGTGCGGATGTTGCCGCGATCACCTCCCTCGACAACCGCGTCACTGGCGTCGCGCTGGCGTCGGGAGAGGAGCTGACGGCTCCCGTCGTCGTCTCCGGGCTCGACCCGAAGCGGACGCTCGTCGGCCTCGCCGACCCGGTGACGATCGGACCGTCGATGCGGTGGCGAGCCGCCAACTATCGGACGCCCGGCGTCGTGGCCAAGGTCAACCTCGTCGTCGACCGCTTGCCGCGGTTCACCGCGGCCGCCGGCGACGACGACCAGCTCCTTCGCGGCCGGATCCTCGCCGCGCCCGGGATCGACGCGATCGAGCGAGCGTTCGACACCGCCAAGTACGGCCGCGCCTCGGACACGCCGGTTCTCGAGGCGACGATCCCGTCCCTCGTCGATCCGTCGCTCGTCGATGGCGCGCCCGAGGGGACCCACGTCGTGAGCGTCTCCGCCCAGTACGCCCCGTACACGCTCCGCGGCGGGACCTGGGATGACGGCGGTCGAGCCGACGCCTTCGGCGACCAGGTCGTCGCCGTCCTCGACGGCCTCGCACCCGGGTTCGCCTCGAGCGTGCGCGCCCGAGAGGTGATCACCCCCCTCGATCTCGAGCGCGACTACGGGCTGTCCGGCGGCCACCCGCTCCACGGCGAGCAGGCCCTCGACCAGTTCTTCCTGTGGCGGCCGTTCCTCGGCAGCGGCCGCTACCGGCTCCCGATCGACGGCCTGTACCTCTGTGCCTCCGGCGCCCACCCCGGCGGCGGGATCACCGGCCAGCCGGGTCAGAATGCCGCTCGCGAGATCCTCGCCGACACGAAGCGCCGCCGCTGACGGCGGATACGCGGGGACGATCGCGCGACCCACGCGCGTGCTCAGCGACGCTCGATCTTGTCCTCGTCGCCGATGCGCTGCTCGGCCGCGGCGGCGGCGAGCCGATCTCGGCCGGTCGGCGGCGCGGCGGGAACGGCCGCCGCCTGAGCCGCGGCATCGGCCGGTGACGGCCATGCCCAGGTGCCCAGGCGGCGAAGGAGGCGGCGGCCGGTGAGGTCGAGGTGGATCGGGGTGATCGCAATCCGGCGGTTGATCACGGCGTGGAAGTCGGTGCCGTCGATGGCCAGCCCGCTCGGCGGTGGCCCGCCGATCCAGAAGTAGGGAATCCCGCGCGGATCCGTCCGCTCGACGAGCTGGTCCTGGTAGACGCGTCGGCCGAGCCTGGTGACCTCGAACCCTTCGCACTCCTCGATCGTGGCGGCCGGGACATTGATGTTGACCAGCTCGCCACGTGACAGGCCGTGCTCGAGGATGTTCCGGGCGACGATCGAGGCGGCGACGGTCGCGAGGGCAAAGTCGGGGTGCTCGTAATACTCCTGGCTGATCGCGAACGCCGGGCAACCGTTGATCACCGCCTCCATCGCCGCCGACACGGTGCCCGAGTAGGTGATGTCGTCCCCGAGGTTCGCGCCGTAGTTGATCCCGGCGGCGACGAGGTCGAAGCCATGCCCGAAGTAGCCAAGAAAGGCGATGCTCACCGCGTCGGTCGGGCTGCCGTCGACCGAGTACGCGAGCGACCCGTCGGCGAGGGTCCGCTCGCGGATGCGGAGCGGGCGCATCAGCGTCTTCTGGTGACCGACGGCGCTCTGGTTGGTGTCGGGGGCGACGACCGTCGTGTCGCCGATCGGCTCGAGGGCCTGCTTCAGGGCAAGGAGCCCGCGAGACTCGACCCCGTCGTCGTTGGTGATCAGGATCTTCGGCCGGGTCGACCAGTCGTGGAGGGGTCGCGCCATCGGGTGCAGCGCGCGTGGCCCGCCGCGCGCCGCGCCGCCCGCCACCGGCTCGCCGCGCTCCTTGTCGAGGTCCCGGCGTTCGGTCCGGGCGCGCTCGCGGGTCATGTCCGGCTTGTCGCCGGGACCCTCGTTCGCCGGTGTCGGCCGGGGTGTCCGGACCGGGCTCGAGCGCTTGTCGTCGCTCATCGCGGTCAGCCGCTGACGTCGGGCGTGCCGGTGACGCCGGTCACGTCCGGATCGATCCCGGGCACCGGCTCGTGCGGCACCCGGATCGGGCGGCCCTCGCGTGCTTCGACGCGACGGGCGGCCCGCGTCGTGATCGGCGACGGCTCGCGGGTCATGACCAGGAAGTGGAAGAAGAACGCCGACAGGACCGCCGCGATCGGGATCCCGAAGATCGCCCCGGTGACGCCGGCGATCTTGCTCCCGATCAGGACCGAGCCGAGGACGACGATCGGGTGGATCCCGACGGCCTCCTGCATCAGCCGCGGCTGGAGGACGTTCATCACGACCATCCAGCCGCCGCCCATGAGGATTACCGCGGGCAGCGTCGCCCCCGGCACGGCGAGGATCGCGACGATCACTGGCGGCACCCAGGCGACGAACGGCCCGAAGAACGGGATCGCCATCAGGACGCCGGCGGCCGCGGTCGTGACGGCGAGGTACGGCAGGCCGAGCACGGCGCTGGTCACCGCGGCGACCGCGGCGTAGACGACGCCGAGGATGGCCTGGCCGCGGAGGAATCCGCCGAACGAGCGGGCGATGCTGGTCTCGAGGAGGCGGGCCTCCTCCTTCATCCCCGGCGGGACGATCCGGAAGAAGAACGACAGGATCGCGTCGCGGTCGATGACCATGTACAGCGACAGGATCAGGACGATGAGCAGATTGCCGACCGCGCCGAGGCTCGCCACGGCCAGCGACTGGACCGGCCCAGCCAGCTGAGCCGCGTACGTGGCGAGGTTGTCGAGGAAGCTCTGTCCCTGGGCGACGAGGTCGACCTGCTCCAGCCCGATCGCCCGGAGCCTGTCCTGCCAGGTGTGGAGGAGCCCAGGCAGGTCGTCGCGGAGGCTCGGAACGTTGGCAATGAATGCCGAGATCGACTGGGCGAGTGCGCCGGCGACGAGGACGACGACCAGGACGATCGCCCCGACCATCGTTGCATAGACGAGGACGACCGCCCCCATCCGCGGCAGGATCGGGACGAGACGGGTCAGACCGGCGACGACAGGGCTCAGGATGAAGGCCAGCAGCCACGCGAGGAAGAAGACGAGGATCACGTCGCCCAGCGCGAAGAACACCGTCGCGACGATCTCGGTCGCGACCATCGCCAGGACGATCGCGCCGAGCACGAGCACCGCGGTCAGCCAGCGCCGTTGTCGGTCGGTCACGGCACCATGGTAGACGCCGCCGGTTCGCCGTCGCTTCCCTCGAGCGCCGCCTACCGCAGGCCCATCTTCTCCCTGACCTCGGCCATCGTCGCCGTCGCAACCGGGGCGAGGCGATCGGCACCGGCCTCAAGGATGCCGTCGACTTCGGCCGGATGCGCCATCAGCTCGGCGTAGCGCTCGCGGGCCGGCGCGTAGTGGCGGATGATCCGCTCGGCGAGAAGCTGCTTCGTGTCGACGCAGCCGGTCCGGGCCGTCCGCTCGCCGTCCTGGATCTCCTCCCAGTCGGGGCCGAAGAAGCGGTGCAGCTGGCAGACGTTGCAGACCTCCGGCCGGCCGGGATCGGTCCGCAGGATCCGTTGGGTGTCGGTCACCATCGACATCACCTGCTTCCGGATCAGGTCCGGTGCGCCGAGGATGTCGATCGTGTTGCCGAGCGACTTACTCATCTTCCTGACGCCGTCGGTGCCGAGCACGGTCGGCGCCTCGGTGAAGACGGCCTTCGGCTCGGGGAAGGTCTCCCCGTAGCGACGGTTGAAGGCGCGGGCGATCTCGCGGCTCAGCTCGAGGTGGGGCGCCTGGTCGCGGCCGACCGGGACGAGCGTCGCCTTGTAGATCACGATGTCGGCCGCCTGGAGGACCGGATACGTCAGCAGCCCGTGGTTCACGTCGTCGGGCTGCTGCTGGACCTTCTCCTTGTACGTCGGAGTGCGCTCCAGCCAGCTGACCGGGGTGACCGTGCAGAGGAGCCAGGCGAGCTCGGTGTGCTCGGGCCGATGGCTCTGCACGAACAGCGTGCAACGGTCCGGATCGAGGCCGAGGGCGAGGAGCCCTGCCGCCATCTCGCGTGTTCGTTCGCGAAGGACCGCGGCGTCGTGGGTGCTCGTCAGCGCGTGGTAGTCGACGATGCAGTAGATCGCCTCGTACTCCGCCTGGAGCGCGACGTAGTTGCGGATCGCGCCGAGGTCGTTGCCGAGATGGAGGATTCCCGATGGCTGGATTCCCGAGAACGTCCGCGGTCGCGTCGGGTTGGCGGCGAGCGGAGCACGGCCAGGCTGAGCCGCGGAGCGAATCGCAGCGTCGGATGTCATGGGCGGCGAGTGTAGCGGACACGTCCGGCCCGATGACCCGGACCGGCGCCGGACGGTCCGGTGGGACACCTGCCTCCGCTACCATTCGGCGCGATGACTCCGCCGTCACGAGCCGATCGCCGGTGACCCGGGCGCCCGTCCGCGTGGCCGTCCTGGGCGCGGGCACGGTCGGCCGTGAGGTGGTTCGCGCCCTCGTCGAACGTGGACCGGAGCTGTGCGCGTCCGACGGCGCACCCCTGGTGCTCGTCGGCGTTGCGGTCCGCGACCTCGCCCGTGCCCGGGCCGCCGGCCTCCCGACCGAGTTCCTGACCGACGCTCCGGCCCACCTCGTCGCGGCCGACGACACCGACGTCATCGTCGAGCTCATGGGCGGCGAGGAGCCGGCCCATACGCTGATTGCGGCCGCGCTCGCCGCCGGCAAGTCGGTCGTCACCGCGAACAAGCACGTCCTCGCCCACCACGGTCCCGAGCTCGAGGCGACGGCTCGCCGCACGGGCGCGGCGCTCCGCTTCGAGGCGGCGGTCGGCGGCGGGATCCCCGTTCTCGGCCCGCTCGGAACCGAGCTCGCGGCGAACCGGATCAGCGCGGTGCGCGGCATCGTCAACGGCACGACGAACTACATCCTCAGCTCGATGACCGACGAGGGCCGCGAGTACGGCGATGCTCTTGCCGCCGCCCAGGCCGCCGGGTACGCCGAGGCCGATCCGCGTGGTGATGTCGAGGGTCACGACGCCGTCAACAAGCTCGTCATCCTCGCCCGGCTGGCCTTCGGCGTCTGGCTCGACCCGGCGACCGTCTCGAGAGCGACCGACGACGGGCCCGGCGCCGGTCGACCCGGGATCACCGGCATTAGCGCGGCCGACATCGCGGCGGCGACGGCCGCCGGTCGGACGGTGAAGCTGATCGCCGAGGCGCACCGCGCCTCGGACGGCTCGATCACCGCCTCCGTTCTCCCGACCGCGGTCGCGACCGATTCGCCGCTCGGCCGCACCGCAGGTGTGCTGAACCGCATCGAGATCGACGGCGAGCCGGTCGGGACGGTCGCGTTCAGCGGGCCGGGAGCCGGAGGCGCGGCGACATCGAGCGCGGTCCTGGGCGATCTCGTGGCGATCACCCGGGAGCTCGGCTCGACCTGGGCCGGGTTGCCGGTCGCCGAGGCGGCTCGATGATCGGCGAGCAGGCGATCGGGGGCACCGGCTTCCGGCCGATCGCCCGGCCGACCCTCGTCGAGCGGTATCGCCGGTTCCTGCCCGTGACGGACGCGACCCCGGTCGTCAGCCTCGGCGAGGGCCTGACGCCGCTCGTCCACCTCCGCCGGCTCGGCGCCCGGCTCGGTCTCCGCAACCTCTACGCGAAGATCGAGGGCCAGAACCCGACGGGCTCGTTCAAGGATCGCGGGATGGTCGTGGCGGTCGCCAAGGCGGTCGAGGACGGCGCCCGCTCGATCATCTGCGCCTCGACCGGCAACACCTCCGCCTCGGCCGCGGCGTATGGCGCCGCGCACGGCCTCGAAGTCGTCGTCGTCCTGCCCGCCGGCCAGATCGCGATGGGCAAGCTCCTCCAGGCGGTGGTCGCGGGCGCCAGGATCGTCGCGGTCGACGGCAACTTCGACGCCGCCTTGCGGGTCGTCCGGGCGCTCGCCGAGCAGGACGACCATCCGATCACGCTGGTGAACTCGGTCAACCCGTACCGGCTCGAGGGCCAGAAGACCGGGGCGTTCGAGGTCTGCGACGACCTCGGCCGGGCGCCCGACGTCCTCGCGATCCCGGTCGGCAACGCCGGCAACATCAGCGCCTACTGGGCGGGGTTCCGGGAGTACGCGGCCGCCGGACTGGTCGCGGCGCTCCCGGTCATGTACGGCTTCCAGGCGGCGGGCGCCGCACCCCTGGTGAGCGGCAAGCCCGTCGAGAAGCCGGATACGATCGCGACGGCGATCCGGATCGGCAACCCAGCTTCGTGGGCCAGCGCGATCGCGGCCCGCGACGAGAGCCACGGCCGGATCGACGCGGTCACCGACCACGAGATCCTCGCCGCTTATCGCGCTCTGGCCGTCGAGGAGGGCGTGTTCTGCGAGCCGTCGTCGGCGGCAAGCGTGGCTGGCGTGACTCGCCTCGCGCCGGCGGGCAACCGGTTCGGCGACTCGGGCGTCCCGGCCGCGATCGACCCCGACGCACTCGTCGTATGCGTCCTGACTGGAACGGGGCTCAAGGACCCGACGACCGCGGAGACGATGGCCGGCGTGGGCCAGGTGATCGAGGCCGAGCCGACCGTCGGCTCCGTCGCGGTGGCGCTCGGATGGTGACCAACTGGCTGGCCGAGCTGGACGGCCGACGGGTGACCGTCGAGGTCCCGGCGACCAGCGCCAACCTCGGCGCCGGGTACGACTGTCTCGGTGTCGCCCTCGGGCTCGTCAACCGGGTCGAGGTCGAGGTCCGCGGCTGGAGCCGGGGCGAGATCGAGTTGACCGTCGACGGCGAGGGGGCAGGCGAGCTGGCTGCGGACCGGACGAATCGCTGTGTCCTCGGGATCGAGGCGGCCCTTCGCGAGGTCCGTGGCGAGATCCCCGACGGCGTCGGCTGGCGGATCGAGATGCGCAACGAGATCCCGCTCGCGCGCGGCCTCGGGTCGTCCGCGGCGGCGACCGTCGCCGGGCTCGTCGCGGGCAACAGCCTGCTCGGCGAGCCGCTGACATCGGCGGACCTCCTCCGGCTCGCGACGTCGATCGAGGGCCATCCTGACAACGCCGCCGCGGCCATCCTCGGCGGGTTCACGGTCTGCGCGCTCACCGACGACGGGATCGAGTCGATGCGGTTCGATGCCCCGCGCGACCTGCGCGCCGTCCTGTTCATCCCCGAGGTCCGGCTCTCGACCGATGACATGCGGGCCGCCCTGCCGGCGAACGTGCCTCTCGCCGACGCGGTCGCGAACCTCAGCCGTGTCGCGATCGGCGTGGCCGGGATGGCATTGGGCCGTTTCGACCTGCTCCGCGTCCTGACCGTGGACCGGCTCCATGAGCAGTACCGGGCGAAGGCCTATCCGCAGCTCTCCCAGCTGATCGACGCGGCCCGTAAGGCGGGCGCGATCGGGGCCTGCCTGTCGGGTGCCGGCTCGACGATCCTCGCCTTCTCCGATTCGGTCCGGACGATGACCCGGATCGAGGCGGCGTTCGGCGCCGCCGCCGCCGACACCGACCTGCCTGGCCGGATCGCGGTCGTGTCACCGCGGAACCTCGGCGCGCACCTGGTCAAGCGGGCCTGACCTCGGACGGGCGCGCGAGGCTCGCGGGGGCTCGCGCATGCACGCGGGGCACACGTGGGCACGCGGCCGGAGCGGTCCGGAGCGGTCGGGAGCGGTCCCGGGCGATTGACGGCCGGCGCAGACTCGGGGTCATGGACGGCTTCATCCAGGCGATCGGGAACGGGATCGCGGGCCTTGTCGTCGGGTCGTTCTCGGTCATCGGCCAGACGCTCCGCGGCATCGTCGATTCGATGAACCGGGCGATGCCCGGGGGCTGGCTCGCCGCGGTCGTGTTCGTCGGCCTGGTCGTCGCCGCCTGGCAGCTCGCCAAGCGCTGAGCGGCGCGAGCGGCGCCGAGGCCGCGACCGGGACGATCGCCGCCGCTGTTCCTTCTCAGTCCCGCGGAGCGTCGTCGTCGTCCGACCGTCGCTCGCCGCCCTGGGCCGGCGGCGTCCACGATCGGTCGGCGTACCGCTGCTGGCGGCGGACCAGGTCGTCGGTCCGATCCTGCTCGAATCGCGCCAGCTCGAGCTCCCGGGCCCGCTCGTCCTCGTCGAGCTCGGCCGGGTCAGGCTGCGCCTGCTCCGACGGTTCGGCGTCGTCGTCGTCTCTCGCTTTGTCGGCGTCGGGCTCGGCTCCGAACAGGCGGCGGAAGAACCCCATCTCAGCCGGCAACCGGGCTTGGCGTATGGCCGCGGACGAAGGTCAGCATCTCATCCCACGACTGCCGGCTTGCCTCGGCGAACTGCTCGGCCTTGCGGTCGAAGAAGCTGTGCGGCGCACCTTCAAACGAAACGAACCGGTGCTCGACGCCGGATCTGGTCAGCGCCGTGTCGAACTCGGCGACGGCCTCGGGCGAGGTCGCGCGGTCTGCGCCTGCCCAGAGGCCGAGCAGCGGGTTCGACATCTGATCGGTGACCTCGGCCGGCGCCGGGGCGCCGCCGCGACCGGGACCGATCGGGATGCCGTAGAAGCCGATCGAACCGGCGAGGTCCAGCCCGAGGATCGCCGTCAGGAACGCGAGCCGACCGCCGAAGCAGAACCCGGTGGTGAAGAGCGCCTCGACCCGTCGCTCGTCGTCCATCCTGAGGTGCCTGGCGGCCGCCCGGACGTCGGCCGAGACGCCGGTCCAGGTGACCTGCTCGACGTGGGGCATGTGCTCGAACTCGTCGCCGCGCTTGCTCACACCCGCGGTCCGGCCGAAATAGTCGATCGCGAGGGCATCGACGCCGTTCTCGGCGAACCGCAGGGCCAGCTCCTCGTAGAACGGATGGAGCCCGCGTACGTCGGGCAGGATGATGATTCCCGCGCCGCTGGCGGTCGTCGCACGGGCGCGGAAGGCACGGAACCGGTTGCCATCCGCCGCTTCGAGCGTCAGATCGGTCGAGTCAAGGGCGCCACCGGCGATCGCCGGGATCGGGGGCCGCGAGTCCAGATCGAAGCACATGCGGCGAGATCCTCCGTTGCGCACTCCGGGTAAGGCTAACGCTGCCGCCCGTGGCCCGCAGCCGGCCATGCCGGATCGGACCCTGCCCGCCGCAACCTCCTTGTCACCCGGAGCGCCGCGAAGCGGGCAGTAGAATGGCGCGATGCCTGCCGCGCCGCTCGTCGTCCAGAAATTCGGGGGCTCCAGCCTCGCCGACGCGGACCGGATCCGCCGCGTCGCGCGACGGATCGCCCGCGAGCGCGCCGCGGGGTCCGAGTTGGTCGTGATCGTGTCGGCCATGGGCGACACCACCGACGAGCTGCTCGGGCTGGCCGCCGCCATCACCGACACGCCCGACGAGCGCGAGCTCGACATGCTCCTCGCGACGGGCGAGCACCAGAGCGCAACCCTCGTCTCGATGGCGCTCCACGCGGTCGGCGTGCCGGCGATCAGCCTGAGCGGGCCCCAGGCCGGGATCACTACCGACGGCCGCTACGGCCGGGCCCGGATCGCCTCGATCGAGCCCGCCCGCGTCCGAGCTGAGCTCGATGGCGGCAAGGTCGTGATCGTGGCGGGGTTCCAGGGCCGAGCGGAGGGCGACGACGCCGCGGCCGCCGACATCACGACCCTCGGCCGGGGCGGCAGCGACACCACGGCGGTGGCGCTCGCGGCCCGGCTCAGCGCGGACCGCTGCCAGATCTTCACAGACGTGCGTGGCATCTTCACCGCCGACCCGCGACTCGTCCCGGACGCCCGCCAGCTGAGCATCGTCGGCTACGAGGAGATGCTCGAGCTCGCCGGCCAGGGCGCCCAGGTCATGCAGACCAGGGCGGTCGAGCTGGGCTGGGTCAACGACGTCGTCATCGAGGTCCTCAGCTCGTTCGAGGACGCCCCCGGAACGTTGATCAAGGAGGACCCGCTCGTGGAGCAGCGGAACAAGGTCCGTGGCCTGGCCCACGATCGGAACGTCGCCAAGGTCACCCTCGTCGAGGTGCCGGATCGGCCCGGAGTCGCCGCCCACGTCTTCGGTCCGCTGGCCGAGGCCGGAATCAACGTCGACATGATCGTCCAGAACATCGGCCACGGCGGGGCGACCGATCTGAGCTTCACGGTTCCGCGCGTCGAGCTCGCGAAGGTGAAGCGGATCCTCGAGCCGATCGCTCGCGAGCTCGGCTTCCGGGAGCTGACGACCGACTCGTCGGTGGCGAAGGTCTCGATCGTCGGCGCGGGCATCCAGAACGCGCCGGGCTACGCCGCCCGGATGTTCCGCTCGCTCGCCGACGCCGGGGTGAACATCGAGATGATCTCGACCTCCGAGATCCGGATCACGACGATCATCGCCGAGGATGCCCTCGAGACGGCGCTCCGGGCCCTCCACGCCGACTTCGAGCTCGAGCGACCGGAATCGGCGGCGCTCGAATCCGCGACGGCGAGCCTGAACGCGGCCGGTGGGAGCACTGCGGCCCGGTGACGAGCGTCGCCACGGTGCCCGTGCTTCGCCGCCAGGAGCGCTTCGCCAGCGTCGGCTCGACGAACGACGTCGTCCGGGCCTGGCTGGCAGCCGGCGACCCGGAGATCTGCGTGGCCGTCGCCGACGAGCAGACCGCCGGGCGCGGCCGAAACGGCCGGACCTGGACGGCACCGCCGGGCGCCGGCCTGCTCCTCTCGCTCGGCTTCCGTCCGACATGGCTCGCTCCCGAGCGGGCCTGGCAGCTGGCGGCGACGACGTCCCTGGCGATGGCGGACGCGATCGAGGACGTGGCGGGCCTGGAATTCAACTCGGTCCAGCTCAAGTGGCCGAACGACCTGGTGATGCCAGGCGGCGCCGACGATCGATCGATCACGCCCCCCGGTCCGCACCGCGACCTCCGGAAGCTCGCAGGCGTGCTCGGCGAGACCGAGGGCCTCGGGACGGACGACCCGCGGGTGGTGATCGGGATCGGCCTCAATGCCGATTGGCCGGCCACCGCCTTCCCGACTGAGCTCGCCGCCACCATGACCTCAGTCCGCGCGGCGACCGGCGACCGCCCGATCGACGTCGAGCGCCTTCTCCGGGCGTTCCTCGTCGAGCTCGAGGCCGGTATCCAGGAACTCCACGCCGGTCGGTTCGCGTCGGTCGGCTGGGTCGGCCGGCAGGCCACGACGGGCCGCCTCCTCGATCTCGTGCTACCCGACGGTACCGTCGAGCGCGTCGGTGGCCGCGGCGTGGACCCCGTCAGCGGTGCCCTCCGGATCGTCGACCCGGTGACGGGCGGAACCGAGCGGGCGGTGTACGTCGGCGAGATCACCCACGTTCGCCTGGCCGCGGTGTAACGCGATGGCTCGGCCGGGTTTGGGAAGGGTGAAGGTCACCGGGGGCGCGGGACCGGCCTCGGCCGACCGCCCTGCCCGGATCGCTCATCTCGATCGCGACCGGCCCCTCGTCGAGGCGGCCCAGCGCGATCCGCTTCAGTTCGATTCCCTCTACCGCAGGTACCTGGCCCAGGTGTACAGCTTCGCCTTCTACGAGCTCGGCGATCATCACGATGCTGAGGACGCCACCGAACGAACCTTCCTGGCCGCGCTCGCCGGTCTCGGCCGGTTCGAGGAGCGGGCTCGGCCCGCCGACGGCGACGGGGCGTCGACGTTCCGGGTCTGGCTCTTCCAGATCGCGAGGAACGTGATCGCCAACCAGCATCGGGGACGGCGACGTCACCCCCAGGCGCCGCTCGAGGCGGCCGCGCTCGTTGCCGACCCGCTCGACGTCGAGGGTGGAGCGACCACCCGCGACGAGGCCGCGGCGGCATGGCAGGCCGTCGGGCGGTTGCCGGCAGACCGCCGGCGAGCCGTCGTCCTTCGGTTCGTCGAGGAGATGTCGACCGCCGAGATCGCCGGGATCCTCGGCCGGTCGGAGGGCGCGGTCCGCGTCCTGATCCATCGCGCCCTGCGGACGGTCGGTCGCGACCTCGACGGGCGCGGCACGTCGTCGCACGACAGCGATCGGCGATGACGCTCGATCGGGACACCGCAGCCACTGACGCCCTGCTGACCGACCTCTATCTCGACGCCCTCCTGGCGAGCGTCGTCCTCGATGCCGTCGCCGCGGGAACGCCCGACGACGCCGCCGGGCAGCTCGATCCAGCCGCTCGCCGGGCCGCCGATCGCCTTCGTCACGACCTCGTTCGCGTCCATCCGTCATTCCGCTTCGAGGAGCGGCTGGCGACCCGCCTGGCCGAGGCCGCGGTCGCGATGCGCGTGCCGCTCGCCGCTGGGGCGGAGGGCCGGGTGATCGCCTTCCGACCGGGCCCGGGCCTGGATCTCGACCCCGGAGCGGCCCCGCCCGAGGCCGGCGCGGATCGAGAGGAGGTGCCACCGAACCCCTCCGCGCCCGAGCGGATCGAGGCGGACGGCGACCCGGCTCGCCGCGTCCCGACCAGACCGCTGCTGATCGGTGGCGCCCTGACGTCAGCGGCGCTGTCCATCGCCGGTGCCGCGTTCGTCGCGTGGCGGCTCGGGCGGCCCGGTCGGGCGTCGACGCCGATGGCCCGCGCGGCGCGAGCCGTTCGCGACGCCCGCCTGACCTCGTCGCTCGGATCGACGGTCGCGACGAGGGCCCGGTCGACCGCCCGGCGACTCGACTGACATGCCGATCAAGCTGCCGTCGTTCCGGCCCCGTCGCGACGCCTATCCGCCCGATCTCTGGACCAAGTGCCCGTCGTGCGGCGAGATGCTGTTCAACAAGCAGCTCGACAAGGTCCTCCGCGTCTGCCCGTCGTGCGGTCACCACTTCCGCCTGTCGGCCGAGGCGCGGATCGAGATGCTCCTCGACCACGGGTCGTTCGCCGAACGCGACGCCGGCCTCGAGTCCGAGGATCCGCTCGGCTTCGTGGATCAGAAGACCTACCCGGACCGGATCGCCGCCGCCCAGCTGGCGACCGGGATGCGCGACGCCGCGGTCTGGGGCACCGGGACGATCGACGGCCAGCCGGTCGTGGTCTGCGTCATGGACTTCGGGTTCATGGGCGGGTCGATGGGGGCGGTCGTCGGGGAGAAGGTCACCCGGGCAGCCGAGCACGCCCTCGCGTCGCGGGTGCCGCTCTTCGTCGTCGCGGCATCGGGCGGCGCGCGGATGCAGGAGGGGACGTTCTCGCTGATGCAGCTCGCCAAGACGGTCGGCGCGCTCGAGCGGCTGCGAGCCGCCGGCGTCCCGTTCCTGAGCCTCCTCAGCGACCCGACGACCGGTGGGGTGTTCGCGTCGTTCGCGGTGCTCGGCGACGTCAACATCGCCGAGCCGAACGCCCTGATCGGGTTTGCCGGTGCCCGGGTGTCGGCCGGCACGATCGCCCAGGAGCTGCCGCCCGGCTTCCAGCGCTCGGAGTTCCTGTTCGAGCACGGCTTTCTCGACCGGGTCATCCATCGGTCCGAGCTTCGGTCCGAGATCTCGTCGCTCCTCGGCTACCTCGTCGCGCCGTCGGTCGCGATCCCGGCCGAGCGCCTCGACGGCGATCCTCTCGGCCTGCCGTCGTTCCGGCCCCTGTCGTTCCTGTCCAATCTCGCCGAGCGCGTCCTGCCGCCGGAGTCCGAGACGGGAGACACGACCAACGGCCATGGGTCGCGCCCGGTCCAGCCCGAACCGGATCAGCCGGCTTCGGACATCGAGGAAACCCGTCGTGGTTGACCGAATCCGCGGGCGCGGCCGGGACGCCGAGGCCGCTCGTGCCGAGGCCGACCCGGCAGCACTACCGCCGCCGGCCGCCCGCGACCCCAAGACCGAGACGTGGGCCCGCGTCCAGCTCGCCCGCAACCTTCGCCGGCCGCGAATCCTCGACCTTCTTCCGGAGCTCGCGGATGAGTTCGTCGAGCTCCACGGGGATCGCCTCTTCGGCGACGACGAGGCGGTCGTCAGCGGGTTCGCCCGGATCGGCGAGCGGCGGGTCGTCGTCATCGGCCAGCAGAAGGGCGCCGACACCGAGGAGAACATCCGGCGCAACTTCGGCATGCCCCACCCAGAGGGCTATCGCAAGTCGATGCGGATCATGGAGCTGGCCGAGCGCCTGGGTCTTCCGATCGTGACCTTCGTCGACGTCCCCGGCGCCCACCCCGGCCCGGAATCGGAGGAGCGCGGCATCGCCGAAGCGATCGCCCGATCGATCGGGCTGATGAGCCGCCTGCGGACGCCGATCGTCGTCGTCATCACCGGCGAGGGAGGGTCGGGTGGCGCGCTGGCCATCGCGGTCGGCGACGTGGTCATCGCCCTCGAGAACGCCGTGTACTCCGTGATCAGCCCCGAGGGCTGCGCCTCGATCCTGTGGCGAACCGCCGACGAGGCCGCGACGGCGGCGGTCGCGATGAAGATGACCGCGCCCGATCAGCAGGCGCTCGGGATCATCGACATCGTGATCGCCGAGCCGGGCGCGGGAGCCCACACCGATCACGCCGAGACCGCCCGCCGGATCCGGGGCGTCGTCGTCGAGCAGCTCGACCTACTCGCCGCGATCCCGCTCGACGAGCTGGTGGAAGCGCGCTACCGTCGGTTCCGCGCGCTGGGCGCCTACCGCGAGATCGAGGCTCCGCCAACGGTGATCCCTGAGCGTCCAGGACTCGCCGACCGCCTGCGCAACCTGCTCGACCCGGGCCGCTGGTCCGGCATCTCCACGACCCCCGCCGGCCGCCGCGACGAGCTGCCGGCCCGTGACGAGGTCTGATCCGCGTGACCGATGACCACAACCCGGCGCCCTCGGAGGGAGCATCGCCCGCACCCCGCACCGCGGATGCTCGCGCCGCGGACCACGCTGCCATCGGGCGCCTCGCCGAGGATCTCGTCCCGGCTCTGATCGCCAAGCTCGCGGCGAGCGGGCTCGGCGAGATCGAGATCGGGGAGGGGACGTGGACGATCCGTGTCCGACGGCCCGGCTCCGTGACCCCCGGCCACACCCGCCGAGCGACCGATCGTCCGTCGCGCTCGCAGCCCGGCCACGCGGGTCATGGCCATGCGCCCGGCAGCTTCGAGGGCCATCGCACGGCCCGCGACGGGAAGCCGGGATCCGGGTCCGTGCCCGGGTCCTCGAACGGCGCGGGGCCCGTCGCGGCCGGCGAGGCAACGGGTCCGATCGCCCAGCGAACACCGGACGACGGCCCGCAGCCGCACCGAGTCGTCGCCACATCGCCCGCGGTCGGCGTCTTCCAACCGCGCGCCGACATCCAACCGGGTACTCGCGTCCGCAACGGCGACCGGCTCGGCGCGGTCGACATGCTGGGCATCGCCCAGGAGGTCGTCGCGCCGGCCGACGGGATCCTCGGTGCGAGCCTCGTCGAGCCCGGCCAGGCCGTCGAATACGGCCAGGAGCTGATCGTCATCGAGATGGCCGGTCGGACGGCCGACCGGAGCGAGGTCTGATGTTCAAGAAGGTCCTGATCGCAAACCGCGGCGAGATCGCCCTCCGGATCCTCCGCGCCTGCCGGACGCTGGGGGTCGACGCCGTCGTCGCCTACAGCGAGGCCGACCGCGAGTCGCTGCCGGTCCAGCTCGCCGATGAGGCGATCTGCATCGGACCGGCCGACGCCCGTCGATCGTACCTGTCGTCGCCCGCCGTGATCAGCGCCGCGATCGTCACCGGCTGCGATGCGATCCATCCCGGCTACGGCTTCCTGTCCGAGGACGATTCCTTCGCCGAGGTCGTCCGGGCCCATGACCTGACGTTCATCGGCCCGCCGGCCAACGTCCTCGAGCGGTTCGCGAGCAAGGAGGCGACGCGTCGCCTGCTCGGCTCGCTCGGACTGCCGACGATCCCCGGCTCCAACGGAATCCTCCGCGACGACGCGCATGCCCTCGAGGAAGGGGAACGCGTCGGCTACCCGCTCCTGATCAAGCCGGCCGCCGGAGGCGGCGGCAAGGGGATGCGGATGGTCCGGACGCCGCGCGAGCTGGAGGCCGCGCTCAACGTCTGCCGCTCCGAGGCGCGCGCGGCCTTCGGCGACGACTCGCTCTACCTCGAGCGCTGGCTCGACGAGACGCGCCATGTCGAGGTCCAGGTCGCGGTCGACCGCTACGGCCGAGGGATCCACCTGGGCGAGCGCGATTGCAGCGTCCAGCGTCGCCACCAGAAGATCCTCGAGGAAGGCCCGACTCCGGCCCTCTCGGTCGAGGCGCGGAACGAGCTCTGCACTCGGGCCATCCGGGCGGTCGTGTCGGCCGGCTACGAGAATGTCGGGACGCTCGAGTTTCTCGTCGACCGTGACGGCGCCTTCTACTTCATCGAGATCAACTGCCGGATCCAGGTCGAGCACCCGGTGACCGAGATGCTCACGGGCATCGATATGGTCGCGATGCAGATCCGCATCGCGGCCGGCGAGCCGCTCGGGCTCAGCCAGGCCGATGTCGTCAGCCGCGGCCACGCGATCGAGTTCCGGATCAACGCCGAGGACCCCGAGCGCGAGTTCCGGCCGGCCGCCGGCGTCGTCGACCGCTACCTCGCGCCGGGCGGGCCGGGCGTTCGGATGGACTCCCACCTGTACGCCGGCTACGAGGTCCCGCCGTTCTACGATTCGCTGCTCGGCAAGCTGATCGTCTGGGCACCGACCCGGGCGGCTGCGATCGAGCGAAGCCGCGTGGCCCTTGGCGAGCTGATGATCGAGGGCCTGGTCACGAATGTCCCGATCCATCAGGCGCTGCTATCGAGCGAGCCGTTCCTCGAGGGGCGAATGACGACCAATCTGCTCGATCGTGTCGGCTCGGCCGCGTTCCTCGCGGCGGCGGCCAGGGTGTGACGGCGGCCATGGGTCGCCTGTGCGGACCTGCACCCAACCGGCCGCACGACGAGCGCGTCCCGGGGCACACTGACGTCCCCACCTGGAGCTGCCCGTGACCGATGCCGAGTCGACTGCCGCGCCGCCTGCCGCGCCGCCTGCCGCGCCGCCTGCCGACCCGAGCTCCCAACCGCCCACCCTCTCCAGGAGCGGGGCGGCGCCGGTCCAGATGGTCCACTCGACCGCCGAGATCCAGGCGCTGATCCCGCACCGCTGGCCGATCCTTCTGGTCGACCGCATCGTCGAGTACGACGCCGAGGCGAAGCGGATCGTCGGGATCAAGGGCGTCGCGGCGACCGAGTGGTTCTTCCAGGGCCATTTCCCGGGCCTGCCCGTCATGCCCGGCGTCCTCCAGGTCGAGGCCCTGGCCCAGACGATGGCGATCTACGTCGCGAAGCAGCCCGGATTCGGCGATCGGATCGGACTCTTCGCCGGCATCGACGACTGCCGCTTCAAGCGGGTGGTGGTGCCGGGCGACGTCCTCCGGCTCGAGGTCACGATGGAGAAGCTCGGCAGCCGATTCGGCCGTGGCCACGGCGTCGCCAGCGTCGACGGCGAGCTCGCGTGCGAAGCGACGCTGAGCTTCGTGATCCCGGGCGAAGGGGTCCTCCGTTGACGGCCCGGGTCGCGATCTTGTCCGACGTCCACGGCAACCTGCCGGCGCTGACGGCCGTCCGCGCGGCGCTCAAGAAGGAACGTCCCGATCACGTCGTCATCGCCGGCGACCACGTGCTCAACGGGCCCGATCCGGCCGGCGTCGTCGACGCCATCCGCGAGATGGAAGCCAGCGGGGCGACGATCGTCCAGGGCAACACCGACATCGCCGTCGCCGATTTCGACTACGGAGCGGCGTTTCCGTGGCTGACCGACGGGGTCCCCGACACGATCCGCGATGCGGCCGAGTGGGCCAACGACGAGCTTGGCGACGAGCGGGTGGCGTGGCTCCGCCGGCTGCCGAGCGAGCGGCGCCTCATGCTCGACGACACGATGCTCCTGGGCTGTCACGCCTCGCCAGGCTCGCAGACGCAGGGCTTCGACGCCCAGCTCGACCCGAACGTCACCCTCGAGCGGATCTCGCGGACGGACGCCCGGCTGATCTGCTGCGGTCACACCCACCTGCCGGAGATCCGCGATCTCGGCTGGAAGATGATCGTCAACGCCGGGTCGGCGGGCTATGTCTTCGACGGCGACCCGACCGCGTCGTGGGCGCTGGTCGAGGTCGACGGGACCGAGGTCCACGCGGAGATCCGGCGGACGGAGTTCGACACGATGATCGTCGCCAATGCGATCTCGGCCCGCGGTCTCGCGGGCGACGTTTACCGCGCGGCGACCGTCCGGACGGGCAAGCTCGTCCGATGAGCGATGAAGCACGAGCCCGGCGAGCCAACCCGGACTGGCCGGCCGCGCCGCGCCGGGTGGTCGTCACCGGGATGGGGATGCTGACGGCCCTCGGCAACGACGTCGCTTCGACCTGGGAGGAAATGGTCGCCGGCCGCTCCGGCGTCGCGACGATCACCCTGTTCGATCCCGAGCGGCTCGACTGCCGGATCGCGGGGGAGGTCAAGGACTTCGACGCCTCCGGCGTCCTCGACAAGAAGGACATGCGGCGCTTCGACCGCTACATCCAGTTCGGGCTGGTAGCAGCGCGCCAGGCGATGGACCAGGCGGGGCTGCCAGCCAGGTTCGAGGACGAGGAGGCCGAGCGGACCGGGGTGATCTTCGGCACCGGTTTGGGCGGCGTCGGGACCCTGGTCGATGGGATCTCGATCAACGCCCTGCGCGGGCCGGACCGGATCAGCCCGTTCTTCATCCCGATGGGCATTCCGAACGTCGGGGCCGGGCAGATCGCCATCAGCTTCGGGATGACCGGGCCGAATTTCACGACCGTGTCGGCCTGCGCCACCGGCGGCCATGCGATCGGGGAGGCCTTCGAGACGATCCGCCGTGGAGACGCCGAGACGATGATCGCGGGCGGGGCCGAGGCCGGTATCCGCGAGCCGCTCGTCGGCGGGTTCGACTCGATGCATGCGCTGTCCCGCCGGAACGAGGACCCCGAGGGAGCCTCGCGGCCGTTCGACGAGGGCCGCGACGGGTTCGTCCCGGGCGAGGGTTCGGGCGCCGTCGTCCTCGAGGAGCTCGGGCACGCCCGTGCCCGCGGGGCGACGATCTACGCTGAGATCATCGGCTACGGCGCGACCGCCGACGCCTCGCACATCACGCTGCCGGCGCCGGGCGGAATCGGCGCGGTGCGCGCGGCGGAGCGGGCGCTGCGCAAGGCGGGTCTCGAGCCGCGCGACATCGTCCACGTCAATGCCCATGCGACCTCGACCCCCGAGGGCGACAAGGCCGAGCTCCAGGCGATCCGGACGATCTTCGGGGACCACGCGGGCTCCGTGACGGTCACGAGCAACAAGTCGATGATCGGGCACACCCTCGGTGCGGCCGGAGCGATCGAGGCGATCGTGACGATCCAGACGATCCGCGAGAGCTGCGTGCCGCCGACGATCAACCTCGTCAACCCGGATCCTGCCGCCGAGGGTCTCGACCTCGTGGCCGGGTCTGCCCGCACCCAGGACGTCCCGATCGCCCTGTCCAACTCGTTCGGGTTCGGTGGCCAGAACACCGCCCTGATCTTCCGGCGGTGGACCGAGTGACCGACCCCGACGACGCGGCCGAGCGGATCGCGGAACTCGACCATGAGCACGATGCCGATGGGAACGACGTGGTCGGGATCGTGCCGGCATCCGGCGACGGCGACGGCGCCGTTCCCGCCTCGCCGCCCGACCTCGAGCCCGGTGACGCGTCACTCCTGGCCCTGGTCGATCGGCTCGGATCGCTGCTCGATCGGAGCGACCTGTCGGAGCTCGCGGTCGAGGCCGGCGGGACGCGCCTGGTCCTTCGGAAACCCGCCGCGATCACGACCACGGTGATGTCCTCAGGGATCGGGGTCCAGGAAGCCGGACCGGCCGTTCCCGGGGCGACCGCCGGAACCGTGGGCGCCGACGGATCGAGCGCCGCTGCCGGAAGCGCCGCCGGGCGGGTCGAGACACCGGCCCGCCCCAGCGTCAAGGCGCCTCTCACGGGCGTCTGGTATAGCTCGCCCGCTCCCGGCTCGGCGGCGTTCGTGGCCGTCGGCCGCGAGGTCGCGGTCGGCCAGGTGATCGGGCTGATCGAGGCGATGAAGCTCTTCAACGAGATCAAATCGGACCTTGCCGGGCGGGTGGTCAGGGTGGTCCCCGAGAGTGGCGCCCTGGTCAAGGCGAAGCAGCCCCTGATCGAGGTGGAACCCCTATGAACGAAACCTCGGCCGCGCCCCACGTGCGCCGGGCCCATGTCACCGGCTGGGGCCGCTATGCCCCGAGCCAGGTCCTGACGAACGCCGACCTGGAAAAGCTCGTCGACACGTCGGACGAGTGGATCCGGTCCCGAACGGGCATCCGCGAGCGACGCGTCGCCGCGGCCCACGAGACGACCGCGTCGATGGGCGCGATCGCCGGTCTGCGGGCGATCCGGACGGCCGGGCTCGAGCCGGACGACATCGACCTGATCCTGCTCGGCACCCTCACTCCGGACTACTGGATGCCGTCGACGGCGGCCCTCGTCAAGGAGGCCATCGGTAACACGACGGCGACCGCATTCGACGTCATGGCTGCCTGCAGCGGGTTCGTCTACGGCTTCGCCACGGCCCAGGCCTACATCCAGGCCGGCCTCGCCAAGCACGTCTTGGTCATCGGCGCCGAGCTGCTGACGCGGTTCCTCGACTACACCGACCGATCGACGTGCATCCTGTTCGGCGACGGGGCCGGGGCGGTCGTCCTGTCGGCGTCGGACGAGCCCGGCGGCGCGCTCGGGGTCGAGATGACGACGGAGCCGCAGGGCGCCTACATGATCTGGCTGCCGGCGGGCGGCTCGAAGGCCCCGCCGTCGGCCGCCACGATCTCCCGCGGCGAGCACTACGTCCGGATGGAGGGCAACCAGACCTACCGGTTCGCCACCAAGACGATGGCCACGACGGCCCTCGAGTCGATCCGGCGATCCGGCCTCGAGCCGTCCGACGTCGACCTGTTCATCCCGCACCAGGCGAACATCCGGATCATCGAAGCGGTCGCGAAGGGCCTCGACCTGCCGATGGAGAAGATGTTCGTCAACCTCGACAAGTACGGCAACACGTCGGCGGCGTCGGTGCCGATCGCCCTCGCCGAGGCCGTCAACCAGGGCCGCGTCAAGATCGGCGACAACGTGACGATCGTCGCGTTCGGCGCCGGGTTCACGAGCGGCGCCGTCACGATCGAGTGGACGGCCGATCCGACACGCGGCCCGGTCGGCGACGCCGCCGTCCGGCCCGAGGATGTCAGCGTCCGTCTGCCGGTCGATTGGAACTCGGTCGACCCGATCCCGGACGCCCTCGCCGAGCTGATGCGCCGGCCCGGGTCGGTCGACGTCCCGCTGGACGACGTCGCGCCCGGCGATCCCGAGCCCGTCCACGCCGAGGTTCACGCGTGATCGACCTGTCCGGGAAGACAGCCCTCGTCACCGGCGGCTCGCGCGGAATCGGCAAGGCGATTGCCCTCCGTCTGGCGAACCAGGGCGCCGACGTCGCCTTCAGCTATCGCGGCAACGCAGCGGCCGCCGATTCGACGGTCGGCGAGATCGAGGCCCTCGGCCGGAAAGCGCTCGCGGTCCAGGCCGATGTCTCCGATGCCGCCGCGGCCGACGGCCTCGTCAAGGCGGTCCTCGACGCCTTCGGCAAGATCGACATCCTGGTCAACAACGCCGGGATCACCCGCGACGACCTGATCATGCGGATGAGCGTCGAGGCGTTCCGCGAGGTTCTCGAGACGAACCTGTTCGGCGCGTTCTACGTGACGAAGGCCGTGACCCGCCCGATGCTCAAGGCGAAGGGCGGTCGGATCGTCAACATCACGTCGGTCAGCGGCCAGGCCGGCCAGACCGGCCAGGCGAACTACTCGTCCGCCAAGGCCGGGCTGATCGGGCTGACCAAGGCCACCGCGCGCGAGCTCGCGTCGCGGACGATCACCTGCAACGCCGTCGCTCCGGGGTTCGTCCTCACCGAGCTGACGAAGGACCTGCCCGAGGTCCTCCGGGCGCAGATCACCGCCGCGACGCCGCTCGGCCGGTTCGGGACGACGGACGAGGTCGCCAACGCGGTCGCCTTCCTCGCCAGCGACGACGCCGCGTTCATCACAGGGCAGGTGCTGGCCGTCGACGGCGGCCTGGTGATGATGTAACTGGGCAGAATTTCCGGCTGTCGCGCCGGAACGGCGATGGCGGCGTTACCTCGGGCCGATGGCCTCGCGGAGCCCCGCCTCGGACCTCGGTGGGCCGGCCGCTGGTCCGCTCTCGCAGACACACGGGCGCCTTGCCATCCTCGCCCCACCGCGACGTACGCAGTCGTTCCGGTGCTACATTCGGGCCGATGCAGATCCGCCAGCTCCGGGTCGAGGGGCTCGGCCATCTGTCGACCCTCGTCGCCGACGAGACGGCCGGGGTCGCCGCGGTGGTCGATCCGCGCCGCGATGTCGACGTGTACCTCGACGCCGCCCGCGAGCTCGACGTCCGGATCACCCACGTCGTCGAGACCCACCTCCACAACGATTACGTCTCGGGCGGGCGCGACCTGACGGCCTTGACGGGCGCCCGGCACGTCATCGGGGCCGGCGCGCAGCTCCGCCACGAGCACGGCCCAGTCCGCGATCGCGATGCGTTCGACGTCGGATCGCTGCGGTTCACGACCCGCGACACGCCCGGGCACACGCCCGAGCACGTGGCCTACGCCGTCGCCGATCTCGATCGCGGCGACGACCCGGCCCTCCTGTTCAGTGGCGGCTCCCTGCTGGTCGGCGCGGTCGGGCGCACCGACCTCCTCGGCGAGGAGCACGCCCGCGACTACGCCCGGGCGATGCATCGCACGCTCCACGACGTCGTCCTGGCTCACGACGATCACGTGGTCGTCCACCCGACGCACGGCGCGGGCTCGCTCTGTGCCGTCGGCATCGCCAGCAGCCCGACGACGACGATCGGCTATGAGCGGCGCCACAACGCCCTGCTCAGGGCCACCGACGTCGAGGCGTTCGCGACCCGCCTGCTCCGCGGCCAGCCGACCGTACCGCGCTACTTCGCCCGGATGCGACCGACCAATCAGGCGGGTCCGTCGCTGCTCGGAGGGCGCGTCCCGGAGCCGCGGCCCCTCAGCCTCGAGGAGGCGCGCCGCGCGCTCGCGGCCGGCGCCCTTCTCCTCGACCTGCGTCCCCCCGCCGATCACTCCGTCGCGCATGCGGTGGGCTCGCAGTCGGTGCCGCTCGGCCCGTCCTTCGGGACCTGGCTCGGATGGGTCGTCGACCCCGACCGGCCGCTCGTCCTCGTCCTCGAGCGAGAGGCCGATTGGGATGAGGCGATCCGCCAGGCCCTGCGGATCGGCGCAGAGGCGCAGATCATCGGCCACCTCCGCGGCGGCTTCGGGACCTGGGCCGACGGCGGTGGGCCGCTCGAGTCGACCGGCCGGATGAATGTCGACGAGCTCGCGCACCGCCTGGATCACGCCGCCCCGACGGACGCCCCGCTCGTGATCGACGTTCGCCAGGCGAACGAGTACGAGGCCTATCACGTTCCGGGCAGCATCAACATTGCGGCGGGCTCCCTCCCGGACCGCCTCGCCGAGCTCCCGCGCGACCATCCCATCGTGACGATCTGCGCGGCCGGCCTGCGCGCCGGCGTCGCCGCCTCGATCCTCCGAAGCACCGGGTTCGACGATGTGTCGTGGGTCGCCAGCGGCGTTCCGGCGTGGCGCGCCGCCGGCCATCCGACCGTCCGCGGCGACCAGCCGACGCGCCCGGTCGGGGTCAAGGCAAACGCCGCGCAGGCCGGCGCGCGCGGTCAACCGGAGCCGGTCGCGGCCGTCGACTGAGGCGCACCGGACTCCGGATCGGTTTCTCTGCACAGGCCGATGCCGTACGTTCGCCACCCATCGGGGGTACCTCGGGCCGGATGAGGCCGTGCCCCCGACGTGGGATCGTCGGTCCCATGAGCGCGCATCCGCCCATCGAACCGGGTCCTGTGGACGCGACCGTCGCCGCGAGTGCGCCGGACGTGCGTTCCTTCGACGCGCCCGGTGATCCACCGGGGCAGGCCGTGCCGGCTGAGCGGGGCGTCGAGGCGGCCGCCGTTTCCACGCCGCATGGCTCGGTCGAGCCGGTCGCCGCCCTCTTCGCCCGCCAGCTCGAGGTCCTCCAGGCCGCGTCCGCGCGCCTCAGCCGGGCCGAGGGCAGCGAGGCCGTCGGACGTGCCGTTGTCGAGGAGACCGGCCGGATCATCGACTATCACAACGCCCGGGTCTACGCCCTCGAACCCACCGGCGATCTCGTCCCGATCGCGTTCGAAGGCCGGGTCGGCGCTTACGAGAAGGTCGACCTCAACGTCCTGCGGACGCGTCTCGGCGTCGGCTTCACCGGCTGGGTCGGGCAGCACGGCGAGCCACTCCTCGTCCCCGACGCGAATGACGACCCCCGGGGCGCGACGATCCCGGGCACGGACGACGTCGACGAATCGATGCTTGTCGTCCCGATGCGCTACGACGACGCCGTCGTCGGGGTGATCACCCTCTCGAAGCTCGGCCTCGACCAGTTCGATGGCCACGACCTGCGCCTCCTGTCGATCCTCGCCGACCAGGCGGCGACCGCCCTCGAGTCCGCCCGCAACCTCGCCCGCAGCCACGCGCTCGCTGGCGA
>Ga0207646_10000241_pt1 | contig 75426 bp, 61 predicted proteins | sample KBSK5502metaG_FD_184343 | JGI IMG/M metagenome (GOLD analysis project Ga0207646, IMG submission 184343) | Corn, switchgrass and miscanthus rhizosphere microbial communities from Kellogg Biological Station, Michigan, USA - KBS K5-50-2 metaG... | ecosystem: Host-associated > Plants > Roots >... | reverse complement strand
AAGCGGCGGAAGATATCGAAAGCACCATTTTGTCACTCCAGGCACGCGGCTTGCGCAGCTCGTGTTATAATTGAAGGAGCATGGGGCGCGGCCTTTCAATGGATTGCCTTTGGCTGCGAAACCAAACATCAACAACATCTGAACAATCACACACGCTTAGGCCGCTTCCTGCGGAGCCTTGGTGAAAAAGCTGCCGCGGATTGGTGGGAAGCTTTAGACCTGAGCAGGCAAGCTGGCTGGTATGGGGGCGAGCCGGATCCTGCCGACGCTCACAAGGCATTGTCTTTGTTGGAGCAGATTCGCCTGTGGGCCACCCAATGAAAGGATGAAAAACCATGCCACTCGACCTTCAAGTGATCCCTCCCTGGTTAGATGAAGAGACGAGCGCGCTTGTCCGAGATACAGCTGAGTTGCTCGCTCAGCGGCATCCAGAGGTGTTAGCAATCATCCTCTATGGGTCAGTGGCCCGGCATGAAGAGCGGCCGGTGGGGGGGCCTGATCCGAGCGATGTCGATCTGCTCGTCGTTGTAAATGGGAATCGCGATGCTGTCCGTGCGCAGATGCTGGCCCTGGTTCACACTGCCGGTCTGGCGGAAGACCGTCATTTAGGCGCACCGCGTGAGGTCAGAGTTCTGTTTTCTTCGCGCACCTCGCAGGAATGGGACCCGGACTTCATGGCCAATGTGAAGCGCGATGGCAGAATCCTCTACCGGCGCGGAGAGCTTCCTGCCCCTTTCGCCGCCTGAAGCAGCTTACTATCCAGCCTGATTGGGGTTTGTACTAAACGGCGTATCGTTTCGCGTGAGACGCCATAATCGACTGCAACCTTGCGATAGGACTCGTGGTTTTCAAGGACACGATGAAGGACAATCGGCCACTGGTCTTCTGGGATGCCATAGGCAATGTCTTTGGGGCCTGGTCTGCGCTGTATCTCAACTAATAGAACAAACGTTCTTACATTGCGATCTCTTCTCTCAGAATACACTCACTTGTCTTTGAGTATGCACACACGCTCTTCAGCGATGCCTGACTGGTATGTCCTCTGCTTCCGTGCCCCTCTTCGCTAGGCTATATCAGCTCGGTGGCTTATGAACAATTGATGGGCTAGCCCGAAGGATTCGGGGTTCCACACAAGCGGGTCAACCTCACCTTGCTTAAGACGCCGGGAAACCATTCCCGTAGTCTTTGACTCTGCTCGGCCTTGAGGAGAACCTGGGGAGCCATTTTCTCCCACGCTGAGCTGCTCCCAGCACAGGAGGGAGCAGCCGTGGGACCAGGTGCGTTTGCACCCACAGGTCCACCGGCGTTGCGGGAACCAGGAACCTGGCACTCGTGCCCGCCTGTCGTTGCACCCGGCTGACGATGGGTCTGTACACCTGTTCATACTGGGCGAAGGCGCGCTGATGATCGCCCAACGCCATGCTGAGTTCTCCCGCCAGGATATAGGCTCCTATCATAGCCAAGGTCGATCCTTGTCCGGAGAGCAGTGCTGGACAATAGCCAGCATCACCCAGGAGCGCCACTCGTCCGTGCGATCACCGCTGCATGCGGATCTGACTCACGGCATCAAAGTACAAGTCGGGGGCCGTTTGCATTCTCTCCAGGAGCCGAGGGACTTCCCAGGCTTCTGTGGCAAATATCGAAGCGAGCAACTGCTTGTGCTGCGTCAGATCATGGGAATCATAGCGTAACATGGTGGGTTGCTTGAAGAGGAAAAACGCGACCAGGGCCTGGTTTCCTCGTGTACTGCGCAGCCCGACCCGTTTTCCCGGGACCGTGTACATCTGCATGCAGGCCTCATCGAGTCCCAGATAGTTGTCGGTGGTGAAGACCCCGAAGTGATAGCCACAATAGCGCTCAACGTGCGCTTCGTCTCCAAACACGAGCGAGCGCACGATCGAATGCAGCCCGTCAGCCCCTACCACCAAGCCGAAGCGACGGGAGCCGCCCCGCTCAAAGGTCACATCGACGCCTGCCTCGTCCTGCTTGATCTCCTGGATGGAGTCCCCGAAGCAGTATTCCACCTCGTCTTTAGTGAGTTCGTAGAGCACCTTGGCGAGATCGCCACGCCAGACCTCTACCACCTCCAGGTTGAAGGCTTCGCGCACGGCTTGAATGTTGATGCTGCCGATGCGCTCATGGCGCTCGTTGACAAACGCGATTTCGCTGAAGGTCGTTTTTGCGTGTTGCAAGTGCTCCCAGATCCCCATGCGTTGGGCAATCGGCACCGCCTCATGGCGCACGTCAACCGGATAGCCGCCTGCTCGCAGCTGTGGCGCGCGCTCGATCACCGTGGGGGTGAACCCAGAGCGCTTGAGCCAATACGCCAGGGCTGGCCCAGCAATACTGGCTCCTGAAATGAGGATGCTGCTATTTTTGGTGCTCATCAGGGTACCCTCCTTATTGTCATCTTTGACGATCAATCGCTCTCTACTGGTTCTTCACATGTACAGGCCAGATGCCAAGCGCAATGAAACGCGCTGGCAGGGAGCGCACACCCGGCAGGCGCAACAAGACGCGTAGGAAGAGTGGGATGGTGAACGAATTATCTGCGGTGAATACCCTCCCTAGCATCTGCTTCTGCATGAGGGATTGAAAGCCCTGAACAATCTGCGTGGGCCACTCGCGGCGGCGTTGCACCTCTGCCAGGTCGCGCATGCTTACCTTGCCGGCCTTGAGCTTATCGCTGAGGACATTGGCCGCCACCACAGCATCCTGGATGGCGTAGTTGATGCCTACACCGCCCACCGGTGACATGACATGCGCCGCATCACCGATCAACAACAGTCTGGGACGATACCAGCGAGGCAAGCGGTTCGACTCCACCGAAAGCACCGGGATCTGTTTCCACTCTCGCAAGGTCTCCAGGCGATCAGCCCATGCTGGCACTATCCGCGCTATTTCGCGCCGCAGCGCATCCAGTCCCACGGAGCGAATCTCCTGATATCCGCCTTTGGGAATAATATACCCCACCTGCCAGTAATCATAGCGATTGAGAATCACCAGGAGATGGCCACCGCTAATGCGGAAATCGGATTCCTCTGGATCACTTGGAAAGCGGGGCAGGCGAAACCATAACACATCCATCGGCGCCGCCGTCTTGATGGGCTTCAGGCCGGCCAGGCGCCGTACACGCGAGAAGCGCCCATCCGTCGCCACCGTCAAGCTTGCCCGCACCTCGTGCCAGCCGTCCTGTCCCCGGTAGTACACGCCACGCACCTCGCCGTCTTCCTCCACCAGCTTCTCTACACGCGCGCCCATCACCAGTTGGAAGTTCGGATAGCGCTTGGCCTCGTCCGTAATGAACTCCAGGAAATGCGCTTGCGGAATCATGAGCACGTACGGGAAGCGCGTCTTTAACCGGCGCAAGTCAGCAAGGGTCACCGACTCCTGCGCGGTCTTGATAGGTATGCCATACACCTTAGAGTGACGCAACTCCAATACACGATCCGCTAGTCCTATCTCATCCAGAATCTGCATGACCGAGGGGTGGATTGTATCACCCCTGAAGTCGCGGTCGAAGTCCAGGTGCTCCTCAAGCAGGATCACTGGGATACCTTGACGTGCCAGCAGGAGCGCCAGAACCGCGCCAGCAGGCCCACTGCCAACGATGGAGCAGATCGTCTGCTGTACTGATATTACCTCAAATGTTTGTAAGGCAGGCTCATTTTGCATTTCGGGAACCTCCAAAAATCATCCACGCGGACATGAGTTGTTTCTAACACCCTGCATGGGACCCACTTGCTAGAATACTGAAGCTCATGTCAGCATCACGGCAATTCAGGTTGGTAAGCTAATCCCAGCACTTGCACGCGCACTCTATCGAGCACCCTTGTGGGAAGCAGACGGGCCAGTAGAGGCCAGAGCCTGGAACCGCGGCCAACCGGGTACTCAGTTCTCGGTGTCCTCTCAATCATCGCTTGCAGGATGATGTCTGCCACCACCTCTGGCGGACTCCCTGTTGCTTCCTGTTTGCTAAATGCCTCGAGAAAAGAGCGGAACGGCGTCGCATAGTGCCTGGCATCTTCTTCTGGTATGGTGCGCAGTATCTCCTCGCTATCGTGTTGCAATTTGATGTTTCCAGACGTACGAACCATAGCTGGCGTGATCAAGATGACATGGATACCCCAGGGCAACAATTCCATACGCAGTGTCGCATTGAGTGCTTCTAAGGCAGATTTTGAGGCACTAAGCGCACCTAGAAACGGAAGGGGCATGTGACTGGCAACCGAGCCGACATTGATAATGCGCCCACGAGCCTTCCGAAGAAGGGGGAGCAATGCCTGAGTAACCGCGACCTGCCCAATCACATTGACTTCAAATTCCCGCCGCAGTTCCGAAAGTGGGATCACCTCGAGAGGAGCTGGCACGGCGATCGCGGCATTATTCACCAATCCTACCAGCCCTGTGTCGTCAACCGCCTCTGCAATCTGGCTTACCATGGCTGCAATCAATGCCTCACTCGTCACATCAAGAAGAACGGGAGTTAGTAGAGGAGATGCCTGGTGTCTCAGACGCTGGGCATCCGACTCCTCGCGAACTCCTGCGAAGACGCGGTAGCCAGCTTGATCCGCTTGAAGGCACAGGCAAGCCCAATCCCTGAGGAAGCTCCCGTGACCACCACTGCTCCCTTGTCCGATTCCCTGTGTTGCATCAGTCTATTCCTCCGATCTTTCATCTTGCTCCTTCTGTCAGAAAATTCCTTGATAAGACCTGTGGTCCAACCTGTCGGATTACTTGAGCATCTTTCTCACAAGAACGCTCAAACCCATGCCTGTGGCAAGACCGCCAAGCAAGACGACACCGAATAGCGCAGGGATCACGCGCAGTTGTCGCAGCAGGCCCAGCTCGTCAATGTTGTTCCAGGCTTCGACGAACTTGCCATTAGCGACACGCAGCATCACTATATCGCTGATCGTGACCTGCCTGCCGGTCGGTGGAATGCCCATGAGGCTGCCTTTGTGGGTGCCACGAAAGGTCCGGCGCACCGCGACGGTGTCTCCTTCAGCGACCATCGCCTCGGTGGTGAAATGGGCATCGGGGAAGGCGCTGAAGAACGGCGCGAGGTAGCGTTTGTAGGCTGGGAGACCCCGGATGGTCCGGGAGCCATTGTGAAACACGAAGTTCGGAGCGCACATCTCATCGACAAGCGCCGGGTTGTGCTGATTTAAGCCCTCTTCGTTGACACGATGGATGAGCGCCTTGTTGTCTTCGGTCGACATAGCATATACTCCTTTGTGTGTTGCCTCGTTATCAAAAACAGATGCCTTACTGAGAAACTCTGAATCCAAAAATCTGCTGGGTGAACCGCTCCTGTATCGCATGCGGGGGCCTGAGGACCAGCAGATTGCGCACCCAGGAAACGAGCGGGTAATCCCACTGCTCCAGCTTCGCTAGCCGCCTTGCCAGCTTGACCATGTTGGTGGCTCGCCCAATGCGTGCTTGTTCATAGTTGCACAATGCAGGAAGAACCGGGTCTGCTTGCAAGCAGGAACCGAGCACGCCTGCATCTTCTATGGCCTGGCAGGCTCCTTGAGCGAGGCTGGTGGTCATCGGGTGCGCGGCATCTCCGACCGGTGTGATAGCCCCTTGCCCCCAGCGGGAAAGGGGCTTGCAGTCGTACACGTCGCGTTGCACCAACGCGGTTTCCTCGGTCGCCGCAATGATGGCTTCAATCGGCTCGTGCCAGGTGTGGCACAGCGCTTGTAATTCCGCCTTCTCTCGCTTGGCGCCCCTGGCAGGACCACTCAGCCTCAGAAACCAGTAGACCCGTCCCTGGGTCAGCCTGACCGCCCCAAATTGACTCCCACGTCCCCAGGTTTCAAAGAGCTTGCCCGGACAGAGAAAAGGATGCTCGAACGAGGCGATACCTCGTATGGTGGTATAGCCGGCATAGCGCAGGGTCCTCTGCCCGAACATCTGTGTTCGGATTACCGAGCGGATGCCATCGGCTCCGATGAGCAGGTCTCCCTGTGCTTCGCGCCCATCGGCAAACTCAACAGCTACACCTCCCCCATCCTGCCGGAAGCGGATGCATCTAGCCTGGAAGGAGACCGTATCGGGGGCGACGGCCTGCAACAGCCCGCGGTGGAATTCTGCCCGGTGGACGGCAAAAGAGCCGATGCCCATTCTGCTCGTAAGATGGCCTAGTGGCTGCGCCGACAAGATTCTCCCTGTGGGCGTATAGCGGACGATCTGGGTAATCGGCGCGCCAAGAGACTGGAGTAGGTCGTCACATCCCAGGTGGGTGAGGACGTGGGCGGCATTGCTCCACAGGGCGATCCCTGCGCCTTCCTCGCGACTGGCATCGGCCTGCTCAAACACCCTGACCGTCAGGCCGGCTTGCTGCAACGCAAGGGCTGTAGTCAAGCCTGCAATGCCGCCCCCGATAATCAAGGCACGGGGGATCTTTGCACGCTGTTGCCGATGCATAACTGTTCGCCTTTCACTTCCGACAGCATCCCTCATGTCTCTCGGTCATTTTTTCTCTGTAGCAGGAGGGGAAGGAAAACCTCACAAGTCGCACATGCATAGCCATTCCCTCCTTTCTCAACAGCTTGCGTGTGGTTTAAGTAGGCAATTTGTTTTCGTGGTGGTATCATACCTGAAGAGTATTGTGAAATGAATAGCCCTGGCATATCACGTTTGTATCACCGGTGATATCCTCACACGATACTGCCAGCTAACTTCGTAGGCACTTCCTGCGGGAACACCTGGAGGGGGGATCACATGGTCAAGAAAGCCGCATATGCCACACCAAACCCCCTGCTCAGAGCAGCACGTAAGGAACACGGCTGGACGCAGCAACAGGTTGCCGACCGCATTGGCGCTCCCCTCTCGCTCAATGTCAGTCGCTGGGAAAACGGCACCGCATACCCCAGCGCCTACTACATTGAGCGGCTCTGTCAGCTCTTCGGCAAAAGCGTGCGCGAGTTGGGGTTGAGCCAGCTCGAAGGCGAGATGCAGAGCAAACACTCTCTCTCACCGGTCCCAGGCGAGCAGGCGCTCCCTTCAGCAGTGCGGGAGGAGCGGGCCGAACCGAGCGTGCTTACATCCATGGCAGAACACCCGGCTCAGGATGCCTATCGAGCCACTCTCTTGACCGTTCGCGACGACCCCCTCCCGCTCCCCCTCACCTCACTCATCGGACGCGAAGAGGATGTGACAGCTGTGTGTGCGCTTCTACGGCGGCCAGAAGTGCGCCTGCTGACGCTCAGCGGTGCAGGTGGCATCGGCAAAACCCGGCTGGCGCTGCGTGCTGCTGCAGATACGCGCGCAGACTTTGCGAATGGGGTCTGTTTCGTTTCCCTGGCCACGCTTGACGACCCGGCCCTGGTGGTGTCCACCATTGCCCAGGCGCTTGGGCTCAAGGAAAGCGAACACCGCACGCTGCTCGAGCTGGTGCAGGCCGCACTCCGTGACAAGCATCTGCTGCTCCTACTGGATAACTTCGAGCGCTTGCTCCCAGCCGCACCCCAGCTAGCAAATCTGCTCACTGGCTGCCCGCAGCTCAAAATCCTGGTGACGAGCCGCTCAGTGTTGCATCTCCAGGGCGAGTACGAGTTCACGGTCTCTCCACTCGCTCTGCCGGAACTCGAACCCCTTCCGGAACTGGGGATGCTCGCATCCACTCCGGCAGTAGCGCTTTTCCTACAACGGGCTCAAGCCGTTCGACCCACGTTCCGGGTGACCGCATCGAATGCACGAGCCGTCGCGGAGATCTGTGTGCGTCTGGATGGGCTCCCACTGGCCCTGGAATTGGCCGCCGCGCGCAGCAAAGTCCTCTCCCCGCAGGAATTGCTCACCAGGCTCTCCAATCGCCTGGAAGTGCTGACCGGGGGTCCGCAGGACCTGCCTACCCGGCAGCAGACCCTGCGCAACACTATCACATGGAGCTACCAATTATTGGATGCGCAGGAGCAGCGCCTCTTCCGGCAACTCTGCGTCTTCGCCGGGGGCTGTACGCTTGAGGCTGCGGAAGCTGTGTGTAGGGCCCTTGAAGGGAAAGAGAGAGCCGAGCACCTCCTGGAGCGTATGGCTTCGCTTCTGGACAAAAGCCTGCTGCAGACCATCCAGCAGGAAGGAAAGGAGTCGCGCCTGCTTATGCTCGAGGCGATTCGCGAGTATGGGCTGGAAGCGCTCGCAGCAAGCGGGGAGATGGAGGAGACGTGCCATGTGCATGCGCGGTACTACCTGCAGCTCGCAGAGGAGGCGGAGCCGAAGCTGCGAGGGGCACAGCAGACAGTGTGGCTGGGACGGCTGGAGCGGGAGCACGGCAATCTGCGCGTAGCACTCCAGTGGGCACTGGAACACGAAGAGGGACGGCTGTCCCTGGGCATCGCCTCAGCCTTGCTCGAGTTCTGGCTCATCGAAGGTCATGTCAGCGAAGGGTACACCGGGCTTTCGCGCTCGCTCGCCAAGAGTCGAGGGGTGGAGGCAAAGGTCGAGGCAAAGGCGCTCGCGGCACTCGGGTGGCTTGCTTGCGTGCAGGGAGACTACGATCAGGCAGAGAAGTGGTGCCAGAAGAGTCTCGCGCTCTCTCGTGAAGCGGGAGAGCTACCAGCCATCGCGCTCTCCCTCTCGCGCCTCGGATGGGTGACCATGTTCCGGGGCGACTATGCACGGGCACATCTCTTGCTCGAAGAGGCTCTGGCACACTTCCGAGAGCTGGATGATAGCGTGGGGATCGGCGATGCTCTGCGCGCTTTAGGGAATATCTTCCTTATGCAGGGGGAGTACGCCAAGGCCTGCATGCTGCTTCAAGAGAGTCTCACGTTCTACAGGAAGGTGGGCTATACCTCGGGGGTGGCCGAGGCGCTCAATCTCCTGGCTTTCGCGCTCTTGTACCAGGGTGAGCTGGCGCGCGCCCATAGCCTCTTGGAAGAGAGCCTGGCGCTCTGCAGACAAGTCGGCTACAAGCGAGGCATGGCTTTTGCGCTCCTGACAAAGGGACTGGTGGCCCTTGGCCTCGGTCTGGATGCGGGGGCGCGTGCGACAGCACGTGCCTTGCTTGAGGAGGGGCTCGCACTCGCCAGGATGGGGGGATGGGGACAAGGCATCGTGTGGGGGGTCTTTGGATTGGGGTGGATCGCCTTCTTTGAGCAAGAGTATGGGATGGCGCACTCCCTGTTCGAGGAGGGGCTCGCGCTGTGCCGAGAGTCGGGCAACAAGATGCTAACTGCCTTCTGTCTCGAAGGATTGGCAAGCACAGTTGGGGTCCAGGAAGAGCCGTGTAATGGCTACTTGGCACATCCGTTCGCAAAATGACCAACTTCGCCTACCCGATCAATCTTTTCCCTTGGCACGGAACTCGATTGAGGGACGAGGGGTACATGTTCCTCTCGCTCCTTCAGAGAGGAAATCTCAATCTAGCAAGATAAACTGGCGCTTTCTGGCAAAATGTACTCAGGGAAGCCATGCGGATCCAGCACGAGAGGTCTTCTTTCTCAAGGATCTTCACAAACGACGAGGTCATCTTGGCACACCTCGACTCTTGACCGTATGGTCGATCCAGTTTTACCCTCTTTAGGCCACCTTTTGGTAGTCATGGTGCAGCCCAGCCAAGATCGGGACAGCAACCACCCTGCTTCCTTCGAGCGGAGTGTAAGCAGATGATCCAGAGGATGCGGGGATCTGCTGCTGGATCCCTTGATGAGGTCGTGCCTGATTGAAGTACACCACATACGCTTTGAGGACACGCTGGAGTTGTCTCTCATGAAGGATCAGCAGGTGGTCGAGGCATTCTTGCCGCACACTCCTCAAGAAGCGCTCACAGATCGCATTGGCTCGGGGAGCATGATAAGGCGTTTTGAGGATCTTCATGCCGCTCGTTGCTGCCACTCGGGCGAAATGGGGCCCAAACTTGCTCTCATGATCGCGAATGAGGTACCTGGGCGTTTGTCCATAGGGAGTAGCTTCCCGCAATTGTTGCGCTGTCCACACATCGGTGGGAGAGCGCGTCACCCCGACATGGATGACTTTCCGCGATCGCAGTTCAATGACGAAGAAGGCAAAAAGCGAGCGAAAGAACACATCAGTCACTTGGAGGAAGTCACAGGCCCAGATCTCTCCCCCATGATTGCGCAGAAACGTCCGCCAGTTTTGCCCCGTTTGGCGAGGCGTACGTACGCCCCGCATGTACTTCTGGATCGTTCGTTTGCAGACACGGATATCCAGTTTCAGTAACTCGCCCCGGATGCGTTCCGCTCCCCAGAGGCGATTGTTCTTGGCCATCTCTTTGATCAAGGCAATGGTTTCGGCCAACACCTTCGCTTGTGTTGATTTCGGCTTTGACTTCTGTCTCCAGAAGAGACGAAAGCCCAGACGGTGCCAACACAGAAGTGTGTCTGGTTGCACAATGAAAAGCGCTTGTTTCCATGTCCGAACCATCCTTGCCAGGAGGACGAGGACCAATCGATCCGCCTTCGTGCATGCTGGTCGTTTCACTTGTCGCTTCAGTATGATGAGCTGTTGGCGTAAGAGTGCGTTTTCTGCCATCAGCTCGGACTTGCTTCTCCCAAGATCAGCAATGGTACCGAGCAACAGTAAGGTCTTCGGCGGCCTTGTCCAACGTACAAAGCGCGTGTGGAGTCTGTCCAAGCAGAGACGAATCAGCCGCTTGAGAGAAGAAAGAGCGGGGTTCACGGAAAGAGTTTCTCCTTCACTATGGGTAGAGGTATTATGCCATCATGTAAGGCACATGATAACACCTTTCGATGTTACCCTGTCTTACCTACATCTGCAAGCAGTGGAGATGCCCTATCGTTCTTACGATGGCTATTTTCTGAACGGATATCCTAAGTAGCCAGTACAGGGGTTATCCTCCACGCGCACCGGGAAGGGTCTGGGGCAGTTTCCCAGAGGGCGTGACATCCCCAAAGAGCACATGGGCAATGGCGTTGCTACACTCCTGGCCCGGATACCAGGCCTTCACAACGGCTGCTACCCGGTTCAGCCACGGCATGGTGATGGGTGAGCCAGTATTGAGCACGACGACCGTGCGCAGGTTGGCCGCTGCCACCTGCTCGACCAGTGCATGCTGCTGCCCAGGCAGCTCCATATCAGGCCGGTCGAAACCTTCACTCTGCCATTCGCCGCCGAAGCCCACGCAGACGATGGCGACATCTGAGGCCGCCGCCAACCGTGCCGCGCGCTCAATGGCATCGGCGGGAACCGGTGCTGGCTACGTCTGTTCTCAAAAGAGACAGTATCACCCTCGAATTTCGCCAGAGCGATCCGTCTTCTCCCGCCTTCTTCCCTGGGTCTGACAGGCTGCAGGACGCCATGCTTGTCTCGATCACGACGGCTTATCCGCCTGTTCGCCACGTGGACTGCGCCCATTTGTCCCGGTATACCGACCTTCACCTGCTCTGCTTCTTTGTGTCAGTAAGGCCGTGTTCCGCTGTGTTGGTTCCTCAACTCTCAACATCCCTTCCTGATCAGGAAGAAAACACAACGCGTGTCCTTATCACGATCGATGGGACAGGTGAGCGCGCCTCGCGCATCTGCTTCCACCTGGCCTCCGTTCCTGAGCCAGGTGCCTCCCGTGTATGCGGCACCCGCCTATGGTACATTGATGGCGTGCTGGAGGGACCGGAAGTGCATGACGGACCTGCTCAGTCCGTTGCCTGCCCATGCAGGCGCTGCGTGCTATCCTGGCCATGTGGGTGATCCGTGCTCACACGTCCCAACTTGCGGCGACAAGCCGCCCGCAGTACACGCCGGACCGCCTCATAGGACACGCCGTAATCACGTGCGACCTGTCGCAGCGATTCACCTTGCTCGACCCGCTGCAGCAGGGCCGGCCATTCCGAGTGAGGGATCTTCCAACGAGGATCAGGCACGGCGGGAAGGTGGCCAGGCAGAGACAAAAGCCTCGGGTCGTCAAGGGCAGAGGTGAACGGATCTTCTTGAGGTGAGGAAGTGGCGACACGTTCCTGGTAGACGAGCAGATCGCCTCTCCCAGAGCAGAGTTTTTCCAGGGGGATGCGTGCCAGGTGCGACCGATGGTTCGATGCCCGTCGGTTCCGGTTCGATCATTTATACATCTTTCTATTATTACTAGAAACTCTGTTCTTTCGCATCGACGTCTCCTACTTTCACTTGCTATCTTTTCTCTGCGTTCTCAAACCATCTTTGCAGTGGTGCATTCCAGATTACTCCTCTTGCACGCTAATTCAGCAGTAACCAGCCTTTAGTTCATACTTTTCTCAGTTCAACTAGAACAGATATACCAAGTAGCCAATACATGAGCAGTAAGATCATTGTAGACTGAGCTTACATGACTTACCATGTCTGAAAAGCTACAATCCTTTGCCAATCGTCCAGATCAGGAGGAAATACGAATGGTGGTCATATAGACCTTACTCATCCATATCGCCGGGGATGTCGTGATTTTCGCGTTTCTGGCGATGACGACCGTTCTTCGATAGGTTAGTCCTCTAGCTCTGTACATGCTTCCATCCTACGGATCGTCAATCTCCAAAGCAGGGTTTTGGCCTCCTCGACGTTCGTTTTGTTCGTTAGGATAGCGCTTGAATTTCGGGTCGGTCACCACGAGAGAATTGTCGCTGCCGTGGGGATTACCCACGAATCCGTCGGCTTGACTGTCATTTATCCATTCTCCATCACGCAGATAGCGAAACTGATAGCATCGACCGACTTCCAGGTCAAGCGTCAGTGTCCATGTGCCCTCCCGACCACGCTGAAAGGGATGCGATGAGTGGTTCCACCCATTGAAATCGCCCACAAGGTAGATGGCATCAGCCCAGGTACTGTTGGGGAGGATAAACGTTACCCGGGCAACGAGACCTCTCTCTGTTTTAATGAAGATTTTGCGGATCATGGGGCACGCTCGTTTTTCACATAGTGACGATCTTGGAAACGATAACAGCATTAGATCTGCTCCTGTGGAGGCGTGGAGATGGGCTCACCACGACGTAAGAGCGTCAGCGCCATAAGCGGGAAGAGGAGGACCGACAGCAATCCAGCTGCTATGAGGGCCGCGCTTGTCACCTTCGTAATCAAGCCGAGTTCCAAGCCGATTTGAGATGCCGCAACGATGAAGGTAAGCGATGTTGCTTGCAGAAGTCCCGCGACGACAGAACGACGACTGCCGACGAGTGGGCGGTAGAAGAGGGCAGGCACACCTCGGACCAGTAACAACGCCACAAGGAAGATCGGTACGCGCAAAATAGTCGAAGGACTTGAGAAGAGCGCCGCCAGGTCGAACTGTATACCGCTGGTTACGAAGAAGACCGGGATGAAGACACCAAAGCCGATGGCCTCAAGCTTCTGACGAAGCTGCGGATGGGTCATCATCCGGTCTCGATCGACTAATCGCAGAATCACGCCTGCTACAAAGGCGCCAAGAATGGTTTCGAGTCCGAGGACTGCCGCCAGGGCAGCGAAGGCGACCAGCAGCATGAAGGCACCACGAACGCGAATCTGCGCAGTCGTGTCCTGGAGCCGCAGCAGCACGGCGGCTATACGCGCCGATCGCTCCAGGCGGAGCACGGCGAAGGCAAAGCCAGCAGCCAGCAGGGCGAAACCCCCAAGCAGCACCAGTTTTGTGGCGGTGCCGGTGGCCTCACGGGAGAAGAACAGCGAAAGCAGGATGATCGAGCCAAATTCAGCGAACATGGCACCGGCGATGGCGAGTTGGCCAAAGTCCGTGGAGCTTTCGCCCGCGTCTTCGAGCAGAGGCACAACCACCCCAAGGGCGGTCGCAACGAGGATAATCGCAATGAGCAGCGGTGACATTACTTGCCCGGCTGTGTAGAGGCCATACCCGACGAACAACGCCAGTCCTAATGAAGCCAGGAAAGCTAAGCCAACGTACATCAACAGGCGACCTCTCAACCGCTGGAGATCGACTTCTAAGCCCGAGAGAAAGAGGAGGAAGGCCAGTCCAAGAACCGAGAGGATGGAGATCGGAAGGTCGACCTTGACCCAACCGAGCACGGATGGGCCGATAAGGATGCCTGCCACGATTTCGAGTGCAACCGCGGAGAGGCGGCGTGCTGGCGAGATTGCAAGCAGGAGCGGGGCCAGGAAGGCGACCACAGCGACGATGAGCAATCCGACGAATGACATAATAACCTCGAATCTAAGTGATAGTTATGGGAGCGATTGAATTACGATTTCAGTGTGAAGTAGACTCAATCCGAGTCTATTTGTTACAGTTTGGGACGGTAGGAGTTCCAGGTATTTTAAGGCAAGCTTCTACCTGGTTTTGTCGGAGCTTCCCCTTGCATGCTCTTCCATGTGTAACGAATCGGCGGAAGGGAAGTCAATATGCCCTGAGAAAGTCCATCTCGTACAGAAAATAATACACAAGGAGATGAACGTTGATGACTCCAACCACATCCTATGATGCAATTGTAATTGGTGCCGGTCAAGCAGGAGGGCCGCTCTCTACAGCGTTGGCACGAGCCAGGTGGAGAACCGCCATTATCGAGCTAGTACATGTAGGGGGCACCTGTGTCAATGAGGGCTGTAACCCCACTAAAACGATGGTCGCCAGTGCTCGCGTTGCCTACCTGGCGCGCCGTGGAGCCGACTACGGCGTGCAGACTGGCCCAGTAACAGTGGATATGACCAGGGTACGGCAACGTAAACGCGATATCGTCGAGATATTTCGTAGCCACAACCAGCGTCCCATTGAAACAACTGAAGGCCTTGACCTCCTGATGGGAGAAGCGAGCTTTACAGGTCCGAAGACGCTGGAAGTACGCCTGAACAATGGTGAGCTACGCCAACTCACGGCCCCTACCATCTTTATCAATGCTGGTGCTCGACCAGCAAAACCATCCATAAGTGGCATTGAAAATGTATCCACGCTAGATTCAACCTCGATTATGGAATTGGACTACGTACCTGAGCACCTGCTGGTGGTGGGGGGAGGGTACGTGGGGCTGGAATTTGGCCAGATGTTCCGCCGCTTTGGAAGCCAGGTCACCATTATCCAGCGGGGAGCGTATCTGCTGGCACGTGAAGATGCGGATGTCGCCGAGGAAGTAGCGAACATTATGCGCGAGGATGGCCTGGAGGTGTTACTGGAGACAAAGCCGGTGCATGTCGAACAGTCTGCTAACGGTGCTATCTCGTTGGCAGTGCAGACGAAGACAGGGGAACGTATCCTTACCGGATCGCACTTGCTGATGGCGGCGGGGCGAGTCCCCAATACAGATTGGCTCAACCTGGATGCAGCTGGGGTACAGATGGACAAACGCGGCTTTATCCAGGTGAATGAGCGGTTGGAGACCAACGTGACCGGTATTTATGCAGTAGGTGATGTGAAAGGTGGCCCGGCCTTTACGCATATCGCCCGCGACGATTTCCGCATTATTCGCACAAGCCTCCTCGAGAAGGGGAATGCCAGCATACACGAACGGCTGGTACCATATACTGTTTTCATCGACCCGCAACTCGGACGCATAGGTCTGAGCGAGACGGATGCACGTGCCCAGGGTCGAAACATTCGAGTAGCCACGATGCCGATGAACTCTGTAACTCGTGCGGTACTGGTGGACGAGCCCCGAGGTTTCATGAAAGCGGTGGTGGACGGCGAAACGGGCCAGATTCTCGGTGCTGCCGTCCTGGGCATTGAGGGCGGCGAGATTATGGCCATCCTGGAAGTGGCGATGATGGGCAAAGTACCCTATACCGTCCTGCGCGATGGCGTCTTTGCCCATCCAACGCTGGCCAGGTCGCTGAACGATCTGTTCTCGGCACTCCAGGAGTAAGGGTGAGCATTGGCCTGCCATCTGAATGGTCGTGGGGAGAAGCCTCGGCTAGCCTTGCGAGGCTTTCGTCGTGACTGGGACTGAGAGCAAGAGGCGAGCGACTTCCTCAGGACCATCTAACTGCGGCCAATGTCCTTTATGCAGCAGGAACAGCTCGGAAGCGGGAAACGCTTCGTGGAAGTGTTCAGCCACTCCTGGATTCAGATAAGGATCACCCGCTCCAAAGATGATGTGGACGGGCCGATCAAAGCTCTTGAGGAGAGGCAGGCGTTGCGTATCCGCTCGCAGCGTGGCCTGCAGGTCGCTCGTCAGGCTAATGAAAGCTGGGAAAGTGCTCGGCGTGCCCGCAAACTGGGGCAAAACCATTGGCAGCAGGGTTTCCTGCCCCTGCTTCCCTGCGCCGAACTGTTCCCCCTGCCAGGTGAGGAGCCACCGGGCCACGATCGGTTCCTGAGCCATAGCCCTGGTCAAGGCAGCATAGGCCGGGTCGGCAAAGAGTGCAATGAACTCGGGGAAGCGCAGAGTCGGTGCATCGGCATAATAGGTGTTGAGTAACACCAGCGCGGACACCCGCTCGGGATGATCAAAGGCCCAGTTGATGGCCACCGGGCCGGAGGCATCATGCGGCACCAACACGACCTGTTGCACCCCCAGGGCATCAAGTACCGCCTGCAAATCCCCCTCTTGCTGTTTGGAGGTGTAGGGGTAGTCCATCGGTTTATCGGAAGTTCCCCAGCCCAGAAAGTCGAAGGTGATGACCTGGCGACCACGCAGATACGGAATCAGGCGATCGTAGATGTGCAAGTTATCGGGAAAACCATGCATAAGAACCAATGCTGGACCGGTCCCGGCATAGTGGCGTGCATAGATCGCAGAGGCTCCACGCAGGATTCTGTGCTCAGTGTAAGAGCGCTCTTCGACCGTACTGGTTTGTATATCTTCTTGTAGAGGTGATGCATGCTGTGGTATGTGGGAAGCCGGTGTCTCCTGCCCACCTCCTGTCACCTCAGCCACCAGCGCCTCCAGCTTCTGCTCCACCAGTTGCGCGATGGGAGTAATCTCCGCAGGCTGGTACGGGGGGAGTAGTGAGGAGAAACGGTCATAGGCGACGAATGTTTTGCCACCATCCTCCTCATACAGTGCCAGCCGCAATGGAGCATACAATGCGACTTCTGGCAGGTGTTCGACCATCTGGAGAGCGAGTAGCGGATTGCCAATGGCATACTGGCTCACTCGCCTGGGTTTTCCTGCCAGGGAGAGCAGGTCTCCATGATCGACCTTACTGAAGAGGCTAAAACCGCTTGTCCCCAGCTGCTTTTCAATCGCCTGCGTGACCTGCTCCCAGGATGCCTTGACGGCAGCCAGTTGTCGTACAAGCTCATCTATGTTCCCAGCCACGCCCAGTCGCGCTTCAAGCGATTCTTTCACCTGTTCATACGACCGGTTTGAGGCGACGACATTATGCTCAATGGTGATGGAGATGGTCTGTCCCATGGCTCTGTCTTCCTTTCCTATGCATGATTCGGAATGTGTCCGTCCTGCTTTTCCTGGTGGATGGTTGTGCGGCCAACGTCGTCAGAATCCATACCTGTCTATAGGGGTACTGAGAAATAGTGAGCCCCAAGATTTTAAGAAGATGTTCTCATGCCCCGGCTGTATCACCTGGCTCGGTCCGCTTGCGTGGTGCTGGAGGCTCCACCGTTCCGAGCACCGCTGCTGCTGCTGCATTCTAGTCGCCAGGATATAGAGTCAGTTCTCTCAAAAACGTTACATTCATTTCTCAGTGATGGCTCGATCTTTGTGTTCACCGCTGTAGCTCTGGGGCTTCCCTCGTCTCCGAGATCTCCAGCAGATGGCCATCAGGGTCGTGGAAGAAGGCCCGGATCTCATCACCCCACTCGACGGGCGGCGTGATGAACTCGGCTCCGCGGGAGCGCAGCACCTCGTAGGCAGCCGAGCAGTTCGGCACCCGCATAGTCAGTTCGCCGATGGCGAGGTTTCCTGAGGTCTGCTGGTCTTTCGTGAGACCGCCCGGAGTTGACAACAGAATCTGGCTGCCCCGAAAGTTCAGAAAACCGAGGGTCCCGGCAAGCTCGCGCACCACCGTCGCTCCCAGCACATCGCGATAGAATGCCAGCGCGCGAGCGTAGTCGTTGACCACCAGGAAGTAGCTCAGCTCTACCCCATCGGTCGGGAAGTCATCGGGAACAGTTCTTGTTTGTTCCATAGTAGATGTCCTTTCTTCTCTTAGGTGTCCGTTACCTGTTAGATGCGTGCGAGTTTCTCTGGGTTGGCAATGATACGAATCGCCTGAATATGCCCGGCCTCCACCTCAATGCTTAGCACGAACAGGGCCTGACCACTAGTGCGGATGATGACAGCCGCTTGACCATTGACCTCTGCCAGCTCCACATGATAGTCCTTAGGCAAAAAGCGCACCGTTCCCAGGCTAAAGCGTGCCACCGCATCACGCCCGACAATCGGACGCAGCGCAGCCTGTTTGATTCTCCCACCGGCATCGGCCCACAGGGTCACATGTTCGGCGAGCAGGTCCATCAAGGGGATCATCTCACCACCCTGAGCCGCCTGCAGAAACCCGGTGAGCAGCTGCCGGTGGGTTTCGGGCGAGGCAGGGAAGCGTGGCCGATGCGCACGCAGATGCAGCTTCGCCCGGCTGAAGGAGCGGCGACAGGCGGCTTCACTCTTGCCAAGCATCGTGGCGATCTCGGCAAACTCGTACGCGAAGACTTCGCGCAGCAGGAAGACGGCTCGCTCGAACGGTTGGAGCTGCTCCAGCAGCATCAGGAACGCCAGTGAGATCGACTCTTCCCGGTCGACGCGCTCTGCTGGATCTTCTGATGCAGGAGTCGTTGTGGTGAGGATCGGCTCCGGTAACCAGGGGCCCACGTACACTTCCCGCTTCCTGCGCGCAAGCTGGAGTTGATCCATACACAAGCGGATCATGATCGTGGTCAGGAACGCTTTGAGCGAGCGGATGGTGTCGAGCGGCGTGCCCTGGGAGCGCAGGTAGGTTTCCTGCACCATATCCTCGGCATCCATTGCGCTACCGAGCATGCGGTAGGCGATGGCAAAGAGGTAGGGCCGGTAGGTTTCAAAGGATTCTGCCATGCTTCCTCCTATACGTCGACTCACATTGCGATCGTTTCATCCAACCAGCTGCGAATCGCAGTCACGACGCTGGCTGGGTCGTACTCCTGGGGGAAATGGTGAGAGCCTTGCAGGACGATGGAACGATGCTCCGGGAAGAGCTGTTCCATATGCTGCAACCAGCCCATTTTGACGATGCTAGCAGCGTCGCTAAAGATCAGCAGGGCTGGCATCCCCTTGAGAGATTGCAAGCGCTTTTCCAGGTCGACAAGGTAGTCATCGCTCTTGGCTGCACTCTTAAAGAGATCGTGCGGGTGACGCCGGACGGCCCGGTTGACCATCGGTCCCCGATAGGCCTCCATTTCCAGAGCAGAGAATTTCTGCTGCCCTTTTTTCTTGAGGGTCGCCAGAGAGTATTCCAGGAAAAAATTAAAGTTGGTGCTCAGAAAGCGGAAGAAGGGCGAACCAAGCAGTTGGATCACAGGGTAGACACGCAGCTCCTTCTTCACCGGCCACAGGAATCCCTCCAAGATGATAGCAGCGCGGAACCATTCGGGACGACGGCCCATGACGCCAAAGGCCGCCGAGCCGGTGATATCTTGCCCGAAGAGGGTCATCTCCGTGAGGCCGAGCGTCTGGATGAAGCGCTCGATCAGCCGGGAATCGCCGAGAAGGGTATGCCGGTACGTGGGCGGAGCTGGTGAGAGACCAAAGCCAGGCAGATCCAGGGCGATGCAGCGGTAACGATCTCGCAGTCCCTTGATAAGCTCTCGATTCGTAAACGACCAACCAAATCCTGGATGCACAAAGAGCACGATAGGACCGCTTCCTTCATCGATATAATGGATGCGGTTGCCCTCGACTTCCACGAAGCGGCTCTGGAACGGGTAGAGCTGCTCGTCGAGCCACGGTGGACGAGGCAACGTGCCGGAAACGTTGGTAGCACGGAGGCTCGTGACAGAATCATTTGGTGTAGACATAGGTATCCTTCCTTTGTTGTTGGTAAACTTGTCATCGCTGCTCTTCTGGATGGTGCTGACTTGCATCCATTTGCTCTCGCTGTCGTTCGCGGAACTCAACAACCTGCTTCATGACAGGGGCCCCCATCTGGCCCATCATCGACCCCATCCCCGGAAAGAGATCCATGAGCGCCCTCAGCAGCCGACCGGGTCCTGGCATGATCACGATCTCTGCCTTATCACGCCTGATGCTCTTGAGGACCGCTTGAGCTACGGCCTCTGGTGGAGACAGGAAGGCTTTGTCCATGGCAGACAGGTGCAGGTGCATCTCCTCCATCGTCCGTGCCCCAGTGCCAGCCCCGCCGATACTGCCGAGGATGAGCACCGAACTGCTGACGCCAGCTTTGCGATAATCGGTGCGCAACACGCGGGTAAAGCCGATGAGGCCGTCCTTGCAGGCTGAATAGACTTCGGTATACGGGAAGCCGATGCGGCCTCCCATCGAGGAGATGTTCACGATGTGCCCGTGCTTGCGCCGGAGCATCCCCGGCAGGAGCAGGCGCGTTAACTCGATAGGCCCGGTCAGATTCAGACGGATGAGCGCCTCAACATCCTCTGTTGTAGAGTGGTGAAACTCCCGTTGGAGATCCCCACCGGCGTTGTTGACCAGCACATCGACTGCGCCAAAGGTGCGCTCGGCAGTGTGCACTAAGGCGCTGCGTGCCTCCCGGTCCGTCACATCGGTCGGAACGGTCAGAACGTGTACCCCGCTCGCGCGCATGTCGGCAGAGGTGGCTACTTGTTCTAACTCAGATGCCGACCGTGCGGCCAGGACGAGGTTCATGCCCTCCTTTGCTAAAGCTCTCACGATAAAAGGTCCGATGCCATGCGAAGCGCCGGTAACAAGAGCAGTGTGGTAGTTTTTCATCATCGCTGTTTTCTCCTTCGAATGACGGATGACAGGAAGAGTTTTCATTCCTGTGTTGGTAGAAACATCGTCGTGCTGATCCCCATGTGTGATCATCACTACTCAAGAGGGGTGAACTCTCCCCTTTGGGACAGGATAGAGTCCAGTCTATAAAAAACGTTACATCCACTTCTCAGTAACGGCTCAATCTTTGTGTTCACCGCGGTAAAAGGGAGCAAGAGGGATATGGCAAGGAAGTGAGCCACGTTCGAGTACCCATCGACGTAAAGCATGTAAAGCATGTTATGAGGAGGTCTCGTCTTATGCAACGCCAGGCGTGTCGCGAAGCGAAAGTCAAGACCTTTTGACCCAGCGATTGTGGAATCACGCATGAGCTAGAGCAGTTGGAGTGTTCTGGCTTTGGCGATGGCCTGGGCACGGCTCTGCACACCGAGTTTGCCACAGATGTTCCAGACATGCTTCTTAGCCGTGTTCACACTGAGGACGAGGTGATTGGCGATCTCACGGTTGGACGCGCCGTCTACCAGCAGGCGCAACACCTCGCGCTCACGTGCCGTGAGCGAGTCCATCAGCTGACTGGAGCTTGAGGTAGAGCGATGTAGAGCCGGTATCACCTGCTCGCCAGCAGCTTCCAACAAGGTCACCACATACCCAAGTGTTACCTGGCGCACGTATGCCTGACGCAGCAAGATCAGCATCGGTGCCCCTTCATCCAGGAAAAGGCGGACGTAGCCCTCTGGCTCGGCCAATGCCAGGGCCGGTCCCAGTGTCCTCAGCGCTTCATCCTGCTCCCCCTGCGCCTGCAACGCCAGCGCACGCAGCAGGAGGATTTCGATCACACTGCTCATGCGCGCCTTGGACTCGGCGTCCTCCAGCAGCCGCTCCAGCAAGCCCAACGCCTCAGGGAGGAAGGAGCCCATGGGCTGCGCTTGTCCCTGGGCAATGCGTACTCGCGCAAGGGTCAGGTATGCTCGCTCGCGGGGGTAGCTCAGTGCGTCGGTGGTGGACAAGCCGCTCGTCTCCGTCCAACGGATGGCAGCCGCCAGATCGCCCTGGGCCAGCGCCACCTGTGCCCGTACGGCGGCCCCGTGAGCCAGCAGGGTGGGGGCAAAGCCGCGCTGGTGAGCCAGCTGCGCGAAGGCATCGAGCGTCTGGAGGGCCCGGGTGCCTTGACCACAGGCCTGCTGGAGGCGCGCGAAGGCCAGGTAGCCCCGCGTGATCATCTCGGCTTCCGCCGTTACCGTGCCCTGGTCCAGGTCCATGCCCTGCATTAGCTGCTGCTCGGCCCTGTCTAGCTGGTTCCACTCCCGCAGCAGATCGCCCAGGATGAAGTAGTAGTCTGCCCCGTTAAGCAGAGCTTGCAGTTCCGCGTGCCCAGGCGCCAGGTGTATCACCTGCTCAATGGTCCTGGCAGCCTGGCGCAGCTTCCCCTGCAACAGCTGTAACCGGGCCAGGTTGGCGATACTTCTCAGGGCCATCGGGTGACCACGCATGAATGCCTCCGTGGCCTCGACCTGGCGCTCTGTCGCGGGAGTCATATCCCCATCCACGAGATAGGCGCTGGCTGCTGTCAAGAGTGTACCTCGATATGCTATGCGCATAAGGAGCGTCTCCTCCGTTTCCGGCATCAGTTCGAGGGCCTGCCGTGCCAGGGGGATAGCCCGCTCGTAATCGCCAAGAAGACGAGCCAGGATGCCGCGGGATGCAGCGATCACACCCAGGATGGTACGTCGCTGATCGGCGGGCATGTCCTTCTCTAGTAGACAGCGTTCGGCATCCCGGATCCGAGCCGCAGCCCGCTCCAACTGATGCGTAAACAGCAGCGTTAGGGCATGCATGATGCAGATGAGGGGCTGGGTACGGACGAAAGTCTCGGGCAGCCGATTCAGCCACCCCCGCAACGCCTGGAACTGGCTGGGAAAGTTGGTGAGCAGGGCGTACTGGTCGATCAAGCGAGCGACATGCTCCATATCGGGAACGGACAGCGCATGGGTTACCGCCTCGTCAAACAGCTGGTGTTGCTCGTACCACCGTGCGGCCCGGCGGTGCAGCTCAGCAACCAGAGCGGGTTGTGCTTGCTGCAACCGACTGCGCAGCGCCTCGGCAAACAGCTGATGGTAGCGATACCACTGCTGTTGATCATCGAGGGCAACCAGGAACAGGTTGCTCTGCTCGACGTGCACCAGCCGCGCCTGGCTATCCTCTCGCCCGAGCACGGCATCGCACAAGGGCCCACTGAGCCGATCCAGGATGCAGGTCTGCACTAAAAAGTCCTGCATGTCTGCCGGTTGGCGCACGAGGACTTCTTCGACCAGGTAGTCGACCACGTAGCGATGACTACCCGTGAAGGCGGCAATGAAGCCCGCCACCTCCTCACGCCCCTGCAGGGAGAGGGCGGCCAGTTGTAGCCCGGCGATCCAGCCCTCGGTGCGCTCTTGCAAGGCGGCCACCTGCTCTGCTGACAGTGGTAGACCCATCACCTCGGTGAGAAAGATCGTAGTTTCCTCAACAGTAAAGCGTAAGGCGGCGGCACGCAGCTCGCTCAGCGCCCCGCGTGCCCGCAGACGTGCCAGGGGCAGGGGCGGGTCGCTGCGACTGGCGAGGACCAGGTGCACGTTTGCTGGCAGATGCTCCACGAGATAGGTGAGGGCATCGTGGATGGGCTGCGCTTCGATGAAGTGGTAGTCGTCCAGCACCAGCACGGTCTCCGTGGGGAGCTCGATCAGGGCGTTGAGCAGGGTCGTGAGCACAGCCTCGATCGGTGGAGGCGACGCGGCGCGCAGCAGCGCCAGTGGGGTCTCGCCCACCCCGGGATGCAGCGTATTGAGGGCGGCGAGGACATAGGTCCAGAAGCGGATGGGATCGTTATCGCCCGCATCGAGCGAGACCCAGGCCAGGGGGCAATTCTTGCGGCTGGCATCAGCATGCCAGGCATGGAGGAGAGTCGTCTTGCCCCAACCAGCAGGAGCCACGATGAGGGTGTGTGGGCCTCTTACTGCAGAGTTCATCCGTTCCATAAGTCGAGGGCGTGACACCATATCCAGGCGTACTGGCGGGACAGAAAGTTTCGTCGTGAGCAGGTGGAGGGAGGGCATACCAGTGCCTGAGGCAGGCGGCTGTTGACGTGTGGCTCTCTGAGTTGAGAGCAAGGTAACCGCTTCCTGCAGCCGCTCCAGGGTGAGTTCCTCAGACTTGCCGAGGTAGGTTTTGTGAAGGTGACCTTCCCGGGTGCGGTAGGCATACCAGTACCAAGTGCCATGGCTGTGCTCACAGCGGGCGGTCAAGGTGCCCTGGGCACTGTGAAAGGCAAAAGAGCGCGTATCCGGCTCGTTGAGCCAGGCATGCCAGGCCTCAGAGCCAACCTGAATAGCTGGGAAGCTCTGATGGGCACTCTCGGACGGGATCAGGCGATCATCGATCACCCGGGGAATAGCATGGCGTGCCATATAAACTCCATTCTTCTCAGGGTTTTTGCGGAGGGAGCAATAGCAAAGCGGTCATAGACTGCACAGGAGCCATGTTCCGCCCTTCTAAAAGATAGATACGGTTGCAGGTTACGCGCATCTCGCACCGATGACGGGATGCGCGCGCCCCGCCAACGTCCATGATGCCCCCTTCGCTCGCCCGCTTCTACGCGATGCGCCACGAAAACAACATGAAAGGACTGGCTTTCATGGAAGCGATCATGGAGCCCTGCTCTCCCTGGCAGGAAAACCCAGGCGAGTGAGCCAGTATGCCATTGGCAATTCGCTGCTCGCTCTCCAAATGGTCGAACACCTGCCAGAAGTCGCATTGTATGCTCCCTTGCGGCTGGCAGTGTGTGAGGAGGATGGTGGCAAAACCTTCGTCGCCTATGACTGCTTCTCCTCGCTGCTCTCCCCGTATCAGCGTGCATCTGGTGGAGCAGAAGCTGGTGGCTGAGGATTCGTTCCTACAGGAAGTCGAGAGTCCTGGCTTGGGCGATAGCTTGTGCGCGGCTCTGTACTCCCAGTTTACCGCAGATGTTCAAGACGTGCTTCTTGACCGTGTTCACGCTGATTACCAGGTGCTGGGCGATCTCGCGGTTGGATGCGCCATTTATCAGCAGGCGCAGCACCTCACGCTCACGGACCGTCAGTGCATCCAAGAGCGGACTGGAGCGGCGGGATGCACGATCAAGAGCCGTTGCGGTCGTCTCATCAGATGCCGCCAGCAAGGTCGCGATGTAGCCTGCTGGGGCGATCTGGTGCTTGTGGGCCTGACGCAGTAAGGCCACCATCGCTGTTCCCTCATCCAGGAAGAGGCGGATGAAGCCCTCGGGTTCGGCCAGACATAAGGCACGACCCAGAGCGGCGAGCGCCTCTGCCAGGTTGCCTTGTGCCTGCAATGCCAGGGCACGCAGCAGGAGAACTTCCAGCGCACTGCGCATGCGCCCTTTGGCTTCAGCGTCCTCTCCAATCCGCTCCAGCAAGGCCACTGCCTCCGAGAGGAAGAGCCCTGTTGGCTGCGCTCGCCCCTGGGCAATGCGTACCCGCGCCAGGGTCAGGTACTCCTGCTCACGCGGATAGCTCAGGACATCCCTGGCTGACACGCCGCTCGTCTCGGCCCAGCCGATGGCAGCCGCCAGGTTCCCCTGGGCCAGTGCCACCTGGGCCTGCACTGCAGCCCCACGAGCCAACAGGACAGGTGCAAAACCGCTCTGATGACAAAGCCTCGCGAAGGCGTCTAGCGTCTCGCGTGCCTGGGCGCGCTGTCCACAGGCCTGCTGGAGGCGTGCCAACGCCAGGTAGCCCCGCGTGATCATCTCGGCTTCCGCCGTCATCCTGCCCCTGTCCAGGTCCATGCCTTGCTCCAGCTGCTGTTTGGCCCTCTCGAGTTGGTTCCACTCCCGCAGTAAATCGCCCAGGATGAAGTAGTAGTCCGCGCCGTTGAGCAGGGCTTGCAGTCTCCTGTGCCCAGAAGCCAGGTGCATCACCTGCTCAATGGTGCTAGCAGCCTGGCGCAGCTTCCCCTGTAGCAGCTGCAGCCTGGCCAGGTTAGAGATACTTCTCAGTATCGTCCGGAGGTTGCCCAGGGCACGCACGGATGCCACCGTTGTCTCGACAAAGCCCTCGGTCGCGGAAGTCATATCCCCATCCACCAGGTAGGCGCTGGCAGCTGTCAGGAGTGTACTTGGATATACCATGCGCATGAGGAGCGTCTCCTCCGTCTCAGGCATCAGTTCGAGGGCCTGCTGTGCAAGGGGGACACCCCATTCGTAATCGCCGAGCAGACGAGCCAGGTTGCCGCGGGACGCAGCTATCACATTCAGGATACTACGTCGCTGATCGGCGGGCATCTCTTCCTCCAGACAGCGTTCGGCATCCTGGATCCGAGCCGCAGCCCGCTTCAACTGATGCATTAACATCAGTGTGACAGCATGTATGATGCAGAGGTAGGGCTGGGAACGGACGAACGCATCGGGCAGTCTGTTCAGCCAGCCGAGTAACGTCTGGAATCTGCTGGACCAGCCGTGCTGTTCGATAAGGCGAACAGCTCGCTCGATATCGGGAATGGCCAGCACATGGGTTACTGCTTCGTCGAACAGCTGGTGCTGCTCGAACCAGTCACTGGCCCGGCGGTGTAGCTCAGGTACCAGGGCAGCGTGTGTTTGCCGCAGACGGGTGAGCAGCACCTCGGCAAACAGGTGATGGTAGCGATACCACTGCCGTTCCTCATCGAGGGCAACCAGGAACAGGTTGCTCCGCTCGATCTGCGCCAGCCTCGCCTGGCTATCGTCTCGGCCGCGCACGGCATCGCACAAGGGGCCACAGAGCCGGTCCAGGATGCAGGTCTGCAGTAAAAAGTCCTGCACATCTTCCGGTTGGCGCACGAGAACCTCTTCGACCAGGTAGTCGACCACGTACCGGTGACTACCCGTGAAGGCAGTGATGAAGCCAGCCACATCCTCGCGATCCTGCAGAGAGAGCGCCGCCAGTTGCAGCCCGGCAATCCAGCCCTCGGTGCGTGCCTGCAATGCGGCCACCTGCTCTGCTGACAGCGGCAGTCCCATCACTTCCCTCAGAAAGGCCGTTGTTTCCTCAACGCTGAAGCGTAAGTCAAGAGCACGCAGTTCGCAGAGAGCCCCGCGTGCCCGCAGACGTGCCAGGGGCAAGAGCGGATCGCTACGACTGGCGAGGACCAGGTGCACGTTTGCTGGCAGATGCTCCACGAAATAGGCAAGCGCATCGTGGATGAGCTGCGTCTCAATGAGGTGATAGTCGTCCAGCACCAGCACAGTCTGGGTGGAGAGGTAGGTCAAGGCGTTGAGCAGGGAGGTGAACACGGCCTCGATCGGGGGTGGCGACGAGGCGTTCAACAGCGTCAGGGGGGTCCCGCCCACCCCCGGGTTCAGCGCATTGAGGGCGGTGATGACATAGGTCCAGAAGCGGCTGGGGTCGTTATCACCGGCATCGAGTGAGACCCAGGCGAGAGGCCAGGCACCGTGTTCGGCATCAGCATGCCAGGTATGGATCAAGGTCGTCTTGCCCCAGCCAGCAGGGGCAATGAGGAGGGTGAGTGGGCCCTGGATGGCTGCATTCATCAGTTGCGCGAGCCGTGGGCGCGGTACAATGTTCAGGCGAGTGGGCGGTACAGCGATTTTCGTCGTGAGCAGCGGGAGCGACGACATGCCGATGCTCGAGACGAGTGGCTGTGGACGTGTGGCTCTCTCTGCTGAAAGCAAGTGAGCGGCTTCCTGCAGCCGCACCAGGGTGAGCTCCTCCGACTTGCCGAGGTAGGTCTTGTAGAGATGACCTTTCCGGGTGCGGTAGGCATACCAGTACCAGGAGCCATGGTTGTGCTCACGACGAGCGGTCAAGGTGCCCTGGAGGCTGTGAAAGGCAAAAGAGCGGGTAGCTGGCTCTCTGAGCCACGCGTACCAGGCCTCAGAGCCAACCTGAATAGCTGGGGAGCTCTGATGGGCACTCTCGGACGGGATCAGGCGATCATCGATCACCTGGGGGATAGCATGGCGTGCCATATGACTCATGCACCTCATCATGAACTTGGTACCTCGGCACTTCAAGCGCTTCGTCAGGCGGCACGAGTGATGCCTCATGGTGCTATAAGGAATGTACACCGATCATTGCGCGGAAACATCGACTGTTCGATCTATTTCTTTGCTTCGTCTATCTCATTGAGGAGTTGGTGCTGCATGGCGAAGAGGGTCGCGGCTGCTCGCGTCGAGACGCCGATCTTGGCGTAGATGTGTTGAATATGGTGGTGGATGGTGGATGCGGAGATCGAGAGGAGGGTCGCCATTTGGCGATTGGAGTGTCCGCGAGCGACCAACCGGAGCACCTCGATCTCGCGGTCAGTCAGCCCTGCCACCCACTGATGACGTGTTGAGCGAAGGCGGTGGCCTGCGACCATGAGGACGGCACGCACAGCCGCATCATCCAGGAGACCTCCCCGCACCTGGGAATGGAGCTCGGAAGCGGCTGCATCAGCCGCTTGTGCGCTACGATAGGGACGCGGCTCGGTTAGGGCGTGATAGATGTCGGCGACTGCCAGGATGCGGGCCATCATGGGTAGCATAGTTGCCGGGATCCCACGATGGTAGCCTGAGCCATCCAGTCGCTCGTGATTCTGTGCCGCGATGACACCCACCTGCCCAAGTCCTTTCAGGTGGGCGAGCACGCGCTCCGTGTAATAGGGATGCAAGCGCACGTGCTCCCATTCTGCCTCCGAAAGCGGCCCTGGCTTGTCCCAGATCGTGTTAGAGACGCCGATGCGCCCCAGGTCGTGGAGCCACCCTGCTCGCCGGAGGGTCTCTACGTCGGACTCTGGCAGCCCAGACTGTTGCGCTGCCTCTGCCGCAAGCTCAGCCACCCCACTTGAATGGCCGACGGTGTAGGGCGATTTCAGATCAACGAAGTCGGCGACCGCCCGCAAGGCCCTGTCGAGGTCCGCCTCTGCAAGATAGGGGTGCGGACCAGGCTCAGCGGTGAGCACCGCTTCCCACAGGGACGATGGGTACGGTTTCTCCAGTAACTGGCTCGCCTGCTGACAAAAGCGTTCAACGAGATGGGGATCGTAGAGACCACCGGCCCGCTTCCGTGCCATCGTGACAGCCGCTTCCGTTCCACCAAGGCGGGAGAAGAGTTCCGCATCTTGTGCCAGCTGCACCACCCGGACAGGCAGCAGGATGGCTTCGCCTTTGAGTTTGTTTGGCAACCCCTTTCCATCCCAGCGCTCATACACTTGTCCAAGTGCATCCCGGATGCCAGAGACCAATCCCAACCGTTCAGCAAGGTGCTGCCCCACTTCACAGCGTGCGACAGTCAATCCTCCGATCATCCATGGTACGGCAGCCAGTGCGTTGACAAGCAGACGGGTACGACGAAGGGCTGATTCACCCTTTCCAAGGTGCTGAAAGAAGGCAGCGAGCATCTCCGTGGGACGCCCCTGGTCGACCGCTAGCAGCCAGGAATTCAGGGCATTGTCGTCCCCACAGACGGCCGCTACCTCCCATGCTTGAGCAGTGCAACCCAGATGCCGGATCAGCCCCAGGTAATACACCTCACTGAGTTCCTGTTCGCTCAGGTCAAGTAGTTCACCCAGGCGCACAGCGAGCAGGCAGGCACGGAGGAAGTGTTCCATTGGTTGGCCCAGACCAAGGTCGATCGCCAGCGAGAGTGAGGCGATCAATTCTGCGAGGCGCAGACCAGGACCAGTGGTCTGACTCGTGGGCATACTTCCCTCCACGGTTTGAGGCATCTCTTCTTCTACTGCGAAGAGGAACATCAACGTTATCGAACCGAGATCATTGTAAAATACAAATGCTCCTCTTGCAAGAAGGCACCAAAAAGTCTGATGATTTGTATAGAAGGCTGAAGCGATCACCCTGGTTTTTCAGAGTTGGGAAATGCCCTCGAATTACCCATAGAATTACCTATATGTGAACAAGAAATTACCTATATTCTACTTTTTCTTGTCCATTCCCTGCAAAAATAACCGTGCAATTACTCCTTTAGTGTACTGTCCTCTCCCCCTTTGTCAGCTACACTACGTACAGATATCCAACCTCTGCTCATCGGTCTGAAAATGGTGAGCTTCACCTGGAATTGGAGGTTTTCCCATGACTCACTCGCAAACGATCCTGATCACCGGTGCGACATCAGGCATCGGCCGCTACCAGGCGCTCCGCTTAGCCACTGCCGGTCACCGCGTCTTCGCTACCGGGCGAGGACAGACCGCCCTGGATGCACTCCAGATGGAAGTAGCCGGAAAAGGGCTGCGCCTGGAAACCATGCTCCTTGATGTCACGAACTCGGCCTCGATTGCTACTGCTCGTGATGAGGTGGATCGCCGAACTTCAGGTAAGGGGCTCGATGTGCTCATCAACAATGCAGGATATGCCCTCTATGGCCCGCTTGAAGTCCTCAAGGATGAGGAGATCCGGGCTCAATTCGAGACTAATGCCTTTGGCCTGCTCGCGGTGACACGCGTTTTCCTCCCGCACATGCGAGAGCGACATACAGGCCGGATCATCAATATTAGCAGCGTGATGGGCCGCGTGTCATTGCCTTACACAGGGGCCTACAGCGCGACCAAATACAGTGTGGAGTGCTTCTCTGACACGCTCCGTAGCGAACTGGCACCGTTTGGCATCCGGGTCGTCATCATCGAACCAAGTACCACCCGGTCGGGTTTCTGGAAGCGCGACACGGTGGCCCTTTCCAAGTATGCCACAGCAGATTCCCCCTATGCTGAGAGCCTGGAGGTCACTGAGCGCTACTTGAGAAGCCTGGAAACCGCGGGAGTTGACCCAGAGCGTGTGGCTCAGGTGGTGGAACGAGCGGTCACTGCTCGTCACCCCAAGGCCCGCTACCTGGTCTCGTTCAAGGATCGCCTCTTTCTCATGCTCTTCACATGGCTCCCAACAGGAATCGTCGATGGCATGAAGAGGAAGACGTTCGGTCTCAAGGAGAGACCCAGCTTCGCACTTCCAGACGGGAGTCGCGCCAAGCTCGCCCGGTAGCATCACTTAGAGTCACTGCACTCACCCGAAATTGATGGTTGCTCACCCACTTAGTCTGCCAAAAATAACCATGTAATTACTGCTTTGGGATACTGTCTGTGCTCTCCCTTTCAGTTACACTCTTCCTGGACACCATCATGATATACGGTCAAAAGGTGGCACCAGGAAGGAGGAGCGATGACTATGTATACAATTCGCGTCAAGGGGCATCTCGATCAGTCCTGGTCGGCGTGGTTTGATGGGATGACGATAACCAACGAGGCGAACGGCGATACGGTCATCTCAGGACATGTGGCGGATCAGGCCGCACTGCATAGCCTGCTTGTCAAAGTACACAACTTGAACTTGACCTTGATCTCGGTCTTACGCATTGAGACTGATGCGATACCTTGCAGCAAAGGATAACGAATGCCATGAACAACCTCTCGAAGCGTGAGAGAGGCGCCGATAACGTAGAGTACAGCACAACGAGACTCTACTGCATACAACCCCGCCACGATCGAAAGGAGGAATCACGATGAGCAAAGGAATGCAGCAGTCGAACGATGTAATTGAGATGATCCCCATCCTGCAAGTACCAACCGTGGTAAACCTGACAGATTTCGTGTCCTCTGATGACGATCTACATCTCATCGAATTGTTGCGTAATGGCAATGAGGCGGCGTTTGTGGCGTTGATTGACCGCTATTCTGACACTATGGTGCGTCTCGCGATGATCTATGTAACGACATGGCCGGTGGCCGAGGAAGTCGTCCAGGAGACATGGATGTCAGTGTTTGAGCACCTGGGCCATTTCGAGGGGAGGTCCTCGCTCAAGACCTGGATGTTTCGTATTCTCACCAACTGCGCCAAAACGTGGGCGCAACGCGAAGGCCGCAGTATTCCCTTCTCTTCACACTCGGGCATGAGTACCGATCACACTGAACCGGCTGTCGAACCTGATCGCTTGTTGCCAGTGGATCACCACTGGGCAGGACATTGGGTATCCGTCAAGCGGGAAGAAATGCCCGAAGAGCGCCTGCTGTCGCAGGAAACACGCCTATGCCTTGAACGAGCGATCGAAGCCCTGCCGCCCAATCAGCGGGAGATCATCATTTTGCGCGACATAGAGGGATGGACATCTGATGAAATCTGCAGCACCCTCGGCATTTCCGAGGGGAATCAGCGGGTGCTCCTCCACCGCGCCCGATCGAAGGTGCGGAGTGCGCTTGAGAAGTACTTTCGGGAAGAGTAGGCTGAACATGACAATAGAAGATGAGCTGATTCCAGCCATCTGTAACGAATCGAGGTCTTGCAAGACTATAGGAGGCACACGAGCACAGCAAATGGGAAGGACCGTTGGATGGTACAGTACGTCAGTGCCGACGCCTCTTCCTCGATCTAGTTACTGATTGTCGCTTGCGTGCCCGGACCTACCTGGATGGTCATGCTGCTTGTGGCCGTCCAGGACGAGAATACCTATGCTGAAACGCTGAAAGAGAGGGCATACGATGAAAGCAATAGCAGTCTACCCCGGTAAACCCCGTTCGATGCACCTGGAGGATGTGCCTATGCCGAAAATAACAGATATTCCAAATGGGCAAGGTGTACTTGTGAAGGTGCTGCGCGTAGGCGTTGATGGCACGGACAAGGAAATCAATGCCGCGGAATACGGCAATGCGCCGGAGGGAGAGCAATTCCTCATCACCGGTCACGAAAACTTCGGCCGGGTGATCGAGGTCGGCCCGAACGTGCCAGATACGATCCGGCCGGGAACTCACGTTGTGGCCACGGTGCGGCGACCAGGATACAGCCTGTACGATCAAATTGGCCTGCAGGATATGACAACGGATAATGTATACTTTGAGCGCGGCATCAATCTACGCCATGGCTATCTGACCGAGTACTACGTCGAGGATGCAGCGTACATTGTCACGCTCCCTGGCACGCTGCGCGAGGTCGGGGTGTTGCTAGAGCCGCTCACTGTTGCGGAGAAAGGTCTGAACCAGGCCTATGAAATCCAGCGACGTTTGAAGGTCTGGCGACCACGCCGCGCGGCGGTGGTCGGCGCAGGCACCATCGGTTTGCTTGCGACCCTGGGGATGCGACTGCGCGGCCTGGAGGTGACCTGCTACTCTCGTCGATTGCCACCCTATCGCAACAGCGATCTGATCACCGAACTGGGTGCTCGCTACGTCGGCTCACAGCAGTCGACGCTGGCGCAAGCGAGTGAGAGGTATGGACCCTTCGACCTCATCTTTGAAGCCTCCGGCTTTAGTCCGCTGGTCTTCCAGGCGGCAGAGGCACTTGGGAAAAATGGCATCCTCGTGCTCTCGAGTGTGACGGGTGGAGAGAACAAAGTCGAGGTGAATGCGGACAAGATCAACGAGGGTTTCGTGCTGGGGAACAAGGTGATGGTTGGCACCGTCAACGCCTCGCACGCCGATTTCGTCAGCGGCGTGAATGACCTGGTCAAGGCCGAAGCCTACTTCCCCGGTTGGCTGAACAAGTTGCTTACCACGCGTATCAACGGACTGGAAAACTATGCTGAGATGTTGCGTCATCTCATTGAGGACAAGGAAGCTATCAAGGTCTACGTAGAGGTCGCGCAAGTACTGTAGGGATGCCCCTTGCACAGGCTGCATGGTCGCCCTTGCTAGAAAGGATGATGACAAAGAGAGTGAGCAGCACATCGTTTGATAAGCCACCAGTCCCGGGACTGAGTGCAGAGCGTCAGAGACTAACCGAAGCGCATAGGCATGCGAAACCGTGGTATCGCTGGGGGCCCTATCTGAGCGAGCGCCAGTGGGGGACCGTCCGCGAGGACTACTCAGCCTATGGCTCAGCGTGGGACTTTTTTCCACACGACCACGCTCGTTCCCGTACCTATCGCTGGGGCGAAGATGGTCTGCTAGGTATCAGTGATGAACAGTGCCGGCTGTGCTTCGCGCTCAGCCTGTGGAATGAGGCTGACCCGATTCTCAAGGAGCGGCTCTTCGGCCTGACCGGCCCCGAAGGCAATCATGGTGAGGATGTGAAGGAGTACTATTACTTTCTGGACAGTACCCCCACCCATTCGTACATGAAAGCGCTGTACAAGTATCCACAGCGCGCCTTCCCTTATACCGATCTAGTGGCCGAGAATCGTCGTCGCGGGCGAGGCGAACCTGAATACGAACTGATTGACACGGGCGTTTTTGCGGAAGATCGCTACTTCGATATCACGGTCGAGTATGCCAAAGTCGATCCCCAGGATATACTCATCCGCGTTACTGTGGCAAACCGTGGTCCAGATGCAGCGCCGCTGCACGTGTTGCCCACGCTCTGGTTCCGCAATACCTGGGCCTGGGGCTATGACCACGACGAGGAAAACCGCCTCCCAGAACTACGGGCTGTAGAGATGCCTTCAACGCCAGCCTCGACGGCGCGACAGCACCTTGTGCATGCCACCCATGCCACGCTGGGTGAGTACTGGCTTGCCTGCCAGTATACGGAGAAGGAGCCGCAGTTGCTCTTCACAGAGAACGAGAGCAATGTACAACGGCTATGGGGAGCGCCGAACCGTACTCCTTTCGTTAAGGACGGCATTAACGATGCCGTGGTGCATGGGGCCCAGGGTACCGTCAACCCAGAAGGTTCGGGTACGAAGGTCGCTGCGCACTACACCTTTGTCGTTGCCCCTGGTTCGACCGAAACGGTCATGCTGCGCCTGTCCGCTACGCAGCACGACAACCCTTTCGTAGATGCCGAAAAGGTCTTCGAGGCACGGCAAGCGGAAGCAGATAGCTTTTATATGACGTGCGGCGCGAAAAATTTGTCTGAAGACGCGCGCGCTGTGCAGCGGCAGGCCTTTGCTGGCCTGCTGTGGAGCAAGCAGTTCTACTACTACGACGTCGATATGTGGCTGCAGGGCGACCCAGCCGGACCTCCACCGCCAGACTCCCACAAGCTCGGGCGCAACAACGAATGGCGGCATCTGAACACCTATGACATCCTCTCGATGCCCGATACCTGGGAGTATCCCTGGTATGCAGCGTGGGACCTGGCGTTCCACTGCATTCCGTTAGCTTTGGTGGACCCGGATTTTGCCAAGCAGCAGCTGCTCCTGCTCCTGCGCGTGTGGTACATGCATCCCAACGGTCAGTTACCGGCTTACGAATGGGCATTCGGGGATGTGAACCCGCCCGTGCATGCCTGGGCTGCGTGGCGTGTCTATAAAATCGAGAAGCGTACCACCGGGAAGGCTGACCGCGACTTCCTGGAGCGGGTCTTCCACAAGCTCTTGCTCAACTTCACCTGGTGGGTGAACCGCAAGGACAGCGAGGGACACAACGTGTTTCAGGGCGGTTTCCTGGGGCTGGACAACATCGGGGTCTTCGACCGCAGCGCGCCCCTGCCGACAGGTGGACACCTTGAGCAATCTGATGGGACCGCCTGGATGGGCATGTACTGCTTGAATATGCTGGTGATCGCCCTGGAATTAGCGCGTGAGAACCGCGCGTACGAGGACGTCGCCACCAAATTTTTCGAGCACTTCCTCTACATTGCCGAAGCGCTCAACAACATCGCGGGCGAAGGCATCTCGCTGTGGGACGAAGAGGACCAGTTCTTCTACGACGTGCTCCATATGCCCGACGATTCGCATGTCCCGTTGAGGGTGCGTTCACTGGTTGGGTTTATCCCCCTGTTCGCGGTGGAAACGATTGAGCCTGAACTGCTTGATATGCTGCCTGATTTCAAGGCACGCCTGGAATGGTTCCTGGAGCACCGGCCACAACTGGCGAGCCTGGTGTCACGCTGGCACGAGCCAGGGATGGGCGAGCGCCGCCTGCTGGCACTGGTGCGTGGTCATCGCATGAAGCGTCTGCTCAAGCGCATGCTCGACCCAGAGGAGTTTTTGGGCGATTACGGCATCCGTGGCATCAGCAAGTATCACGCTGAACACCCCTACGTCTATCGTGTGCATGATGCGCAGTACGCGGTCGCGTATGATCCGGGTGAGTCAAGCAGCGGCGTATTCGGTGGAAATTCCAACTGGCGGGGGCCGATCTGGTTCCCGATCAACTTCCTGCTCATTGAGACCCTCCAGAAGTTCCACCACTATTATGGTGACGATTTCTTAGTGGAGTGCCCTACCGGGTCTGGTAAGAAGCTGACACTGTGGCAGATCGCAGATCAGCTCTCGTGCCGGCTGACGCACATCTTTCTGCGTGGGCAGGACGGGCGCCGCCCTGTCTTCGGCACGAATGAACTCTTCCAGACCGACCTGCACTGGCGCGACTACCCGCTTTTCTACGAGTACTTCCATGGAGACACGGGCAGGGGCGTCGGTGCCAGTCACCAGACGGGTTGGACGGGATCGGTTGCGAAGTTGCTTGAGCAGACTGAAGGTAGATAAGTCACGAGAGGAGCAGGTGTACCATGGCGAAGTCTACATTGATATCGCCAGCCACGGCAATCGATCACCCTCTGGTTCATTTCGGGCGCGAGGTCTGTGGCGACCTCGCGACAGGGCTACGGCGGGAATGGCTCGTGACGAACGGGCTTGGTGGCTACGCCTCGGGTACACTTGCAGGGGTGAACACTCGGCGCTATCATGGGCTACTGGTGGCGGCGCTCACGCCTCCCGTTGAGCGTACCGTGCTTGTGGGCGGCCTTAGAGAGTGGGCCACTTACAACGGTCAGCGCTACCCGCTCTCGACGCATGAGTACGGGGATGGGACGATAGACCCACATGGCTACCGTCATCTCCAGTCGTTCAGGTTACAGGGGACACTGCCTGTATGGACCTTCGCACTGGGTAATGCACTGTTGGAGCGGCGTGTGTGGATGGTCTATGGCTCTAACACCACCTACGTGATGTATCGCCTGCTGCGCGGCGCCGACGAACTAACGCTGGAAATCACACCGCTCGTCACGTACCGTGATTTTCACTCGCTGAACTCCGGTCAAGGCTGGCGACCAGGCGTAGAGGCTTTGTCAAATGGGGCTGTGATCCGCGCGTGGGATGGTGCGCGGCCATTTCAGTTGCTCGCAGATAACGGTCACTTCGCTCCCGGCGGTGACTGGTACTGGAACTTTCGTCATCGCGAGGAGGCTGCTTACGCGCTTGTTCTGACGACCAAGACACAGGTGGAAATGAACAGCAGTATTGCCCTCGCCACTGAGGAAGAGCGTCAGTTGCGATTGCTGTGTCGAGCTAACGCCGAATCTGCCCATCCAGTAGTCCAGCAACTCACACTTGCCGCTGACCAGTTCATCGTCGAGCGTTGGTTCTCGTCTGCCAGCAAGGCTACTGAGGATGAGGCAAAGGATGCCGGGCAGAAAGAGTATGTATACAAAACTGTGATTGCCGGGTATCCCTGGTTCAACGACTGGGGGCGGGACACGATGATCTCGCTTCCTGGTCTGACCCTCGCGGCGGGCCGGTCGGAAGATGCCGCAGCTATTCTCTCGACCTTCGCACGGTATGTCGTTGATGGGCTTCTGCCCAACAATTTTCCTGACCACTCAGGGGTAATACCGGGCTACAATACTGTTGACGCAACGCTCTGGTTTGTACTCGCGGTGTACGCCTATCACCAGGCAACGCATGATATGGCACTGGTAGATCAGCTGCTCCCAGTTCTGCGCGATATCATTGATTGGCATAGACGCGCTACCCGCTACCATATTGGCGTCGATCCTGCTGATGGATTGCTGCACGCAGGTGAGCCGGGAGTACAACTGACCTGGATGGATGCTAAAGTAGGCGATTGGGTAGTGACTCCGCGTATCGGTAAACCCGTGGAGATCAACGCGCTCTGGTATAACGTCCTCCGCATCCTCACTACATTCCTCACGGAGCGAGGCGACATAGCTGCGCAAGAGTACAGCGCGCTGGCTGACGAGGTACACGCATCGTTCCGTTCCCGCTTTTTACATGCTGATCGGTCTTATCTTGCCGACGTGGTGGATGGCCCTGGCGGAGACGACTTCACCATACGTCCGAACCAGATCTTCGCCGTCTCGCTTCCTTTCCCGCTCGTGGATGGTGCTGAGGCTGCAGCAGTCGTTGATGCAGTGGGTCGTACGCTCCTCACCAGCTACGGTTTGCGTTCCCTGAGTCCAGACAATCCTGCTTACCATGGTGACTATGGTGGTGACCAGCGTCGTCGCGATGGCGCATACCACCAGGGAACCGTGTGGACCTGGCTCATGGGTGCGTACGTCGAGGCACACTATCGCGTCTATCGCGATCCGGATGCCGCGCAGTCGTTGCTGCAGCCGTTCGAGTACCACCTGCGCGATGCGGGGCTTGGTAGCATCTCTGAGATACTCGAAGGTGACCCGCCCCATCTTCCCAATGGTTGCTTCGCGCAAGCTTGGGGAGTAGCGGAGGTACTGCGCGTTTGGCGTAAACTCGAACAGGAACGCCGCTTTCATCCCCATGAATGAATTCAGGGGCTTTCAGCGACGGTGGTCGGTAAAAGGGTTACTATCGTTTGCGCATTGATGAAAGACAGTAAGGAGAGGACATATGTGGTGGAAACACCTCCACTGGTTTGAATATGGAGCGGAACTGGTAGGAACCGCATTTCTTCTCTTTGCCGGAGTGAGTGCAGTCGTCTTCGATTTTGGCGCGGGTTCACCGCTGGTCTCCGTTGTCCCCAATAAAAGTGTGCGCCTGCTCATTACGGGACTCTTGTTTGCAGGGAGTAGTTCACTTGTTGCTATTTCGCCACTTGGGAAGCTTAGTGGCGGGCATATCAACCCTGCCGTAACGTTGGCATTCTGGGCGCAAGGGAAGATGCACCATTTCGATCTGGGAGGGTATATACTTGGACAGTTTCTTGGTGCGATCATCGGCACGCTGCTGGTGGTACTCGTCTGGAGGGGACAGGCTGCCAGTGTAGGTGATGGAATAACAGTCCCCGGAGCAGGTTATCCCCTCTGGGCGGTATTTCTGGTAGAAGTGAGCCTCACCTTCCTCCTTGTGCTCTCCATTTTCTTTTTTGTGAGTAGCCATCGTCTGATGTGTTGGACGCCACTTATAGTCTGGATTCTGCTAGCGATGATGGTTTGGCTTGCAGCGCCCATCTCTGGTACCAGTCTGAATCCAGCACGCAGCTTTGGGCCTGCCCTGGTCTCCTGGTCCTGGCATGAGCAGTGGCTCTACTGGGTCGCGCCTCCCCTTGGGGCTTTGCTGGCTGTAGGAGCTTTTCGCCTCCTGATTACTAGCAAGCGCGATGTGCTGACAGGCAAGCTTTTCCACGTCCCGCACTATCGAAGTGTGTTTATGAACGTCAATGCGCCACACGTGCCTACCGGCGGAAAGCTGAGGAGCAAGAGTAGATCTTGTCCACTCTGACCGGAGGGCGAAGGGTGTCCAATATGTGTGGGATACAAGATTCGTATTTCACAACCGGAGGCAGATCATGGACTTCAAGCATGTGGTTGATCTGTTCGGCATAGGTTTCGAACTGGCGGGAGTCGCCGTGCTCGTCATTGGTGCTCTCCAGGCGTTCGTGACCTACCTGATCGCTTTCTTCCGTCAAAGAGATGCCCCGATAGCCTTTCATGATCTCCGCCAGAAAGTGGGCAAATCGATCTTGCTTGGGTTGGAACTGCTGGTGGCTGCCGACATTATTCGAAGCGTGGCTATTGATCCCACCTTTGCAAGTGTGGGTGTGCTTGGACTGATCGTGGTGGTTCGTACCTTCCTCAGTTGGTCACTTGAGGTGGAGATTAACGAGAAGTGGCCCTGGCAGAGCTTCCATAGTCTAAAGCACGCTCCAATTGATCCGGAGGATGTTTGAAGTCATAGGCTGCTAAGAAGTATCCAAAGTGTAACACATCGACATTCAAAAAGGAGAGAGACCGTATGACGATTCCTATTTACTCAGGCGATGTGCCTTATGTGACCACTGAACAGATGATTGAGGTGGACCGGGCCATGATGGAAGATGCACGCATTGAGCTGATCCAGATGATGGAAAATGCTGGACGCAACCTGGCCCATCTTGCGAGAGTGCGCTTTTTCGCTGGCGATCCGCGCGGTAAAACAGTGGTGGTCCTGGCAGGGACGGGCGGGAACGGAGGTGGAGCGCTGGTGTGCGCACGTCGACTGCACAATTGGGGTGTCCAGGTGCAGGTCTTCCTGACCCATCCCGCCACAGACTTTACCCCGGTCCCCGCTCATCAATTGGATATTCTACAGCGGATGAACGTTCCCGTGGCCCAGGCTGACGCCATCACCCAGGTACAAAGCCCTGCGTTGATCGTGGATGGCCTGATCGGTTACCGGCTGAAGGGTGCTCCCCACGGGGCAGTCTCTGACCTGATTCGCTGGACGAACGCGGAGCCTGCTCCTATTCTTGCCCTCGATACTCCTTCTGGCATCGACACCACAACTGGGACCGTCTTTGATCCAGCGATCAAGGCGACGGCAACGATGACCTTAGCTTTACCCAAAGCAGGGCTGTGTGCTCCCGGTGTGGAGGCATTGGTGGGCGAACTCTACCTGGCAGATATCAGCGTCCCTCCATCCCTCTATGCCGAGCCAGCCCTGGCCCTGCAAGTGGGGCCGCTGTTTGCGGAGAGCGAGATTCTGCGGCTGCGCTAAGTACCGCGCCACAGAAAAAAGGGATGAAAGGAGTACGTATGAAACACGAGGTTCTTTCCCTCGAGGAACTCAGAAAGTCCCGTAAACCCATCAGAAACGTAAATGAAATCCATCATGAGCACCTCAGCCCCAGCGAGCGCTTCGCCATCTGGATTACCACCCATGTTGGAACTATGGGGTTTTTCGCGATCATCTTCTTCTGGACACTCATCTGGCTCACCTGGAATACGCTCGGCCCAAGCGCGGCACGCTTTGATCCGTTTCCCGGCTTTATCTTCTGGCTTTTCATCTCCAACATGATCCAGATTTTTCTCATGCCATTAATCATGGTGGGACAAAATCTCGATGCCAGGCACAGCGAAGCAAGAGCTGAAGCCGACTTTGAGGTGAATCTCAAAGCGGAGCGAGAAGTGGAAACCATCCTGATGCACCTGGAGAACCAAAATCAATTGATCTTGCACATTCTGGAGCGGCTGGATCAGCAGGATCAGCAGGCCGAACCCAGCGCTCCAGGGGAGCAAGGTGCGAAATCCGCCAAACTCATGCGTAGCGAATATCGCTGAGGTCGATGGAAATCATCAGCTGTTCAAGCGCGGGCGTGTTGTCTGGCTGACGAACAAACGCGCGGCGCTTTGTCCATATCAGAAAGCCGGAGATGTCCTTGTATTCGGAGACGTAATGAGCGATTGGTGCATTGCCCACTATCTCCACGTCATAATCATGCCGGCGCAACAGGCCATCGTCGCCGATATAGAAGGTTTGCTCGGTGCTATGCGAGGCGATGTATGGCGGAAACGTCACCTTGAGACGCCGCCAGGTTTCGCCTTGCTCCTGCCACGGATCAATCTCCCTGGCTTCGAACCCGGCCCAGGTCAAAGAGAAGGGGAAGGTCAGATAGGTCCATATCGCATAGCTACCAAAGTAGAGCGCATGCAGCTCATCCCACGGAGTTTGCGGGGTATGGCCAGCGAAAGCGGCGCGGGGGTTAGTGCGCTCCTCGACGACCGCTCCTTCGTTGGTCTCGATGGCGACACGGTCTGGGGTGAAGACCGTCTGCTGGTTCGGAAGTTTGAACGGCGCGAAGGAGGCGTGCTCCTGGTGCAGATCGACGGTCACGCGCACCTGGCTCAGGACTCCGGCCTGACCTTTGAGCTCCCACAATGCGCCGCCCATCACCAGATACGCGGAGACCGTCTGGAATTGGTTGAAGCGACCGAGGCCGCCGTGAGCCTCAACCGCACGATCTAACAGATCAGTCATATGAGTGAGTATCCTTTCATGGCCTATTAAGCTTGCTGACAAAAATTACAATGTTACGCACTTCATTTACATCACCTGACTGCGAAATGCCCTGAATAGCGCCGCGATACGATCGCCAGCGTCCTCCTGAAGAAAGTGCGAGGCGTCGTCGAGCAGGACAGTTTGGTGCCTTGCAAAGATCCGCTCGAAGGGTGCGCGTTCCGCTTCACGGAAGGCAAAGTCTTTCATCCCCCACACGATCAGGGTTGGTCGGTCCGCCAGCTTCCCCAGGTTCGCTTCGACCTCTTTGAGGTAAGGGGTTGCCTTGACGAGTTGCCGAGGCGCAATGACGGCTGCACGACGCCGAGCCCGGTCCCTCCAGGGTACCAGGTACATCGCGCTCACCGCAGGAGCGGTCTTCTGCGCGAGACCGCGCGCGAAGAAGAACTTCGGGACAAAGTTAAAGGCCCACGTGAGCGACCATCCGATCGGCCCGCCCATCACCCAACTGAAGAGACGTATGCGCCATCCTCCGCTGAGCGGCCAGGCGAAGGTGTTGCCGATAATCAACCGACGCACCAACTCTGGCCGGCGACCCGCAAGGCCGAGGCCGATCGGCCCACCCCAGTCCTGGACCATGAGCGTCAGGTCGCCCAGACCGAGGCGATCCACAAAGCGCTCGAGCACCATGCTGTGCTCCCTGGGGGTGAAGCCATAGCCCGGCGGAGCGTCCGACATCCCATAGCCGGGGTAATCCAGCGCGATGCAGCGGAAGTCGTTGCGAAGCGCAGCAATGATCTTGCGGTACAGGAAGGACCAGGACGGGTTTCCGTGCAAGAGCAGGAGGGTCTCGCCCGACCCCTCATCGACATAATGGATGCGCGCGCCGTCGAGGTCCAGGAAGCGGTGCTCGACCGCGAACAATGCCGTGGGCACAGGAAATGGGAGTATCATGGCTACTTTCCCTTTACAACAATGATTTTGCAAACTTACAACGAGGCTCGTTCTATCCGAGCCTCACCAGCCGTCAGAACAGAACTTCGGCTTTCAGGTGATCGGCGACACGGAGCGCATTGGCGATGATGGTCAACGATGGGTTAACCGCGCCGGGCGACACCATGAAACTGCCATCGGTGACATACACGTTGTCGAGGTCATGCGCCTTGCAGTTCACATCCAGCACACTCGTCCTGGGGTCATGACCGAACCTCATGGTGCCACATTGATGGGCAAAATTGAACGGGTATTTCCTGCCTAAATAGTAATCCACCGGGATCAGATCTTCATGGCAGCCGACATCAGAGAGCAGACTGTGGAGCTTTTCCTTCAGGTGGAAGTGTGCTTCCATGTTGTTTTCCGTGTAATGTAGTTCTATTTCGCCCTGGCTGTTGACCGTAATGCGATTATTCGGGTCAGGCAGGTCTTCAGATTGCAGCCAGAGGTCCAGCGAGTGTGCCGCCATTTGCGCGTAATCCATGCCGCCGAGTGGCTGCGGCGATTCCATCGTCATTACCTCCGCGTCAACCTTGCCGCACATCTGAATCAGGCCCATCGGATATTCCCAGTCGGCGCTCGGTCCGTACCAATCGCTGATGGCCAGCGTTTTCTGAAAGACGCTGTCGTTTGGCTCTTTGCTGATGGCGATGAAGGTCGCATTGTTATGGCACATATAATTGCGTCCGACGAGATCACTGCTATTGGCGAGGCCATGCGGGTGTTTATCGTTCCCGCTCCGCAGGAAAATCGCACTGCTGTTCGCCGTGCCTGCCGCCACGATCACAAGGTCCGCGCTGTAGACCTCAGTCTGGCCGTTGTGCCGCGCATGAACTTCAGTCACCGTTCTCCCGCTGGCATCGGTTACCAGTTTCCACACCATGCGATTGCGCAGCAACGTGACATTCTCGTGCTGCAAGGCGGGCTTGACGGCGATCACATGCGCATCTGCTTTGCTCTCTGTTAAGTCCGGGTAGCCGTCGAACGTGCTGGGGTAAACTGGAGATTCACCCCTACCCTCGCCTAGTTTGATGCCTAGTGGCAGCGGGAAAGGGTGAAAGCCGAGTTTTTCGAGATCGGCCTTTAACTGGGCAATACGCGGCTCATGCATCAGCGGGCCGAATGGATAGGGCTGATCTGCCGGCGGCTCGGTCGGGTCGCTCCCGCGCTGCCCATGCACATGATAGAGAAATTCCGCCTGGGTATAGTATGGCGCGAACACATCGTAGCCGACCGGCCATGCCGGGCTGACGCCATCCGCGTGCCGGATTTCACCGAAATCCGCTTCGCGCAGGCGAAACAGCGCCGCGCCGAACATCTTGGTATTGCCACCGACCCAGTAGTAAATCATTGGGTGGAGAGGTTGACCTTTGTAGTATATCGTCTCCTTCGCGTTATAGCGTTTTTCCTTGTAAACGGCGTGTGTCTCCCAGTTTTCGCGCTCACGAGGGAGATAATCGCCGCGTTCCAGAAGAAGAATCTTCTTGCCAGTGGGGGCAAGAGCATAGGCCATTGTGCCCCCGCCTGCTCCCGTACCGATGATGATGACGTCATACTTGCTCATGATTTTCTCCTTTAGTCTGAATATGCGATCATACTTTCAACTCCACGATTTTGGCAGCGTGACCGTCCGGGTCGCGCACCAGAAAGGCTTTTTCGCCATCTGGCAACGTCACAACACCGGCTGAAATCACTGCGACACCAGCAGCCCGAAACTGCGTGTAGGCAGCCTGTGCATCTGGCACGAACATCGTCATCTGCCAGTACCAGAGGTCGTTGGGATGGGTATCCACTGGCATCGGACGGCCACCCGGCGGTGATAGGTAGTTGAGGAACTCAATGCCCATGCCGCCACCGGGGGCCTGCAGCGCGGTGATATGCAAATGCGCTCCAAACACCATATTCAGATGTTCTTGCTCCGTACCGTAATTCTCACTCTCGCCAGCAATGGTGAAGCCGAGCATGTCTCGGTAGAACCTCAGGCTGTGTTCCGTATGAGCGGTACCGATTGCCGTGTGGTCGATGCCGAGGAAGAGTTGATTTTTGCTCTGCCAGTGGGGAGCGCCCTTGCCCTCCGGGAACCAGATGAGTTCGAGGTTGTGCCCATCCGGGTCCCGGTAGTAAAACGCCCGGATGCCTGCCGCAGCCGTGATATAGTCCGGCAGGGTCTGAGGCGCGGTGCTGACGTGCTGGACGTTATGCTCGCACAGTGTGGCATAGGCCGTATCCATATCACTGACGACGATGGCGATGTGCTGAAACCACAGGTCGTTGCTGCGGCTGTCCGGCGGAATGGGGCGGCCTCCGGGCGGCGCAATGAACTGAGTGAGTTGGATTTGCTCTAGCCCAAGTCCCAGTGTGACGACTCGCACCCGCGCGCCGAAGACCCCGGTGAGTTTCTCGCAAGGCTCGCTCAGCACTTCATAATCATCGATGATTTCAAAGGGCAAGACCCGGGTGTAAAACGCAAGCACCGGATCCAGATCAGAGACGGTAAAACCAACACGTTGTACCTGGCGAATCATAGTGACTCCTTATCTCATAGACAAGCCCGTATCGAATTAGGGACGAATGCCCGCAATGGTCAGACGAATCCGATAGAGGCTCGTCAGCGCGGTGATATAGAGTGCCCGCCCATCCTCGTCACCCCACGCAAGATTATGCGGGTCTTCCGGTAGTCGCAGCAAGCCCAGATGGTTACTTTTGGTTGAGAGTATCCAGATACCGCCTGGCCCGCACACATAAAGATTGCCTGCTTCGTCAACCTTTATCCCGTCTATCGCATTCTCGCCCGGTGCCTCTGTCATGTCGTAGAAGACCTCGCCGCTGCCTGTGCTACCGTCGGCGTTAACCGGGTAACGCATTACGACCTTCTTGTGCATATCCCAGTTGCCCACATAGAGGTATTTCTCATCAGGCGAGAACGCAATGCCGTTTGGCCCCGCCAGTTCGTCAGTGACCAGCGCAATATCGCCGTCTTTCACCCGGAATACACCGCTGAACGGCAGTTCTTTGTTCGGGTCGTCGAACAAGCCCGGCAGTCCAAAAGGCGGGTCGGTGAAGTACAGCGTGCCGTCAGAGCGATACACGAGGTCGTTCGGGCTGTTCAGGCGCTTGCCTTTATACGCATCAGCCATCACCGAAATATCGCCATGCGGGTTCACGCGGATGATACGCCTGTTCCCATGCTGGCAAATCGTCAGCAAGCCATTGGGGTCGAAGGTCAGGCCGTTGGAGCCGGGCTGCGTGTATGTCCCTATATCGAGGCCGGAATAGCCGCTTTTCGCCCTAAATACCTCGACTTTACCGATAGGCGACCAGCGATAAATCACATTGGTATTAGGGGAGCTAAACAGCAGATAGCCGGGCTTTGCCCATACCGGGCCTTCGGTAAAGACGAAGTTGCCCGCCACTTTTTCCAGTCCGGCATCGGCTGGTACGATAGCATCCAGTGCCGCATCTGCCCTAACGATCTCGAACGGCATGTTCCACGCGGCTTTTGTGCGTTCCGCTGCGTAGAAATCCAGTGTGGCCGTCCGCATCCAGATATAGTTTTTAGGCGAGGTGGAAATCGGACCATTGATACCAAACACAGCAATCTGGAACGTATCGCCTGATTGGACATTCTTACCGAGAATCACGCGATTGGGTGCGTTAAACCCGCCAACAACCTGCCCGCCAGTCTGTCCCAACACGAGCGGCAGCCTGCCATTGACCCACACCTCGGCGTAATCATCAATGGCGACTTCAAAAACAACCGTCGAGCCGGTGGGGTCGAAATCACCGACTTTTTCAGGTATCGTTACCTTCATGCGATACCAGTTGAAGCACACACGCCCGGTACTGAGGCGGCGTTCAGTATCTGCTGGTGGCAGCACATACCAGCCGGAGTCGTCAAAGTCAATGCTCTCGGCATGGGGCAAAACGTCGTAGGTGCGGTTGGGTGCGCCGGATGGCCCGAGATCGGGGCCAACTTCGACAAAATCGATTTCCTCAACTCTGGTGTCGCTGTACCGCCATTGACCCTTGACCAGTTGCACGCCGGCTTCCGTTTGCAGATTAATCACCGCATCCGGCGGGCCAGGCAAAAGTTCTGGAGGGCCGGGGATGTTCTGTGCATTCGTCATACGTTGTGCCCCCTGTCCTTAGTCCAGCGCCTTCGCCACGTAGTAAAGGAAAGGATTGGAGACTTCGATGAACTGGTGCGGCAAACCGTTGGGGATAACCAGCACATCGCCAGGCGAGAGTTTATGAGTGACACCATCCTTGATGGAGTCGGCACGGATTTCGCCCGGTGCGATGTGGCGGCTGTTGACCATCTCGCCATCGGTGACGACTGTTGCGCTACCTGCGACCACATACATAATGTCTGTATCGCGGGCGTGCCATTCCACCTCGCCGGGTTTCTCGCGGCGGCCTGCATCCACCTTGTAGAAGTCGGTGTTCATCAGCAGGCCGCCCTTCTGGAATTTTGCGGTCACGTCCGCAGCCGGGATGTAAGTGGCAGCATTGATGGATTCCGTGGTAAAGCCCTCGGCAGCCTCCGCGCCGATGGTGGCGAGTTCCTGGTCCTCCAGCGCAGAGGATGCGCCACTCACACCAATCGCGCCGATGACCTGCCCCTTGTGCAGGATCGGCATCCCGCCTTGCAAAGCCACACCGCCTGCCAGAGCCAGCGCCGAGGGACGACCTTGTGAAGCTTGATCCTCAAAATCCTTACTGGGGCGGCGGAAAATGGCCGCCGTGCGCGCTTTGTCAGTGGCGACCTGCACACTGGCGACCTGCGCCTTATCGGGTCGCCACAGGTAGAGAAGTTCACCGGAGGCATCAACCACCGAGATGACAGGTGCTACAGCGCGGGCTGTGGCTACCGCGCCCGCTGTATGCGCCACGATGCGCGCACCTTCGTATGTAAGGGCATACACTTCATCTACACTGAAAGAGGAGTCACCCACGATAAATCGGGGTGCTACAGATCCGGCGATAGACACCGATTCGTCTTCGCCGGGTGTTTCGCCGCTTGTGCCGATTGCGCCCACGACCTCACCATCAACAAGGAGGGGGATACCGCCCGTCAGAGCGACCCCGCCGTGCAGCGCCAGCGCACCTAACCGCCCACTGCTCACCTGTGCTTCCAGCACGCGACTGGGTCGCACGAATATTGCTGCCGTGCGTGCCTTATCAATGCCAACCTGTACGCTGGCGACCTGCGTGTTGGGCAGGCGTTTGACCAGTATCGGGTGACCTTCCGGGTCAACGATTGCGATGACGACGCGATAGACCTTCTCTCTGGCGAAGGCTTCCGCTACACTCATCACGGCTTCTGCGCCTGCTAAATTGAGAACTTTCTTGACACGAACTGTTGCCATGTGTGTCTATCTCCTCATTGTCTGCTTCACTAATATCAGGCTCGCGGACGATCCGCCCTGGCTGTTGCCAGCACCGCCGCCCAGATTGCGTCATCGGTTGTAATAAACAGGATGTTGTGGCCCGGCCCGCCAAAGGTGAAATTGACCGTACCTGGCAGGTTGATTTCACCTATCAGGTCGCCCAACGGATTAAAGACCTGCACCCCACTGAACGATGAGGCATAGACGTTCCCCCGCGCATCGACTTTGATCCCATCGGGGAAGCCGGGGGTAATGACCGCAAAAAGCCGCTGGTTCATCAGGTGTCGTCCCTCCAGCACGTCGAATGCGATGATGTGATGCGGTTTGTTGATGTAGTAGCTGTCTGCTTCCTGGTTTGCGCCGCTGTCCGTGACGTACAACATCGACTCGTCCGGTGAGAACACCAACCCATTGGGTTTGACGAACGAATCCGCCACGACAGAGAGCTGCCCGGTTTGTGGGTCGTAGCGATAGACGTAGTCACCAACGACAGGTGCCGGGCGAAAACCGTGTAAAAACCCGTAACTGGGGTCGGTGAACCAGATCGTGCCATCGCTCTTGACGACCACATCATTAGGGGAGTTGAAGCACAGGCCACGCCAGCTATCGACAACCGTTTCCAGCACACCCGTTTTAGGGTCCATCCTGCTGATGCGGGCATGTTCGAGACGCGTGCCCTGCTCACAAATAACCAGCCTCCCCTCTCTGTCTAGCGTCATGCCGTTCGCCATATTCGCAGGTTCACGCACGATAGTGATGTTATCTGCACTCACCGGGAACTGGTCGCCGTTGAGTGCCAACTGCTTGATGGCGACACGGCGAGAGCCGGGCAGCGCTATGTTTGTTGGCTGTGGCAGTGTGGTGAAGTACAGGGCATCTTCTTCACGGATGTAGACCGGGCCTTCGTGCGCGTCGATTTCCACGACTTTGACGAGAAGTGGTGCATCGCCCACCACCGCCTTAAATTCGTCGCTATGCGCTATGAAGATGTTACTGCCGCCAGCACAGCCGGGCGTGTTGATTGACTGATCCATTCGTAACTCCGAGAGTTTGCCGTGTTTTAAGATCGCGCTCGCTATAGACTCAGATGAGGTCGAAACGTTACAAGAAAACTGTGGGCGGTCTCAGCACCTCGGTAAACCCGCAAAGAGGCATCAAAGGGCCAGGCTCTGTAGACGTATGGAGTTTAAGGATTATTGGACTACATCGTTGGAAAACTGGAACGCAAGCTCGAAGTGCACTTGAGCGTCTGCGGCGCTTCGCACGCTTTTTTCTCATCTCAAGATGTACAATTTATCCTCTCCTGGGACGTGTCGTTGCGTTGCTCTACCTGCAAGCGATCAGCAGGTAGGGCGTAGAACAACGCGACCAGGATGTAGAGCACGAGGCAGGCTTCGACGTTTACCAGGGTGAGCGGCAACGAGAACAGATAGAGCAGTGGTGCAATCAGATACCTTCTGGTGAGCAAAGCGGTGACGAAGGGAATAAGCGCCACACACATCAACATGAGCAGGTTGAGGAAGAGCACCACATGGTCCGTGCGTTTGATGTACTTGAAGATGTGATGGTGATGAAGCCAAAGAATGCCGATCACCAGGAAACTCGTGACGTAGCCTAAATAGATCGGCCATTGCCTGAGCAGTGCCTCGAACAACCCTGCTTTTACGTCTGGCACACGCAGATCGAGCACCAGGAGCGTAATAGCGACGGCCATGACGCCATCACTAAACGCCTCGAGGCGACTCGTCCCCCGCTCATCTTCGATCACCTTATGATGTTGTGTTCTCACAGCAGGCCCTTTCTCTCTCAACGTCATCGACAAAAGACAAACATTGTGATGCATCTCGGTTAATAGATATAACCAGTGATCCGATATGGCCCGTCTTTGGAGACCACAATCATCGCGCTCGCGAACCTGATCGACCTCGTCGCGGCACTCGACACCACCGATCGCATAGCTGAGTGCACCAGAGGGGCAGTTTCGCACAGCGGCGATAGGAGAGAATGGCACCGAATTACTGAGCGATATATCCACCATCGACGACCAGGTTGTGACCGGTCACGAAGGACGCTGCATCCGAACAGAGCCAGATCACTGCAGCAGCGACCTCCTCAGGTTGACCAACGCGTCCGAGCGGTATGATGCTTTCCATTTGGTTCTTCGCCTGCTGATCGCCACCGGCGAGGCGGACCAGCAACTTTGTATCGATAGGGCCAGGGCTTACGACGTTCACCCGAATCCCTGCTTTGGCATACTCAATGGCTGCGGCTTTCGTGAGCCCGATCACCCCACTCTTACTTGCCGCATAAATGGTCATGCCTGGGATGCCAACCATCCCCAAAGCCGAGGCAATGTTCACAATAGCACCCCCTTGCTTAAGCATAGCCGCCACCTCCTCTTTGAGCGAGAGCCAGGTTCCTTTGAGATTAATGGCAATGGTCCTCTCCCACCCATCTTCGGACAAGGTTGTAATAGGGCCGAGGGCTCCTTCCGTCCCGGCAATATTCACAGCATAGTCGAGCCGCCCGTAGGTGGTGACGACCGCCTGGATCAAATGCTCGACGTCGCTGGCCTTGCTCACGTCTGTCTGCACGAAGAGGGCATCTCCTGCCTGTTGTTTGAGGAAACGGACGGTTTCCTCACCCTCTTCGACGCGTCTCCCAGCGAGGGCGACCTTGGCACCTTCCCTGGCAAAGGCCAGTGCTGTTGCGCGGCCAATCCCCGCAGTTCCACCAGTTACGAGGGCGACTTTTCCTACAAATTGGCTCATACAAGTTTCCCCTTTCAGGAATGTGTACATGTTTATCTACGTTAGACAGCGGGGGCAATCAAGGATGCTAGGCTCTGGTGATACCTGGAGGGTTTGAACTCGATCACCTCATATTCCACCAGGTGCTCACGGACAAACGGATCTTCCGCAAGCATCGCTTGCAACTCCTCCTCACTGTTGACATTCGCCAACAACACCACAGCCGGTTTGGCCGTCAGTTCGCCATTCAGGATGAGTTTGCCTGCCTTATAGTTGGTATCCAAATACTCGTTATGGGCAGGAAACACTAGTGAGTTTGAGGGCTCACTGCTGTCTATTCGCTCCTAAAGAATTTTTCCAACCGAATAGGGTAATCATGAGTGTCGGGACGCAAGCGTCCGGAACGTCCTGTAGGGACAAGGGGAGAGGTTGGGTGGATGTGGGGGCCTTGTGCTTGTCCTCGTCCGGGTGAGGTAATCCCATGGGGCAGCTCCAAAGCCACCAGGACAAGCACAAGGCCCCCACCCTGCCCCGCATCCGCCCCTTGTCCCTACAGAACGGGGCTACATCATTACCCGATTCGGTCGTCAATATTCATCAGGAGATTGAGAGTCCTGGCTTGGGCGATGGCTTGGGTGCGGCTCTGTACTCCCAGTTTGCCGCAGATGTTCAAGACGTGCTTCTTGACCGTGTTCACACTGAGCACTAGGTGACGGGCGATCTCGCGGTTGGATGCACCATCCATGAGCAGGCGCAGCACCTCGCGTTCGCGTCCGGTCAGGGCCTCCAGGAGCGGACTGGAGCGCAGGGACATGGGATCAAGAGTCGTTGCGGCCTTTTCACCGGAGACTTCTAGCAAGGTCGCGACGTATCCTCCTGGTGCTATCGTGTGTTTCCGGGCCTGACGCAGTAAGGCCACCATTGGTGCTCCTTCATCTAGGAAAAGGCGGATGAAGCCCTCGGGTTCGGCCAGAACCAAGGCCCGAACCAGAGCTGCGAGAGCCTCTGCGAGGTCGCTTTGGACCTGCAAAGCCAGTGCACGTAACAGGAGAACTTCCAGCACACTGCGCATGCGGCCTTTGGCTTCAGCATCCTCTCCAAGGCGCTCCAGCAAGCCCAACGCCTCTGAGAGGAAAGGCCCTGTTGGCTGCGCTCGCCCCTGGGCAATGCGTACCCGCACCAGGATCAGATATTCTTGCTCACGCGCGTAGCTTAGCTCATCCCTGGAGACAAGCCACTCGTCTCGGCCCAGCGTAGAGCCGCCGCCAGGTCATCCTGAGCCAGTGCCACCTGCGCCCGCACGGCTGCTCCGCGAGCCAACAGGGCAGGGGCAAAGCCGCGTTGCTGACCTAGTAGCGCGAAAGCATCGAGGGTCTGGAGTGCCCGGGTGCTCCGCCCCCAGGCCTGCTGGAGGCGAGCCAGGGCCAGGTAGCCCCGCATGATCATCTCGGCTTCCGCTGTCACCGCGTCCCGGTCCAGGTCCATACCCTGCTCCAGAAGCTGCTCGGCTCTCTCGAGCTGGTTCCACTCCCGCAGCAGCTCGCCCAGGATGAAGTAGTAGTCTATACCGTTGAGCAAGGCTTGCAGTCCCTCGTGCCCAGACGCCAGGTGCCTCACCTGCTCAATAGTACTGGCAGCCTGGCGCAGCCTCCCCTGCAACAGCTGCATCCGGGCCAGGTTGGAGATACTTCTCAGGGTTGTCGGGAGATTGCCCAGGTCACGCACCGATGCCACCGTGGCCATGACAAGGCGCTCTGTCACAGGAGTCATCTCCCCATCCACCAGATAGGTGCTGGCTGCTGTCACGAGCGTACCTTGACGTGCCATGCGAATGAGGGGCGTCTCCTCCACCTCCGGCATCAGTTCGAGTGCCTGATGTGCCAGGGGGACACCCCGTTCGTGATCGCCGATGAAGCGCGCCAGGTTGCCGCGGGACGCAGCTATCAGGCACAGGACAGACCGTCGCAGACCGGCGGCCATCTCCTGCTCGAGACAGCGTTCAGCATCCTGGAGACGAGCTGAAGCCTGCTCCAACTGATGCATGATCATCAGCGTGGTGGCCTGCATGATGCAGAGGATGGGATGGGCACGGATGAGTGCATCGGGCAGCCTGTTCAGCCAGCCGAGTAATGCATGGAACTTGCTGGGAAAGTTGGTGAGCCAGGCGTACTGCTCAATCAGGCGGACAGCTTGCTCGATATCGGGAACGGCCAGCGCATGGGTTATTGCCTCGTCGAACAGCTGGTGCTGCTCGAACCAGCCGCAGGCCCGGCGGTGCAGTTCAGGAACCAGGGCAGGTTGTGTTTGCCGCAGACGGGTGCGCAATACTTCGGCAAACAGCTGATGGTAGCGATACCACTGCCGTTCATCGTCCAGGGCGACCAGGAACAGGTTGCTCCGCTCGACTTGCGCCAGCCTCGCCTGGCTATCGTCTCGCCCGCGTACGGCATCACACAAGGGTCCACAGAGGCGATCCAGGATGCAGGTCTGCACTAAAAAGTCCTGCACCGCTGCTGGTTGGCGCATGAGGACTTCTTCAACAAGGTAATCAACCACGTAGCGATGGTTGCCGGTGAAGGCGTCGATGAAGCCGGCCACATCGTCGCGACCTTGCAAGGAGAGGGCGGCCAGTTGCAGCCCGGCAATCCAGCCTTCGGTGCGCACCTGCAAAGCGGTTACCTGCTCGGCTGACAGCGGCAGTCCCATTACCTCTGTCAGAAATGCTGCGGTTTCCTCGACGGTGAAGCATAAGTCAGGAGCATGGAATTCGGTCACAGTCCCCCGCGCACGCAGACGTGCCAGGGGCAGCAGTGGATCGCTGCGACTAGCGATGACGAGGTGCACATTCGGTGGCAGGTGTTCCACGAGATAGGTGAGCGCATCGTGGATGGGTTGAACCTCGATATGGTGAAAGTCATCCAGCACCAGCACGGTGTCTGTGGGGAGCTCGATCAGGGCATTCAGCAGGATCGTGAGCACAGCCTCGATCGGCGGGGGCGGCGAGGCGTACAATTGCGCCAGGGGAGTCCCGCCCACCCCCGGATGCAGCGTATTGAGGGCGGTAAGGACATAGGTCCAGAAGCGGATGGGATCGTTATCACTCGCATCGAGTGAGACCCAAGCCAGGGGCCAGGCATCGCGGTCGGCCTCAGCAGACCAGGCATGGAGGAGGGTCGTTTTGCCCCAGCCAGCAGGGGCTGCGAGAAGGGTGAGTGGGCCCCGGATGGCAGCATGCATCCGTTGCGTGAGCCGTGGGCGCGATACTATATGCAAGCGGGCCGACGGGACCGAGATTTTCGTCGTCAGCAGGTGGAGGGACAACGTACCGGTGGCAGAGGAGGGTGGAGTGGTAGCAGGAGCGTGAGCAAGACGGAGCGAGTCGGGTGGCTGCGGTCTCGTTGTTCGCTCTGCCGCAAGCCTGACAGCCGCTTCATGAAGCCGGGGTCGGCCTCGTTGACGGATGCCTTCCGGGGCTTGTTGATCATAGAGCTGTAACGCAGCTAACGTGCTGTACCAGCGACCCTGGCGCTTGATCGCCTCCAGTTTGCCCTGGCGAACCAGGAGTCCCAGCTAATTGGGATCACGTCCCGTTGACCGCGCGAGCTCTGGCAATGGTTGATAGCGTTCATCGGGCGGGGCATTGCAAGCTTCCAGGTAAAAATCTAAACCAGCTTCAACTGCTTGACCAATCAGATTGACGATCGGGTTGTATTTGCCCTGGTCAGCAGCTCTGAGTGCGCTACGATGGCGTTCAGCCCAGCTTCTGAGCAAAAACGCAGGCGCATAGCCATCACGCATCAAGAGAAGATTCAGCAGTAATCGCCCTATTCGACCATTGCCATCCTCAAAAGGATGAACGGCGACAAACCGATGATAGGCTAATGCAGCACGTATCACAGGTTCATAGAACAGCCCATCGCCTCTCAACCACGCGATCCATTGGGCTACCATTGTAGGTACCTGTGTAGAGTGGGGCAGCGCCAGGTCACTTCCACAGATGCGGTCAGGGGTGGTGCGGAACTGCCCAGCAGTTGGATTCAGCGTCTTAAGCACGAGGGAATGCAACGTGAGGATCGTCTCAATGGTGAAAGGAGTGGTTGTCTCAACCAGGATGCGTAAGTAATCAAATGCCTCGGCATGGTTGGTGGCTTCCAAGTGTTCATGAAGCGAGTGGCCACCAATGGCGATCCCTTCCTCGATCACGATCTGCGTTTCGCGCAGATTGAGTGTATTCCCCTCAAGAGCATTACTGTGGTATGTTAACTGGATTCGTACATCCTCGTGCAGGCGCTGGGTGATTCCGGGACGGAACGGGCGGTAGCTATCAAGTGTGGTTTTCTTCCGAGATAACCGTTCTGCCAGACGTTTGTCGAGTCGTGGTTGGTTGGGCAGTGGTTCATCGCGCAGGGTGGCTCCGGCTACACGTAAAATAATTCTATTGATTTGGTTGCTACAGACAAATCCAATAGAATTATATTCCTTCGGGTTCCTTGATGCAACGTTGCAAAAGTCTTCCAGCAATCACGGCCACTGACTGTTACCGATTTTGTGATATACTTAAGCAGAGTTTTATGGTTCTGACGCTTTCGCGTGTCAGCAATGAGGATCACTGATTTATGCTGCAATGAATACATACTGTCTACGTGGGAGACGCACTCTCCTCCTTACTCCCGCAGAGCATTTGAAGAACCTTTGTATGAGGGTGGGTAGATAACACCGTTGGAGCAATCATCCGTATCGTCGCAAATCGCTCGCAAACACCATTTGCCGGCTCCACTCACACCACTTATAGGGCGCGAACAGGAGGTGGACGCACTCCAGCAGCTTCTCCGCCGCACCGGGGTACGCCTGGTAACGCTCACTGGTCCTGGCGGTGTTGGGAAAACCCGCCTGGCTTTGCAGGTTGCTAAGGGCTTGATTGAGGATTTCGCCGAGGTCTTCTTCGTCCCGCTCTCCTCTCTTCTCGACCCTGCTCTCGTTCCCTCCGCCATCGCCCGGGTGCTCGGACTGAAAGAAGCTGGGACACAGACCCTACCCGAGCAGCTCAAAGCGTACCTGCAGCAGAGACATCTCTTGCTCGTGCTTGACAATTTTGAGCACGTGCTGCCTGCTGCCCCGCTCATCTCAGAACTGCTGGCAGCCTGCCATGCTTTGCAAGTACTGGTGACCAGCCGGGCGGTGCTTCATCTCTCTGGTGAGCACCAGTTCCCCGTCCTTCCATTAACGTTGCCTGATCTGGCGCCTCTACCCCCTCTCGACAACTTGGCGCAGACGCCAGCGGTGGCCCTCTGTCTTCAGCGCATGCAGAGCGCTCGGCCTGATTTTCAACTGACTGAGGCCAACGCGCGTGTCGTGGCAGAAATCTGTACGCACCTGGATGGTCTGCCCCTGGCCATCGAGTTGGCAGCGGCTCGGATCAAACTGCTTTCGCCTCAGGCCCTGCTGGCACGCATGGAGTACCGACTTCCTTTGTTGACAGGAGGGACACAGGACCTGCCGACACGGCAGCAGACCTTGCGCAACACCCTGGAGTGGAGCTATTCCTTGCTGAACTCAGATGAGCAGCGCTTGTTTCGACGCATGGCCGTCTTTGTAGGAGGGTGCACGCTCGAAGCGCTAGAGGCAGTGTGTAATCGAGAAGAGGTGAGTACCCTGGAGATCCTTGATCGGGTAGGATCCCTGCTTGACAAGAGTCTACTCTATCAGGGAACACAGGGAGGGAGCGAGCCACGCTGCATGATGTTAGCAACCATTCGGGAGTACGCATTGGAGCGCCTCAGGGAGAGTCGAGAAGAAGATGGCATTTCTGCTGCCCACGCTGCCTACTTTCTGACATTCGCCGAAAGGGGCGATCTAGCGCTGCGTGGGCCTGAGCAGGATGGATGGTTGAACCAGTTAGAGGCTGAACAGCACAATCTGCGCAGGGCATTGCACTGGTTCGTAGAGCAGGGAGAAGCTGAGGGCGCATTGCGCTTGAGTAGTGCGCTCTCCTGGTTCTGGTATCTGCACGGGTATTTGCGTGAGGGCTGCGGATGGCTTGAGCGGGTACTGGCGTTGCCCGGAGCGTCTGGACGCACCAGGTATCGAGCAAGGGCGCTGTATAGCGTTGGGGGGCTGGCCCGCTTCCTGGGAAACTTCACGCGCGCGCGCTCCCGCCTTGAGGAGAGCCTGGCGCTCTGGCGAGAATTGGGAGATCGGCTGGGGTGCGCCTATACCCTGGCCAGGTTAGGAACAGTGTTGAAGATCCAAGGGGACCTGGTCGTGGCACATGGGTTGCTAGAGGAGAGCGTGGCCCTCTTTCGGGAGGGAGGGGATAAGTGGGGTCTGGCCCTGGCGCTGTTCGGGCTGGAGGAGGTAGTCACCTCCGAGGGTGATCTTCCCTCAGCGCACAGTTGGCTGCAGGAAAGCCTGGCGCTGTGGCGAGAGGTAGGTGATACGTGGGGCCTGGCTTTGGCGCTCGGTGGTCTAGGCGAAGTGATGCGCTATCAGGGCGACTATGAGCAGGCTGCGAAGTTCTATGACGAGAGCCTGGTCCTCTTTCGGCACCTGGACAACAAGTGGCGGATTGCTTATGTGCTGCACAATCTTGGACATGTGGCGCGGGCTCAGGGTAACTACGAGGGGATGGCAGCCCTCTTCGAGGAAAGTTTCGTCCTGTTCGGAGAACTCGGGCATAAGGCAGGCATCGCGGATTGCCTGGCGGGATTGGCAGCCGTGGCTGGCGTACAGGGACAACTGGAGTTAGCGGTCCAGCTCTTTGCGGCGTCACAAGCCCTGTTCGATGCGCTTGGTGTTCGCCTGGATCCTGCGGATCGTGCCGAAAATGATCGCAATCTGGCAGCAGTACGCACCCAGCTTGACGAGGCCACCTTCACGGTTGCCTGGACGCAAGGCCAGCAGATGACGTGGGAGCAGCTCCTCGCTGCGCCCGAACAGGTGAAACGGGAGCAGGGTCTTCCAACTCCCCAGCCAGCTTCACCCCGTGTCCTCTCTCAGGTACAGGGACCTCCATCCACAGCGTATCCGGCTGGGCTCACGGCTCGTGAGGTCGAGGTGTTACGTCTTGCAGCACAAGGACTAAGCTATGCGCAAATAGCCGAGAGGCTCATCATCAGTGCCCGCACGGTCGATGCTCACTTGCGCTCGATCTATGGCAAGCTCGGCGTGACTTCACGCAATGAGGCCACTCGTGTCGCAAGAGAACACCAACTCCTCTGAGAAAAGCGTCGTAAGTACGTCGCCCGGCATGCACAAGCCGCAGGGGTTCACCCCACACCATTCTCTAGGGAGAGCAGTGCTTCCCAGTGACACAGATTAGGGAAAGCAATAGGGAGTGCTCCCGATGTGCAACGCCCGCGAGCCAGGTAGACTGTATCCAGGGCGAGGAGCAGCCGTTTTGGCTCTTGCTCCCCGCAAAAGATGTGGACAGAATCACGAGAAATGGGAGACAGGATCATGCCCAATGCAGACAAAACAGTGCTCATCACAGGGGCAACAGGGCAGCAGGGCGGGGCCGTCATCCGCCATATGCTGGCCAAAGGATGGAACTTGCGAGCCCTGACTCGCAACTCTAGCAGTGGTACGACCCTGAACCTGCCACGCCAAGGCGTCGAATTGGCGCAGGGAGATCTCGAAGACCTGGCATCCCTGGAGCATGCCGCCCACGGGGTGTACGGCATCTACAGTGTCCAGAACTTCTGGAAAGTCGGTGCGAAACGTGAGGTACAGCAAGGCAAGAACCTGGCGGACGTGGCAAAGAAAGCCGGTGTGGAGCATTTCGTCTACAGCTCCGTTGGCGGGGCGGAGCGGAACTCAGGCATCGGCCATTGGGCGACCAAGTGGGAAGTTGAACAGTATATTCGCCAGCTCGGCCTACCGGCGACGATGATCAGGCCGGCAGCCTTTATGGAGAATTACTACCTCGAAGAGCCTGAAATCGGCATCTCACCGTTTACAAGAGAACAACTACTCGAATTGCTTCAATCAAATACGAGCCTGTTGCAGGGCAAGTTCACGGACGGCGTCCGTGCCAACAAGCCGTATCAGACAATCGCTGTCGACGATATCGGCGCCTTTGTGGCCCTGGCGTTTGATCACCCTAAAGAGTTCATTGGACAGGTACTGGAGATTGCAGGAAGCGAACTGACCAATCCCCAGGCTGCCGACGTCTTCAGTCGTGTCCTTGGCAAGCCGGTCGAGTTTCAGGAGCTTCCCATGCCGGTGGTTCGAAGCGTGCTGGGCGAAGAGTACTATCAGATGTACCGCTGGTTCAATGAGGAAGGGTTCGGAGCGAACATTGCGGAACTGCGTCGCCGCTACCGCGAGGTGCATCTCCATACGTTAGAGGAATGGTTGCGCAGCGAAGGGTGGCAAAAGCATGCCAGACGAGTTCAGGCTCCAACAGAGTGATGCGCAAACAGGAAGGCATTTCGCTCTCGTATGTAACGAATCGGCGCCAGTTGAGTCTATACCGGGTCCGAGAATTTGGATGACAAAAGGGGCTACGGTAAGATGCCCGAAGGAGAAGGAGTTCGATCATGCCGCAGGCACGCACAATTTCAGCCGACTTTCCCTACACCTCGCATTACATCGAGATTCATGGTTCAAAATTGCACTATGTGGATGAAGGATCAGGGGATCCTATCCTGTTTCTCCATGGGAATCCTACTTCCTCCTATCTGTGGAGGAACATTCTTCCCTATGTGACCCCTGTGGCTCGCGGCATCGCTCTCGACCTGATTGGGATGGGCAAATCCGAGAAGCCAGACATCGAGTATCGCTTTTTTGACCATGTCGCCTATGTCGAAGGCTTCATTGAACTGATGGGGTTGAAGAACCTTACCCTGGTTATCCACGACTGGGGTTCTGCCCTCGGCTTCCATTATGCGATGCGCCACGAAAACAACATGAAAGGACTAGCTTTCATGGAAGCGATTATGGCTCCTGCACCCAGTTGGGAGGTCTTTCCAGCAGAATCAAAAGCTCTCTTCAAAGCCTTCCGTACGCCTGGGGTGGGCTGGGACCTGATTGTGAACCAAAATATGTTCATCGAGAAGTTTTTGCCGGCAGGGGTGGTCAGAGCACTGACCGAGGAGGAGATGAACCATTACCGGGAGCCCTTCAGGGAGGTCAAAAGTCGCAAGCCCCTCTGGCGCTGGCCGAACGAAATTTCCATTGCGGGTGAGCCCCCGGACGTGACCGAAGCGGTTGCTTTCTACAATCAGAAGCTCCAGGAGTCAGAACTGCCCAAACTCCTGTTCTACGCAACCCCTGGTACGATCATGCCAGCCCCCATCGTCGAGAGGACTACAGCTCATCTGAAGAATTTGAAGACGGTGGATGTTGGTCAAGGTATTCACTTTCTTCAAGAGGATCATCCAGACCTCATTGGATCAGAACTGGCTAGCTGGTACCGCACGCTCTGAATGTGCTTCAACTCAATACTCCAGGATGTTCAGTGTTCGGACTTTGGCAATAGCCTGCATGCGGCCCTGCACGTTGAGCTTGCTACAAATATTGAAGATGTGCTTTTTCACTGTGTTGACGCTGAGGACCAGCTGATCATCGAGCACACTCGGAAGAGATTAGCGTACCATATGACTTCTCTGCCATCTGGGGGCTACGAGTTAAACCAGCGGTCGATCTGCTCGCGTGAGTCGAAGTATCCAGTCGGGAACCGAGCCGATCCTTCTGGCATCGGCTCGTTTTTGGGCGCCGATCCCTCTGGTAGCAGAAACGCGAATTTCTTCACGCCAGCCCGGTTGTATTGCGGAATGATGTGCTCCTCTCTCCACGGCCCCGTGTGTGCACCAGGGTGATGGTGAAACGCTCGCGTATCGATCAGTGTGAAAGGAACGTGGTACTGCTCCACAGAGGCAGCATAGCGCTCCAGCCACCTCATGTAATCATCATCGTTCATGGACTCGGTCTCCGCAAGCCAGCGAAGCTCGAGAATGTTCCGGGCGTCATCGTATAACATGACGCCAAACCTGTCTTGATACAGTTGTGTCTCCATGTCTCAAAATCTCCTGTTTTACGAAGAGCAACAAGCGTCGAAATAAAAAGATGGGAGAAAAATGAGAAGAGAAGCGCGTATTTCTTGCTGTTCTTCTCATCTTCTTTGCAGTGAGCAAGAGCCAAAATAGCCGCTCCTCGCCCTGGGTACAGTCTACCTGGCTAGAGGGCGTTGCACATCGGGAGCATTCCCTATTGCTTCCCCTACCTCATGTCACCAGGAAAAACTGCTCTCCCTAGGGAATGGTGTGGGGTAAACCCCTCGCAGTTCGCAAAAGGAATACTCAGATCGTCAAAAGAGGCCAGCGCCGATCTGCGCGACGCAGCAAATCATAAGGAAGTGACAACTTTTCTCCTATGTGCGTGAAAACGAGTACTGCTCAATGAGCCTGTGGAGGCTGTTTGTGCCGTATAAGCGATGATGTAGCACCCAGCTACCCTCCAAGCAGGCCATCGCAGGTTGGCATTCCGAGTATTGGTTACGTGAATTCTCCTGTAGAGGGAGAAGCGGGCCGGTAGTGCTCGTGTGCAGTCCTAGCTGCTTCCCAGGTGGTCCCCGCCTTGTTTCGACGCATCCGGCCCAAGTCCGACCTTGCCACCACGTGCTGGAAAGGCCACTGCTGGCTCCTGCGGCTGTCTACGAAGAGAATGGTTCACGTGTCACGGCAGGCGAGCACACCTGTTGTTCCGGGCGCCAGGAAATCATCCCGCTTCTGCCTGGAGTGCAGGTGTAGGGTCTGCGCAAACCCACAAGTGGTCCTGCTTGCCGCCTTTTCCTGTCCCCTGTCCAACTACTACCCGTTGTTGTACCGCTCTTCTATGCTACGCTTGTTGTGCGCCAATGAGACCAGCAGCGCACAGCGGACCAGCCACGTCCTTCCCCGCACCTGTAGACAGTATGCAGGGAAGAGGCAGGGAAAGGTCGCTGGGCAGGTGGCGACCACGCACCTCCGCAAGCTCTCTTGCTGTCCACGCTGCTGATGCGTATGAAGAAGAAGGCGACGGATCGTTTCATGCGAGACACCATAGGTTGCTGCTACGGTGCGCAGGGGTTCCTTCTGCTCCACCACACGATGAATGATCAGCGGCCAGTGTTCAGCGGGAATACCGTATGTGGGGTGTTTTGGCCCTGGTCGCCGTTTGCTAACCATCGCAGGAGGGCTGACGTCATGTGCTTCGTCGTGAGCGAGCAAGTCTTGTATCTTGAGATACAGTTTGCCCGACGGGGCAAGGAAGAGATATAAAATTGGCGACAGCGTAGTCGAAACCCGTCGGTTCCGCTGAGATTATTTATGAAAATTTCTAGCATTAGTAGAACAGATATTCTTCCATTGCGATCTCTCCTCTCAGAACACACTCACTTGTCTTTGAGTATTCGCACACGCTCTTCAGCGATACCTAACTGATACGTCCTCTGCTTCCGTGTCCCTTTTCGATAGGCTATGTCAGCTTAGTGGCCTATGAACAATTGATGGGTTAGCCCGAAGGATTCGGGATTCCACAAAGGCGGGCGAATCTCAAAATGTTAATCACATCTGCCATGGAACTGTCAAAGAAGGCCACTGGCTCAAGCATCGTCAATGCCCATTTTCACGCCGGCTGCCATGAAGTGCAATGTCGCGGGTAATAGAGAACCCGCTGATCCTTTTCGTGCAAGAACCCATTTCGCTTCTCACCTGCAAGACTGACGATCGCTATGGCAAGCCTGTGTGATACTTGGCCTTATAGGCCCAGACCCTCCTGGAGCGCGCGGCGGGCCTCGGCCAGCTCGTGGAGGATCCTGTTGCGGCGGCGGACCAGCAAGGTTGTGAGCTCGTAATGCCTGTCGCTCCCGGGTGCTGAAGAGAGCAGCGCATCAAGAGGCGCCAGCAGCGGGACCGGCGGCTGGCTCAACGCCGGGTCGTGGGCGTACGGATCGGCCTGGATGTAGTTCAAGCGCACCAGCGGCTTCTCCACCGCCGAGATGATGGCATTGAGCTGGCGCAGCACAGCGGGCGGCGATCCGCTCGTGGTAGCAGCGAGCCGCGCTTGAAATTGCGCCGCCAGGTCTGCCACCTCCTCCGCTCTGGCAACGGCGCTCGAGAGATCGAAGCGCTGGCTGGCTTGCTGCTGCCACGTGCGCAGGTGGTGGAGCAGATCCTTCGCCGACACCTCGACATCCAGAGGCAGCAGCGCGCTCGCCAGGAAACGATAGATGATCGCGGCGTAGATGCGTGTATCGCGGGCCAACAAATCGGGATCGATCTTATCGACGGTATCCTCTGTGGTATGCCACCACCATCCTAAGCCGCCGTCGCGTCCACGACCCGCGCCACCGCTGAATATCTCAGCCGCGGAATCGCCGCCGGAGACCGGCTGGACCGAGAGGGACATGAAGAGGGAAGGAATGCCGTGGCCCTGGAAGGATTGATCACCCGCCCTCCCGAAGCGTGTCCCGCCGAACTCCACGCCTGTCAGCGCCTTGATGATCGCGGCGGCGCACGGCTGCGTCTCTGCCATGGTCGGCGCCTCGCTCAGCACCACGGCGTTCTGCCCGCCGGTCGAATCGGCGTTGATATGCAGGACACAGTGCTCATGAAGATCCTCCCAGAAGATATCGCCGTACCACGTGGAGCCGGCGTAGCGCCCGTGAGAATGGCCAGACCAGAAGGCCAGCCGCAGGCCGCGCCGGAACGTGTGGCGATACGAGAGCAGGACGCGCAGGGTCTCCAGCATGGTGGCATTGGCGCCGCCGTTGTCCATCGCACCGTAGTGCCAGGAATCAATATGCCCTGAGAACAGGACGAACTTCTCCGGCTCATCCACCCCGTCCACCTGGGCGATGAGCGTCGGGATCTCTCGCCAGCGCGTTTCGACCTGCGTCACCAGGTGCATCTCCCTGGACTGTGGGCCTGCAACCAGAGCGCGCAGGCTCTCCCCATCTGCTTTGCCCAACGAGACGACGGGAATGTGGGGAAGCTGGTGCTTCTCTTCTGGCGTGGGTGATCCCCAGGTGCCCGACACAATCATCTCGTGGACATACGTATCATGGTTCAGAAAAATGCACGCTGCTGCGCCGGCACGGTCGGCAGCCAGGACTTTGGCGGGAGCGGCCAGGCCCTCGATGACGACGGCCTTTCCACGCACATCCCGCGCAGCGAAGTCGCTTCCGGTGGCATCGCCCAGGTAGAGCGCGGGCAGGTCTATGCCTTGCGCGGGCGTGCTGGCGGCCATAGAGTGGGTGATGGCGCGCAGTTCCTGTTGCCCGACGCGCAGGGTCGCGCTGCGCGGCAAGCTGATATATCCGAAGCCGAGGTACAGATGAGGCTCCACTCCAAGCTGGCGAAGCTGGTCGGCCACGTACTCGAAGGCTTTTCGCTCCTCCTGCGTGCCTGAGAGGCGTACCCATTGCGCGATCCCTCTGGTATAGGTCATCAGGTGCTCGCGCGAGACCGCTTCCACGATCGCGCGTTCGGTGCTGCTAAGTATCTCCATCTGCATAATCGTCTCTCCCCGGATCTTTCTCGTCTGTACGGTCAGCCTGTCCTGGCACTCGCCACCTGTCTTCTTGCCCGGCCCCCATCTCGCCTGGAGTCACGGTCCTCTGACCTTCCAAGCTTCAATGACACAGTGCAGTGGAATCTCGGCAATCCAGGGCCCTTGCGGCGAGCCGGCCAAGAATTCCTCTGTGGGTTCAGGTTCCTCCAAAGCGGCAACGACAAAGCCAGCAGCTCGCAAGGTGCGGACATACCAGGAAAGGGGGCGATGATGGGCGCGTGTGGAGACGATCTGACCTGGGACGCGTTGCCAGGGTAAATCAGCCACGGCAAGCTCGCGGTAATGGCTCATTTTCCGCCAGATGGTGGTGGTGGGATAGATCTGCTCGATCTCCCACCCAGACGTCTTCACTTTATCGAAACAGGGATGTGACAGGTTCGCCACAAAGCGTCCCTGTGGCCCCAGCACACGGGCGACCTCCTGGATGGCGAGGGCGGCATGCTCTATATCCATGAGGGCCATGTTGCAGACGACTAGGTCAAATGCGCCTTCTTCCAGCATCGAGAGATGGGCGGCGTCAGCCACATGATAGGTGATGCCCAATGGCTCCTGCGCCTCTCGTGCACGAGCCCGCTCAATGAGCGGCGCATTGGCATCCACACCGATGACGCTCGCCAATTGACGTGCAAAGCGGCGGCTGAGGTAGCCGTTGCCGCAGGCGAGGTCCAGCACGCGTCTCCCGCTCACCTCACCAACCAGGCGAAGCAAGGGGGGATCAATCAAGGCACGATGCCACAGATCACCCTCATCGCCTATGTTCGCGTCCCATCACTCAGCCATTTGGTCCCAACCAAAAGTGCTCACTGACTTCTGCTCCCTCCTTGCCTCTCTTCACGTGAGTTGAGATCGGAAGTATCTCTAGTATACCGTCTGTTTTTCTTCTTGACAAGTCTTTCGTCAGTGATGGCGAGTCCAAGGAAGAAACTGCTCAGACACGTTAAGCTAGTAAACCATTGAAGTCTCGGAAGATTGAGTGTATACTAGTAACCACTATAGTGGTTACTAAATGGAGGAGCAATGGCGGCGATTGATCTTTTGCAGCAAATTGGACTCAACAAGTACGAGGCCGAGGCGTATTACGCGCTGCTTACTCATGGACCGCTCACAGGTTACGAGGTGGGCAAGTATTCGCCGGTTCCTGGTTCGCGCAGCTATGAGATTCTTGAGCGACTGCTTGAGAAGGGGTTGGCTCTGATGCAGCCGGGCGATCCTCCACGCTATAGCGCCAAGGACCCGCATACTGTTGTTGATCGTTTCCGTGCCACGATGGAGGCCACGCTCACTACCCTTACCATGTCGCTTGCCTCGCTTGCGCCTGTTGACAGGATGGGCGAGTTCTGGGTGGTGCGCGGCCAGCAGAACATTCTCGCTCAGACAAGAAGCATGATCGCTAACGCACAGGAGACGCTTGATCTCAAGCTTCCGGCTCAATTTGATGTTGCAGAACAACTTATGCAGGCGCAGACGCCAGGCTGTCGCATCTTTCGCGTCATGACAGAGGAGCAGGGCAGCGACAACGTGCTGCTTCTGCGCGATGGTCAGGAGGCTCTGGTGGGCACGCTCACTCCCGCGGACTCCTGCCAGGCCGTTGTCGCTTCAAACGCGGCGCTGCTTGAAGTGCTGCATGGCTACTTTTTGGATCGACGAGCGCCGGGCAGAGCGCTGTCCGAGGTTCCGGCGAGATCATCGCAGCTCCACGATGTCGATTGGATGGATTGGGAAGCTCGCAAGCAGCGCCAGCTCCGGGGCGTGAGCAATGGGAATCGTGTTGCCTGATCTCTTCTTAATCATGAGAATAGAAAGGACAAAACTGATGCCACATGACATTCACGACCTCTCCCTGGCCGAGCGAGGAGAGCAGCGCATCGCCTGGGCCACCCGGCACATGCCGGTGCTCGGGCAGATCACCGCTGAGTTCGCCGCCGAACAGCCCTTGCGGGGGCGTCGCATCGCCGCCTCGCTGCATATCACCACCGAGACTGCCGTGCTGCTTTCCGCGCTGCAGGCCGCAGGCGCGAAGATCGCCTTGTGTGCCTCCAACCCGCTTTCGACACGCGACGATGTCTGCGCCGCGCTGGTGGCGCGCGGCATGTCGGTCTTCGCCATTTACGGCGAAGACCTGCCCACCTATCAGCGGCATCTCGAACAAACGCTGGCCACTCGGCCGCACTTTGTCATGGACGATGGGGCGGACCTCATTGTTGCCCTGCATACCCGTCCTGGGGATGAAACGGTGCTGGGCGGGCTTGAGGAAACCACCACCGGGGTGGTGCGAGCGAAAGCGCTAGCAGCAGAGAAATTATTGCGCTTTCCCGTCATGGCCGTGAACGATACTCCCACCAAGCGCTCCTTTGACAACCGCTATGGCACGGGGCAGAACACGATCGACGGGCTTCTCCGGGCCACGAATGTGCTGCTGGCAGGGGCAACCTTCGTCGTGGCGGGCTATGGATGGTGCGGACGCGGCATTGCCATGCGCGCTCGCGGTATGGGCGCGCGCGTGATCGTCTGCGAGATCAATGCCACACGCGCCCTGGAAGCGGTCATGGATGGCCTGCAAGTGTTGCCAATGCGCGAGGCGGCTGCCCTGGGAGACATCTTCGTGACGGCGACCGGCATGGCCGGCGTCATTCGCGCCGAGCACTTCTCGGCGATGAAGGATGGAGCCATTCTGGCGAATTCTGGGCATTTTGACGTCGAAGTGGATGTGACCGCCTTGCGCGACCTAGCCACGCGTGAAGTCCAAATTCGCGAGCACCAGACGGAGTTTCAGCTCCCCGACGGGCGCGTGCTCTACTTGCTCGCACAGGGGCGCCTGGTGGGTCAGGTGGCTGCCGAGGCCAGCCCCGCAGCGATCATGGATCTCAGTTTCGCCGATCAAGCCCTCTGCACGCGCTACCTGCTCGAAACAGCTCAGCAGCTGCCACCTGCTGTCTACGAAGTGCCACCCGATATCGACGAGCGTGTCGCCGTCCTCAAACTCCGGTCGCTGGGAGTACAGTTGGATACGTTGAATGAAGACCAGCAGAGCTACCAGCATTCGTGGAAACTGGGAACGGTGTAGGATGCGTATTCTCGTTACAGGAAGTTCTGGTCAATTAGGTGCGGCTATTGCTGAACAGCTCTCAGCAGATCACGAGCCGGTTGGTATCGATCTTGTTCCTGGCAGGTGGACGCAGTGCGTGATGAGTATCACAGATCGGCCCGCAGTTTTCCAGATCGTGAGAGGGGTAGATGCGATCATTCATACTGCCTCGCTGCACCATCCACACCTGGCGACCCACTCCAGGCAAGCCTTTGTCGATACCAATATTACGGGAACACTCCATCTCTTAGAAGCCGCTGTACAAAGTGGCATCCAACGCTTTGTCTATTCGAGCACAACCTCTCTCTATGGCGAGGCCATGGTGCCGACTGATCAGGCTGTCTGGGTGACGGAGGAGCTCGTTCCGCGGCCTCGCGATATCTACGACATCACCAAGATTGCCGCTGAGGAACTGTGTCGAACCATTGCGCTCGGCACAGGCATGTGCACGCTTTGCCTGCGAGTCTCCCGCTTTTTTGCCCAGACTCCTGAACTGCAAGCGCTCTACCGGCTCTACCGAGGTGTGGATGTGCGAGACGCCGCCACCGCGCATGTCCTCGCACTGACCACGCAGGGCATTGCATTCGACATCATGAATATCTCTGCCCATTCGCCTTTTCTCAAAAGCGATCTGCCACTGCTGTTGCGCCATGCTCCAGCAGTTCTTCAGAAGCGGGTTCCCTCTGCTGTAGAGGTGTTTGCTCAGCATCAGTGGGAACTGCCAACATCCATTGATCGTGTCTACGTCATCGAAAAAGCAGAATGCCTCCTGGGATACCACCCCGTGTATGGCTTCGATGAATGCATATCCCAACGCGGAAAGGATCGCCATGCCAGACTTTCTTCACCGCACTTATGATCTCCACCAACCGGAGCTGGCCTCGGCGTTCGATCAGGTCTCGTTTTGGTCGGCCAGATTTGGAGCCTTCCTGTTCGAGCACCTGACTCTTCGCCCCAATCTGGCGATTCTGGACCTGGCCTGTGGAACCGGGTTCCCGTTATTCGAACTCGCGCAGGTCTACGGGCCCTCCTGTCAGGTGACGGGGATCGATCAGTGGAAGGAGGCGGTCGAGCGAGCCAGGGCGAAGCAGCAGGTCTATCAGTTGCCCAACGTGCAGATCCTTGAGGCGGATGCGGCGCATCTGCCGTTTGGGGAGCGCGAGTTTGACCTGATCGTGTCTCATCTGGGGGTCAACAACTTCGCCGATCCCGAGGCGGTCTTGGGCGAATGTTTTCGGGTCGCCAAACCCCAGGCCAGCCTGGTGTTGACTACCAATCCCAGTGGGCATATGCGCGAGTTGTACGCGCTGTTTCGCGAGGTGCTGCTGGAACTGCACAAGCCACTATACCTGGAACGATTACAGAAGAATGAGGAGCATCGGGGCACCAAAGAATCGCTTAGCGGTATGCTCCAGGCAGCAGGGTTTCACATGGTCAAGATACAAGAAGGAGCCTTCCGGCTCCGCTATGTGGATGGCAGTGCGCTGTTCCATCACCTCTTAACGCAAGTGGGCTTTTTGGAGGGCTGGAGACGGGTGGTCGATGCAGAGGACGAAGAGCCGGTCTTTGCGCTGCTCGAAACCAGGCTGAACCAGGTGGCGCAGACACGTGGAGAACTACGTCTGACCGTCCCCATGCTCTATCTGGAAGGAGAAAGACCTGCGTGATGGCGTGCAATTCCCCTCACTGTGACGGTTCAAGCTCACCAACTCGAAGAGGCCGGGCGACATCACGATGCCCAGGAACCAGATCATGCCAGAAAGCTGCTGAACCTGGAGCCAGCAAGCCCTCACTTTATGAGAAAACACGCGATTGCTATGAGATAGCAATGCAATGTATTGACATACCATAGCAATCCTTGTATCATCTAAGCAGTTACTACCACACAACGTACAAGCCAACAGATCCAGGGAGGAATGCGCATGCCCGTCTCCTGTCATCTTCGCACCCTACTTGCTCGCTTGAATTTAGAACGAGCGAAGCAGGGGCACCCTGCCGTCAGTTTACGCCGCCTCGCCCAAGAAAGCGGGGTGTCTCAAAGTGTCCTGGTCGCCCTGCATACGGAGCGCAACCAGCGCATTGATTATGCGACCATCGATCGGCTCCTCTGCTACTTTAGCCGCTTCTTGCCGGTCCGCATCGACGATTTGTTGACCTGGGAACCGGCGCCGAAGCCGAATGTCCCAGAAGCCATGCTGATGTAGGCAGACGACAGGTAAGGAGGAGGAAAACCATGGCACAACGCACCCTTGTCTACCATGGCAACCCGATCTTGCGACAGAAGGCCAGGAAAATTCACCGCTTTGATGCCTCATTGCCACGTCTGGTTCAAGATATGTTTGAGACGATGCGCGCCCACGATGGCATCGGATTGGCAGCCCCGCAGATTGGACTCTCTTTGCGGGTCTTTGTGGTCGAATGCACGGACCGAGAGACTGGCACGCATTTCAAAGTCGCCATGGCCAACCCCGAAATCATCAAGGCCGAGGGAGAGCAGCGTGGGATCGATGCCTGCTTGAGCATTCCCGGCTATTACGGCGTGAATGTCCGGCGAGCAGCCCGCGTCGTGGTGAAGGGCCAGGATACGCGTGGCAAGCTGATGCAGATCGGTGCGGACGGCTTGTTTGCCTGGGCCTTGCAGCACGAGATCGATCATCTTGATGGCATCCTCTATCTAGACCGGCTCGACCGCCCCGAGGATTTGCGCGAAGTTCGTCCAGACGATTTCGCAGAAGTAGAGGCGCTGGTCGAGTAAAGGCCGGTGCTGTCCCGCTTGGCTTAGAAAGCGAATCAAACATGCCTGACCTGAGAGTAACCGATCTCTTTATCTATCCAGTGAAGAGCTGCGGCTGCATACCCGTGAAAGAAGCGCGCATTGCCGAGCGAGGCTTTGAGCATGATCGCCGTTGGATGCTGATCGATGAACACCGCACCTATATCAATCAAATCATGCAGCCACGTCTGGCGTGTGTTTCGCCGAGATTCACCCCGGAAGGATTGCGGTTACAGGCACCGCAGATGGAACCGCTCACCCTTCCCTATGAGCCAGAAACAGATCAGGTACTGACGGTAAAGGTGCTCAAGAAGTTCTGTGAGGTAGTGGTGGTCAATACGCAGGCCAGTCGCTGGTTTAGTGACTTCTTACATCAGTCCTGTCAACTCGTCTATATGCCGGAGACGACCCGCCGCCCGGTCAATCCTGACTATGCTCTGAACCAGGATATTGTCAGCTTTGTCAACGGCTATCCATTCCATATCATTGGGCAAGCGTCCCTGGACGCCCTCAATCAGCGCCTCAGTCATCCCATTCCCATGAACCGGTTCCGCCCTAACATCGTCATTGCAGGGGCAGAGCCGTTTGCCGAAGATCACTGGCACACGATTCGGATCAACAAGCAGTTCTTCTCTCTCGTGAAACCCTGCAATCGGTGCGCCATAACGATGGTCGATCAGGAGACCGGTGAAAGAGCGGGCAAAGAGCCGCTCCAAACACTGGCCAGCTTTCGGCGTTTCGAGAAGCAGGTGCTCTTTGGCCGCTACGTGCTTTCCATTTCTCTGGGCGGGACCGTCAAGGCTGGCGATCCCGTCGAAATTCTCGCCTGATCTACGTGATTTGACATAGCTTTTATCCCAAGGGCTGACGCATAAGGCGTCCAACGCTTGGCTTCTATCCTTGCTTTGTGCAAGGGTGACACGAGCGAGAGGAGGAAGACTGAGATCAGGATAATCCTGTCGCGAAAAAGGAACCGTATGGTTTGGAGAGGTCCCCGATGGAGCACCCGCACATTCGACCGGCTCAAGCAGCAGATCAATGGGCGGTCGTGGCGTGTGTCCGCGCAGCCTATGCCAAATATAGCACGCGCATGGACAGGGAACCAGCCCCGCTGCATGCTGATTATCAAGCGCTGATTGCGCAAGGCGTGGTCTATGTCCTTGCCACCGAAGCAGAGGTGCGGGGAGTCCTGGTGATGATACCAGAGCACGGCAGCCTGTTTGTCGAGAATGTCGCCGTCGATCCCCGCTTTCTAGGGCAGGGCCTGGGGCAGAGGCTCATGGCCTTTGTGGAACAACAAGCCCGAAAAGAGCAGTTGCAGGAGATCCGCTTGTACACCAATGAAGTCATGACCGAGAATCTCCGCTTTTATCACAAGCTCGGGTTCGAGGAAGAAGGCCGGCGGGTAGAAGATGGCTACCACCGGGTCTTTCTGCGGAAAAAACTGGGATGAGCATCCCTGGGACCTTCTTTGGAAGGGAAGATGGCTCTTCGCTCGCTCTTCATTGGTGCTTGCCCTATGGGCAGTAGTGTCCTATCCTCAAAGTATTGACCGGTTTCTCAGTGGGTCTCTCTCCAGCGTCCTTGACGCTCTCAAGGGAGGATCAGCAAGGGAGTTCTACGATACGCGTTTTGCCGCCTATCTGGCCGTCGCCACCCTGCTGATTGTGACGCCTGGGTCTGACACCGCGCTGGTCACCCGCCAGGCGCTGCTCGCCGGAAGGCGCGCGGCCGCTTTCCTCTCCTTAGCGAGGGTTTTGATGAAAGGAAACAGATCCATGATGAAGATCGAGCCAGTCACGCTGCAAGGATCGCTTGTGCGGCTGGAACCACTGCGGCTAGCACATGCCGCCCAGTTGTACGAAGCGAGTCGAGATCCAGGTCTCTGGACCTACAAGCCCGTCAAGCAGCCTCGTTCCCTTGTAGAAATGGAGCAGCTCATCGCATCGGTTCTCCACAGCCAACAAGCAGGGGCATGTCTCCCTTTCGCTATTCTAAGCCTCGAACGAGGGTGCGCTGTGGGTGAAACACGCTATCATAGTTTCATGCTTCAGGATTATGGAGTAGAAATTGGGTGGACCTGGCTCACCCCATCGGTCCAGCGCACCGGGGTGAATACCGAATGTAAATATCTGCTGCTGCGCCACGCGTTTGAAGGACTGGGCGCCATCCGTGTCCAGTTCAGGACGCACCATCTCAATGCCACTTCCCAGCAGGCTCTTGAGCGCCTGGGGGCGGTCAAAGAGGGAGTATTGCGCAATCAGCTCATTATGCCCGATGGGTCCTACCGCCATTCGGTCTACTATAGTATTATCCAGAGCGAGTGGCCCTCGGTCAAAGCGAGGCTCGAAAACATGATACAACGCTAGAGCATCGGGCGAGCAATCAAGCGACGCCCTGAAGGGGAGCTTCAACGGAGGCCGGATGAAGATTGATGGCATCCAGCAAAAAAAGTTCCTGCAGTACTAAGGGAGCGTGCCTCTCAAGTAGCACGAAACTTTCTGTTTATTTAAGGGGAAAGATATGTATAACATTGCACAAGATTTGTTGGATGCGCTGCGAGCAACACCTGAGGTGTTGGAGGCGCTGCTCGATGGCTGCACACAAGAGCAAGCGACTGCGGCACGGGGAGGTGATGAAGGGTGGTCAATCGTCGAGGTCGTCTGTCACCTGCGTGACGCTGAAGAGCAGGCGCTTGCTCGCATGCGCCTGATGCGTGATACCACTAACCCGGTGATCGCCGCCTACGACCAGGAACGGTGGGCGAGAGAACGCCACTACGCACAGGCTTCCTTGCGTGAGGCCCTGGCGGCCTTCAATCGCTTTCGTGCCCAGCATGTGGCTGAACTGGCGCAGCTCTCCCCGCAGGAGTGGGAGCGCTCTGGGCGGCATGAAGAACAGGGCACGATTACCATCAGCAGCCACACCCTGCATATCGTTTCTCATGACGCTCTTCATGCCGCCCAGATTGCAAGACAACTGAAGCATGTGACTCTGTCTTGACGTACGGGTGAGCGAATTCCAGCGCAAACTGATTGGCGAGTGTCTTCAAAAAAATGGGGTCGGCGCATCCAAACCATAGCGGACCGTTTTCAGAGTCGGATGCGCTGACCCCTACAGAGAAGCCCCGTCCATTTTCGGCCTTCCTTAAAGGAAGGCATGGCCGTCAGTATGAGTCGGACGGCGGATTGTTATGAGAATGCTGCCATGGAAAGCGTGCGCCGATGAGCATTCTCCCCCCTCGTTGGAGGAGTCCAACATCACCGGAGCAAGAGTGATTAAAGCACTTCCTCACCTGGAGACGAAAGTCAAAAGGGACAGCAGCATGGAGTGAAAGCGCAATGCGGGAGGCACCCTCTCCCAAGACGACGCGCGAGCTAGGCCATATAGGGTTAGCCCTGGATTGGGCGAATGTCAGGCGACTTGTTGTAGATGGCCAACCGGAGGATCATGGTGCTATTGCCTCCGCCTTGAGGTTATGATGATTAAGCTTTCGTCATTGTAAATGCTCTCCTCAGGAAGACTCGGAATGACCGAGCTAACCGCCGAACGACAGACCTACGTATGGACCAGGGGGATGAGTGAACTTCGGGATCGCCTAAGCGCCGCGAGGCGTATGGCGACGGAATCCTCGTAATACCTCAGAAAGAAAACGCCGAGGTTCTTTTTTTTTCTGAGGGAAGGAGCAACCCTCGAAGGAGGGCCAGAGCGCGTCTTTGATCCAGACGCGCAGGAAAGGTATCAAGAAGTTACAACACGCAGAGGAATGCGAAATGCAACCAACCGATGTGTATGTAGGACTTCTCCGTGAACGAGGCAAGAACGGCTTGCCTCTCGAACGAGTTTACCGACAACTGTTTAACCGGAACCTCTACCTGACCGCTTACGGGAAAATCTATCGCAACGCTGGCGCGACCACTAAAGGCGTCACGGATGAAACAGTGGATGCCATGTCACTCGAAAAGATTGACGAGATCATCCAGATGCTCCGCACCGAACGCTACGAGTGGCACCCAGCCAAACGAGTCTACATCTTAAAGCGGAACGGCAAGAAGCGCCCGCTGGGGCTACCCGTCTGGAGCGACAAACTCCTCGCTGAAGTCGTTCGATTAATCCTGAATGCCTACTACGATGGTCAATTCAGCGAGCATGCGCATGGCTTCCGCGAAGGACGGGGATGTCACACGGCCTTTCAAGAGAGCTACCACACCTGGGACGGAGTAACCTGGATGATCGAGGGCGATATTTCCGATTGCTTCGGCTCTTTGGACCACGATCTGCTCATCGCAACGCTGGGGGAGAAGATACAGGACGGACGCTTTCTCAGGTTGATGAAGAAGCTGCTCGATGCAGGCTTTCTTGAAGACTGGAAGTTCAACCAGACCTTGAGCGGTGTCCCCCAAGGATCAATCGTGAGTCCGAGCCTTTCCAATATCCTGCTGGACAAACTCGACAAGTACGTTGAAACGACCCTCATTCCACACTACACCAGGGGAGGAAAGAGGAAGCTCAATCAGGAGTATGTCAAACTGCATCGACAGATGCATAAACTCTTCAAGAAAGGGCAGCCTCCTTCTGCCCTCAAGATCCGAAAACAACTCCAAAGGCTCCCCTCAATTGACCCCCATGATCCCGACTATCGACGGCTCAAGTATATCCGTTACGCTGACGATTTCGCGCTCGCATTCACGGGGCCAAAATCGGAAGCGGAGGAAATCAAACGGCAGATAGCCACATTCCCGCGCGAGGAACTCAAGCTCCATCTCTCTGAGGAGAAAACCCTCATCACCCACGCAAGAACCGGCGCAGCCCGTTTCCTCGGATACGAAATCACCACCCTCCATTCCAATGCCAAGCACAGCAAAACCAAAGCTGGTTTCAAGCGGCGAAGCATCAATGGACGGATTGGACTTCGTGTCCCACAAGCCGTCCTGACGGAAAAACGCAACCGCTACCAGAGAGGAAACAAGGCCATCCACCGAGCGGAATTGCTCAATGAAAGTGACTACACGATCATCGCAACCTATCAGCTCGAATACCGAGGCATCGCGAATTACTACCACTGTGCTTACAATATGGATTCGCTGAATTCCCTCAAATGGACAATGGAACAGTCGTTAACAAAGACGTTGGCGCACAAACACAAAACCACTGTGGCAAACATCTATGCCAAGTACAAAACGAATCTCAGCGTAGACGGCAAGACCTACAAGGTGCTGCAAGTCACGGTCCCACGAGAGGAAAAGAAACCACTGGTAGCGACCTGGGGAGCTATTCCCCTGAAATGGGAGGTTAAAACTCCTGTAGAAGACCAACCA